>JAABUO010000317.1_pt1 | contig 107154 bp, 99 predicted proteins | sample 5559291 | NCBI WGS metagenome assembly JAABUO01 (sample SAMN10711878, study PRJNA513372) | rock metagenome | isolation source: Antarctica rocks | place: Antarctica: Victoria Land, Finger Mt sud
CTTGCCCTACCCCACAGATCCTCACACCCCCCCCAAACAAACAAAAAACGGCTCCTCAAAACATCCCCATCACAACCTTTCCCCAAAATCTACTACTTGCCGCGAACACGATCAGAATGGAAGAAAGAAAGAAAGAAATAAGGGGGGGGTTCCTAAAAGAATCAAGCGGTAAAGAAAAAACAAACCCACTCATCCTGATCCCCAGCCCCTCCCCCTCCTCCTCATCGCTCTGAAAACGTCCACTCTCCGCCAAAAAAAAAAGCGATCAACAACCCCTTTCCCCCTTTTTCCTCGCAAAAGACCACAAAAAAACAAACGAACCGTTCACATCACATCACATCACAACAGTCAGTCAGTCAGTCAATGCATCACCACGAGAAAATAATCCATCAAATCGCAAAAACATATCCTTCCCCCAATAAAGAGCGCGGAGTGGCTGTTCGGCAGGAGGGATGGTTGTTCCCCCCCCTTTCGATCACGACTGCAAAGGAGGGTTTCGATGGCGGGACTTTGCTGGTATTATTCTGGGATGTTCGCGATGGTTTCGATTTTGGTAGATGGGAGAGAGAGCAATTTTCGATTTCATGGAGGCTAGCGTTACTTGAGGATACGGGGTGGCCATTTGTAGTATGAGTATGCTATACGAATGCTCCTTGCGGATGAAATAGAATTAAAGATAGGAATCGGGTATTTTCAGAGATTGACTTGTGTAATGATCGGGGAAACACCAAGTCAGAATGAATTGCTCAATTGCTATCTATCGACCTAATACATGCAGCTCTTTCCCATTTCATCCCCGGACAGAGTGTGATATCGTTATGCATGACCGTCGACGTCGTCTTTACAGGAGGGTGCCAAACCTGTCACCATCATGTTAGCCAGCTATGCACACAGTTTCTCGCACAACATGGCAACTCACCCAAAAGTCGTCTTAATACTCCTAACGTAGTATTCCCCCCAATTTCGCCTTGTCACCTCCTCCTGCCCCATCGGCACCCCCTTCCACACTACCCTCATCACAGTGACTTGATCCCTCTCATTCTGATCAAACCTAATCTCCAGTCTCGAATAATGGCCTTCGACCCACTGCGCCAGTCGCCACTTTTGCACAATCAACGTCGGTTCTTTCAGCTCAACGAACTCGCCACTGACGTTGCCGCCAAAGATCTCGAATTTACCGCCGACATGCGCGCCTTCAAAGAGCTTAGGAGGTGCACGTGTAAAGGCAGCGAGACGTTCGGCGGAGGTGAAAGTGGTGTAAAGTTCCGCGGCCGTGGTGCGGAATTCTTCGGTGTCGTTAACCGTGGTGGTGTTAATGGATGAGGCAGCGCTGCTGTGAGAGGTTGGGGCCTTTGAGATGGTAGATTTTGCGTTTGTTTGGGCGGCGGTCGAGGAGATGGTGCTGTTTTTGAGTGGCGGGGGCTCTTGGTCAGGAGCATGCTGAATGTCCTTGCCATGTTCGGCAATGAGAGCAGGACCTAGGGTTCGGAGCTGTTTACGAAGTTGCGGTACGATCTTTGAGCGGACAAGGTCTTTCACGGGCTGTTTGGAGCTTGCGTCGGAGTAGATGTCGATGTCGAACTGGATCGCTTACGGTAAGCTAGGGACCTCGAGGAAGCGTACAGAACGGGATATCGGGAACGTACAACGTACTCGTTTTCCTCGGTGTCGTGGGCTACCTCAGGGATTGTAATAGTCCCGCTGACCTCCTCAGCTTCCTTCGTCTCGCCTACACATCGTTGAGTTTGTTAGCTATAACAAGCCAAAACCCCAGTTACGTACCTTCGTATTCCAGCTGCAGTTTAACATCGTAGAGCGTAATGACCTTGCCTTTGCGCTGGCTAACATCTACATCTCCATCCATACTCACAATCTTTGACACTTTAGCCGAAACATCCCCTTCTTTGGCCGAGATGGTTGTCAGAGTCTTGTCCAGGTAATCTCTTGCCCATTCTGAAACATCTTTGTTGACCCAATGCCAATTGTTGGGGTTATGAAGAACCATTGTACGGGTTTGCTGGATCTGACAGGAAGCTCAAAGCTGGACTGGCGGTCAGCCTAATATCCATGAAGCAATGCTATGTATGCGTGCAGCTGGAAATGAAAACGTGTCAGGAAAAAGGAGATCTATGCTCCAGCAGAGCTAATCCGCAGCAAAAAGAGTACAAGTCTTCTAGGACTGGTGCCAGCTAATGTATCTCATCATGTGAAACTCCGAATGAACGCAGAATTGCGGAGACATACTTACATGATAACTCGAAGCTTGCTTGAAATATGGTAGAGCTGGACAAGATGGCAAGAGGTCCACACAAGCACAAAGCGTGGTCGTCTTACCGGTACTGGGGAAAGTGTCGAATGCTCTAGAAGGTCAGGTATCGAAAACCGAAACTGCCATTGTCGGCTCAGCCTTACGGTTAAATGTTATGAGTACTTTCCTAAGCATGCAACGATATCGCATTTTCACAGGCTTCGTGTGAGGGGAATAGATATCGAACGTATCAACAATGCATTACTATATTGGGTATCTAGATGCCACAACCCTCCAATCCTTACAGGGAAACTTTTTATCCACTTGCTTCATGTTTTCCACCTCATAGTGACTCCCCTCAATCATAGGGAAATCCTTTTTGTCTCCCATTTATGTTATACCAAGTCTTGCAACCATGAACACACACACGAACATAGAAAGACCCATGTCGATCTTGTGAACAACCAAGCCAGCGCTTTTCTTTGTCGTACTCGGCGTGCCAGTGGCCACAAAAACACCGGTCAGAGTTACACTCGTACTAGTGGTAGCACCAGCGCTGCCAGGTGGCGACGACGTTGCAGTAGCTGTCATGGATGAGGGTACCGTGCCTGGATAGCCTGCTCCTACAGAGATAGAGGAAGGTGGTGGTTTCCAATCGTTCGATTGACTGTACAGTGCTCCGTTAATGATCACACCATGGCCTTGCTGTAGCATTGACTTTTGCTGCTCGGTGCAAGAGCCATCAATATTTCGGATAAAGCACTTTGGTTCTGAAGCAGCAGGGACGGTATTCGTATACGTGGCGTTTGCGTCACCGCCCGTTGCAAAGTTAGCCAAGTTAACAGGTTTACCAGTCGAAATGTCTGTGCCCATAATGATCCTGGTGAAAACTGTGAAAGCTGTCTCCGGTTGATACGCCGGTATCAGATGGCCAGCATCGTAGATCCTCGAAAAGGAAAGGTTTCCGTACTCCCGCACAACGCCGCCAACATAGGAGCTGTTCGTCACGATTGCCGAGTAACCAGCATTGTAAAACGATGAATGCGCCGGTGACTGGGCGGCAATAGCATACGAAACTGCCTGTCCACCAAGCCAATTACAGATGTAATCACGATCTCCATAGATCAAAGCAACGCGAACACCCAGGGAGAGAAGGTAAGCCATTTGGTTGATCTGATCGCCGCGCTGGTAGTCTCCAGTCTGTTGAAATGCATTCGAGACCGAAGGATTGCTTTCAGTATAATTCACGACAGCGCCAATTGCGGCCTGCACCTCCGCTGTATTGAGATACTCCAGATAAGTGCTCGGTGGAAAGGGATCAGGCGTCTTTTGCGTAATGTCGTACACATTTCTACCAGAACCTTGGTAAGGCCCAATTACATGTTGATTACAGTTCTGCTGGGCATTTTGGCAGACTTGATTCACCGTTGCAATGCCGCCATTGCTCTGAGGATCCATCGACTTTACCGCTGCTCTGCATGACTGGATGAGTTGCTGGCAGCCGTTGGCGTTGATGTAGCTGTTCGCTGCGGTTTGCTCGTCAACAAGAGAGATCGCCTGGATGTTGTAGGTGTTGTTGTTGGCAAAAATTGGATAGTAGCGCCCTTGCACAAGGTCGTCGACGCATCCTTGCATAATACCCAGTGAAGCCAAACGTATCTCCAATGTCTTGTTTCTGGCTACAGAATTATTCCTTCGCAAAGCATTTTGCTTCTCCCAGAAGGAAGCAAACGCAGGTCCATACTTTCCCCCATAGCTCTCAGCAAAAAGATTAACCCCTACTACACCACCAGATTGGGTGCTATTTGGCCTATTCCCAGGATTGTATTCTGGAAATGTCCCAAGAAATCCTTGTAACATGTGCCATATTGCACGTGCAGCTATTGCGGTGGTGTTGGTGGTCGTATTACCATTGTTGGAACTGAAAGTGCCATTGAGGAAGGTGGATGCCGGTTGGTTTGGAGGTGGGCTTGAGGGTGGTTGAGTAATCTCCGAGGTGAACAGGTTCAGAGATCCATTAGTTGGAGTATCATAGGAAAAACCGACTTCATTCGGCTGGTCAACGAAGAGGATATTGGAGCTGCGGTCCCAGCCCCAGTCTCTCGCCTGCGTGCCGAATTGGCCTTGTGCAATTTCGACTACCTCACAAGGCCCACATTCTTGGAACATGCCAACCATACTGCTACTTCCAGGCCCACCATTCATGTAAATTGTCAACGGAGCATTGAGGGCATCCAATCTGGCCTCAATAAACCAGAAGAAAGTGTTAATTGTGTAATTTTGCTGAATTGGTGCGAGAGTGTACGGTGGAAGTGTGACATAACCGGCGTACTGCTGTTGAGTGGAGAAGGCTGTTGTACAAGTGCCAATCGGAGGGGATTTAAAGCGGATGGTTACATTGCTGTCAACAGGAGAGTGTATAATGGTGATATTAGAGTCTTGCGTTATTGGTAGAGGGTACTGTCCATATGAGGCTGTAGGTAAATAGAGGAAAGCGAGTAATGTCGAGGAGAGTGCAATAGGCAACGCAAGTAGATATCGCTATGCAAGTCAGCGAAAGATGCCTGCCGTAGGCGCAGAATAGCTGACCATTGTTGAAGCTCTTTCACCTCAGTGAAAGCCTCGCAGAATGTTTTCAATGTTCCTAATACCACACCGTCTTGCAAGTCCCAACCCATGTAGACTTCAATGTCGCGCCTCGGGGCACCGCTTCCACAATTGGCAGTATCGCTCCTTTTTTGAGGAAAGGTATAATTGCGAATGTTACAGTATGTGTCCGAGACAAGAGATCACCAAAAGTAACGATTAGAGTTTAGGCAGCGATAGTGGTGGGATATTGGAGGTTCCCGGATCCTTCGACAAGGCAAAGCGGTGCATAAACAATAGACGATGTCAATTAACGGGGAGGTAAATGCAATAATGGCGGCAATGATACAAACAGTCGAGATTGATGACAAGAAGAAGGTCGCAGTGAACGAGAGTACGTGGATGCCAAAAATCCACCGAGAAGTAGGGAATGGACGACCGAGGGGGAGGCTGTGCCTTTGCGGACGATTCAACATCAATCTGACGCGGCAGGCCAAACATAGATGGCGCTAGTCGATGTCCATCGTCAACCATCATCATGTCGGTTTTCCTGTTCCCCAACCGACGACATCCTCAGAACTTTCAAGTAGGTAAACAGTCTCAAGTAGCACTGGAGATATATTGCACTCGAGAATGCTCATTATCTCCTTCTTTCTTGCACGTGCCGTACTTGAAGAACATTCTTCACTGCCCCGGTGGTAGTGAAACATCTTCCAACAATCTAAGGTACTTAAAAAAGGAAACAGCATACGTTCTAGAAGAGTTCGACTTTAGATCCATCTGCTCAGAGCCACCATCTTCTTTAGAGTTCCAGTGAGTGTTTGTATCTTGGAGCAAGCGTACGTATATGATGGCTATATTCACTCATATATTCAACGACGGTGACTCGCAGAGCCATGATCCTTGGAGCAGCTCAATTAATGTAATAGGTTTGTGAGTTGAAAAGTTTCATTTGAGGTTTCCTGGGCAGGCTTCGATATCAAATAGGCAGATGTGATTGTTTTCATTAAATATAGCAAATGCATGCTCTCCATGTGTACCTTAATGTGCAGCTTGTAAATACGGCACGCATGCTCAATACACCATCAATCAGAAGCTGTCGCTATCAATCAAAGCATGGCTTGCCCGTCAGCAAAGTACTATCAGTCATCTTCATCGTCATAGGGGGGCCCTGCACCGTACACTCTCCTTGAACAAGGTTGCATGTACGCTCGACGAGCCTCCGGTGTTCCTGTAGGTCTACGATAAGGAGGTGGGCGTCGACCACCCATGTACCGTCCTGGAGGGGATCTTGGACCACCATAATACATCTCTCTCCCACAGGAACCACAATTCAGCCCACAGCTGCCACGACCATAATGACCACCGGCCCTAGACCCTCCCCGCCCTCCCAAGTAAGCTCTGGGTTGTTCCTCTCCCTCTGATTCTTCACCAGAGCTGGCGTATCCCATCGGGCTCCGGCCGCGGAACTCCATCCCACCGCTCCTCGAACTTTCTCTGCCTGCCCCAAATGGAGACCGTCCTCCATAAGGTACCCCTGACCCACCCATCCCTCCTCCAAATGAGGCTCCACGCCCAAAGCCTCCGCCGCCGCGTCCCCCCATTCCGTAATCCGAGTATCGGCGTCCGGATCCGTAGTCAGGAGCACCAATTCCACCGCCGCCTCTAGCTGACCAAGGGTAACGAGCACCAAAACCGCCCCCGCCTCGTCCCGCAGATGTGGCCCCTCCCCATCCACCGCCGTATGATGCTTCGCTGTCTTGGGGGTCTTCGCTACCTGCACTTCCGATGGAGCCACTATCGCTGCCGTTGTCGCTGCCGTAGCTAAAACGACGTCCACCTCCGCCAGAGCGGCCACCGAAGCCACCGAAGCCAGAGCGGCCTTGGCTTGGTTGGAACGCACCCGGAGAGCGTCTGGAGAAATGACCACCCTGATGGGACATGGCGTAGGGTGAACTTCGAGCGTACAAGTCGTTACTGGTTGTTGTGTGCAAAGAAGAGGGAGTGCTTGTCAGGAAGGTTGTGTCTCGATAGGAGCTACCGAGAACGTAATTCGGTTGGCTTGAATAATGAAGTGGTTGATGGGTTTATGTTAGAAGGAAAGAGAAAGAAGGAAACTCGGGAACAGCTTGGGGCTTTATGTACCCCTTTCATGACTGGTGAAACCATCCATAGACACCAAGGAGTCAGATTCTCACGTGGAAAGAGGGGTTGGAGGGAGTGATGAAAGGTAGAACAATCAGAATGTTTGGCGCACATGATGGAAAGAGGCGTGAAAGAAAGCACACTAGCTTCATATACCGGCGGGCTCGACATGATCATGAGGCTGTCTATGAGAATGAATGAATTAATGCTTAGACTCATAGTTTGAGAAGCAAAGTAACCAACACGGCAAACAATTCATGGTTTTCTTCATCTAAGAACATTGATGATGCCTGATTAGCCATGAATACCAGCACAAGTCGAAATTTAGCCAATAGCAATCGATAGCTAGTCCAGCTATCAGAGAACGGGGGCAGGAACTTTCATACATTTCTTTTCCTGATCTTAGGATTATAAGCTTTCGCCAGTAGTTAATGAGACTAACTAGGTATCCAATGAACTGTGTGGTAATGGGATATGTGGTCACTCGGCTCCGGTGCTGCTTTCCGTACAGTTTCGCCGGCAGAGCCTGACGATTTTTTCGACAGCCTATGACCACACTCCTTATAAAGACCGCTCAATCTTTACTGACTCTCGATATCCTCGAGTGAGGGATGAAGCCTGAAGCACAAGAACTAGTTGTTTAGCTACAAACTCCACGTCTTAATACGAGAGGATATCTTATTTAGGGCTAAAGTACCTGGTGTTAGCCAGGAACTGGGTCTGTCTTAAAGCCTGAAGGCTTCTCTTGCTTAGCTCGTAGTTCGACTCGCAGTCACTCAAGCTGGGTACTTGAAAATCGTTTGCTTGACCATGTCTAGTCCAATACAAGCAGCTAGCTCAGCAGCAACGCCTTTGATCGACAAGTGATCTGTTACTTCAGACTCGTCCCAGGTTTCTAGGTCCTAGATAAGACATTATCGTTGGGGACTGAATCTTATCTTGTTTAGGCACGGCCTTTACCTCCAAAGTAACTATAACGTCCCCTAAACTGACCATCCATTGACCAAGGAGGTCTTCCTTTGCAGCAAGTTCATTCGTTGTGATAAGCCCTGGCATGCCGGCATCGAAAGCAGAAGCGTACTTCTGGGCGACCTTCAGTGAAGCCGCTTCATCCTCTGGTCCTTTCACATATTGGAAAGCTTCCTTGAAAGCTTCTAGACCAAGTCTTGATTCCTTCTCAAAATTGGAGGTGGTCATACTATCAGATTGAAGGAAAGTAGAGATTGATGTCGTAGGGATCTCTAAACGATGCTCGTGGGACATTGATACATACTTCCTAGCAGAAAGGCGGTTAAGCAAATCTTGGTTCAAGGGGTCCCATCCGTTGGTTTCCGAGTCTAGAAGCCAGGAATGAGTGTGGCCTCTAAGATGCTATACTATCCGGAAATTACTGACCCAGAAGATACGAAGGACGGTAGGCGCCTTTGTAGCGCATTTTGACGCACGAATGGATGTAGTATCCTAACCGTCTGAGATGTATGGCCATATGGTGAGTTACATTAGGGTGATCTACTCACCCATATAGTACCAATCATAGCCACCTTCGAGCGTCAAGGCTATCTCTTGCAATGCACTAAGCTTGCCGAAACTCCAATCACTGACACAGTCATGATATCTACATAGCTATGAGCATATGATGAAGACGAACCATAGCAGCTAAGGAACACATACATGAGGTAGACCGAGCTAACACAATCCGGCAGAAGGTCCAATACACCAATAGCCACAAGTCGCCCATCCAATCTATAGCATTGATGGTAAGAGCCAAGCTTTTGTTCTTTTCCATTCTTGAGTTGCACACTACGTCGTAAGCCAGAGCAAAGAAAGTTTCTAAAGCCAGGCTTGGAAATCTCGTAAGGTTTCTCATGGTGGACAACCTTCTGGTAGTTCGCGAATAGAGCATATCTGGACTCTATATCAGCTCCAAGCCTTTTTCAATAATGTATTCAGTGGTGCAAACTTCTCATTTGTAAATTCATCCGGCTCCAGTGTGATCTCGAATCTGTGCGCTGGTTCTATGGGGTCTTTTGTTCTAGGATGAATTGGTCTTTTGACATTCTTGTATTCGGGTTCATATATAGAATCGCGCAGGTTGAAGTGATTTCGCCGGCGCTTCTTCTCTCTAGAGACAGATGTAATGACACATTAGTTGGAAACATGGTCACTAGACTTTATATATTATATATTTGGGTGACGTACTGCCGCGTCCTTGGGCAAAGCCTAGCGGCTTGTTCTCTGTATTGGGAGCCTAGAATATACTTGTTCCATCGATGAACAGCTTGCCTCTGATCCTTTGTTGGGTCAAAAGCAGATGCATCTAATCTAACGGTCGTCTGTCAACATGTGTTTATCAAAGAGACATGTCAGCCTTAGTTACCGGATAGTGTAATGCGGACAGCAGGAGTTCAAATTGTCTGGCTTGTAATAGACATCACCGGAGCTGAGGAACATCCATGCGTAAGCCAATGATTGCTTCTGGACCCACAGAGGTCAGGATTGAGAGCTTTACCGACGCCATCCTCGATTCACTAAGGCTTGGTAATGGGACGGGAGTAACAAAGTAGAGGAAGCAAACACAGAAGCACCTAGAAACCCAAAAATCGTCAGTGACAAACGGCGACTGAGTTGACGATTGTAACGATTGGTTGTGACTTGTGAGAGGTGCTGAGAGCCTGACGTGTGCGCTTTGGCTTTGATTTACAGTAGCCACAGGAAGACTGGCTATATCCTGCAGACAGGTCGGTCAGTGTCGTGATATACTTTGCCGTTTGTTTCGATAAAGAAGAAGAATAGAAACAACATGAGCCAGCCAAATGCGCACGAGATTCAAGGGACAGCCGGAGTGGTGGGTTTGAACGAAGTAGCTTACCCAAGGGAGTGATCAGAGAGATAGGGCCGTCCACTGCTGCGGGGTGTTGCTGCTGAGCCTGCATGATCGGCTGTGGAGTGTTGTCAAATGGAAGTCCAAATTGGCGTTAATAGCAGTCCGGTTTGGCTAGGCTTGCCTATCCCGGATCTAAAGTGATGGATAGGTACTAGGTAGGCAGCAAAGTAAGGTAAGTAGGTAGGTAAGTAAGGTAGGCAGTAGTAGTAGTAGTAGTAGTAGTAGTAGTAGTATGTAGTAGTAAAGTACTGTGGTAATGTAGGTATCTATCTAGGTATGGGCGACTCTTCTGGTTTCCAAACGCCTTGGACTGTATGCAGTACATTATTGCATCGTTCGAATTGTTCCTCGAATACCTTCTAGTCATTTGATCTGAACTGATCTGCCTTGAGGTAGCTAAAGAGAGGTAGGTCTGGTTTCTAGAAGACCGAATAATTCTCCGCGCAATGGCGCACTGTCCTCTTACATATGCAAAGATGCAGCCTGAGATGCAGCTTAGGTATCCAACTTCCCTTACTTCCCTTACGTTGTGTTACGGGAGAAGCCTGCAGCGTCGGAATATTTGATGATCCATTTCTACCACCATCACAGGCTGCCATAGCAAATAGACTCCGTTTCGTATCGGGGCATTGGGATTACAGAAGACGTGGATTGCCTACTTACTTTCATCAATAACGTGGGGTTCTGATGTTACTTACAGATACTCCAGGTAGGCAGCTTGGATTGCCATGTCATCTGTCCTGTACCACTGGAGGAGATTGAGTGACACTTTGATCAACAAATCCTTCGAACCGGCATATCCGTTACGATTGTTCTTCATGGACATGGTTCAGGCGGCCCAGGGATCATTGAAGTATCGTAAGTATCACAGGTATCACAGGTATCATGTTTTAAAATACCTTACAGGATGAAAGCAAAAGGCTAAGGTACCCACGCACCTTAGCTGGCTGGCGTGGGGGTTTTCTACCCGCCGGAAGTCGTTAATACTTATTCTACTGTATCTAAGTTTGTAACTTGTGTAATAAAATTCTTTTGGCAAGCCCGCCAGTCGCTCTCCCACGCACCCACGGTAAATCCTCTCTTTCTCTCTCCCCACCAATTTCTTGCTCCACCACTTTGTCTAGCCCGGAGCCTGACTACTCAACACACGTTCAGATTAAAAATGTCTACACCTTCCTTTTCCCCTTCCAAAAGGAACATTCACAATCCTCAGTCTCGCCCGCCACGGGGCTGAAGGCCTCCCCGACTGCAGTGGTTATAACCTTTGACCTGACCGCCATCTGCCTACAATTAAGCCTTCCTCTTGGAGCAACCCACTTTCTCTGTTCCTTTCCACCCGCTTAGACCTACAAGACACCTCACCTCCTCACAATTAGTCTATTTGAACCCCACAAGGACAGTTCTAACACCCAAGGCTGGTGTTGATCTTCGGGTTGTGCCTATTCAATAGTCGCGCTGGAATCCTGTCCTTAGTGCCACTTCCTTAGCATTCGGCACATTATTCATCATGGCTCAGACTCTGCCTGCTACTGCTCGTACAGGAAGAGACAACCAGCGTAAGTACAGAGTGATAACAGCGATCTTTATATTGTCCACGCTGTAGTGGCACCAGGCTAGTATCGAAACCTTAAATGCTATGTGCTGATGTTGCAATTCTATCTTAGGATATGGTGCTCAAGGTGAGCGTCTCGTCGCTGGCGTGGTGCCTCTCTCTGGCGACAAAACCAAAGTCCTCGTCATCCAATCTACCCGCCGCGGCGGCTGGGTCCTGCCAAAAGGCGGCTGGGAGACGGACGAAGGCACTGCACAAGAGGCAGCTCGCCGCGAAGCTTGGGAAGAGGCCGGGATTGTCTGTACCGTCCAACGCGATCTGGGAAAAATCCCCGAAATGCGCTCTCCCCAGCAGCTCACCAAGGACGCACCTAAAGCACTGTATCAGTTTTACGAGGTCACTGTTGACCGGGAAGCAGCACAGTGGCCCGAAATGCATAAGAGAGGACGGCAGTGGATGCCATATCCACAAGCGAAGCAAGCGCTGGCTACGAGACCCGAGCTTATGGAGGCGCTTAACCGAAGCTCTATTCTGCGGTGACCTTGATGTGACCCCGTGTTAGGGCTTCCTAAAGGCTCATAGCACCTCCACGAGACGCAGGTTCTAGCTTGCGTAGCTGAGGTGTGTGTTCTTATTGGGAAGCTTGGGATGCTGGGTGTGGTGGAACAAGATGGATGAAGCTGCGTCCTTTGAGCAAGCGTGGTGCACTAAACTAATACATGGTGGTTTCTTGTTCGTCCTTCAGCGAGCTGTTTGTGCATGAGCTAGAGGGGAAAGTCACAATACTCCTTTAGCTTGCAGTCGTATCAATTATGACCCAAACGCTCGATACCTCACCAGCTGTCTAAGGAGCATATCTTTTATTCTGGGGACCACAAGAGTTATTCAAGGAGGGATAACAAAGCTAGATTCTAGAGGTTTACGAATTTGCCTGGAGACCATACACTTTCTTCAAATCTCCCTCCGCTGCTGAGTTTTTGGCTAAGGCTGTCCTTCTGTCTGCCGTTTTCTTCTCGTATTTGATCCTCCCAGGTTTCGGATATCGGCCGTCATCTAATGAAATGACACGAACTTGCGGTCACGGGCATCACGTTCACCCGCACTTCTCCTATTTGCCGTCACTTTCATAAAACCTTTTCTGATAGCTACTTTATCTACGTCTCATGTTCATTCCTACTTCTCCGAGATCGGGCCCCGCGGCAGATGAATCCTACGTTAGTTCACTCCAAATGACCATCCTTGACGGAAATTTCATCTATTTTATGTTAGAGGTACTGGAGTATTTCAGTACAAAACTCGGACGCCAATCTCAACATCTTGATTCCAAAGAACTGAGGAACCATCTCTGGTCATGTTTAATTGATTTGATGTTCATCATTTGCTATACCTGACTTAGGGGAACCTCTAGCCTTTGAGGTTTGCTTGACAAACTGCTTCGCGATACATAGAATCGACAAGAATACAACTGGCTATTCATTTTACATTTCTGCTGAAAATCTCTTTTTATACCTCACTCATGCTGACTTTCCCATTTTCAACTGTGTCTGCTCAAGTTTTCTAAACACCAAGTTCGCCATCCATAGATATGGAACTTTTGTCTTCCACTTGAGCCCTCCCTGCGAACCTATCGTGAGCGACTATGGTCTCCCGTTACAGAGGCAGATTTACTCCCAGAATCGCAGGGATCACCTTCTGGCGAATCCTCTCACCTTGATAGAAAGCATTACAAAAAACAGAGGGTGAGGCGACTTAGTTCTGCTAGCGTGGTTTTCATCAGTATTTTGGCTCCCTACATTAATAATTTAGGATACTAGAGAGTACTGAGTCAAAGGGGGTATGGACAACAGGCTCCACAGAAGCTGGCAGTGTGCTCAGGGCAGAAAATCTTGGTGGATTAAAGGACCGCTTACTGTGTAGACATCAAATTGATTCAAGAACTCAAGGAAGGTTGAGAACTGCACCATAAAATGCTCCACCCTATGTCGAGATGATCACGTGCTAACGACGTATCGTCGCGTTCAAAATCCGAAGGTGCTTTGGATAGGGGACGCAAGGAGCACAGTAATATGAGTTACAGCATGCATTGAGGGTATCGTAGTAGATACATTGCTACATACTGGAAATATAATATTGATAGCCAGAAAAGAGCTGGCTTGTCGTTGCTTAGGCTTCTTCCGTTGCAGGGCTCTTTGGTCTTGGTCTCCCGCAAATGCCGCGTCGGCTTTCTACGTAACGCTGGAAGCTCGATCAATAGAACATGATTGTTGTCTTTGTACAAAGATTGAGTGGTATACGAGACGTAGAACTTCAGCTACTGAAGAAGTACGGAGTAGAAGAAACCCATTGAAGTTGGTTTCACATGTCCCCACCTCCGCTTTAGAGGACCCTGGAGATGTTGGACCATCACCACTTAGTCTCCTTACAACGCAGCGGAAGCAACGTGAAAGCTTATCGACTTCTCCTCCATTTATCATAAAGCTGTTACCACTCAACAACCGGGCTCCACAGGATGCCCATTAGTCCATCGATCATTGAAACTGTCAGGACTCAGGAGAGTTTCTAACGCTGGCACCCAATACGGAACAAGCAAGAAGTGACCAATGCCATCCTCATCGCGTCGTGCAGGACAGTACAGTGGCAGTAAGTTCTCAGCATCGGGGAACGGAAGGCAATACTCATCGTCTGCAGTGGACGGGCTTCCTCGGAGAAGGGTGCAGCGCCCTGCAATTGTGACATACTTGAGAGATACAACCGATTCGAGACTGCCTCAAAGACTAGCGGAGCAGTCGACTTTCCCACCCTCCGAGGGACACCGTGGTGGCAGTGACCATGGACTGCCTGGCAGTAGTACTGGGACATCGATGCTCGTTGCCGGCAGCAAGCACACCTCATCACACGACCTCGCAGCTCTGACCACATCACCGAGTCTTACAACCTCCGAGTCGGTGCCATCTTCAGTCGGTATAAGACAACTGGAGATAGCAAATTCAAGATTGCTCGCTGAAGGAGAGGGTGGTGTACTCGTGGTTGATACCGTAAGAACGGAAGGCAACCTCGAATGCCCGTTCAACCTTCTCTTCTGCCTCGAGACCTTCTCCAAGGTGGAAGATTGGTTTAACCACAGTATGACACATTTCCGTGAGATTGGGCCTCCAGATTTCAACCAATGCTGCTTCTGCGATGCGAAGTTCGACTCCTCCACTGCGATATGCAGCTGGGCCGAACGAATGCAACACGTCGCTTACCACCACCAATATGGTTGCAGACTGGCCGCTGCTCGACCAGACTTTGAGCTTTATGCCTACCTGTGGAACAAGCGATTGATCACTGATGGCGAGTATCGGGACTATAAGGGAAATAATGAGGATCGAGCACGGGCTGCACGGGCATATCCATCTCCCCCCGAGTCCCCAGAGGAGCCCAGAGCATATACCGACACGTATTCGAACTCACGAAGCCGGCGTGAGCGCTAGCGATGAGATCTACTACCTCTTTCTGGTTATTCGGCTCTTCCATATGATATTTGCGTACAACAACACTGCTGGTATCTTTGGGTTAGCTAGAGGCTCGACTCCTTACAACAACAGCCCAACGATATGAGACACATGACAGAATCACAGACAACTCTTGTTGGCTCACTCTCCACATCAAGAGCTTGGGTGGCGAATTCGGCTGTGTCCAGGGTGACGACGCAGTTTTTCGCCTCCCTTGCCACCGGAGGTTAGATTCGCCACGAGCTGTGTTACTCAGACCGCTTTCTTTCCTTTCTCTAATCTTTATCATAAGGCATCATGCTGGTAATGGATAATGAGGAACGACAGAGATGGATTTTCTTAGATACCCAAACCCTTTGTTTTTTGGGGGTTTCCGCGACGGCCAGGGTTGCAGAGCGGGAGTTATTGGGGGTTCAAAAGCCATCTCAATTTATGTGCGATTCAATGCTTATATATCTCTTACACTCCTGAGTCACACTACTGGTGCCTATAATTGCACATGGTTGGAGCCCAATACCCAACTTATATCCAGCCTCATATTTCCAGCCTCGCCAGCAACCCGTCCAATCACATCCCATAATGAGCCATTCTTCTTATCAACCTATACAATCATCCTGCACTCTATCTTTTTTTGTTCTCGCAAAGCAAAAGTTTTGGGACTTCGATTTCCGCATGACGCCTGTGCACACCCCTTGCAGCTCCGTTTGCAGGAGCAGCCCACCTTTCGATACATCCATCGGCTCATCTCCGCTTTGACCTACCTACTCATTGGCCCGGAGAAAATATGGGGGTTGGCCACTGGCTTCTTTCGTGACCTCGTACTTACTAGTTCCCTGTCTGCTTGGCCCGATTGGCTTCCCTCATTTCTCTTTAATGGGCTTTTCGGTTTTTGCTATCCTCCAAAGCTGTTGGCTCATATGTGGTTCTCACCGCCTCTGTGTTTTTTCTATCTTCAACTGCTTTGCTCATCACCGCCCCTCCTGCTCTTCCCGTTTAACCTCTGCTTGTACTCGCAAACGACCTTCGCACCTTTCAGACCTCGATCAGCAGCATAAATCGGTGCCTTTCACCTCCTTTCCCTCTCTACTAAAGCACATAGCTCCTATCACAAAATCACCTCTGGATATCGCCTCGCCATATCCCCTCCTGCCCAATCTCATTCCATTTCGTCGACGCAACACATGCCCCACACCTTCTCACCTTACAAATCATCCTGCACCAATATCCCGGCCGCCCCTTCCAACCTGTATCTAGGACCCAGAAAACATAACGACTACCTGAACAAATCACCAATCGAAACCCCATGACCCCCAAGTCCTCACACGAAGCTACGACTCAAACGAAAATACTTCTGATACTGTTCATACCCCCCAGGTCATTCCCATTTCCCCAAGCTTACAATCTGTCCAACAACGCCGGCTTGAGGCGTCTAGGAAGTGCTAAGGGGGTATATTTTCAACTTGCTTAAGTTAAGCTTGGCTTCCCTATCATGTGCAGGAGCAATCTTATAGGACGACTCGATAACGGTGTGGGTGATGGAAGGGGTGAGAAGTGAGATTACGGTTAGGAAACGGTAGTGGTGGTGCTTTTGGCTGGGTGTGGTGGATTGCGGAGGGGCTTGTATGGGAAGGAGCTTCAGTGTATACCGGATAAGTACTAGACGACTGATTGAAGATTATTACAGAGAGAGATGGAGAACAACGGTTCGAGGAGAAAGTAAATATCGTCGAAGCGGCGTAAGATCTAACATGATCAGAAGTCCGGTTCGAAAACGTACCGGGATGTACATATCGAAGGATCTTTGTGGTGGATCAGAGGTTTTGAGGTTGGAATCGATGTGCGGTGAGTAATAATTAGATGGCAGATTGCACATAAACTAGACCAAAGGAGGTCGAAAAGAGGCATCCTGAATGCACAAAAAGAACGCCCAGGTGATATTTCATTGTAGATGCTCTTTCTAAATGCATGATATGGTGCATGCCATTCCAACCTCTTCTACCAAAAAACAGGAACCACACCGCTAGAATGAACTCCCTACGCTATGCTTTTCACCCGTCACCATCCCGATTCCCCTATCCTATGCTAATTAGAAAATCAAACAGCCCCCAAGCCACCCTACTCCATCAACTCCACCGGCGGCCTCGCCGTCTTCGTCATCCCTACCGACCCGTCAAGCGGACTCACCTCCTCCTCCCCCTCTTCCGTCGTATCCTCCACCATCACCGCCGGCAGATTCGGACTGTCCCCGTGATCTCGCGGGTGATACACCACCGTGCTGCTCCCACTCCTTTGCCTCCCACTACTCTGCACTCTCTTCCCTTCCCTCTCGCCGCCATCGCCTTTCCTATCGTCCATGTTTTCGTCCGCAGGGCTCAGTGGCTGCTCCTCGTACCGCGCATGTAGATTGGCTAGCGCGGCGGCCAGGTCTTCCGCATACACGTCCTTGTTCGGGGCTTCCTCATTGCGCATCTCCCACCCGTGGGGCGGGCTCGGTGGCGGGCTGATAAAGAACAACTTCGACGATTTGGGGGCGTGTAGATGCTGGTCTATTAATTCGACGGGGGTGGGCCCGCCAAAGTAGATGCGGGTGCGGCAGCCCATGATAGGTTCGCCGTCGAGGAGCTGGCGGATGAGGATGGCGGCGGGGGTGGTGTAGAAGGAGACGATTATGCGGCGGAGAGACTTTAGCGGGGAGAAAGAGTGGAGGGGGGCGTAAGAGTCGATGAGGGTGCGGATTTCGTGGAGGCAGGTGGGGTGGAAGATTGAGGGCTCGAGGAGGTTCTGTGGGACAGCGGTTTAGTGTATGTTGGAGGATGAGAGAGGCGGAAGAAGGCTTACTGTTATGAGGAGGGTATTGGATGGGGGCGAGGGCTCGATGAGAGGAGGTAGGGTCGAGAGGTCTAGAGAGAGGGTTTCTCTTGCACTTCTTGAGATGGGGCTTGATGATGATGATGATGTGGGAGGGGATGCGTTTTGTATCGCCATGATTGCAGGAGGAGTATCTAGAGGGAGCTGCGGAAACAAAGGAGGCAATTAGGAGTAAATTCTACGATTGTAGACGACTGAACAGTCGGGTGTTGTAGATGGATTTATATGGAAGATGGTCTAGGTAGGTAAGGTCCTGGAACTATAAGGTGGCGCAGTCCTCCACGACACAGACAAAACGAATTCCCGACCCGGATGCCGCTTTTGCTTCTAAGCTCTAAGCATGACCTGCTCAGCCAACTTGGATTATGACTGTGTCTCAAATTACATCTTCAAGCTGTCAATGCCTCCATTCCTCAAGGCTAGCACTGCGAGGGCAATACTCACTATACGCAGTAGATTGGATTTGGGACTGGTTTGTAGGAATACGGATACAGTACTATCTGTCCGCAATGATCTGGAATACGAGTACTGGCTGTACTGGCTGTGCTAGTCACTTCCTACCCCTAACAACAACATCATTGATTCCAATCTACATGTAGTGGCAGTGAAATAGGGGGATATATCGTATAGGGAGTAGTAATGTAGAGATCAGTCAACAGCAAGGGGGTGGCCAGCTCAGATAGGGGCAGTGTGGGCCAAAGGTGGATACATTCCGTATTCTCCTCTCCATTTTCCTTGCCATGCTACGCAATTCTGCCCGCCTTCGTTCTTGCAAGACACCATTGAGACAACAAGAGTCATGGGAGTAAGATTATGAGAGAGGGTCAATCACTGTGCTTTCACAAAGAGCATTGGGTGCGGTTCTTCCTCTCGATCTCATAGGGTCTCTTTGGATATCAATCATATGTACAATAGCCTGTCGAGAGGAGACAAGAGAAGTGTGAATCAGGTAGTCTACACTTCAGAGGTATTATTCAACTTTTCATTCCCGCTAATCTTGTCCTTCCATATCGGAGCAATGATACTCGAAGTTCGAGACGGTGAAGTTACAAATCAGAAGGAGAAATTCTTCTTCGGTGAAACATTCTTCTTCTTGAACCTCTCCATGGCTTGCGCACTTGTAGAACTTGACCCAAATTTACCCCTATCCTTGTTCGTGATAGCCACCAATCCATTGTCATTGCCAGTCGCCTTGGCCTTAGCAGCCGCCTTCTCGAGCTTCATGTTCTGAAGGTGGACGATGATGGCTTGGAACTCGCGGTCCTCCTCGGCCTCGTCCTCCTTGGTCGCTGTCATAGCACTCTTGAAAGCGGGTTTAGATATCTTTAGAGAGTTGCCGACGGTAGCACTGGAAGTGGTCTTCATAGTACAGAAGGGACTTGTCGCACAATCAAGGGCTTCCGAGGGGTTTGCTTTCATTTGAGCCTGGAGATGATCGTGCATAATCTGTTCCTCGTATTGATTGCTGTAAACCTCGGGCACCGAAAAAAGACACTTTTGCGCTGTTTGGTAGGTGGCTCCGAATTTGTGCATCTCGCGGTCAATCGTCGCGTAGGCCTCGTTGAGAAACTCAATTGCCTGATAGATGGCGTCGAAATGCTCGGTGAACCTGCACATGTCGTGTCTGGAATTTATCTTACGGACTTGGAGAAACGGGTGGTAGACCATAGCATCATAGAACTCTGCTAAGCCTTCGAAAAGCTGCTTCTCACGTTTGCGAACCGGTGCAAGTTCTCTGTAACAACCGTTAGCACTGCGTCGTCTTCTCAACGCTACAAATGGCTACACATACTCCATGAGCCTAGCGTTCCATACTCTCAAGGCTGTTCTCCACAGGTAAGGGTCCGTGTCAGGTTTAAGGCTCGGCAAGTGAGTCTTGACTTCATGGATCTTGTCAATACCACGATTGAGATTATTTCCGAACTCGTCGAAAAAGTGGATGACTTGTAGTGTAACTTCCTCCAGTTCCTCCATAACATCGGGTTTAATCTTCCAATCGATGGTGTCATTCTTTCCCTTGTAGAGCATGATGTTCATATGTCTAACCATGTTAATCACTGTCTGAAGCTCTTGCTTGAGCTCGCTGTCAAAGGCCCCGGTATCCAAGAGCTTGAGAAGCCAATCGCCATTCCGGCGAGCCTTCTCCTCAGCTTCTGCAGCAGATCTCTCCTCAGCCTTTATACGGTCCAGGCGCGGGATGTACTCCAAGAGCTGCCAAGATTCGGATCCACCGGATCCACGGTAAGACTGTGTGGCTGGAGCATGTTGATGTGTTTGGGCAGGAGCCACAGCCGCGGAGCGGTATCTTTCAGCGAGGCGAGCAGGAGTCATGGTCAACTCCTCTTCTGAACCGTCACTGTTGGGAGCAGACATGATCTCAGCAATGAAGTCATAAGAGTCGTCCGAGCCGCCTGTGGTGGATCCGGTGCTCGAATCTGTAGATGAGTACGTCAAGGACGGTACAGGGCTAGTTTTTTGGCTTAGAGTAAGGTTGTAGGTTGTAATCTCGGCGCCCTTCTCATATTTGACGATAGTCAGGGATACCGGAAGAAGATCACCAGGCACAGTGATAACGATTGTGTTCGTGAAATGTCCATCAGGGCCCAAATAGTGGGTAGCAATGTAGTCCATATTCACTGATTGCTTCACATAATCGTGCACGGACGTTCAGGGGTAAAGGAGAACGATAACTGATGGTGATGGTTGATGTTCGCCAACGATGCTCAATGTGTGCAAGAAGGCTGATGATCTAGACTTCACATGGTAACGAAACAGCGTTTGATACCCTAATGTTGAAGGAAATTCCGGATATACGCATTCTCACTTACATTAAGCGGCAGCGAACTGGATTTCTGATATGCCGTCCGTCAAACAGGTTGTCAGCGCCACTACTACCACACAGCTGGATCAAAGGCACGACCACAAGACTTTTCATATCCGTCTAATGAATCAAACTGTACCAACTGCTTAGAGAAAATGCGACACTCATCCACCAGAGGGGAGTCAAAAGTCAATAGACAGCAGCACTTTGTCTTCGTGAAGAGCGTGCTTGCATGCTGCCTCTCAAACCAAGTGCCAGTCTTGCCAACTTGTTGTGGGTAATCACATAGTTCACTTGACTTTTCTAAAAGAGTTGTCAGTCAGGATGGTCAATAAGAATGTAAGATCATCCATTCGGCTTATGAATGCAGCTGAGAATTGGATGAAGAGATATCTGAAATAAGTCAATCTTAACCCAATTACCACTCTTTCTGGTAATAGAGCCGGCCTATCGGTTATTACGTACTGACTTTCGTCTCCTGGTGATCCAACCATGAATTCGATATCGAGCCATCTCTCAAACCCTTTCTCATCAACTTCCACTCGGGGAGTTTACCACCTTGACAGCCTTGTAGGTAGTAGGTATCCTAGGAGGAGTACACCACAGGGGACATGGTACATGATGAATGACCCTGTCGAAAATGGCGATGCTTGTCAAGTCTTTAAGGTGTGGCATAACACCCCAGCCTTTTGACTTGGTACAAGCTCTAGCTCTCCGCATATCGACTAATTGGCACGCCATGGTAGAGATACGTGACAACTTAAAGTGATGCGATGTAATCACAATCCGTTGATGAGGTAGGGATTTTTCAGGCTGCGGAAGAGCAAATAAGACGGGACGCATGGCCATCGTTGAACTATTGTTGACAAGGGCGGCGGGTTGCATTTGCCCTAATAGAGTAGTGATAGTGGAATGACACCATCAAGAGTTTCCACCTACGCCTGCAGTTGCAGAGCCCGCAGCCCCTTCTTCCTCCTGTGGAATCTCGTCCTTGTCATAATCATCTTCGCCGGCTACATCCATGACCCGTTCACCTGCTTTTTCCAATGTCCGGCGACTCCAAGCCCGAACACCCTTGTATATTGCCTGCAAAGAATTAGGTTGGAATCTGAAGAGCTTGGGTTTTCAGACTTACCCAAAGAAAAGTCCCAACACCAACAAGCACCATAATCCAACTGATGCTTGCCAAGCGATCGCGTCCATTGGCCCCAGCGCGCCCGCTACTGTTCAAGATACCAGAGCTCCTCAAATTCCACCACTGCCATGGAGAAAGTGCGAAGATGACTTTGACAAAACTTAGTAAACCAAGTGAAGCAAGGCCCTTGATGAAATGTTCTGTCCATGTTGGAACATCTTCGTCCGTCAGTATTGGTTCAAGTTTGGATCCGAGGTTTGATATTGAGGCGGAAGATAGAAATGAGTAAGGATCAAGATAAATATTGATGATAGGATCTGCGACAAACCCCATAATAAACATGGTGAGGAAGAGTATTGTAATCGTCAAGACAACCTGAGTTGTGGTGCTGCTGATCCATCTTCCCCAGTTCATCCTTTCCAATCGATATTGAAACCCACATGTAGGGCAATGCCAATAGTTCCTTTTTGCGTAGCCGGGGTCAGCATGCCGCCAGGCCTGGAGACACCCTTCATGAACGTATTTCGAGGATCCCTTGCATTTGCAAGGTCGAAGTAGTCTACCAGACTCCGGATCCGTGGAATCATATGTCACACTTGGGGAAGGTTGAAGTATACCGGGCAGGCTTTCTGTCGGCATGTGAAACGTCGGCATCACAGTCTCCAAACAAATACGACAGGTTCTTGGAGGCCAACGCTTTTCTGGTTTGGCAGCCGACTTTGGAGCTGGGTTTGGAGCTGAGGTGGGAGTCGGCTTTGGGCTATTGGTTTCGGCAGGCTTGGGATTTGATTTTGCCCTATATTGAGCTTCGGAGGATTCATTGAGTTCGTCGCTGAAGCCACCCGGCATAGATGAGCCCGTATGAAAATCAGGATTAGATGGACTCGTGGGAATATCTTGCGGCCAGTGCCACTGTGGGCTTGGACTAAAACCAGTAGAAGCCATGGTTATATCAGAGGATGAAAATTTTCAATACTGTGAAAGACCACTCTATCCAGCTTCGAAATCTGTTCTTATTCGCAGCCAAAGCCCAGTGAATGGGATAATATACATATCCAGCGAGTGATCTAGTAATGGCAGTTGAGGCGACGTGCTCTTTGTGCCAAAGGCTGACATTGTTGGTCGGCGTCGGCCAAACTGAACGCCGCCACTAAGGCATCGTCTGGCTCGGCTAAAGTTGACTTGACGCGTAGGAGCTCTGTGCCTGGTGCATTCGAAGCTGCCTCTATTGTTCAGCTCACAGGACGCTCAACAATCCACTCGCCTTTCGAACACAGTGATCTCAGTGGAATCGAAGAGATTTCTGTTGGATGAACTGTTGCTGACCTTAGTAACTTCCATTCCGGATCCGCCATGGCGGACAGATATTCCTTCTCGTTAACAACCTTTTCCCCAAGGTAAGAGCTAAGCTCTGGATCAATATGGACATCATTTTACTGATATATGTTCTAGTGGGAAGCTGGTGCAAATAGGTGTGCTAGATCTTGAAGCCCTAACTCCAGAATCAACCTAATACCACTCTAGAATATGCCCTCAACGCAGTGAACCAAGGTGTCACATCCTTAGGTATCAAAGGTACCATCCACACCTCATTTGGACTCCGGATACGTTGGGTATATTGACAACCTCTCTAGCGACAAACGGCATTGTACTGGCAACCGAAAAGAAATCCTCCTCTCCTCTTATCGATCCTCCCTCCCTCTCCAAGGTCTCACTCATCACTCCAGATATCGGCATGGTCTACTCCGGCATGGGCCCCGATTATCGAGTCCTTGTCGACAGAGCACGTAAGGTATCGCATACAGGCTACAAGCGTATCTATAACGAGTACCCACCCACTCGAATATTAGTGCAAGATGTAGCGCGGGTTATGCAGGAAGCTACACAATCTGCTGGTGTTCGGCCTTATGGCGTCAGTTTACTAATTGCTGGGTGGGATGATGGTGTAGAGCCCGAGACAGAGGAGTTGAAGAATGAGGGGTTAGAGACCGAGGCTGAGAAGAAGAAGGCGTCGGGGAAGACGGGCGGGATACTGAAGGGTGGGCCCAGTCTTTACCAGGTTGACCCGAGTGGAAGCTATTTTCCGTGGAAGGCCACTGCTATTGGGAAGAGTGCGACTAGTGCGAAGACGTTCTTGGAGAAGAGATACAAAGACGACTTGGAACTCGAGGATGCGGTGCACATTGCGCTCCTAACACTGAAGGAGACAATTGAGGGGGAGATGAACGGAGAGACTGTTGAAATAGGCAAGTGCATCAACCGGCAATACCAGGTATCCGTGCTTACTTGTGAAACCAGGTATCGTCGGCCCACCAGCGAATCACCTGCTGGGCTATGAAGGGGTCGAAGGAGCGCAAGGGCCAAGATTTCGAAAGCTGAGCAAAGAGGAGATAGAAGATTACCTGACCAACTTGTGATGCTGTCCTTTGTTTCCATCTAAAATTTAATCCTCGGCTTTGGCCGCATAGAGGGCGTGCCGTAGAGTTGGTCAGTCAAGGTCTTCGAACAGCGGCCATATTGCAGGTGGACATTGTGACCTTCAAGTGTTGACACGCATAGTAAAGTTCCCCTAGCACTGATCTCTTTTGTATATAATCTCTCTTCAACAGCTCTCGTACTGGTTCACGCCTGCAGTGTCTTTTCGAAGTGTAAAGACGAACTCTCATCCATCTTGATTTTTTCCCACTTCACCATTCCTCTACACGGCCGGATAAGTATTTTTTCTGTTGCTGTTAAAGTTGGTTCGCTCGTCTGACTATCCTTCTACTTTGCTCTTCGCCCTTCGCCGTTACGAATTTTTTTGGCCCACTTGACTATACCACCATTCGCAACCAGCATTGTCAAGTCTTTGCTACTCATATAGTCTTCTGTTCATTTTCATGGTTGACTTTTTACTCGAAATAAGTCTCTCTGATTTTGCTTCAAGATGACCTTTTCTGAGAGAACACTATTGCCCGAAATAATAAATTGTTTTCATTCAAGTCATTAGAATCATCAACCTTCTTGAGCCGTCCGATCTAAAAAGTGTACGCTCCTGTTTATCCCCTACTTTACTCAGTCCGTCGTACTCCTCACATCTCGTTAGCCGTCTCGTAAGCCATCGACTCTCCGTCGCTCTCTTCAACGTCATTTATCTCCTCATCGGTTCCAAACGTATCCGACCCTTTCTTAGATTGTTCCACTTTAACATCGCCTTTCTCCGCCATCTTCGCTTTCTCTCCTTTTAAAATATTTCCCGCTTCCTCTGCGCCCCTCGTCTGAATCTCCAACACACTGATCCCATCTCCAACCTTCACAAGCTCCCTCTTCCCCACCGAGACGCTACAGCTCAGTCTCCCCCCTCCCTCTCCTTCCTCATCAGCCTTCTCAACCGTATATCTCACCTTCTCCGCACCCGCCAACATTCCCAATTCCAATTTCGGGTGTAGCAGCGCAACGCTACCTCTCAATGCTCGTCGAAGGTACGTCATCAGACCAAGACGGGATATGAAGGCTTCGCATGCGGGCAGAGAGCCACGGCTGTCGATATAGATGGCGCCAAGGAGGGATTCGATGATGTCAGAGAAGAATTTGGGGGCGTCGAGGCGGGCAAGAAGGGTCCAAGGGTAGTGAGTCCCTTGCTCTAAAACATCACTTATAGGTGCTCTGAGGGTACTATAGCGAGCAAGACAGGCTTGTTGGGCATTACCGATATTGGGAGAAGCGTGGCGCATGAAACGCCAGATCGAGGTATCTTCTGAACCGGTCACTGGGATGGAAAGGGTGAGGCATAGGAACGCGAGGAATGGGCCATTGACGAGGGTGGTGCGGATGAGGTGGAGCATGTTGGTTCGGACAGGGGGTTGGTGAGCGTAGGCTATGGTGGTAATGATGTTATCCAGAATCGAATCACCAGCGAATTCAAGCCTTGTTAAACAAATCAGTACGCTTTGACTCGCTGATTATTTGAGGCGGAATGAACAGACCTTTGGTAGGACGCACCGCTGTGGGGGCCATGGTGGCTTGGGTGCGTTAGAGCCTCGACAAGAAGAGATTTGCGGGTGAAAATATAATCGATCAACTCCTCGAGCTGCTCAAAATGTGCAGGATACTGGATATTTATATTGTAAACGACAGACAATGAGTCCACTCTTTCAGACAGCGGTAACCATGGAATCTCGGGCAAGAATACTTTCAGACATGCAAGCGCTTTTTCTTCTTCTCCATCAAGCCAAGCTGCCCCAATAAGGGCCTCGACAACATCTGCAAGTGTCTTCGTCGAAACCTGTCTGGTGGTCGTTACTCGATCATGTGACATAGTTGAGATATAGGGAGGCTTCCATTTATGACCTGTGAATGGCTTTGTACGGATCCATTTAGCTAAGTTGGTTCGGAGAGCGGCCGATGCAAGGTGAGCGTTTGAGACTATGTGATCTTTCTTGTTTGACAAGATTCCCTCATGCCACTGGAGATGTTCGGCCAGGAGTGTCATCGATGTCAAGAGCTTGAGTCGACTATCTCCCTTGAAATTGAGAGTCAGTCAACTGTGACGGAACATTTGATTTATAGCTCCCAAGACCTACTAAGAACTCCATACACTGGTAATCGGTTCGTTCTCGGGCGGCAGGAGCGCTCGCGGCAGTCATCACAAGACTGAGGTCTTTGAACTGTACCGAGGATAATAGAGTCCTGCAAAGGTTCTCTACAATGAAACCAATCTCAACCTGGTGCATAATGGAAGGGATGAACAATGCAAATCTAGAGTAAGCGAAAGGTAGGTTGTCTACTTCGCATTCGCTTGCTGGTATGTATATGAACCCTGGAACACCAACTGCCTCCTGAACCCGCGGATGCAACTCATGGAGGAAGTCTGCTCTTTTTGACAGTCTCGTTAGTTTTAGATAATCCGTTTCGGGGGTTCTCTCCCAGTCTACGACCATCGCACACTGTGCAGCATCGTCCGATGCGTCGAAATGTGTGCGGAGTACGTCCCGGAAGACATGGGCTGTCCCATATTTGTTCATATCTCGAACAATCCCAATATTTGAACTTGCCTCTGTTATGTCCAAGAGCGTGTCAGCTCGCCTTGTTCCGCGGAAGGGCTCAGTCCACGCCTCTAGGTCTCTTATGTCAGGGGCGATGAACAAAGCGGCGAAATCGAACTGCCCGGCATCCATTCGCCTTTGATAGATAGAGGAAAGCAGTAAGCCTGTGGCTTGTGCTGCGGAGGCTATGTAATCCTGGTGAAGCGGTGTAGGGGAACTCATACTAATAATCGCGGTGAACGATACACCGTGATCCCAGTGTAGCTCAAAATTCGGGATGCTTGGCAAGGCTCGAGGGAGAAGCATCTCCATTTCTGATAAAGCCTCTCCGTTATGATCGATCACAACGGCAGATGTATATAAATTTCCTGCTTTTTGCCACTCCTGACCAATTTCGGCCCACGCGTTCAGCTGCTCAGGAACCTCCACAAGACTAGCGATCTTTTCTACAGCACTGTGAGCCTCAATTGCTGCTTCGTCTGTTCCTCTTATAGGAAGAAGGTGATCAGAAACAAGACCAGCATGGAACAAAGCTACATATGCCTCGAACGCAGCGTCTCTTCTTGCAAACTTCTCGGTCTTCCACCTCGACTGACTGCAAGCTTCCCGCACGGAAGCATGGACTGAATTGGGTAGGATAACCCTCCCTGTGATTGCCCCGTCTTCGACCGATTCTGAGAATATGAAAAGGGGCACAGTATCCACATAAGGATCAGTCGGTAAGGTAGCACAAAAGTGGTAAAGATGCTGTACGGCATCGCTGATTGTAATCTTTGCCCTATTTTCTGTAAGTGTATACACCGACGCATTGAAGCTTAACAGTTGAATCATCATACATCGGCCAAGAAAAGAGCCTGGTTTCACGTAGATGGAATATCGAAATCGACAGGGTTTACATCAATTGACTCCGCTTCATAACTCGAACGCCGATTAGAGGGAGTTAAGCCAATGGTCGTGTCAGAAATAGATCGTCACTGAACTTGGTGGACTGCTGAAGAAGTGGAAAAGGTACATCAAACAAGCATGATAAAAACCTAAGAGTGAATAGATAACGGACAGGTGGATAGAAGGGAACGCACCCGGTCGACTCGACACAGAACTCTCTATCACCCTCTTCTATGGCCTCCAGACCTTGTATCTCCTGCAGGCACCTCATATCATCCATGTACGTTTCTATCATTTCAGTTTCTAGCTGTTGCCATGTTGACAGTACTGTGCAGTAGCTGCCCTCTTCGAACATCAAAACGAATTTTGAAGACGATTTCCGCGCGCGGCCCCTTCTCTGGATGAAGGACTTTAGATTCATTACTTGCGGTCGTTCGAAACATACAACCGCATTGCATGCTGAAACGTCTATTCCCTCCTCTAGGGCAGTGGTGGTGATGACGAGGTTGCTCCGGCCGTTGCGTAGATCATCCAATGTGTTCTTTTGATTTTTGACATCCACGAGTTCCCCAATATCAAACTTACGATTGTTCGAAGTAGAAGCGCCCACGAAGGTACTAACTATGAGTCTCTCCTTGGTCTGCACATGTCTAGATAGAAGTTGAGCGAGTACAGCAACTTCAACACGTGTTTGTACGAATACAAGACCTCTGAAATTTTCATCCTGCTCTTCCACAAGGAAGTCGATCAGACGCTGTACCTTAGGCGTTACATTTAGGTCATCTTCGATTGGTGAGGCGCTGTCTGCTGGAATCTCAATACGAGCCAACAAATTCTTAAGATAGATCTTTTCGGCATCATCAATAGCGTCGAAGTCGATAGATCCACTACTGGCCCCGGCCACAAACTTTTGAATGCATGCTCGCATGTAGAATTCCAAAGGCCAAGCACCCAGTTCAGTGAATATCTTCAACGCTTTGCGATATAATTTTTGTAGCTGGTCCATGCAATATGTCTTGCGAGTGGTCAGAGCCTTACGCAGTTCTCTCGAATCTCGCGTAGCTGGGTTAGATCTCAATTTGATCACATAAGGGTCTTGCTCGATATCTATATCTGTGCAAAGTCGCCCTAAGCTTGCGAGCTCTCGACAATTCATGGGGCTGAACGGATTTGTCGAATATGCCAATTTGATTAAGTCAGGCTGGATCACGTATCGAAGCATCTCTTCACGGTGAAGTTTGGGGGTTCGGGAAATAGCCTGCAAGTTTTCTTCCAATTCCCTGCTAGAATTGAGCAGCTGATCGGGTCCACTGCAGAGGCTCTTTCGACTTACTGCAGGCCCCCCGCTTGACTATTAATTACAGGGCTAGCAGTGAGTCCTAGAACGGCTGGAACATCCTCTGAGGTAGCAGAGGCATATGGATGGTAGAAATCGCGCATGATGCGGCTGGCGGGATGATCAGCCCGGGCATGGTGCGCTTTCAAACGGTGTTAGATGGCGGCAAGAAATCTAATGGTATTTGAGCAGCTACCTTCATCAAAGACGAGCAGAGCCAACTGTGCCATCCCCACGAAGCCATGTATAAGTGCATCCAGAAGTACCTACTCAATTTAATAGGCCCGAACAATCTTCAAGGGCAGAGCTTGGCTACTTGTTCATACCTGATGAGTTGAAACTACGATCTTTATTCCAGCAAGCACCTCATCCCAGATCTGTTGCTCGCTCCAGCGGTCTACACCGTCAGCTCCCGATAGAAACCTGGTCTGGAATGCAGGAAGCTGAGTGGATATCACATCATGCTGTTGGTTGGCCAAAGCGACTGTAGGTGCTAAGAACCATACCAACTGCATTGGTATCAGCAAGGAACTTATACAGCCACGTTTGGAGTAGGGAATGCTGTACTTTTTCTGGCGAACAGCGTTCCAATTCCTTCTCAATCCGAGATACCGCTCTCGCCGAAGGTCAGTCAGAAGAAGAGTTTGTTCTCATCTCTGTTCGTACATGAAAGTTTTGCCTGAGCCAGTGTCCATCTACAGGTCTTTAGCTTCTTGGTCGTGAAGTAGTATTGCTCTTTCGTACAGCAACAATGATGTTTCGCCGCATGCTCTCTTCCAACATCTCCAGTTGGTAGGGCCTTAGCTTGAATGTATGAGCTCTACTCCCATCGGCGTTAACCGATTCGGAGCTCTCAACCTGGCCCGCCATATTTCCATAATGTGCGGCTCCACGATCAGGGTTACCGAGGACAGGCATGACCATCTTGACAGGAAGGCGAACTCGGTAGGTCAAGACTCAACAGACAGAACCGGCAGCATTGTAAGCAAAGTCATTAAGAGATTTTCGAGCAGGGTACGTTGTGGGTGAATTACTAATGCATCTGATTGGACCTGCTTGCGAGACAGCGACCACCCAGTGCCACTGTCGCAGACCATGGCTATCTTTGCTCAAGCTTCAGGGGAAATCCGTAAGGAGATAACAGCGGTCTTTAATTTACGGATTCGCTTGGAACAAAAACATCTCGGACGGTTTGAGCTCCGTAATGTAGGTAAGGTAGGTACCTCACGGTTACCTGGTAGAAGGGGGGACGTCACGTGGTGATCACCCCCAAACTTCCATCTTGTACCGAGACCGTCTCAATTTTCTAAACCAACCGCTCTGGTCATGCTCCTGCGTAAATTGAGAAAGCACCGAACTATGGGATGCTCCGTCCAGAAATGGCGCCATTGAACCCAACTCCACGTATTGAACCTCTTCCGCCTCGTTCATCATAACCCCACTTGAAAGAAACAACGAGCCCGTTGCCCAAAGTCTGCTTCACCCAGCGTCGCCCAGACACCTCCCCAGGATTTCTCTGTCCTTCAAGCGTCTCTGACCTTTCCAGCACCCTCCACCTTAGAGTCCCTTGATGCATCGCCTCTCGCGGTCTCGGCCTGGTCGGGCGTAGTAGGGTTGTGCTCGATGACTGTCGGCCACACTTTTTGCCATGATTTCCGTGTCACAATGTCTTGCGGTCGTTGTTTGTTTTTCTGCGTTTCCGAAGAAGAGCAATGGGTTTCGTAGCCTTCCACGTGTTTGCCGCTTCTATTGATATACCGGCTGGCGCTGGCCTGCTGAGGTCTATGCATCATTTTAATAAGTGGGCTTAATTTCTGAGCGATCGACCCAGGTTCTGCGATCGGGGTATCTTTCTTGACTGGATCTGTGGACGTTGCGACTTGTGTGGACGGTAGAATTCGCTCCGGCGGCGCACTACGAGTTCTGGAAGATTTTCTGGAAGCTCTTTTAGGGTATTCGACTTGGCTGTGGCCTTCTGGGAATCTGGAATCGTCGTGACCAATGCTCTCGTGGTACCTCTTACGAGCTAGACTAAGATCATTGAAGGTCCGCATGGCTCGCCGACCTCGCGTGGTGGTTTCAAGTGTCCGAAATGCAGGAGCGCTACGTGAAGTGTTATGGTCGGTACTAGCAGCTTTGATGGGTCCTTCATCCGCCTGTGCAGTCTTCCGAGTCTTAATGAAGCCGAACGGAAAGCGACCAGGAGAGCTATGTCTGCAGACATCGTGTCGATGCGCCTCTTTCACGGTAAAAAACGCGACTTCATCTTGCATCATCTCCTGTTCTGTTCTCCTGCGTGGCTCTGAGGCCATTCGGCCAATAGAAGGGGAATACTGAGCCGTTGTATTTGAAAAGCTACCTAAGCCACAATGTGATAATGCAGAACAAGATTAGGCAAATCAACGGTGAGGTCGTCAATATCAACAACATCAAAATGAATGAATGAATCCGCCAAGTCCTGGCCGCCCCATTTAAACATACAATGTTACATTCATCAACGTTGATACCTCAAGCCTCTACTTTTTAGGTTTACCTTTCCCTTTTGCTATGCCTTTACCCTTCGCGGGTTTTGAGTGCTCCTCACTCATTCCATCATCGTCCAATCCCTCATCACTTTCATGCTTCACTTTGCCTTTCCCCTTCTCCTTCGCAGATGCTTTCTTTGGAGCGCTCTTTGCCTTTTTCTTTGGTGCCTTGACATACTTGTCCTTTTTTAAATCCAGTGGCTTGTCGTCCTCATCAAGGTCCTCGTCAACATCATCATCCAGTACCTCATCGCCCTCATCGAGATCGTCCAAGGCCTCCTCCAAATCCGGCTTATCCCTCTTAGCCTTTGGTGCAACGATGCTTCCCGCTTTCATGAACGGCAGAGGATGCGAACACAGATTGTAGGTGCGGGTGAAAGCGATCTTAGTTTGTGTCGGGACGGAGATCAATTTCTCATCCATGGGACCAACGCCAAGCTCCAAGATCGCGTCCCAGTCGTCCTTGGTCAAGAAGTAGCTGTCCATGAGTTCAATGATACCGCCTATGCCCTCTTTACCTTTCACTTCGAGTTCCTTGACAAGTCGGTACCAAAGGAGCGGGAGATATTGCTGTCGGATCTCGTGACGATCGCCAGAGGCTCGAAGGCGCATATGCCCCTGGATTTCTTTAACGAAACGGATAAGTTTACCTAGTCATGCGTCTTAGTAAAGGGCCAATCAGTAACAAGTTTTAGCTTGCATACCTTGCTTGCTATTATTGCCCAACCAAGACGTAAATCGGGTCTGGTTGCCAGCTTGGCTGCCGGACACAAAGCTTGCAGGCCTGACAAAACTGAAGACAGCGTGGGTAGGCATTAAGCTCCATTGTTGTTGTGAGCCATGTATCATGCGGTCTACGAGATCGCCATCGCTGATACTTTCTGCGGCTTTGTCGGTGAGCTCCAAAAGCTTGAGGTTCTTTTCTTGCCCAGAGTAGGCCTGAGACAGTATGGGATTAGTGCCGAGATAATTCTCCTGCAACATTAAGGAGCTAAACTCATGGTCATTGAAATAGAGCTCTATCTTGTCATTCAGAGTGGCTTTGCTGCTGGATGCAAACATCCCTCCACCAAGAATCTTACTCACAATGTCCCAGGGCTTGAGGATAACGTGCTTCTCCCAGGACTTGGACATCTGCTTTCCTTGATCAAAATTCACGGCTTCCTGGTCAAGTTTAGCTGTAGATAACATGTTAATGACCTGGCGAATATCTGAGCGGCTCCCTTCAATGAGAGCGTTGATGACTTGTGGAGGAACCTTCAGGTTTTCCCGATAGCAGATTGTCATGATTCGCGACCGTATCTGATCGACTGTAGGTCTTCGGAATGGTAGATCGTAGGTGACGTTATCGAATGGTCTCATCTTTGGTAGCTTGCGGTCATTGCAAATAAGTATCATCGGTATATTCGTTTTCTTGCAGACAGCCGCAAGGGCTCCTACGCCACCCCGGTCCCCAGCCGACATTCCGTCGACCTCGTCCATAATCAAGACAAGCTTTTTCTTGTCTGCGTCCACTTGCTTGCCGTCTCCAGCGAAGTAGCCCAGTAGGGAAGTAGTATCAAGCACGCCTTTAAGACCAGTTTCGACTAACTTCTTACTTCTCGTATCGCTAGCGTTGCTCTCCACTATGTCATATCCTTCTAGCTTTGCTGCAAGATGAGCTGCAGTAGTCTTCCCAATGCCAGGCGGACCGTGGAGCATCATAGCCCGGTAGACACCATGACCATCTTTCCCAGCCTTCTTGAACTGGGTCCTTGCATTACTTGGCCATGCCCGCAGCCAAGCCTGCAACTTCTCTACTTGCCCTTTGTTTCCACATATCATCGTAGTGGCCGTCGGAGCGTATTTGACAGTCCACAAGCGGCTATCGATATCGGAGATATCGCTCGAATTGCTTTGGCTGTTTGCTTTAGTGCTAGACTTTACAGTAGCGGATTTTGCACGTTGTTTGGCCTCTGTTCGTTCCTGCTCTGCCATTTCTTTGGCCTGATCTTCGATTTTCTTCTCCTCTTTCCTCTGCCGTTCCTGGTATTGATCCGCAGCCTTTCCATCTCCACCATGAGCAGGAAGTCGACGAATCAGCTCAAATAAGCCGTCCTCGTTGATGGTTTTAAGTTTGTGCTTCGCTATAGTTTCGAGTTTCTTCGGCCCGGCATCATTACCCAGGACAACATAACTGGTTTTCCCGCTAGGTGTTGTGGTAACCTTTCCTCCATAGCGCTTCACTAACTCTTGCCCTTCCTCACGGCCTAGTGCGTCTAATATACCAGTAAAAACAAAAGTCAGCCCCGCTAAGCAATTTTCCGCGCCTATCGGAAGCTCCTTAGAACCAGCAGCAGGTGGAGGCTGGGCCCGCGCACCTGCGCTCGCATGAAAATTGAATTTCTTAGAATCACTGGGTGGTGGCGGCGTTGGTGGTCTAACCGTTGGTATGGTATCAAGAATGTCATCAACTGCTGTCCTCACGGGTGTACCCTCCTTGGAAGCCGGAACTTTTCTGTTTTTGGTTGTATTTTTTTTCGCCGAAAAATTTGCCTTGATGCCGTTCAATTTCTTTGTGAGAACGAAATCCTCTTCCTCATGCTCATCCTCGTCGAGTTCGGCTGATTTCCTCTTCCGACCCCTCAGTGTCTTTTTTTCCTTGGATGACTGAGCAGTCTTTGTCTCTCTTGGTTCAGGTTCCACATGCATCAATTCGAACTCGTCATCCGTTGCTTCATGCTTCTTAATGGTAGACGAACCCTTACCGTTTTTTGTAATGATACGTGCTGGCAGGAGAACATCCTCCTTGTCACTGTCATACTCATCTTTGATGCCAACTGTACCTTTTTTGTAAGCTGCTCCGAAGATATCATCTTCGAACTCGTCATCCTCCCTGATAACCTTCGGACCCAGTCCATTATCAATGTCGCCATCCTCTTCCTTACCCTCTGCATCAAGAGCCACATAGGTAGGATTTGTCTTTTTTCGGGAAGACTTCCTGCTACCATTAGATTGCTCTGCTGCCGATTTGATCGTATCCTGCGGTGGAGTCTTCCCAAACGCAGGCTGAGAGGGAATACTGGTAGTTTTTTTCTCGGAAGAAGCCTTAGGTTTTGTGGGAGTTGAGCGAGCAGGCTTTGACTTGCCACTGGACGCAAAGTAATCTGAAGTTGTGGTAACTTCCCCAACGGGTAATTCTCTCGTCCTTTAGAATAGTATTAGCATCCGTCCCTTCGAAACGACGAGGTGTCACCGCAATGGATGCTCACATTTGCTTCTTCGTCATAGGCTTCTTCGGTGTGGTCGTCTTGGACCTGGTCAAGGTCAGTGTCTCTGCATTCGGATGAGGTGCGAAACATGACATTTGTTCTTGGACATCGTCGTCGCTATCGCTCAAGACCTTGCGTTTGCCTGCCCAACGTTAGTTTGGGCACGAAACAACTCAAGATCTTATTTTCGTACCTCTGCTCTCTGGCTTCGCTGTTAGTGCCTGAGAGCGGTAAATGAGCATGTCAGCTTACGTATCTAAGAAAGGATAGAGAAGACCTGGGAAGTGGGCGACAAAAAGTGAATGTAAATGGTAATCAAGTGAGACGGCCGTTCACAGCTGTCACAGATTCGAAGTCTCCAGAGTTCCCAAATGTTGCTTCACATCCATATTTCGTAGAGTAGATCTGTGATACTTACAGCATCCTTGGCCATGGGCTTCTCTTGACTTGACCCTGTCCCCTCACCAGCCCTTCCACCAAAGAAGCTTCTAATGTCCGGCATCCTCTAGGAAAACGATCAGTCAACTTGAGGCTTCATAGAGGACGGTTAGACAATTAGATATTGTGCAGAGATCCGGGTGGGAACGATTCATAGTTTGTCCCAGATGATTGGAGAACCAACGCGCTTCGCGTTAAGTGATCATGGATGCGGCGAGCGGAAATTTTCCGCAGGCTGCAAGCTCGACTGCAAGTCTACCCTGTCGTGCCTGTTCCCTTGTAAAGCAACATCCACCATCGGCACCATGAAGCCTCGAATATGGCATCAACGCTCCCTGGCACCTCAGCATCCGTTCTCAAGCCTACTTTTCAGTCGTATGGAAGACTGTTCTATCAAAGGTGCCTAATATCCACTGACAGCCAATACCTAGGCCTCCCTAGCTGCACCTTTCCCCCAACAACCCGCGCTTTCTCCGCAACCCCCTCCCATCACAATTGGCTCGCTCCAAAACGCGGCCACAGCCAGAAAAACCGTAAAGGCCGCCCCCGGGTTCCCACTGGTGGCAGCACACGCGGCACAACCGTAGTATGGGGCGACTACGGTCTCCGTATGCGCGACCACGATCGGCGAATTTCATCCTCGCAGATGGCCATAGCCCACGCGGCCATCAAGAATCGATTGAAAGGGCAAAGGTACCGGTTCTTCACAAGGGTATGTGCGAATATTGGGGTTTACACGAAGGGTAACGAAGCTCGTATGGGAAAAGGGAAGGGAAGCTTTGATTATTGGGCGGCTAGAGTGCCGGTCAGTAGGATTATTTTCGAATTGAAGGGTGATTTGCATGAGCAAATTGTGAGGGATGCATTCAGGCTGGCAGGAAACAAATTACCTGGTGAGCAATCAATCAGGAAATGCGAGTTACTCAGAATTGATATTGGCATAGGATTGTATGAATTTGTGAAGAAGGGAGACCCTCCAGTCATGGGGGTTACAAAGATGGAGGCGGGAGTCACACTCGAGGATATGAAGAGGCCTCGTCTGAACCCTCCGCCGAAGTTGCCGTTGAATGTCACCGCTAGTCGACTACCCGCCTCGACCTCTCCATAGAGGAGTTGCACGAGATGATATTCGCATTTTGAAAGCGAGATAGTGTCTTTGACCCATAGTCCTACGCTCCCACACCTGATCCTTTCCCATAACCTTGCTCTTGTCTACTCTTCTCAGCACTATCCTGCCCGGTCTGCGCATCTGTTGACCCATAGCCGTCTGTCATACTGTGAGTTGTGTATGCGACCATCTTCACAGGCCAGGCGAACGCAGCATACCTTGGTTTGCGCTTCCACTTGAATCTGTGGTCTTGCCTCCCATACCCTGCTCAGATATCGTCTGCCCGTACCTTACATTTTCCGTGGTTTTCTCACCTCTCTCAGCCTTCTCCTGCTTTTGCTGAGAGGTTACCACGTCCGGCTGGGTTTCCACTTCTGTGAGACAATGTGAGCGCTGAATTGAGGTATTGGGAGAAGACTAAGAGCGGCCGACCTCCAAGCTGGCCCCCTTCCTTTGAATGTGGCTTCGTAACCGTTTGTATGGACTCGTATCTGTGACGTCTGTGAGCTGTGAACTAGGGCGCTGGCGTTAGAAGTCAGGGTTTACTGGGGAGTTTCTCCGCCTGGTGCAATATCCATGAGGCCTGAAGTCATGATTTGTTGTTTGTACTCTCCCGAGGTAGTATGTAGGTCTTGTGTAGAGTTATGAGGTTCTGTGAAATAACTTGCCGAATATGTAACTCGTTTTGTTGAGCGTGAGGTATGCTGAGTTTCTAAGAAGTCTGAAATGACGTAGCTTGCATCTTTAACCGTGATAATTCCCCACCGCACAGATTTGCACTACATTCCCTGTTTCACTCCCTAATCTGGCTCGCTCGTGCCAACAGAGAGCTTTGCTCAGAATTCCATGCCCATAAGGTAGCTAAACGTTAATTATCAGCTTTGATTTACAACCCTTTGAGAGCCAGGCAGACCTTTCTAATATTCTCATGAACTTGGCAACGAAAGCCTCGAGGTGGAAGATATGTTTCTAAGATCGTTAAATAGTGAGCAATTATGTTTTAGAAGAACTGACACTGCCAAGGCGTATGCGATGTTCGTAAAAACTCGCCCATTTGATTACGTCTGCCTTCAAGGCATCGTCAATCTTGGCTACAAGCTTCCATGTCAGGATCTACACATAGTTAGCGAACCATCATGTAAACCAAAGCGAGGATACAAGACTACCTTCAGAATTGTCGTTGGCGGTATGCAGTGACTGAGCAAGTCATAAAGTTTTGCGCGGACTTGCAGTATCCTTGCTGGCGTGTGCTCTGCCAATATATCGTCTGCAATCTGAGCAACTAATTCTTCCCAATCTGGCGGCGGTACTGGTGTCTTATCCGTGACTTTCTCACTGTACCTTGGCATTAGCGTTCTGGTTGATCACATACTCCAGTGTATTCCGTACTTCTGAGCGTGGACTGCCTCGAACATGAGCAAAGCGCGTCGAAGATTTCTCCCGCTGTCCTTCGCGATCTTCCTGTTCAATCCCTCCGCTTCCAACCAGCCTTCCGCACTCCCAACTATCTTCAGCACTTTGCATATCTCTGCCTCCGTTGGAGCAGCAACTCTCACCAATAGTGTTCTTGATCTAATTGGTGCTATGATATTCGATGTACTGTTCGCCAGCAATATCAACCGTAGGTTAGGGCTGTATTTCTCCATCGTCCTTCTGAGTGCAGCCTGTGCATCTCGAGTGAGGTGGTCCGCCTCATTGATAACCACAACCTTGAACCGCTGTCTTGCTGATTGATCGACCTGCTGCGTCTGCGCTACTTCTTTTAGTAGATCTTGAACCACCACCCTGTCGAAGTTGCCAACGTCCGAAGGGGTGATCTCGAGGTGGTATACCGATGCGACAATGTTAAATTCGAGCTTTCGGTTCGACGTCGTCTGGAACATTCGGGAATCAATCTTGATCTTCTCGACACCCGGCCCATATAGTTCTCTCAATGTAGCTATTATACGAGTCTTCTTTCCTGCTCCGCTAGGTCCATAGACGAGGAGATGTGGAAAGTCTCCGCTTTGCGCCTAAGCAATATTTCAGCGCTGGTGAGTATTGTTGAAGGTAGTGACTTACCAGGAGCCTGAGCCGCTCTGAGAGGTCCTCATGATATGTCAATGCTTCCAAAGTCCTAGGGCGATACTTATCCACAAGCAGAGCCATAGTGTATCTAAATGAAAGTTTTGTGAAGCACGCTCGCTAGGTCAAGTAACGCGTCGGCGCGTCATAAGAAACCTGGTGGGGCCCGTGCTCAAATTCAGCTGGTCTAGCTGGATGGAATAAGTTTGGCCTTTTGAGCGGGAGCTTCTACTTCCGTATACCTCAGACAGTCTAACTTTTAGCTTGAAACTTAACATCTAGCATTTCCATGATCCGTCGCACAATACGGAGTAAGGTACTCGAGGTAATATTATCAACAAACAGACTAACAGTAGAACTACGGAATAGAAGATGAGACACAACATTTTACTATCGTTGAGCGTCAACAATCTTCTGATCCGATTATTCAAACGATGATCATGATAACAAAAGATGAAACTAATTTATACAGTTATGAGAAATTGTGCACGTTCTTTCATGTCTTCATCATTTTTTTGACCGTCTTTTGAATACGCTAAACGATATGTGATTAATCGAATACTAAGGTACATACGCGGCGGGATCTCCCTGCTTAGCTGGACACTAAGTATCTAGATCGCCTGAGGTATAGAAGTTCTCTTTTGAGCGAACGATAAATCCCGTCGTCTAAATTACCTCTTACATTGCTTGCATCAGAAGAAATAAACCATCAGCAATGCGGCAGACCTCATCGATTTTCTCGAAAAGATGTTTTACCTCTACCTGGACATCTACATGTTATACAGGAGCCACTCAGCGCCCGCGCTTTGGAATCTCTAAGAATATACAACCGCGAAGGCAAATTTCAGGTACGGCACGGGCGAAACAGAATGTTGCTCCCACTATGGAGCAGTTACGACAACCCTTCTATCACAAGAACACGTCTATCCTGTAGGCAGAAGCCTTGTCATTGTCTTGGCTTTCACTAAAAGAGTCAGCTATTATACTATTAGTATTATCCTGGGAACCGTAGCTTTGTCGTATGGATCAGTGCCGATGTATAAAATGGTAATGTCTTGAAACTAGCCACAAATTTATTCCGCTCACGGAGGATGCCAGATATGTCAACAAACTGGCTGGGGTGGCCAGCCCATCAAAGCTTCCATACATTCAAACGCCGAAGATCCTGCAACTCGATTACAGCCTGTGGCTGATCACCGCCGTCTACGCATTACCTTCAATGGCTCCGTGTCGGACGTCATGCCCTGGAAGTTTACTTCCCAACAGCGCGAGGTTCGAGTGCTACCAGGGGAGACCGCGCTTGCATTCTATACAGCAACCAATAAGAGCGATGAAGATATAATCGGTGTTGCGACTTATAGCGTTACCCCTGCACAAGTGGCACCTTATTTCAGCAAGATACAGTGCTTCTGCTTTGAGGAACAACGACTCAATGCGGGCGAGACTGTTGATATGCCCGTGTTTTTCTTTATTGATCCGGATTTTGTTAACGATCCTACCATGAATAAGATTGACACTATTACACTGTCGTATACCTTCTTCAGTACGTTCATACCCGCGGGACTCCATCTGATGTGGTATACTGATAGCGTACTCCAGAAGCACGCTACGACAAGAACGGGAACCTCTACCCATACCCAACAGCTTGATTGCCAAAAGACCTCAACCCTGAACCTTAAAGGGAGTGACTGGCGTGATGGTTGATTCCTACTTCTGTCATTTCTTTCCCTGCGGCCATAGTTGCTCGATTTGTCGAGACCAACGGCTTTCTACTCCATTATAGCGCATAAGCATCTAGTCACGCTAAGAGGATCATGGCAATCGACTGTACAGATCTTGTACAAAAGGGGTCTTTCCAGGATTATAATCTGCTCGCTAGTTTGTATGAGGCGAAGCAATCTTCCGGCTTATGAGTTGAACGCTAGACAAGTAACAGCAGGTTTTGGTGCACTTTCCCATTGAGGGAAAATGCTCTACGTAGCTCTTGATCTGGATCGCTAAGATCTCTACGACCAAAAGCCTTCCCGACAGATTGATCCATTTGGGCGGGGACCACTGTAGTGCAGACCGCAGAAGTCCTAGCATGCAACGGATACTCAAGAGGCGTCAGTACCTGGAACTGCGCGGATGATTAGCCTCAATAATTAGCTATATATCTATGAAGCTAAACATACAGAAGATACCTCGACCTCACGGTTTGGAGAATAGCGTTTCGAAGGGCTTGACCCATTTGAATTATCCAGCAATCATTTCTGGAGTTGATGTTGGTTAGGAACGAAAGCCTCTATATAACATTGAGGAGACATCCACCCCAGGATTACGGTAGATCTTATGGCAGATCTCCCCAAGTAAACCTACCAATGGAGCTCGTAGTACCAAAATTATGTAGCATCTTCTAGCTAGCAAAATAAGTTACAACCTCAGTACATTATGATGTTACGAGCTGATATCTCAATATGATCCTTGATCAATGTCGCAAAGAAGCAATTCTGATCGACTCACGTTTGTTTTGTTCATGGAAAAGGGCTATAGTACGTTATTTCATGATAAAACGCTTGGAATTCGTTCGTACGTACGTACCTTATTCTCTCAATCCAGAACCTTTTGCAACAGTCGGCCTAGCACTCCCCTAACTTTTCTGGGATTTTCTTGGACCAACGTAAATAGCACCGCCGTGCTAGCTGCGAAAGCAGCTTTTTCCCTCCAAAAATACTGGCAGACCGTTAGCCTCCTATACGTTAAGATTGCTACCTGACCCAAGCATGACCAACCTGTTTCTCATAGACTCTAGGTAACAAAGTAGCTGCCGCCCTTGGTGCCACGAACATCGCCACCTCTTGCCGTTTCCTTTCGGCTTCGATCAGAATGGAGAAGCCGCACAGCGCGCAGCCCGCTCGGATGCACAAGCCTTGGTCCCACATCATCGGGCTAATGGTGTTGGGGCTAAATAGCTTCGGCCCCAGTTGCGTGCGGGCTAGACAAACGCCGTAGTAAAAGAGACTGACGAAAGCGCCTAGGAAGGTGGAGGATCGGAAAGCTTCCTTGCATGCCTTCTTGAGAGCTTCAACTGAAATCTTCCCTCCTCGGGCCTTGACTAGGATTTGCAGAGGGAGGTAGGTTGCTAGGGCGAATTTAAAGGCTCTGGCGAATCGAGATGCTGCGTGGTAGTGGCACGATCTTCCTGTACCCATGTGCACCATCTCGCAAGGTAGAGGGATTGTGACCGCTGGATCACCCCACGACAATGGCCAGCCGTGGTCCTTGCACATACTTTGCAGAATTGGGGCAACCCCTGTGTCCCTGCCGTAAACGAACTCACCCCGCCGGGCTTTTCGCAGGACTTCTATGAGTCGGTGGTCGACTTGCGCGGCTTCTTGGATCCATTTGTTGTAGGCTCGTGGTAGGCGATCTGGGAGGTAGATCCAGGCCCACATAATTGTGCCGGCGCTGATGGCGAAAACGCCTGCGTCTGCGAGATTAGATATTCCGGCTTCGGTAGATGTCCACTTTTTGTTAGATATCCGAAAGATTTTATGGCGGGACCAGATGTCTGCAACCACGGTTTCTAGAGCGCGAGTGACAGTGAAGAGAGTTAGATCCATCGTTCTGCCAACGAAAAACGTCGGCGGTAGTGTTCCAAGCTTCTGTACCCGAAGTTGTTCCGCTTCGTTGGTGGGAACAACGCCGGCTGTGACATCACATTCCAATTGCTTTCGATGTGGCTTTATGTCTCGCTCTGGTACAGTATTTAAAAGTTGCAAGCTAATCCAAGCTGAGAAGAATGCCGCAGCAGCGCGGGATGTTCTGATGACAGCGCCCGTTTTGATTTTCCATCTTCTTCGATTTGATGTGGTTCCCATAGATCCAAGCAATATCCGTAATGGTATCTGTAAGAAGGTATATCCTCCTACCAATGCAGCGCAGAATGCCGGAAATTTGTGGAGGGCCATTGCCCCAAACAAGATGCCGTAAAGCTGATATAATGGATAAGTTAGCAGGCTCCAGTAACATAAAAGTCTCAAGGCTAGAATACCAGCCACAACCGGCAGCAAGCTCCAGGTGTCGTCCGGCTTGCGTTGAGCAAGGAGCGCCATCATGGAGGCTATCAAGACCTCGAGAGAAGAATAGACATCCACTTACCGACGCCAAGCCATTGTTGCGTTTTGATTTCTTTGTGTAAAAAGAGAACAGCAGGCTTAGCAGCTTTGGGCCAATAGTAGAGGCATACGCAAGTCCGTATGCTCGCAGTACACTAGATCATGAAAGACGTCAGTAATCTTGGGCGGAGTCAACATTTCGTAAGACGGGACCTGTAAGTATGGACCTGAGAAATAAGTTGATGAAGGAATTTCCCCAGGGAGCTTACGGCCTAAGTAGCGCTATAGTTTGTTGACTTCCGTGGACAGACCAAGCCATTTCCTTCGTCTAGATCCGGTCCGTAACCACGTATCATTGGCGCTTGGTAGGCCTTCTAGATCAACAACTTAACTCCAATATGAAAGGAGCGAAGGTCCGTTGCTACGATAGAGTTCCACGCTGCAGTGGAGGAATAAGGAGTCAGGATTTTTACTCTGAAAAGAGCAAACTGTAGTTTACCAACACCGTCTTCGTCTTCGAGACGTTCCAGCATTTAGAAGGTCTTTTAAAGCAGAGTAAAACAACCACATCTAATATTGAGAATAATCAAAAGACAGACTGAAGATATACAAAATCTAGGAGGTAAATTGTACCATAGAGACGTGCAACTCACAAGTTAACCTTGAGTCAACCCTAACGAACCAACAACTTACTTAATCTAGGCACAACGAAGTAGTTCGATATCCGATTGTTCGGGGTTTCCTTGACAGAGGAGCTTCAGCTTCTTGACGTGCCAATCGTAGTTGATATCAACAACCAGATAGGCACGGTACCGAGGTCCCTCGTGGATGAGCAGCTTAGCCTGTAGTGGAGTGGCGTGAGTGGCTACCTTGGAGATAGCGAGGCGTGCAAAGTAGTGTTTCTGATCGCCTTTACAAGTTACATGGCATGCTCAGGTAACTTCGAATCAGTACGATCCTATGAGTGAGGGCGGGTGGTTGATATGTAAAGGAGGATACTTTGTGTGCAGGGGAAAAGGCGTCTGATTTGCCACTTATCTGATTAGGTACTTACCTTACATAGGTACTAGGTAGGTATCCGTACTTCGTACTTTCTACGGACGAAATAGTACCTTTAGCATCAGCAGCTCGCAGGCACTTGACATCCCTGCTTGCGGCGGATTTTGCATGTGATCCCACTTCTATTTCACTTGTCATCACCAACACCTCAACCTCAATCTTACCTACCTTTCAGATTCCCTTGACTACCTCACGCTACTATTACGCCTCAGCTATCCTGTACCTGATCCACAACAGCTCTCTTCGATACTAAACATAATTAACTACCTTATAGAATCCTTCTTTTCCTCCCTCAAGGTCTGTGACAAGTGTGCAAGACCACTCCGAATCTTTAATCTTCGACAATCTGCCCTGTTCAAACACTTCACCTTTACATCTCCCAAAGCGACGGCGGATGGTACACGAATTGGGTCTATATAACTGGAGTTGTGTCATGATATGAGCGCGGCCTTACGTCCACCGGTTTTGAGTTGCAGCAATCTATCGAGATTGATTTTCAGATATCATTGCAAAGATGGACAACTTAAGCCAAATGCATCGTCCACAGCTGCTTTTTGGATATGGTAAGCTGCATCGGCCGCCGTCTCAAATCTATCGTATTGACTACTTTTTCAGACACTAGGAGTCTGGACGCCCTCAACTCTCCACCTACACCGCCGCCCGCTCCGGATTCCCGCACTCATATCCTCGCCGAGGAGGACCTCGTTGATTGTGATCAATTTCTCGACGGATTTGATAAAGGAACGACGACTTACCAAGCGCAGGATGCGGCTGAAGATCCTTTACCTCCCACGTTCTTCGCCTTTGGTACACCTGCGCTTCAACCTACTGCTGAAACCTCCTCGGCCCTATATCCCGAAAATCCCTACAACTATCCCCATAACTTTACCTATGCCCCAAGCGAAGGACAAGGTGCAGCACCACTGTCTGATCTTTATCGGGATGAAGGTATGCTGGCTCAGACGCTGTCTGATCGACACTACCAGCACACCTCTAGACGTTGTACCTATGGAGATCTCGATTCGATGACGCACACAAGAGATATGTACCAAGGAGATCGTTCAATCCAGTCTAGGTATAATAGGGCCGATGAGAATGATCCCGGCATATCACCGGGCCTCGACGGCTCCCGTTTCCCTGTATTGCAGAATCGTACGTTCTTCGGAGGACGTGAAATAATCGATCGAATGTATAGTGCTGTTAGCCAGCCTCAAGGAATGCGCCCTGAATTTTCCACACCAAGGATATTACCTTATGGTTCTGATTCCGGGTTCAGCGTCGCAAGATTCATCTCACCAGCAAATCAGGAGGCCGTCGTACAGCGTGATAAGACTATGCTTGAAACCCTTGGCTGCCTGGAACCTTCAGATAGCGCTGCAAGTACACGGCCTTCCAGTCCGACCACGGAAAGGCGGAAGCTGCCTGAGGATAATGGTGAAAGAAAGTCGCAAACCAAATTTCCCGCTGTAATGATTACAGCGGAAAGCAAATCGAGACATCGTAAGACCAGGGCGAAGGTTAATGGAGTCGGCAAGAGCCATCTCGATGATCCTCCATCCCAAGCGAAGAAAGGCAAGTCTCCGTTAGCCAAAAAGGCTAAGGTCACTAAGAAACAATCTATCGATTCTCTTTCCTCAGAAACTAGTAGATCCCGCTCAGGAGACTTGAAGAGTCCTCGGGAGAATCTTTCAGAAGAGCAAAAGAAGCTGAATCACATTAATTCGGAGCAAAGGAGACGAGATGCAATTAGAGACGCCTTTGATAACCTATTGAATATTGTTCCCAGTCTCAGGTCGGAAAATGCCAGTAGAGCCATACGGGTCGATCATGCGATAAGATGGTTGGAAGAACTTCTTGATGGTAACGAGGAGTTGAAAAGACGACTTTCTGCAATTTGAGGCTAGACAATTCTGTCATGCAGAGGGACAACCCACCCTCTTTTGGTTTTTGATACCCCGGTTCGATAGTGGATGATTTGGCAAGGCGTCTCGGAGTTGGATTTATCAGTGTATATGGAGGAATCACTGAAGATGTCAAAGTCACATTTGTGGTTGATCAACTATTCTGCTGAGGGGTGATGAGAAGATGTACATAAAGACCACCGCTACTAACTGTAAATAATCTTAACCCATAAATTGTTAGCCCCTGATCATAGAAACTTAGATCATTCGTTCATAGTAAACACGATTCTTGAAGTTGTCTTCCCCATTGAGGGTTGACGTCGGATTGGGTGGTCATATCACTCTGATATCGGTCACATTCGGAGTCTCAACTGGTTGTTCGAATTGTCAGCCCTACACTAATCTCGCGTCAACAACAACGCTTTCTACTATCACAGATCAATACATCTCCTCAGATTCAAACCTCTACTAAGTTAATGATCACTAAAGATGGTAACAAGACTTCCTTACATGATCTTGGCGCATTATCATTTAATCTAATGTCACTTGTTCATCCAGGCCAAACGGAAAAGCATAACGGGAATCAGGAAGCGTTCCAGGGCGGCTCTTCCAAAGTCACAGCCGAATAGACATTTGAGAACACAAAGAGTGGATGTTGCTCTAAATGTTAAGAACGTGATGCCGCCAGTGCTATCAGTTCATAGTATATCTCCAATTACTCAGCCTTACGAGAAGCGCAAGAGAGATCTTGATGACAGTCTCGAAATTGATGGTATGAATGTGCCATGAAGCCTGTCGGGTTTTAGTATGGCTAACAAGATTTTCAGAAGGTGGGTCATGCAAGGCCTTTGCGTTGCTCGAACCACAATTCCTGCATATATCGCAAGATGTTATACGGTCAACGTGGAAGACTCTTCCCAACTCTACGGAGCAGAAAGTGCAAGAACTTCTCCGGTCAGTTGAAAGGCCAGTCATTGCGCGACACGTAGGAGAGCGAGCGCAGATTGAAGCGCAAGCAGCCCTACGGTCGACCCTAAGAACGCAAGTTGCTAACGCACCCACCGTCTATGCGTTCTTGTGCTGATAAACAAGAAGCTTGGGCAAACGTCTACCACGGATGCCTTTTCCACCTAACACGAAGGAGGTACACTTCGATTACGAAGCGCTCCTTGAAGATAACGTAACAGATTCAATAATGGATATTGATTCGGCGCTACCGCTGACCCTGACACAGCGAAGGCTTGAAGACCGATTAACGTCTTCGATCAGTTCGATTGCGTCTCTGAGGGATGAGATCAAGAAGCATAAACAGCGGCTTGCGACAGAGAATCAAAATCTCGAAAGCTTCGAGAAGGATTGTCAGGCCGAAGAAGACCGAAGAAAGCGGCAGACGAGAAAGGTCAGTCAACGATGCCCGCTTTGCGTTGTGACTCTTATATGGCATTTGTCTTGACTTTCCGCACAGCAGCGCCATCCACTGCGGCTGAATGACGGAACGAAGCAAGGTGACGGCCTTGATCTCATCAATTTGGGGGGACGGGAACTTGGCCAACTGCAAAATTTCGAGGTGCGTGCGTTCCTGCATCAACATTATACGAGCATAGGACAGTCACTGAGCAGCAACAGCACAGCCAAGATCCACATTTGCGGCAATTAACTTTTCAAATGCAAGGCCATCTCGATAGCATGCAGGGTAACAACCATCAGATGGCTGGGGTTGACGATGCACTGCTGCGAACAGGGTCAAGATTGGAAGAAGTCGTGTACAGTCCCATTGATGTAGGTACTTTAGTTAGGCAAGTAAGTCAGGTAAGGTAAGGTGTTTACCAAGAGCACTAGCATACTGCCTTAGACGTTGTTCAGAAGTCCCAACGGCGGGAGGAGGCTTCCGAGAGTACTGCATATTCCAGATCATGTTTGTGTTAGTAGCGAATTATTCCATATGGCTGCTCAGCCAGTAGGTAGTCATTCGTCAACTCGTGTCACTGACTTGTTCAGCTCGTATGTGCCTTATGGAGAGAGTACTCGTAAGGTAGACTGTAGGGTACGGTACCTCCGTAGTCCGTAGTAGCTGCAGAAGGGCCAAAAGGCGAAATTAAGGTATCTATCCGTAGATGCGCAAGCGCATACGGTGCATGCTTGCAGCCGAAGTCGATCATGGCGATCCTCTTCGATCCTCCGGCGAGTGGGAACCCGTTGGGTTGAGGTATCAACCATATTCAATTGGTCGACCTTACCTCGTCTACTCCATATTTTGAAACTCCCCATAACAAATCCTCCCCATCTGCGCCATTGATGCTACTGCTGCTGCACCCAGGCTAATGAAAGAACGAATCATCTCCCGACCAGTATTATGACATATTATGGAGATCAATGGAAAACCCCAATGCTCAACGCGCGGTCACACCGCAGCAGGAAAGGCCTGCTTCAGGCACCGCCACAAGCACGAGCCCGAAGAAACGGCGAAAGGTGAATCACGGTAAGAAGGAACATTCAGTTGAGAGAGGCAGATAATAAACCAGGATGGTGTTCCTGGGCGTTCGAATCATGCGCTGACACACCAACCTGAGCAGCATGTATCTATTGCCGGCGCTCGGTGAGCTACTTTCCAATGCTACACAGCATGTCCCGATTTGAGTTTGGCGGATATGTGTGGACTGATCAACCGTGATGCTACTCCAATGATAGCATATGACTTGCGACCTGGTAAGGCTCGTCATTGGATTGGTGCCTGACAGAGCGCCGAGTTTAGCATGGCTCTGCTGATGTTGTGAACCCTATTGGTTATAGGACCGCCCTTGCACAAGATGTGTCAAACGTAACATTGGCCATTTGTGCCACGATGAACCTCGTGAGCCTGTGAGAACTGCCAAGAGCGAGCCGGAAATTGCGTTTGGGGACAACGAGGGAGGACCCAAGCAAGAGCAAGTCCCGGGAAACGGGTTGCCTCCACCTATCGAGCAGCATCCTGCAGACCAGTCATTGTTGCAAGATACCGCTTTGAAATTAAGTACGAGTGCGGTCCCAACAAGTAATCAGACAACCTCTTCTCAGGCAACGCCATTGGCCCCCGTTTCTGGAGCTCAGAGCCAGGTGCCCAGCGGTAAAATCGAGCAATGTACGCCATGGTCAATACAACATAAATTTTGGTGTAATACACTGACATCTTCTTAGTCTCGGGCTACAGTGACTGGGGCAATAACCAATTCCAGGACATGCACAGCTTTGATCCATCTTACATGTTCAGCGAGCCGGAAATCAGTAGTGAATACAATCTGTTTAACGATTTCCTCAGTACCAGTCTGTTAGACGACGGGGCAATCTTTCAAGGCGACGATAATCAGGGTCTCTACTCTGACCCGTCCTTGATCAATACTGTTGCGACCAGTGCCAATGGTAGCAGTGCGAAATTCCTATCAGACCAGCAGCAGAACCAAGCCCAAGTCCTTTTCCCGGGCCCTAGTACATCCCAAGCGAGCGGTATAGTGCGTCCACCAAGCACAATGCCGAACGATAAAGCACGAGAAACCTACTACATGACGGCGGCTGATCCCTCTGGCAGCGATACCCCCGAGGAACGCATGAACAAACTGCTCAAAGCCAAGTATGATGCTGGGATGCTTCGACCGTTCAACTATGTTAAGGGCTATGCTCGCCTAAATCAATACATGGACAGACATATGCAACCAGCCTCTCGCCAAAAAATCTTGAGACAACTCGACAGATTCAGACCGAAATTCCGAGAGCGCATGCAGACTTTGACTGACGTCGAACTTGTCCTGGTTGAGATGTGGTTTGAGAGGAGCCTGATGGAGTATGACCGGGTGTTCGCAAGCATGGCCGTACCTGCATGCTGCTGGAGGAGAACCGGTGAGATATTTAGGGGAAACAAGGAAATGGCACAACTGATAAACGTTCCTGTCGAAAAGCTCAAAGACGTAAGCTTTGGGCGGTATGCTACGCGACCAGAAACGCAGCTAACCAACATGGGCACAGGGAAAGTTGGCTATTCACGAGATCATCGTCGAGGATCATCTCGTTAGCTACTGGGAAAATTTTGGTGCTATCGCCTTCGACAACACGCAGAAAGCGATGTTGACTAGCTGCTCTTTGAAGAGCCCAGATCTCAAATCCACAACTTCCGAGATCCACTGCTGTTTCTCGTTCACAATACGGCGAGATACGCACAACATGTGAGTGCTCCGCGTTGACAACCGTGGATGTTTTTAACAATACGGATAGTCCCTCGTTGATAGTCGGCAATTTCTTGCCTATGAAACCGAACAAGGTGTAGTCGATCTCGGTCCACTATCCATATGTACGATGAGAAGCGCCATCGGCTTACGAGTCTACGTAAAACATATACTATCTACCATGCTCACGGCAAGCTCGGTGGCTTTCAGAATTGGCATCCATTCGTAAATTCCAGAAATTTTCTCGACATGAAAGTAAGGCCCATCTTGCTATTCGAATTCCCGTCTCTCTGGGTGAATCCCGTCTTGAAACTTCAGTATCTGCTAGGATTAATTCACTATTCAAATTTCCTGTATCTCGTGATTGTGACGCCTCGTTCGGCGAGTTCCGGTGCCGCCTCACCTTATCCCCTTCCACTGAATGTGACTGTTTGATTATATAGCTGCTGCACTCATATTCTGGCGGATGGCACTTATTTCACGAAGAACCGACAGGAACAGCAGATTGACTGCCATCCTTGGTCTGTGAATAGCCTTTCAATAATGCGGAAGAAAAGCTAACTACCGGTCACAGCTTTCGCGACAGACCTGGATGGATGTCTCCGTTCAAACAACCTCTCAACGTCAGTTGTTGCCGATCTTTACAAACAGATTGATCGAATATCTTTGCTTCATAGTGCAGACGCTGCGAGTAGATACCGTGACTTGGATGAGCAGGGAACGAAGCTGTGGAACCTCGCCTCAAGGCTCAAGAGAGATGGCTCGATCAGTATAGAACTAGGCTGTCTAGGTGGGCCGCCTATGAGTCACTCTGATAAGGAACTCACTAACGGGCGAAGTACGAGTTTTCGCCTGCCTGCTACTCGACAGTGCTCAAAGGTGCACTCATGGTTCTGGAACAAGTGAGGATATTTGTGGCAAGGTCGGTGGTCTGTGGGAGCCTAACGTTGAGTCTAGATAACGTACGAGTCCTAAAGTCGACGCTGAGAACCTCTAAGCACTGCCTTGGTCTGCCACCACTCCTAGCTGCTGCCATAAATCAGTTCACTGACAGTAAAACAGATGAGCGACAAATTTCGTTGGCCGAAAGAGTAATCGAAAAGGCGGCTTTCTACCACGACAGGCTTACAGGAGCCGGAGATCACAATGTAGCACATGCGCTCCAAGTTGATCTTTTGTCGAAGGAATACTACAGGGTAAGAATGGCTTTGGTACGCTGTCTTCTTCATTCAAGAATTCCCTGTTTGCCAGAACTCCCATTTTCTGACTAGGCAAAAGGCATGGAAACAAGATCGTCTGGACCTTGCCGAGATCATGCTCACCAAACTAGGCACCGGCATGAAGGAACTTGACCCTTCTCCCGCCGAACAGCTTGCGGACCTATTCTTCGAGATCGGTAGCGACCAAGCAACGAAGTCCCAATATTCCGAGGCTATACGCTGGCTCGAGAGAGCACATGATGTCCTTGCTAGTCAGAGAGTAGAGCAACTGAGCAGTGATGCTGGAGAGCTCCAGCTCAGTATTATGCATGGCACGGTAAAAGCTTTCATGAAAATAGGCGGCGATAGCAACAATAGGAGAGCTTGGAACATCGTCGGCGAATTAGAGGCCATGTGTGGTGATAGGTTAGCAGTTCTGTTGCTGAAGCTTGATCTCTATGACATGGATCCAACGTCTTCACCGCACGAATATTGTGATGTACTCGATAAAATCGTGCGTTCAGTACACCTTACAGACTCGAACGTTAAGACGATATTACATCAAGTACATAAGCTTAGACTACGGAACGCACGGTTGGCACATATCTTACTCTCCACACTTATATCAGAGAGGCTACTTGGCGCAGAGGAGACTGCGTGGTTAGAGAAGGCGTTGGTCACCGTTATCTGGAACTGTACAACATCGACAGACCTTACCGATGCCCTGGAGTTGCTGAGCATGGTTATTGATACAGTAGCTGCTAATCTAAGCAAACATATCGGTCCTTCTGCCACACATGCGGCACATATTGTACGTGGACTTTCTAGGACTATGCAACACCTATGATATCGTGCATGTATACTAAAGGTGCAGGTAGCTTCTGTGGAAACGCATAGAGAAAAGCTTCAATGAAGAGCAATATGTCATATCCGAAGCTTGGTGCCGGCTCTCACTGCATACACTGTTTAGCAATACTGGTGGAAACAACACTGGGAAATTGCAGCGGTAAGCTAATACAATCATTTCTAAAGCATTCAGAATCTGATAGTAAGGCAGCAAGCTGATGTGCTCTGCTCTTGCCATGTCAGATCCGGGAAAAGCTCGTGAAGTCTATGGTCAAATGTCAGAATCAAACAAAGAGCACTCTTCAACCAAGTACCTACTGTACAAAGCGGCATTGAGCTGCCAAGATAGAGATCTTGGTGCGCCTCCTGTTCCTCTCGGCTGGCAGCTGCTAGGCTAATTTACAAAGTTACGGAGTGTCTAGACACCATTTGCATTGCTTCTACTGTAGATGCAACTCTACTTTATGCATGTGTCTTGGAGGCACAGCGTATAGGAGATCATTTACAGACAATAGCGTCCTTGCAGCGTATACTTAAAAAATATGACTATGGTGCTCCTAATGGTGTTCATGTGCCGGCTCTTCTACGGTATACCCCTTATATCACCATCGAGGAGTCATTTGCTTACTCTTGAAGTTGCACCGCTCGTCTCCTCATTAATGAGCTAGACAATCGTGACTCACAGAAAGAGGATACCGTCAACGAGATCTGCAAGCTCTTTGAGGGAGGTATGTATTGAGGGTTCGCCATGTTGCAGTCAGTTGACTCTCGAAAGCTGCCGTACAGGTCAGAATCTCTCGACGAGACTCGAAAGACGACCTTTTCTCACTAGCTGAGCTCGACTGGTTCTCCAGGAACAGCTATAATTTGGCTCTCAAATTCTGCACAACCTGGAGCCCACCACAAACATTGCGCTTAGTGCAAGCTTGCTTGAAGGTTCTTTGCTTTCATTACCGGTGGAAGTCTAGGACTGAAATTTCCATAGTTCATTGACCTATACCCGTCTGGAATCGATGCGAGCATCATCGAAGACTTATCACTCCGCAGTTTGTTCTGTGAATTTCTCAGTAGCTCGTTACTCATCGTGATGGCGCGAGGCGAGGATGTTATAGAGGACCAGGTTCCTATACTCCAAACCAGCATACATGGCGAAGCTGATATTAATAGCTGCAAGGTTATCTTGGTGTTCGCAAGGCTGCCAGCAAATTTCGAACGCCTTTACATCAGCAGCTTAATAGGTTAGAAGGAGGTGCGAAAAGCGACCTTATGCGCAAATACTTCAACATCCTTGCATTCGACTTCGAGGCGGCAGCTAGACTCAAGTCATGGGCAAGCTTCGAACAGATCATCAAGGTACCTTGGTCCTTCCTTTCTCTGCACCGCAGGTGACTGACAAGGGCCTCTTTTCAAGGAATGCCATGAATGCGAGGATCCAAGTATCTATGGGGTTTTGGCTGACATGGTGCTGTCATCTGAAGCACCCAGTGAAAGTAGGTAGTCAGTCCGTAGCAGCTTGTTACCAACTACTAACATCGAATAGCCAAAATTACAACATTGCAGGTCCGTAGCACAGCCCCGCGTTGACGAATGCAAATAACTGAGATCTTACAGCAAATCACCAACCTTACCTGGCGCCTTAACAACAACGACCTCGCACAGCTTTCAAGGTGGATTCGCTGTCTTTTCTCACTAGCCACAACGTCCAAGATCCAAATAGCAGAGCATCTTCTCGATCAAGTCGTCACTATCGCCGGAAACGCTAAGACAGTCTGTAAACCCCCTTTCTTACTCTTCAAGCCCTTCATAACATATACACTAACCTGCTCAACAACCAATAGAAATCAACAGCATACCCGCCAGAAGAAATTGCATGGCTCGCAACAACAGCTTACAACCACGCTGTGGACTTCTATTGCTCGTCACAGGACGAAACATGCAGGCGGTGGGCGGGGAAGGCGCTAGGAATTGCGAATCTGAGCGACGACGGAGGGACATTATACAAGTTGCTACAGGAGAAGTATGCGGGATTGACGTGGGATCAGTGAGCTGACGCCCAGAGAGTGATTGAGGCAGGAGCAGTGGCTCAGTTTCCTGCTTTTCGGACCCCTGAGGTGCAAACACAAAACTTGGATAGGCGAAAAGCAGCTCTCATAACTCTCTTTAGAAAACTTGTTCATGCTTATGTTCGAAAGTACATCGGGATCACTAACTCTCTATACCGCGCTTCCACAGCAAATATTCCTTAGCTAGCCTTCATCGTATTGACGTAATACCTGGCGTGTGCTGACTTGAGCACATACGCCTGTGGACCTGAAGTGAATATGATCAAGCTACTAGCCGCTGGAAATATCTACTACTATCACAACTACAGCCCGAGACGTTTGTCCTGCTTGCCTCGAACTTCTGCCGCATGGTACTGATAGAACTAAGAGCATTTTTAAAAAGTCAAATCGTGCTACCGTCATTGCATGAAGCCACAAAGAGTTTTGGAACATTTCTGTGGTGTCGATCACTAAAAATAATTGACTATCCAGCTGGATAACCCCTGTGTAGAAACTAGACTAGTGCTCATGCACCGAGACCGTTGAGACCATCCAAGGCCAGGTGGAGGATTATTGAAGTGGAGACTCATGAAAGCCGATGCTCTCAAACCTGCTCCGATTCCAGAAAATCATTTAAATAATTGAGTCGATGAAGAGATGCGGAAGCAGCACTTTGTCCAGCGGATGCTCTTTCTACTTCTGCCTCCACGAGGGCAGTCAACCCTCGTCAATACATCGAACATTCGCAAGAATCATGCGATTTTGATGGTATGATGTCCGAAAGAGGTTGTGTCTTCACTCTGCGGGAGGACTCTCTGTTATAAACATCCGATGTAGCAAGCCGAGAAATAATGATGAGCTCATGGCACGTTTGTGACAACGTTGGATTGATGGGGAGGTAATGATTGAAAAATCTTTTCTTATACTCTTCATAAGGATACAATAACCCCCCAACCCCCACCTACTATTATACTTTAAACAAGATTACACGTGACAAATATGGAACAGAAGCATAGTTGGTCCTCTTCGGATCTTGACGATGTATCAACGGCGCATATATCAAAAAAAGCGAACAAAGGCAGCGGGATATAGAAGCCGACGAAATGATGAGACAAGACGTAAAGCATAAGAGTGGCAGGAATATTAAATGCGTAAAAGGTGAGGCCTCAGTAAAAGATATGGACAGTAAAGGAAAGGGATTCATTAGTAGTGTGATTATCCATTTGAGAAACTCATACAGGCCAGGAATGAGCACAGATTGAAGTGGATATGAAGTGGATATACAGCTTAACCAACGTTGACGACAGGAGTGATCAAGCCAAAAAAGGCTGGTAGTCTTCGAATGATACACCCAGATGTGTTTTGGGTTTCATCTAGTTTTGGATGGCAGGATACTTATGAGAGCAAAGTTAGATAATAATCGCCCTGGCAACAGCCATAATGAATCCTCTCAACTTACTTGTAGCCACTATCCAGACGGTCTCATCAATGCCGAATCATGTTCCTTCCTGCTCTCGTATATGTAAATTGATATTTCCCTCAATCTTCGGTCCGACCGCCTTCAATTCGACGCCCTAAGCGCCCCGCTAGCGCTCTTTCGGATAATATTGTCTATACCGTTTGGCGTGACTGAGACCTTTCCACTTTGTTAACCTTAGATGCCATTGATGCGTTTCTACCCTAGCTCATCTAACCATCTCCTAAGGTCTTTGGGGACAATGTACTTTCTTTGGCTCCTCCAGTCACATCCGTAGAATCTCCGGACTTGTTCAATACGGCAAGCCTTTCATCGATCATTGTAGCCAGATATGCATCCAGTAGATCGCCAGGTATCATCTCGTTTTCAGGCCCCAACTTAGTCGTACTCTGACTGATCGCACCAATCGTGAGCTTCATTTCACGTGCTAGCTCTTCTGCTGTATCTCGCTTCAGGATCTCCGATGATGAGTTGATCTTCTTCCGATATTCTCGCAGGGATTTGCAGATTTGCTCCGCCGCCATGTTCAAATCAGTGAGATTGCTGGTGCTCTTCCTACGGTGCCGTCCATCTAGTGAAGAGCGTCTAGATTTGATGCTTGCGGCAGGTTTTTGGGGGCTTGGAGGAGTGGAGGAGTGGTGTTGCGAGAGTTCATGATTAAACACCTCCGTTGCTGAGGATAACGAGGGCGAATGGTGTGCACTGGCTGACACAGCCGGGGTAGTCACTTTGCGTGTGTTGGCTAAGGTGTATCTCGAGGTTTTCTTTTTGATCTGGGTTGGAGGATGACTTCGCGATGGCGTTTGTGGATCACCATCGGTTTCGAGGCATTTCTGGAAGTCTTGAATCTCGGATTTGGACAGGATTCTTCTTAGAGGGTTCGACAATGCTGACGTGCGTGATTTTAGAAGTTCGGTTGTACTCTCGCCTTTGACAATCTCGTAAGGCCCTGCTAAAAAGCGGGATCCAACAGTCAGATCCCAAATCATTATGGTACCGTCTGAACCTGTGCTAATCAAGAAACCTTCCGAATCTCCACTCCCACTACGCTTTTGAACAAAAGCAACATCAGTCACCACCATTTGGCCATAGTCCCTGACGAGGACTGACCCGTTGTCATACTCATACACACTGATTGATTTGTCTGTGGACGAAACGCCCATGAGTACTAGTGCTGGGCCAGAATATTTCTCAAATTTCTGTATTGACAGAGAGTTAATGACCAGCGAATCGCTGCTCGTGTAATCTAATGCTTTGAAGCTTTGAAGAAGCCGTCCTGTGGAAAGGTCAAATTTGTGTATCTGCCGATCGAGGGTTGAGATGACGAGGACGTTTGACTCAGGCAAAGCCGAGCAGGCAACGGGACTAGCTTTGAGAGTTATGACACGTATTGGTATGAAAGCTACTTTTTGCGCTAACCCTGTGGCTAACGTTCGCATTATGACGGTTCGATCCGAGGACGAGGAGAGAAGAGTGGATCCATTATTTAAAAACATGACATTGCACACACTGGCTGTATGATCATCCAGTGTTTGCTGGATAGTTAGGTTATCCCCAGTCTTTCGAAAGAGTTGAAGCGTCCGATCCCGTCCACAGCTTACGACAAGTGTATCGTTCACATCTCGTCGAGTCAACGCAATATCGTGTATGTCACCATTGTGCGCTCTCAGAGCCGTAATGTTTCTACCGGTGCGATCGATAAGCCGCAAGGTTCCATTTTTGTCTCCAGAAACCAAAAAATCGTCAGACTCGGATGCTCTTACCACCCTAAGCTCATTCAAACCACCCTCTTCGGCATCGTCTGTTTGGTCAATTGTGACTTGTAGCTTGCCTTTGCAAGTACCATCCAAAAGCCAGAAGATCACGGTCCCTTGGACAGACCACGTGAAGAAATCGGCTTCACGATCGTTAGGCTGGCGCATAGTACTGACTCCGAGCACAGAGCTATCATGGGCCGGCATTCGCTTCCCTATGCCGACAGTGTTTCTACCATCAATGTTTCTGGCATATTCGATTCCAACAATGTGACTAGAATCAACTGTAACAATGTGGCCGCGCACAGATCCAACAGCTAGAATATCCGCGATTTGGCTAGAGCCTGATTCGAAATGCGAGTCCGGGCCGATTAGAGAAACGGGAAGATCTGAAGCAACCCCAATGCTAGTCACAATATTTAGGGAAAGCACCCAAAGCTTCCCCATTGTGCCCCCCATCCACAGACAACGGTTGATATTATCCACTGTAATACAGAGGATGCTGGATCCGGTCTTTGCAATTCGATCTAGTCCTTGATTTCGTCCAGTGTCATCTAGCAAGCAAATATCGCCTTTATCGGTACATATTATTGCTTTGCAGTCAGATATAGCTACAACGCAAGTGAAAGTTGCATCCACGAGGGACCCAAGTAAGCAATTCCTTCCCGAAAATGTTCTCGGCATAGGACTCCCGTGTGCTCCATCGATATGGCTTTCAATCTCGAAGCGCTTTTTAGAGGGTGAAGCGGGCATGGTCCGCTCTAGTCTCCATACCTTAACATGGCGAGTCCCAACTGTTATTACGCTGCTGCCCATCCATGCCATGTTGTGTACGAAAGAGGTCACCTTGTTGCTGAACTGCAATTTACAAGAGCCCGATTTCGGGTTAATCGACCATAAGTAAACAAAACCATCATGCACATTGCCCAGTGAGCAAAGCCACCGTGAGTCCGGAGAGAATGCACAGGCACGGACACCAAAACTGTGTTCATTTATTGATGATAATGGAACATCCAATAGAGCATCAGGAGCCGTAGAGAATATCAGGATTCGTGGACTGTAACCTGTCTGTACTCGTCAGCTGCAAAGGTCAAACACGAGATCGCTTCAAATATGGAGGGTCTTCGGGATACAAAATATTACTATATTATAGTTACAAACCAGGTAGATCACGAGCTCACCATGATGAATGGAGGAAAATGGGAGAGCTCTGTCGACTTTCTTGACATTAGAGTAAAATGGTGGTTGGTTACAAAAGCAAAGGGAAAAAGCAATATGGGTGGCGAGCAGACGATGATATCTGGAGAATGACTTGTAGCACGGCATCTAAATCACCTCCTTACCTCTCCTACCGCCAATAGCTTCCCCCCCGGACTTAATGACACACAGCTTACATCTCTGGTCCGTTTGTTTGCCTTGCCTCGGCCAGCAGACTCTGTGGAAGAACTCCCCATTGTGAAAATCCCCGGTGCTTGTCCGTGACCACCATCTCTGAGAGAGGATGCTAACCGATTGCGAGGGTCCGGCACTCCCTGCGCGGCCGAAGAATTGTAGAAGGAGGGAATCGCGTTGACTGGCCATACATCGGGTCTAGCACGAAAGAACCGTTGAGTCACGTTCAATTTCTCGTCTAGCTGACTTAATACCACCGCGGAACCTGCACATACTACAAAAGAATGAGATTCGTGGGCAAAGTCGAATGCGTTTGCTGAACTAGTAGTGGTGCCGATAACGGTTTTGAGCAAGAGACTGAGACCGCTATCTTCTGGGGCAGATTTTCCGGCTGTCTGCATTGGAGTGAACCTATTCTTGGGAGTGAGCCTGAAGCTTCCAGTATTGCTGGGGCCGCTCATCCTGGACTTGACGGGTCCCTGGTCGATCCTGCATCGAGAACTCTATAGATTGGGGCTGGCGAAAATCTTTGAGCGCTATTGGAGATCGGGCGCATTGTCAGTCAAGCTCGTGGAGCCAGAGATTGCGGATCCTTACTGATACCGAATTAATTGTGTGTCCATGTTTTGATATGAGAGGGAAATTCAAGTGAACTTGAAAAGACCGAGGGACTTCCCAGCCAAAAAAACCGAGACCACTTAGCGAGATATCATAGGTACCTTATCACATCTCTGGGTGTCACTGGTGTCTTCCTTGTTACCCAACATGCCGTCACTTGACATTGTCTTCAGCTACATCTAGATCATCAGCAGTATTCAGGTAATTTGTATGAGTCACCATGAGTACTGCTAAAACAGGACGTGAGGTATTGTGCTAAAAGGTCTCACTTATTTTGAAAGGGCGCCAGGGCGCTCAGCTCTTAGAGTACCCGGAGATCTTCACAATTCAAGCACGTTTATTTGCGACAGTACTCTACTCCACGAATTTCACGACTGCTTCCCAAAAGCTTTACTTCTCTAGACTTGAAAGAGCTCGTATACAGCCATCGACTAGGGCGCTCATCGCTCTCCAACCCAAAAAACCCGCGAAACTAAACAGACTACATCCAATGATGAACGCTTGAAGGTTTCTTCTCTCGATGCCCGGCTGCTTCACACCGGTTTTTGTAGCATCCTCTATCTGAGTTCGCTTGGAAAGATCTGGGATGTATTTGAAATCGAACGTAGTCTCCTTTCCGAGACCATTCTTGCTTTCGATAATGACGGACCAAAACATTCTACGCAACGCCTGAAGGATCTATTAATACATTTCGCCATCTGGAAGATATGACACTCACAGCGATCTTCCTTTTGTCCAGATACGGGATTGCTCTGTAAGTGTAGCAAATTGCCATAAAAAACAGACACTGTCCGGCCATCAGAGCCCAATAATATATCCCCGGTCTTCCAAGACCGAGACGATCGCACAGTGAATTTCCGTTCAACCAGCGGCTGTTAACTTCAAGGAACGACTTTGATGCATAACTGGGCGGCTGTGCTTCCAGGGATTTGATGATATTATTGGCAAGAATTTTTGATGTTTCCGAGGGGTCAATTTCGTTAAGCAACAGTGATTCCATAACGGTTTTCGCTCTTTCTGGTGTCTCAAAATACTCTGTTGGCGTGCCAGTGAGGTATCCAATATACCGGAATAACGCAATGTAGTCGACGATTTCTTGGTTTCTGAGTCAGCAGTAATGTCAGTCATGAGTCCGATCAGTAAAGGCCAAGTCCCATAGCGCTTATAGACCTTGAATCCAGGCCATGCACTCCAAATGAGTAAACTAGTAAATATCCATACCTCATCCATATACCTTGACGCGGAAGGCTCAACCAGATCAATGTGGCCGAGAATGTACCAATCGTTGCTATGCAATCTAAATCGTTTATAGGAATCCCAAACTTCTTCACGTTATAGTAGTCCGGTCGCTGCATGGCAAGCTTCATGATCCTTTGACGAACAGCAGCATGCAGCAAGCGAACCCTGATGGAAGAAGCATAACCATCACCACCAGGTTGTATGGATTGAAGCGACTGAGTGCATTGTAATATATGTTGAGTCGTTTCAAAAAGTCGTTTCCTTGCCACTTTGGTAGAGAAGCCGCCTGTCCGTGATAGAACTTCAACAACCCTCGTTGCACCCATACCGCCTAGTAATGACTGAAAGGCAAGACCTGTGAGAGCAGGGCCGCCATATCTGTAAAAGCAGTCTTGTCCTCTTGCAATTTGTTCCCAGCACACCCATGGGGGTATAGTATTCACTTGTGTCCACAGTTGACCCAACACCTCATCAGTCGCAGCATTCTCTCGAAGAAGAGCGTAAAGGTCTCTCTTGAAGTCTTCCCTTTTAGGCACAGTGCTACCGTTTCCTGCCTCCGCATGCTGTGCAGCCTTCGAGTGCACGGCTGAACCCGACGGTGGGGAAATTACATTTAGCCTGTTCAAAGCCCGTTCTCCTAATATGTCGTAAGAACACTTCATGGGAGCCATCTGCTCTGAGGTTAGATGAGCATCTGTCCATTGGAACGTGTAGTCCCAGCACGTCCGAGTATCTTGGTCTTGTAATCGAAACGGATTAGGCCAAGCCATTAGTAGGATTAATACAGCCGAAGTGTTCAGAGTGCAATAGAGGACCGGAAAAAGTAGGAATTATCGGATGGGTTGGAGACGAAAAGAAAATATAGCGTTATTGAGATGAAAGGTAATTCAGTGTTCAGTGCATCCCGCAACTCGTTACGGAGTTCGGTATCTACGTCGTCATTGCTCACAAAGTCGCCAAACAGCCTCTCATCGAGACTTCAAGGCGGAGAAATTTGTCTACACATCGCTATTAAAGGTGTAATAATAGGAATGAAGACTGAGAATGTCCGCTCATCTAATACCTGAGAAAAAGGTACCCTACCTAAGGTAGATTTGAACCTCATCATATTAGGCTAAACTTTCCTTGCTCAATCCCTCATGCGAGCGCGGAAAAACTATAATCCGCGGAGATTTGCCCCCTGCAAGAACTTCATATTCCAACACAACAAAGGTCAGTACTGTAGTTCTTTCTACGCTCATGCTGGTCAGCCATGTCATGTTCATCATGTGCCACTTTCTCGCTGCGAAGCTTTCTAAAGGCTTTGATCAAGGTTGAGCTTCGGGCTACTCGACCAGTCTATCCTTCAAACGGGTTCACAGTATCAAGACGTCAAATACACAACAGCTCAGTATCTAGCACACAATTATCTCCCCGAGAAGTCCAGGATCATTTCCTTCTGGAACAGGCTAGTTCGACAAACCTCAATGACACATTCCTGCCCTTCGATGAAGACGTTAAAGCCAGGACCTCACAAGAGAAGGCCGTCGATGCAAGACCATGGAGACTACAGCATTCTAGCATGTTCAAATCAGCGGAGAGAACCATCCATAGCCCAGATATCTATGGGCAGGAGCGTTCATTGGGGCCTGTATCAATATTGTTAAATCACCCAGAGCCACAGACATGGCCGTCTGAGGAAAAATCATCTGCCATTGAAACCAAGTGGCAACAGTCTTTTGCAACAGAGCTTACCGGCAGTAACCAAAACCTCAGTATCCCAAGCCCAGCCAGTATGAGTACAGTATTAATATCTCAGTCCGCCCGTGGGTTTTCAGAGAAAGACTTTCCTACTGTGAAGCACGGTGTGAATGGCACACCTCAACCGTCATCAAAGTATGGCATGGAGGCAAAGTTCAAAAATCGTGATGGAAAGTGGGACCTCAGCGGCAACACTTCTCCCTCCGGAAAGAGTGTGGGGCTTTCCTCGAGTACAGGACGTCCGAGAGCTTTGGGGAGCACTCAAACCCGTGGCTTAAGCGAATACCGTCAGCGCGAACCCTGGCAGGTTCAGAAGAGCGCTTTAAAGGCGAAGTTTGGCCTTATAGGTTGGTCTCCGCGAAAGCGCCTCTCGCCTGATGCTATCGAGGGCATCCGCGCTCTCCATGCTCAATACCCCGACAAGTACACGACGCCAATACTGGCCGAGCAATTTCAAGTCTCGTCAGAAGCGGTGCGGAGGATTTTGAAAAGCAAATGGAGAGCTAACGAGGAAGAGGAGTCGGACCGGCGCCAGCGTTGGGATAAGCGAGGAGCAGCCATATGGAGTAAATTGGTGGAGACCGGGGTCAAGCCTCCCAAAAAATGGAGGGAAATGGGCGTAGGTAGGGGTAGGAATCATCTCAAAGTAAGACGAAGTGGAGAGTCAGGAGCTAGTGTGTGGGACAGTGGTAATGCAGGGCAGGAAGCGGGCCTGGGCACCACATTATCAGATAGGATCCTATAAACCCATTTCCTGCGCCCAGAATGTTGTATATTTGCAAATATGATTAGCCACCTATTCCTATTGTATACTTCAAAAAAACCGAACAAACGTAGCTCTTAAACCGAGGCTTTTACAATCCTACAATTCAGTCCTACACGAAGCTGTCTGTCTCTCTTGACGACCCATCAACTACCTCGACCAGTATTGAAGAACCCAAAAACATTACCATCCGACAACATACAGTAAGATTACGGTTCGTCATCACCCAATCCCTCCTCGCCAGTCATTGAGTCAGCCAAGGGGTAGGTACTTGTCATTAATGCGCATACACCTCATGAGCTCCCATATGCGGAGAGCTGCTCCGCATCCAGTCTTAGAACAATGTCAGATATCCGAGTCTCTGTGCAATGGCAGAGTTCGACAGTATTTGCCGGAGAGAGGATCGAGTGCAAGATAACCTTCAAGAATGTCTACCAAAGTCCCAGCAATCGTCGGTCGCCGTCACCCAGCTCTCGGCTTCTCAGTCAGACCTCAGCTCGAGAGCGGTGGAAGGAGACCTTGCCGCTACAACCCAAGCCTAACGATAGTTTTATCGGCTCGTCACCGAACCTAAGTATGCCTCGAACGAAGCTCCGAACGCACAAGCCTGCAGCGTCCCTCAGTGGGCCCCCAAGCATGAAACCAGGACCTGGAGTCGTTGTTCAGGGTAGGACAACGAACGGCATACAACCACCGAGTTACATGCACAGGAAATCAGTGTCTATCATTTCACTTGCTGGGGACGTATCCAAGGGGAACGAAGTACACCGCGCTCAAAGTAACTCTTTGAGACGACCTGGGCGGGGTCATACCCGCGCTGCAAGCTTGCAAGTACTGCCCAGGAGGACTGGGCATATCACCCCTGGCCCATTGTCAGGCGAGGCATCCTTCGTTCATCTCTTGTTCTACGCTAATGGCTTTATAGCATCTGCTAACGATCGCGCCACCACGATGCCGTCTCCTTTCTTTAGGTCATCAACATCTTTTGCGGAGCAAGGCTCAGGGTCGGAGGCTGAACATTATGTGAAAACACAGCGAAACTCGGCTGCGGGATCTGTAGTGCCAAGGCATTCCAGGAAAGCGTCAGAAACACTATCCAATTTCAGGTTCCCTCGAGTACCTGCTTCCACAGGAGAATTTTCGAGTCAGGGCTCGAATATAGAACTCGGTTGTTCGTTGGGAGAAGCAAGGGCATCGTTATCTTCTCGCCCTTTCGGGTCCAGCAATGTTCAAGAACAACTCCCACCGTCTACAGTTTTACTTTCGCCTACCAGCATGAATGGCACGCCTAGAAGTAGTGGAGATTTCTATTCGATGAGCAACAACTCCACAGAGACTTTAGCCTCGGAGTACGTTATGCAGGAGAATTCTCGTCTGTCTCCAGGAGCCGCACTTGGTCGTCAAGTTTCTCCGGCTATTTCCATGGGGAGTAATAAACCACCTGAGATCTTGATGATGGGCTACGGACAAATCACAGGCTCTTATACTCTCGATGGGTCCTTAGTCGACCAGTCACCTTTCGAGGAGGTGAAGAGAAAGGGCATCATAGGCGGTCAGGGCGGCGGGGGCGTCGTTAGAAGTGATTCGGTCAAACGAGATAGTGGCTTCTTCGGTGCTTTAGGTTGGGGAAATCTTGGGGACTCTTTGGGAGGCCTCCTTGGAGGCAACGAATTGAGCAGCATTCAAGAGACGAAAAGTAGCGACAGCTCAAGATCAATACCGATACTTTCAACTCCTCAAGCCATTCTATTCGTAAACTTGCAGCTGGGGCCCGGGGAAAGTAAGACTTATTCATACAGCCATCCGCTGCCGAAAGCAATACCTCCAACGCATAAGGGTAAAGCAATAAAAGTCTCTTATAGCCTCGTCGTTGGGACACAACGAGCAGCCAAGGCTGCACAGCAGCACCATGTTCGTCACGTCGATGTCCCATTCAGAGTTTTGCCCAGTGTCAATAGTAAGTGTCCACTCAGTTCCGTCTTTGCATTTCTAACCCATGCAAGGTCGCGGTGAGATATTAAGGTATGATCTGATGTCTCCTTATGTTATGCTCCGCAACGATGCCAGTATCTCAACCGTACTTGGAAATGAGCAAGAACATGCTGGTACAGTTGCAGCTTCTGCGCATAGTAAACCCGACCCTTCCGTTCAAAGTTTCCTTTCTTACGTCGAAAATATCCTGGTCAAGCCGCGCCAGAATTCGAGTCTTGGTCTTTTGTCGCCGACAGAGAGTGGCCAAAAGGCCCTCACGACTACGGAAGAGGAAATGGATACTGTGAAAGATGCTATCGATCACGCTATACTCCAAAGCAATTCTACGCTGTCTTCAAAAAGGAGCCCTAACCGTTTTGAGATTACGAGAAGCGGCCACCGTGTAGCTGTGATCATGCTTACGCGCCCAGCCTACCGTCTTGGCGAAACCATTACCGTTGCTATTGATTTTCGACACGCCGATGTATCTTGCCATTCATTGAATGCCACGTTAGAGACATCCGAGAGTGTCGATCCTGCTATCGCGTTACGCTCAAACGCCAGTGTCCAACGGGTAACTAGGCGAATTCATGCCTCACAGTCTGAGTCCACAGTTTTTGCCACGAGGGCGGTTTTTAACCCAACAATTCCCGCTAATGCCACTCCTGGCTTCATTACATCGGGAGTCACCCTTGAATGGAAACTACGCTTTGAATTTGTCACGAGTCAGACAAGTGATGGTGCAGATCTACATGATAATCTCGATGATCTTATGGAAGAAATCGCACGGGACGATCGAGGAATTGTCATGGCTGCCGTGCAAGGACTGCCTTGCGAGACATTTGATGTCACTGTACCTTTACGAATCTATGGAGCAACGGCAGGGTTTGGAGAAAAAAATGAAACCGGGGAAATTCCAATATAATTCTGTTCAATCGCTCGGTTGTGGCATAGAACTTATCAAGCCTGCCTTTGTCATCCTCTATAGACTCTGTATATATCTTAAACGACTAGAGTATCTACGTTTTTAGCATATCGCAGACCTCGGAGTTTATCAAATCCCGGGGCAGAGTATTCAGATGGCTTCGAAGGCCTTATACTCCGTAAAACAACCCTAAACTATCATGACTTACAAGTGAGCCGGCCATTCCGTTCCCGTCGCATTGCCTTGTTGGTCCCATTTCCCACTCTCCGTGTTGCGAACTGACACAATAGAGTTCCTTCAATCACTAATTTAAAGCCTTCCCGCAACTTAAGCGAAAATCGAAATTTTGTTACCGGGCCACCCATATTCTTGTCAACAGATCTGCGATCCAGCATATTGTGCGCCGTCACGCAATTTGACCACAGGCCATTGATCACGTCCTCATATTTGGTAAGGTTTATCACGAAACACTTTCATCACTCGGCTAACGCGTAGAATACAAGAGGACCTTCCATCTGGCCTCCAACTACGTAACGCTTCGCTAGCATGGCTTCCTTCATCACCACTATGTTTGTTGCCCCACCTTTGACAGATTTCTCGCCCAAACCCTTCACCTACATCTGTCCACACATGAGTCGAAAACCATCATGCCCTAACTTCCTTCACGAGTCAATGATGGCAGAGTTTCATTCGTCACAATCTGATGACATAAGGCCATTAAACTTACAATGTGAATCAACTAGAAACGCGAGGACAAGAAGCCAGTTCAAACCGAGGAATGCAAACAAAGGCACAAGCAGCTATCAGCTCCGTCAATTTGCAGAGGCAACTCTGGGAAGTGGCAGCCTCCGGAAAGCTGTTAAACTACCAGATGGAGAGGACCTGAACGAATGGCTAGCCGTGAATGGTGGGTTGGACTCTCTTGATTCGATGCTCTACGCTTTACCAGCGATGTTCGTTACCACTGAACGTCACTTATAGTCGTGGACTTCTACAACCAAATCAACTTGTTATACGGGTCAATAACTGAGTTTTGCTCTCCTCAATCATGTCCAGAAATGAAAGTTACGGATGAGTGAGCCCGAGTACTCGTTCTCTGCCGCACTCGACCCCTAATACTTTCCAGATTCGAGTATTTATGGCAGGACACAGAGAACTTCAAGCGACCAACAAAGATGCCTGCTCCAGAGTATATTGAGCATCTTATGGCGTGGGTTCAGAGCAATGTCGACAACGAGTCGATGTTCCCTAGCAGAATTGGTGCGACCTTTGAAACAGGCCAACGATGGGGCTAGCTAATAACGGCTTCCAGGTGTTCCATTTCCTAAATTGTTTCCCGCCCTCATTCGCCAGCTTTTCAAGCGCCTTTACAGGGTATATGCTCATATCTACTGTCACCATTATCCAGTCGTTGTACAGCTGGGGCTCGAACCTCATCTCAATACTAGCTTCAAACACTACGTCCTGTTTATTGACGAGCACGGTTTGGCTAGCGGTAAAGATTTCTGGGGACCATTGGGAGACTTGGTTGACAGTATGCTAAGGAGTGATTGAAGGATTGATCCATGAGAAATGCATATCATGAGGCATCCAGGTTGTTGGGAGAAGAGGAACACCTATTGAAATTACAAGATTGTTGAAAGGAGGGTATTGAATGAGATCATTAGCGACACTGCCATTGTCTAGCAAATAGACATGAGGGACGATTATCTTGTACATTAGACTTTCAGCTTGCTTGTCATTTATGAATGAAATACGTCAAGATCAGTGCCTCATCAGCATCACTGTGTATATAACGTTAGTGAAGGATACTCAGTTTTTGTCAATACCACAAACGAGCGACTACCAAATCGCAGTGCTACGTAAGGTACCTAGGTACACAATCTCAAGATCCAGATTAGGTAAGTGCAACTGCCAGGGGGAAGCAGGGTTAGCCGAAAACCTTACTCCAACCACTGTTCGTACGAAAGGTCTTGCGTTGTATCGTTGGACTGTCGGCCTGCGCATAACAGTCATGTTATCGAGACAAATCAAGACCGCCGCACTGCGGTCTGCTACTCCGCGCAATAGCTGTGTCATTAATGCAATTGCATCTCCGCTAATAAGGACCTACGCTCAAGTGGCCCCCAGCCAGACTGCATCAGCGCCGGATTCAAAGCCTCCCGTTGCTCTCTTTGGCCTTGACGGAACCTATGCGAGTGCATTAGTACGTTTAAAAACTTTGTTCTCCCTGCTTCAGGGAATTATGCTGGATGTGCATGCAAGATGGGGGCTAATCGCAATGTCAAAAAAGTATACTGCTGCAGCCAAAACCTCGGCCCTCGACAGCACTTCCAAAGCCCTAGCCGCTCTTTCCGAAGTGTTCAAGAAGGATGCTAAGCTTCCGATTATCCTGACGGCACCAACCCTGACGCCAGGCGACAAGTCTCAAATTGTTCAGGAGCTACAGAGGCATATGGGTGGGGTTGATAAGGCGGACACTGTCAAAAATTTCCTGAAGACACTTGCCGAAAATAACAGACTCGGAATACTGCAGGGTGTCTGTGAGAAGTTCGCGACGCTGATGGGAGCTGCAAGGGGAGAGGTGGACTTGACTGTCACGAGTGCTCAGGCGCGCCGATGATGCCCGGGACTTGAGGAACCGTTCTGACTAAATATTAGAGACTCGACACCAAGATGCTGCAACGACTGGAGGCTGCAGTGGCCAAATCGGAGTACAGTCAGGGGAAAAAGTTGAAGGTTGTGCAGAAGGTTCGAAAATCTGGACTTGGGCCTGGAGCTTTTTCATGCTGACAATGAGCTAGGTTAACCCTGATATCATGGGCGGCTTGATTGTTGAAATTGGGGACCGAACAATCGACCTCAGTGTCTCTTCAAAAATTGCGAAAATGAATAAGCTACTGACTGATACATTATAAGTCTGTATATCGATAGAACGAGCAATCTCAATGGGTTCTGTCAGTTTGGGAGCAACGTGACAAGCATCAAGTGCCTCAAGAAGTATTTGCGCTCCTCTTTGGCCATCTCTTTCTATCCTTGATACATATCAGTGATATAGGACAGGCAGCGTTAGACTCGGCAATGTGAAACCTGTCCCATCAAATTCTGAAGTTGCTAAAAGCTCTAACCGCAAACCTTAGATCGTAGTTGCTTTACAAAGTCGCTTACTGTCCAACAGTTGGTTTGGATACATCGACTCTGGTCAAGTAAACTCTACAGACCGTGAACTCGATGTTGCCCACGAAGTCATGGACAGAGAGGGAAAGCGTGCGGTTAGGCCAAGGGGCGAAGCCAGCAAGGGTCGAGCTTACTTGACCGGTTTTATATTGCTTCTCGACTGGGCTGTCCTCAGTCCTAACTTCGCCAAGAGTTTATGCGGCTACTTCAAAGTTGCTTGACCCGCAGTGTCAAAATTGTTCCTCTCTTCTCTGTTATATCATCTGATTGTGTTCCCAACTCGTTTCAAGTCACTACCTACCTGGTGACTGACAATCGTACCGAAGCCGGACTGGTACTCATTCAAAATCGCAACCTAAGAACGTCAATCCTATACTTACAAGCTTCGGCGGCACTGCCCGCTCTGACGGCGAATCAGGAACTGGAAGTATCGGTCAACAAGCTTATATCACCTCCGCTATTGATCTCTCAGGGCGATATAACCACCAAAACTCTCATCTAAGCGTTCTCGGGGGCTCAATTTCAAGTCTAATAGCATTCTTGCAGCATATGAAGGCGTTCACACGCCTGGGAGACCTGGGAGTCGGATATCGATAGCTTTGCTCAGGGCGATTTCTAGTGAGTAATACCCTCGAGCGAGATCTTGGGTTCGATGTTTGATCAAGTGTATGTTCACTAGAAACTCCCCTAAGTGAGGGCTCAAGAATTCGAAATATCGCCATCTCCGAACGCTTGGACGTTGAATAATCATTATGGTCAGATACATACCGTTCGCAGAGTCCGAGAAAGTGGTGAAGAAATTAGTTACACAGCCAATGAGAGTACAACAGCTGAAGTCTTTTTCACGGTTTTAAGGGTTTTTAATAGTACAAAGCGGAGAAAAGCAATACCGGCCTTAACGAGAAGCTTCTTGGACATACATCTATTCGCTAGCTTCTAGATGATGGCCTGGCTCCAGCCCAGATTCGCACGCAAATCCCTCCTACAGAGTATAACCACAAGCTCGAGGGTATCTGAGCACTGGCTGTTCCTGGCTCCTTCTGAGCAGTTCGATGCGGCCTCGAAATGGTGTATGGACCTTCGACAATCAGGCATGCCTCCATGCAATACATAAATCATATTCTTGTATTACAGCAGCTTGTTTCATTCTCCATCGCTCAGCTCAGCCCCTGTATTGGCACTAACAGGCCGATGGATTTCCACTTTCCATGAGTGTATGTTCCGCTGGAGCTGCTGCACCATCTCTTTCTCCATTCTCGCTTCTCCAAGGACCTTTACAGTGAACTGCTTCTCCACTTGCAGCAGCTGAAGGGTTTGACATACTAACCCTGCCGTCCTCAGATTATACCGCCTCCAACCGTACCATGACATCTCGAACGTTTCCAGTAGCATCTCGTCCTGGACGAAAGTCTTCAAAAGGTTGGCGACCCATAGGTCTTGCCCATTGTAAGGCTCCTGAGAAATCACTGATACCTTGATGCTCTTCAGCAAGCGTAGATGCCTTGTCGGTGGCACCACATTTTTGGGTCCTTCACTGTGACAGCTTCGAAAATTGAAGATGTTGCAACCGTACAATATACTACTGCCTTCTTCATGCACCAGCTTCACGTTTGCAAAATTTCAAGGAACAAAGACTTGAACTTCGCTCGTTTCGACCTCGAGTCTCTGCATTTCGTCCATTCCCTGGCCCGAATAGCAATATCGCGGGTGATCCTCGGCAATTCAAGAGTCGTTAGCAAAAGGCGGTAGATTGCATTCCTAAGCTCCGGTGGAAGATGCAAGAATGGGAACCTCTGCTTTTTATGTTCAGCGCCATCGTTCACAATCGGTGCTGTAGTGGAGACTATTGAGCGATGGCATTGTGAAGCTATATCACATAAAGGTGGTTGTCTAGCTAGGAAGCTCAGAATTGGGGGAGGAATAAATATGGCATCTAACATGTTAGGATCCCCAGGGGCATTTCTAAGTAATATAGTCGTCTGACCGGGACCGTTTTCCGTAGCCTTCGACGCTCGAGGTTTTGATAATGTGGGGCACCGAGATTTGAAGGTTGAAAGTTCTCGTGCCTTTTTTCTTCAATCGCTCTTACTCGAAATATTGATCGGTTCTTTGAGCGAACCATGACGGACTAGATCAACCACAGAATGCATATAATCGTTTGTTAGTAGACTTAATACTAAAAGCTTTGATTCAGTCATATCCGTGCCCCTCACTAAGCTCATTCTTCGCTTAGTGCTCGGCAGCCATGCAACAATAAATCTTCATATTTTTGATCCACCACCTTCAAAAATCTACCAAAAATCCACGCAATGACTTCTACATACGCTATCATCGAAGGTCGCATTCAGAAGGCTATTGACGTCATAAACACGCGCGAAAATTCTAATCGGGCCGAAATTGCGCGCGAATTTCGTGTTTCATATGAAAGACTTCGATCTAGACTAAAGAATTATCAGTTCAAAACAGCAGTACGAGAACTGCATAACAGAGCTTTAAAACCTGATCAGAAGTCAGCTTTACGACAATACTTAATCAAACTGAATCAGTTAGACTTGTCAGCTAGGCTACACATGATGCAATTGACGGCAAACGCTCTTCGTGCTCAAGATTTTTCTCGTTGAAATTCTTCATCTCTACTGAGCGACAAATGAATCAAACGATGATTAAATAAAGAGTCAGATCTCTTCAAAGCTAAACGAAAGTTTATAGCAGCTGACAGAAAGAATGCGCATGATTCGAAAGTACTACAGACTCATTTTGATGAGTTTAACAAGATGATCATCAAATATGATATAACGAAGAATGATACATGAAATTTTGATGAAATCGACTATCGTATGAGCATTGCACGCTTCAATTGAATTGTTACTGTAGATTTAAATAGAAGAATCTACTTCAAGAATTTGAATAATAGAGAGTCATTGATGAGCATTGAATACATCAGTGAAGAAAGCAAGAATATATCATCAATGTTAATTATGATTGAAGTTCAACTTTTGATATCTCATTTTAACAATGATCTCGATGATAACGTGCTGATCACTATCTTTGATACAGATTATTCAAATGATTGAATTTCTCTTTGATGACTGAAGCACTTCAATTGCTTTAGTCAAAAGCATCAAAAGAAAGCTTGAAGATTACTTATAATGAATGATTATGAATCTCATCATACAAGCGAATTTCTATTCTACTGTGAGAATCACAAGATCATATCATTCAACTTATCTTTGCATACTACTCATCTGCTTCAATCGCTAGATGTGTATGTATTTCAGTCATTAAAGCATTGACATTCGAAGATGATTAATTGAGCTGTTTAAATGAGTGACGAGATTTTTTCAAAAGTTGAATTTTTGATTGCATTCAATGAGTTTCAAATCAAAGTCTTCAAAGAATCTATCATTTAATCTGCATGAAAGCATACTGATTTAATTTCTTTTGATTTGAAGATAGTATTGAATAAAGTTCAAACTATTGAATGTTTGAATTGATCTATTACATCATTATTTATTATAAATGATTCAGTCATTTGAATCACTTCTACTAGTTGAGCAGCACTTAAAAATCAGCTGCTTGAGCTAACTGATAAATTGACATCAGAAGAATTTACAAAAAAGCTTTGTACATTCTGAAAAGACGTTAATGCAATGACTCGTAAAATGAAGTTGCTGCAGAATCAATTAAGTCAAATAGAAGTCGCTGAAAATGCTCACAAAGTATGCAAAAAGCAGTCTAATAAGATTCTTAAAATCGAAAACATCTTGTACATCAAAGATGCTTGAAGTATGATTCAAGATAGACAGAAATTGAAGAACGAAAGACAGAAGAAGCGCAAAGTGATCTGGGAAAAGCGTTATTTAAATAAACTAAAGAAGTGCTACAGAGCTACTAAGCTTCACAGAGCTGCTTGCATTAAGTTTGTTCAGATCTATCAGAAGAAATGATGAGTTATTTTGAAGAAATTGATTAAATATCATCATGTATATGATGAGTAGTTGAATTCAGCTGTTGCATGACTGAAACTGTTGCATGACTGTTGAGCACTAAGCGAAGAATGAGCTTAGTGAGAGACACGAATAGTAAGATCAGTTGACGAAAAGTACTTGATAGCTTTTGTTTCAACTGCTTAGATCTTAGCTTGATGAATAAATGAATTCATTTATGCTCATTACTATACAATGAAAGTTTAGACTGATCATCGAGTCGAGTTTTGAATTGACATTTTGAATTGGACTTGATTTGAAGTTGAGTTGCTCACATTTTCAACTCGATTCGAGTCAAGTTGAGCATATTTTCAACTCGACGCGATTCGACTCGACTAGAAATCGGGTCAACCCGACTTGACTCGTCAAGAGAGCTAAATATAGATTTTTCCCCGCTTTTTTGCATTATCTTTTTGCATTTTATAGAAAGTCATGACGGGAAACATGAAGGCTGTTTGGTAGAAAGGTTTGATAGAAAGTCATGACGAAAAACATGAAGACTGTTTGATAGAAAGATTTGATAGAGAGTCATGACGGGAAACATGAAGACTGTTTGGTAGAAAGATTTGATAGAGAGTCATGACAAGAAACATGAAGACTGTTTGATAGAAAGATTTGATAGAAAGTCATGACGAGAAACATGAAGACTGTTTGGTAGAAAGGTTTGGTAGAAAGTCATGACGAGAAACATGAAGACTGTTTGATAGAAAGGTTTAATAGAAAGTAATGACGAGAAATCATGAAGACTGCTCAATCAAGCTATTTACATCTATTTATCTACTTCTTGTCAAGTCAAGTCAAGTTATTAAATTGAGTTGTTGAGTTCAGCTTTTCAATTCGACTTAAGTTCTTGAATTCAACTTTTCAATTCAACATGACTTGAATTCAAAAATCTTTTAATTTAATTTAATATTTTTCAAATTGAATACTTGACTTGAACTCAAGTACTCAATTCAACACAATCAGTTTATGAAAGTTAATGCTTCAAAATACTGAAATAAACTGCAAATGTTCATATAATTTGATTCAAATGTTGTGATGCATTTGCATACTGCTGAGTCACATTTATATTTCAATTCATTAAATTCTCAATAAAATTTAAAAGAAAGTTGATAAAATTAAATTTATCATGATGAATTGATACATAAAAGTTAAATCAGAGACTAAAGTCAGAAACTAAGTTGAAAATCAGATCTGAATTAACTCTGAGATTCTGTAACTCTGTCAAGACATCATTTAAATCACGTCATATCTTTGACTTAATATGTCATAAATTATGTCATGTTCAACTTAATAATGCTTGATAAACTCTTTATAATTGATCAATTTTCTCAAGTTATTGAGAACTTCTTAATAATTAGCTTTATCATAATATATATTCATTCTGTGTCTGCTTAAAATATCACATTGTCATATCACTTTTATAAACTTCATTTATTCATTTAGTAAACTTAATCATCATAATTCTAATTATTTCAAACTCTTCTTAAAGATGATAATTTAATATTTAAGCATGATAACAGCAACATAATCATAACAGAATTGCAATGATGACATCTTGATTTTACAAAAGATTATATCAGAAAATGAACATCATATAATGAAATCAGAAAGTAAAAAAGCAGAAGATGAATTCTTTCTTGACATCAATAAATAACTGACTCAAGCAATGCTTTAATGCAATAAACTGCAAAAGAAACAGAAGTTAGCAATTATTCAATCAAAGATTGAAATTCTGAAAGTCATCAAAATGAGAAAGAAAAGTCATTAAGCTTTCACTTAAGTTCTCATGAAGAACTTGAATGATTTACACATCATTTTCATAATGTTGATGAAGATGAAACAAAGTCTTCATGAGATCATTTTGCAAAAGCGAAAATTCTCAATGTCTTTAAAGAAGTATCATGATAAAATCATCAGAGAACATAGAGAGTGAATTCGTGATGTTGAAATCTCATTTCAAAATATCTTTTAAAATTTTGAAAAAAACAAGAAAAAGATTTTATACTGCATGATTTATCTTAAGAATGAATCAAAGAAACTTTGATTCAATCATGAAGAGAATATATCTGCAGCTCAACAAATGTAATTCAGTTTTATCAACTTTCTTTTAAACATAATTGAAAATTTGATGAATTGAAGCATAAACATGATGCAGTAATATGCAAATGAATTGCAATGTTCAAATCAGATGATATAAACATTTGCAGTTTATTTGAGCACTTTGAAACATCAACTTTCATTGTATAATGATGAGCATAAGTGAACTCATTTATTCATCAAGTTAAGATCTGAGCTGCGCATAAATATTATTAATGTTCAGTCAATCTTTATCATATGAAATGCATTAATCAATCTTGTTGTTTAATTGAAAACAAATCTGTGAAAAGAACATGTCTTGTCATTAAAATGATCTCAAGATGAAAACTTGCATGATTGAGACAAAGTCAATAAGAAGACTTATTCAAAGTGAAAGAAATTTCATTAATCAACTAAACTTGATTTTTCATCAAAGATAAGTTCACATGCTTCATCATGTTATAGTAAGAATTTGTTCAACATAACGTGCTATATATGCAATTAAAAGCATCATTATTTTATTTAAACTGATCATTGAGTTGAGTTTTGAGTTAACATTTTGAACTCGAATCAAGATTGAGTTGAATTGCTCACATTTTCAACTTGACTCAAGTTGAGTTGCTCATATTTTCAACTTGACGCGACTCAACTCGACTGAAAATTGAGTCAACTCGACTCAACTCATCAAGAACTTGAGCTTGATGTCAAGAAAGTTAAATATAGAAATTTTTTCAACTTTTGCATTATTTTTTTACATTATCTTTTTGATAGAAAGTCATAAAGAAGAAACATGAAGATTGTTTGATAGAAAGTCATAAAGAGAAATATAAAGAGAAACATGAAGAAAAACATGAAGAAAAACATGAAGAGAAACATGAAGATCATTTGATAGAAGATCATGATGAGAAAACATGAAGATTGTTTGACTTTGATAGAGAGTCATGACAGAAAAACATGATAGAAAGTCATGAAGAAAAATCATGTAGACTGTTCAATCAAACTATTTACATCTATCTAATATCTTGTTGAATTGAGTTGAGTTTTTGAGTTGAGTTGTCAAATCAAGCTTCTCAACTCAACTTGAGTTGTTGAGTTCAACTTCTCAACTCAACTCAACACTTTTTCAAAAAAATTTCAACTCAACTTGATGCAATCAGTCTAATTTTATTGATTATAAAGATGAAAAGATTAAGAATAAATCAAAAGAATTTGATGTAAATCAAGTATTCATTGATTTGATATTGCATATGAGTTGTTTCAAGATTTCAAAAAAAGACAAGCTTTCAATGAATGCTTTAAATCATCAAGAAAAAAATAAAAAGTTCTCTTTGTAAAGATTCTTATATGTTATAAATATGTCAAAGATTAAACTTTAATCAATTCATAGTGAACATTAGCGAGTTCACTGTGTATTGATTAAAGTTAATTAATGATTTAGTCGAGATTTGATTTAGATCTGACTCAGATTTGATTCAAATATAACTCAATGTCTTTTCTTTTTTGCAACATCTTCTTCATTTACATTACATTCTTTCTGTATCACAACATGTTTTCTTCAAGTTTAATGCAGTTTTTGAACATTATATAAATAGAAGTTCTTGTATCATTCTTCTTCTGTATTCTTAATGTTCAGTTATAACTATTTCTAAAGAATCAAGCATCATTATTCATGTACTTTACTGATTGAATCATTTAAACATTGTTGAGAAATAAAGTACAGATGCAATATAGAAAGTCGTATCAAAGCAACAGAGAAAGCAAACAATGAACACATGCAATGATCGTGCTAGTAGAAAGATAATGTAAAACGTATATGTTTCTGTCTCTATTTACAAGTTGCAATGACATTTATATGTATACTCGAAAAACGTCTTTCAACTCTTTTATCATTGATTCAGATCTTGATCTCTTTTCTCTTACTAACTATCTCATGAGAATGATGCAAGCAGTCTTATGACATTCATTTCTCATCTAATTAGTGATCATCTTTTGATCACTACAGAAAGAAACAAGAAGAAAACAGAAAGAGAACAGCAAGAAAACAATCTATTCATCAACGCTAAAGAAAACAGAAAGAATACAATCTATCATTAACATTCAAGCAATTGTTTTTAAATGCTTTCATTCATCATCTTTCATCGACTTAATATCATTCTTGACGCAGTAGAAATAGAATTTAAACTCATAGACTGCAATCTTTGTCTCTTTCATTCTTTTGTAAGTTCTTCTCATTTGATTCAATGCAGATTTTCAATGAAATTTAACAAACTCTTTTACTTGCTTCAGATTTTGATCAAATAAAAGACTTCTTTCTTTTAACATTTTCATTGAATTTCAGCTTTAAAGATTTATCAACGCGTTTGAAGTTGAACATACTTCTCGAATTTTCACGATGATAGAATGATGAAATGATACTTTCTCTTGTTTATTGTTTTCTAGTTTAAAAGAAGTCACGTCAATGAATCTTTGATCTTGTAGTATGATGATTACTTCATTTTTAGTTTCACATTTTACAATTTTCATATTGACTTCATCTTTGAAAATCATTGTGTGATAAATGAGCACTGCAATGTGTTGTTTATTAGATTTATTTTTATTGTCATGTGATAAATGTGACATTCAGAAACAAACACTGTCTGCGAAGTAAGACTGATTCACTCATTTCAGATTTGATCTTCGCGAATCATTTTCATTGAACATCTCAAGTACTACACAGTGATTATACTCATTCATTGCTAGATTTCGCTTGATCGCTTCTTTTCATCATTTTTTCATGCAAAGATGTAAATCAAGAATAAATTCATCATCTTTATTAATTGACTCATCTACAAACATTGCTATGCTTTGAATTCGACTTTGTTTTCTATCACTCATCAAATCATTGACATTCAAATTCACATATTTTATAATTTCTGAATCATTCTTGAAAATGATCTTCATGAAATATGAGAAGATCAAAAGATTGATTTCATGATTCAATTGAAGAATCACAGTAATGAAATAGTACACTATATTCTGACGTACTAATTGTTGCAATGTGATGTACATAGTCATTCTCAATCAGTCGTGATTTGTAAGATTTAAGTCATTTCTCTGATGTCATAAATACATGTTTAGTTTCTCTTTTATCAAGACTCATGTATTATTATTCAATATTCAATCAAACACATTTAATAATATTATTGCATCGTTTTTCTTTCACTTCTGATACTTGATCTTCTTTATGAACATGTTATGAATAAGAAACGTATCAATCTTGTAGTTCTATAATATATGCAATTGTAGTCAAAATAGTTGTAGTAAGTCAGTAAAGTGACAATAGCTCAAGTCTATTTTTCAGTCTCTGAAGATATGAATGATACATAAATGTTTCTTCATTCTTAGTTTTGAAGCGATATTCTCTCAGCAACTTCATTGTCATGATCAAAGATATTGAATCAAGATAATTGAGTCTCTGCTTTCATGTATGAAACACTTGTATGCAAAAGCATGCTCTACTCTTTCTCATTTTTTAGATATTTTCAATAATTTGATAACATGATCATTGAACTTTTGATCATACGCTTTTTATCACTGTCACAATGATAACTTTCTTGCAAACATTTGCAGTATCACTCATATTTGTTTCTAAGCTGTACTGTAGAAGAATCTTTTTGTTATTCATGATTACATTTAGCAAAAGAGCAAATCTTTGCTCATCATATTCTGCTAGCTTCAAGAACGTTGAAGCAATCAAGATAAAAGAATGAAAAGATATAAAAAAATGTACATGTGATGTTCTTGAAGAATTTAACGACGTGAATAAAGTGATCATGTCAGAAGAGATTGATGTGACAACTCTTGATGATTTGTTAGAGATCTGTCTAGAGCGAGTCAGATAGAGATGTCATTTAACTAGAAGATAAATGCTAAGAAAGAAAGATAGCTACGGAAAAGAAGCTGACTACATATGTGTGTTTCTCAGCCGACGCTAGGCTCAATAGGGACTAGTTAAGGTGACGAAGCGAGAATAGGCCTGATAAGGCTAGAAGGCTGAGTCTGACAAGGCTAGAATCGTGACATGATTGATGAAATCTTATTATCAGACTTTGCATTACTGACATCAATGAATTAAGATCTGAGATCATTACTACATCGCTTGCAATGAACATAAAGTGTGAATCTTCATTCTTCAACATTACTGATGAGCATCTTGATTGCAATGATAGTATCAATGATCTTGATCTTCTTTCAAAATCAAACTGCAAGATTGCTAATGAGCTAAAAACAGTCTCAACATGATCTGTTTTCAAAATCATGTTGCTGATACACTCACATAGCAAGTCAGATTCTACTCATCTTCAGTTCATGTAATTTAACTTCTCATTCATTAATATAACTTCAATCTGATTTGCAATTAATTTGTTAAAGTCTGTAAGTTGTGAGAATGAGAAGATTGAAACTCAATCTTTGCTGACAGTTATCTGCATCACTTTATGATATACTATCTGCTTTATCATTGCTCTGATCAAATGTTCATTCTGAATTCTTGCAATGACAGCATGCATTTTATTCATTACTTCTTTTTTTATTGAATACAATGAAGAATCAAAAAACAATCACAACGCATGCAAAGCAAATTTTTGAAAAAAGCAATACAATCAAGACAGAATGAATCTAAAAGATGAATAAATGACAATGAATTGCATAAACTGTAGCAATGCTGATTCAGAGACGATTGCAAGCAACGTTGACTCGTCACGAAGAAACAGCAACGTAAAGTCGAAAAGCTCACGCAACGACAAGAAGTATGTTGTTAACATTATTGATCTTCTAATACAGACATTAATGTTAAAGAAAGAGAAGAGCAAAGATCATTCATGAAAAGAAGTAACAGTGAAGCTGATATGACATCTTCAAAATGATTCAGAAGAAAGAAACAATGAGAATCAGAATGCATTTATTGCGAAGAATGTACAGAAACTAAAGACATTTGTACAACTGCTTAGCAAGCAGCTACAAACACAAGATAGCATGAAAATGCAAAGTAGCATACACTTTTCATCGAGAATCACGTCATGAGCAAACATGATAAGAGAAGAAGTAACAATGAGAAAGCAACGTCTCAGAGACAAATTGTCATCGCTTCGCAAGAGATGAAAAGTCATGATGAAGATAATAAAAATAAAGAAAATAAAGAAGATATAAAAGAAATTTATTGAACAGATTCTTCAAGAAATCACAAACATGTCGACAGCTCAAAGAGATTTAATCATGTCTCTTTGCAAGCTTGAAAGCGAAGACATCACACTTCATGCAGTGAGTTCAGAAGTTCGAGCAAATCTGAAAAGATTTCAAACATGAGCAAAAGAAATCGCAAACTCAATGCGTATAGTGTGTCAAATCTTCGCTGTGCTAACACATAAAATACACATCACAATAGATACAAGCAATCAGAAAGTGATCATTAAAAGATTAATAAAAGACAATGCAAGACTTCATGAAAATCTAAAGATTCTAAGAATAGTTTGACTCAAGAAAGTAGTTGAAAGTGAAAAGATTCACTTGTCGCTCATCGTAGAGATCGCAATCAAAGCGATGACAAATCAACTAATGAACGAGAGCATGCTAAACTCATATCAAGAATGTTTATGCAAGCTGTTTGAAAAGAACTGTTGCATCACTCAATGCTACAGATGCTTCAAATTTGATCATATGATCAAATTCTGCAAGAAGAAACAACACTGCGTTAAATGCACAAATAAACATCACATTAAAGAGTGCATGATGTCTTTGAATAAAAGACGTTGCATCAACTGCAACAAAGATCATGAACTCTGAAGATGCATCTGTCTCAAATGATGACAGCAGATGAAACAGACGTCAGAAATCTACAGAAACAGATTGATCAAATATTCAAAAGTGTTGAAATACAATCGCGCACTCTTCTCGCTGTTTCTGAACTCTCTAAGCTCAATGAATTCGTTGAGCTCAACAGACTTCGCAGATTCAATGAACTCTTCGAGCTCAGCAATCATCATGTTGAAAACACGTAATCGAGACGTTGAATCAATATGACAGATGATAGAAGTCAAGAAGAGACGAGTCAATCTCTTCTTATGCGCGACTAGCGACTCAGATGAGACGACATCTGAGCAGACTCAGAAATGCTCAATCAGAAAGCACGAAAGACTCTCAGTGATCGAAAGCATACAAAGAGTCTTTTCAGCGCAGAATCAACAACAGCTACAAATAATTCTATGATGAAACAACTTTTTCTACAAATTCTACAGTACAACATCAGAAAGTCATTAAAAATTCAAGAATCATTCTTGATTGACAAAGAAGTTCGCAAATTTGACATAGTAATCATACAGAAGCAAGAACGTAACATTAATGATTTACAATCATTTAACTCAGCTCACAACTTCTTTTATTTAGTGAAAAACTCATTATTTTAATCAAGAACATGCATATATGTTAATAAACACTTAAGACTTAATCAGTAAACAGTAAAGACAGCTGAATCAGACATCTGCTCAATCAGAATATTAACTTGCAACACAAATGATGAAACGCAAATGCTAAGACTTCTAAACGTCTACAACTCAAGCTCATTATTCATCACATTTACAGAGAAATTCTCAACTATTTCTCGCTTGAATAAACTATTCAAGAATAATTGCAAATAACTAGTCATAAAAGACTTCAATTTACATCATTTACATTGAGAGAAACGAAGATGCTTCACTCAACATATGATGACTGATACTCTACTAAACGTCATTACAAATGCAAGACTGAGACTACTGCTGAAATTAGACACAATCACTCGTAAGATTTATAATCAGTTTATGATGATAAATTTAGTCTTTAGCAGCGAGAAAATACAGTTTATGACATGCAAGTGCAAAGTATGAATCAATTTACATCAGAAATCAAATCATCTTTTGATTGTCACAGAGCTAAATCTACAAACAATCTCAATGCAGCTCTTGACTCGTCGACTCTGGAAAAAAATGAAAACAGAAGCATTGAGTGCTTATCTGCAAATACATCTTTTGTCAGATCACTCTTTGAACAGCAAAGCTGAAATGAATAACAGAGTGACAGAGATCATCAGAGTATTACAAGAGATCATTGAGAAATCTACTCTTTGAGCAAAATCATTAAATTGAGCAAGAAACTTCTGAAATCAGAGCTGCTTTGAAGTAGTAACGAAATCAAGACGACTGCAAATTATATGAAAAATGTAAGACACATTAAAGACATGAAATGAATATTTGAAACATAATGATCACAAAAACAAGATCATCAGATAAACAAAATGCACACACTTCAGATCACAGATGCATAAGTTAAGCGACGCATCGAAATCAATATGATGCTTTGCAAAATGAGCTAAAATTGAAAGTCAACTATTTAAAAAGCTTTCTCAGTTTTCATCGCTGAAATGAGATGATACTGATCACATGATAACAACGTTTGAAGAAAAAATCGAGATGCTGCAAGAAAAATTATTTTCTTCATTCTTATAAGCAAATGTCAATGACATTTCAGATTCATTCATATTTTTGACAGTATCATCAAATTCACGCATCTCAGAGAACAAGATGAAGTGAGCAATCAGATGAGTAAAAGTGAACAAAGCGTCAGACATCTCTGAAATTTCAAACAGAGTACTTCAAGCAGATCTCACAGAACTGATCTCAGTGCTGATGAGTTTATTCAATGCATGCATGATACACAAATATCACTTGAAGCAGTTCAAAAAGACTCAAACAATAATGTTACATAAATCAAAGAAAAGTGACTACATTAATTCAAAGACATATTGATTCATTGCTCTGCTTGATATCATGAGCAAAGCTTTAAAGTCAATTATGATCAAAAGATTGAGTGATATAGCTGAGACTCATCACATGCTTTCAAATGCTTAAATGAGAGCGAGATGCAAGTAATTTGTGATCTTGACGTTAGATCTACTAGTAGATCAAGTTCACATTGTGTAAGACTGTGAAATCAAGTACGTGATCTTCATGTTAAGTCTAAATATCATTGAAGCGTTTGATCAAGTCTTGCACATCAGACTGCTGCATACGCTGAAAATGAGAAGAACGTTGAGCTACATAGTCAAATGAGCACGCAGCTTTCTAAAGAACAGAGAGACATCGCTGATATTTAATGAGTAAATGAGCACTATGCGCGAGATAAATGCAAACATATTTCAAGAGTCTATCATTTCATCGATTCTCTTTCTATTTTTCAACGCAAGTCTAATTAAAAAATGCAAAGCATTGAGAATTAAAATTGAAGTGCTCAACTTCATAAATGACATCAACATTCTAGTCTATGACAGATTCATTGAAGAAATTTGCAAAACACTGAGCAAGATACACAACATCTGCGTAAAGTGAGCTTGAACTCATGACACAACGTTTGCATCAGAAAAATATGAGCTTACACATTTCATTAGAAAATCAAGAAAATTCAACATGATGACTAGCATACAAATAAAAAGCTCAGTGATCAAGTCAAAGTCAGATGTGCAAGTTCTAAAGACTCAACTGAACATGAAACTGCAATGAGACGCGCATCTTTGACAGATAGAAGTGAGTCACGTCACAAGAATGCTTACGCTTAGTCGTTTAAAAGTTTTCATATGAGAGACAATCTTCACAAAAATGAGACAAGTGTATTCAGCTGTAATAAGATCAGAAATCGCATTTGAAGCATCAGTCTGACATCAGCGTAACAAAGAGAAAGAATTGTCAGACAAGAAATGCAAACTAGAAACTTTGTAAAATCAGACTCTACATCACGTTGCAAAAGCATTCAAAAGAATAAACATTGAAATGCTAAAGATTGAAATGTACACAAGTTCGCTGCATGTTCATTTGAACATGCTGCAGAATAAAGTCACATTACGCAGTTGAATTGATAACAGAACGCAAGAGACTAAATGAGCATGCAAACTCATACGCGTTCAATTAATGAGAATTAATCATCTCATCTTTTACTTCTCTGTCATCAAGAAAATAGTGCTTTTGAACACATTTATTCAAGAAGACATAAGAATGCAGTTGAGATGCAGATGATTCAATTCTTCTACGACGATTTCAATAAGCAATAGCATCGCAATAGCATTATATCATAAAGATCAATGAAAGCAACAATAAGAAAAATACAAGAAATGCATTGCAGACGTTAACATAACTTCAGCACAAAGATCTCATTTATTCAACAAGATGATAAAGATGCGTGATGATTTTCAGAAGATTGAAAGCACTCTTGCAACTTACATCAAAATCAAATGCATAGATCTTAACATCTATTTGCACTCAAGAAACGTTTTGAGCATGAATAGCTTATGATACAACTGCGAACGAAGTCATCAGACAGCGAAGCATGTACTTATGCATTGTTTGAACTGAACACATCTACGATCAAGAATGTTATGCGACATTGACTTTTTGAACTATCGAATAATCGTCGCGATCACGAAAGATCTCAAAGCAGCAGCGAGAATAATGATAAAAACGAAGCTTCTGAAGCAATTTAAAGTGACTAGAACACTCATTCTTTAACATGCAATCAACATGAACAAATTTGATACATAGTCTTAATCTTGTTGTTTCGACTGCGTGAAGCAGTCGTATAAATAGCGAGTGATTTTCTATCTCAGAGAGTTTTGCTCACTCTATACACATAGCATAAAGTTTCTCATGAGTCGATTTAATTGATGTCACAAGAATGTATGAATTTATTATTATTATTACAATGAAGAATCTTTCTTTGAAATTTAAAGATTCAGTAGCTTCAAGTCTTATTTGTTCATCATGATTCTTTTTATCTCAATTATATCTCTTCTTTCTTTTTCAATTCTTTCATGCTTAATATTCATCATTTTTCATTCTTCTTTCTTGCTAATCATTCTTGAATAAAGTGAATTATTATCAAGAAATTTCATGAAGCTGTACATCAGATTCTTTACATTGATGTGTAATTGCATAATTTGATCTTGAAATTAATGAATTGCTGTCTGTTGTTCTTGTTCTATGCGCAGAGAATTTAAGTAATCGACTAGTTCTTTTTGATCATTTATGAAGTGTTTCAAATGATGCAGCATTATCACAGAGCTTGCTTTAGTGAGTGTCATTGAAATGATGAAAGTAAAGATAATTAAAGAATTCAAATGAGATTTTTAATGAAAGCTTTAATATGAGCTTTTAATGTCTGAGAAAACAAATGCTGAATGAAGAATTATGTAAGATGTTTAGTCGTTTTAATGTGAGTTCAAATAATAGAAATGATAAAATACGTGAGATTTTTAAACGTTTTAGTGCGAGTTCAAATAACAAAAATGATAACTATGTTGAAAGATAGAGAATACATGCTGAGTCTTTTAAAGTTCAGCATTAGTAGAAATTGCTTGCAGTTTTGCAAATAATTCTTCTGCAACTTGCGCTTGTCATAGCTGAAAAAGTGTTGATGACTTGATATTAGTAACAAATCTCTCAGCTGACTGATTGACTATTTTTCTATGCTATCTGCTGCACATCACATGAGTTAAATTGACTTGATGTAACATCATGTTATCTTGTTGTGTATCATTTAAGTCAATCTTGATGTATTTTTGATCTTTGATCTTGATATATTTTCTGATATACAATCATCGATCGATTTTAATTCTTGCTTTAAACTTTAACTTTAATCATTATGCAGTGAACTTTAGCGCGTACTCTGCAAATTGATTAAAGTTTCGCTTTGTTCATTTAAGATTAAAGCATTTTGAAACTTTCAATCTTCAATATTGACATTGCAGACATTTGCATCTTCATCTTCATTCTTCTTTTCATATGTTCAAGTAACTTGAAGCGACTTTATGATATTCTTAACAATTCATGATCTTCTTGCATCAACTTTGCTTCTTGATGATTCAACAGAGAAAAAGCTAATATGAATGATGCTGTACAAGACAATGCTATTGAAGCTGCACTCTTGAGTGTGAACAATCTTATTTCAATTCAACAGAAGTTTCAGTGACAGATGTTCTTTTCAAGTTCACAAAGACTTTCAATTAATAGTGAATAAAATTCAGCAATGCATTTGAGTTTTTGATCAAAATATTAATCGTAATTTCTGACATGATTTTCTCAATGAGCGTTGTCATCAATAAATTCTGATCTTCATTCTTTTGTTCATTGCTGATTTCACTTTTTGATGCTTGATTCACATGCTTCTTCAATCTATTTTCTGCAATCATTTCTTTCAAGATTGCTTCGTCAAGTTCTGCAATTTTATATCATTCTTTTTCAATGTTCATCTTCACTATTCAAAAAGATTTCAGTCATCTTCATGTTAATTTCAGCGTATGCATGTTGTTTAATTTGATGTCATGCAGCAGTACAAGATCATTCTTCAGAATTGAATTAATATCAATATGTCTGTGATCATTTCATACTTTTTTGTTAATCTCTTTCATTCTTCTCAAATGCAGCATAATTTTCTTCAAATTCTCGTCTCTACATTTGAGTTGTTAAGCATGAAAAGTCAGTAGCTCATCAGTTGTGCAAACATTGTCTCATGAAAGAATCTGTCAGATTGAAACATCAAGTTCTATAAAAAGAATGACATTGCAGTCATACAAGACATGATATGAAGTCATTTCAATGAAAGTTCTCATGATGATTTTGTCTGTTTATAGCACATTGATAAAGCTTCTGACTCATTTCATGCTTTCATTGACTGTCATCTTGATCAAGACATTCACAACAGTTGTATGATTTCTCTTCACAAAATCATTTATTTGTGAATGATAAGTCAACATCATCATTTGCTTTATCTTATATTTCTTGATCAGCATTTCTACAATCTTTTTGTTCTTTAATTCTTCATTCATGATAAATCTTCTTAAACAGTCATGTCTACAAATCATATCTTCTCACAGAAATTTTGCTATCGCTTTTGAAGTTGCTGCTCTCAGAATTCTTTCTTTTATTCATCTTGAAAAGTTATTTTTTGTCAAGATAATATAACATTTCTCTTTACTTGAAGACATGTGAATGACATTCATTTCAATCTTCTCTCAGATTTTCAAGATTCAAATAAAATGCAAAGTTTTCTTCTTTTATCTTGATGCTTGCAACTGACATTCTTTACAGAATTTTACATATGTGCATGTATTCTTTCATATTTTCTTTCATCAATATCTGTTGATCATCTTTCAATATATTTTCTTTCTTTCATGATGATCACTTTCATCATGCAATTTCTGCAGAATATTATTGTGTTTTTCTTGAAAATTCATCACTTTTTGCACAGAAGCAATCTTGTTGAATCTTTTAAACAAATGTTTATCTTGAATCATGAATTTCAACGCTTCATGTTTGAACTTTCAAAATTCTTTTGTTGACATTTCAAATGAGCGCGATAAGAAAATTAGATAATGAGCTATTTTCTTGAAGTGTTCTGAATATAAATCTTTCAATATTGACATGTCTTCTTTAACAATTATACTGACTGAGCAAAGATGAATGAAATTTAACTGAGCATCAATGAAATCATTTATGTTTTTCTCGTGAGTCTCATCTTCATCGTCTGAAGATTCTCTGAGTCTGCGCAAGAATTCATCGAGTGCGTTATGCTTGCGATCAAAAACGTGATGAACATCAAAATTAAACAAGCGAATTCAAGCAAGTCATCATGTCATCAATGTTTTTGATAAGTCTAATGCAGATCAATTCAGTTACATCATCAGAGTGTTGACGTCTATTTCAATAATGAACTTCATGTCATATAATCAGTAATGAATCTTCTTCAATGTCTTCATTAAATCTTTGCATTCTCACTTTTCAGCATCATATCTTGTCTCTTGCTCATTTCATAATTCACTTTTGTATCATATAAAATGTTGATTCTTAGAATTTAATGCTGTCTGCAATAACATCGCTTCTCATTCTTGAAAACTTATGTTCATGACAAGAATAATTTCTTCTGTCTTCTTAAAGTAATTCAAACTTCTCATGATTGATGCAGTGATCAGTATCAGCTTCAGCTTGTTCATGACTTTCTTTTGTTCTCTTTCTCACATGAATTTGATCTTCTTTTTGAAGAGCTGAAATATTAACGCTGTGATCAAGATAAAATTCTCTATTCACACTCAATAATATATGCATACTTCAATAAATGCTTAAACAGATGTGATATCATGACAAAGACATTATTCTAAAATCTTAATAATTTTGAAATTTTCTGATCTGCAATTTTGAAAGTCACAAACAAATTTCACAATCTTTATGCTCAACATGCAGAATTGCGACTTTTTGTCAGATATGATGCAATCAATGAATTCAAAATTCAAAAGTACAAAGTTGAGATTCTTAATGTGCTTCAGCATAAATTGATGCATTTTTGAAGTGATCTTTGCATTATCATAAATTGTCTTCAATTTTTTTACTTCAATATCGTTGAGAAAAGATCTGTATATTTCAAGAAGATTCTTTAATATCTTGATTATGACTCTGACAAACTGAGCAACGAAGTTGATGACATTTTGTGATAACATCGTCTGTCACAATAATTTCAGAAATGTCATGAACATTGTAAGATTTCAATATATTTTTGTCAGCATAATCTGATCGTATTCAGAAAACAAATCTATCAGAGAAATCATAATCATATCAATGAATTCTTTGAAGAATTCATTCACATCTGAAGACAGATCAACGTCTTTAATGATAATCTTGATCATATTCATTGCTGCATTAATCATGTGATACTGATTGAACTTTTTCTTGATCAGAAATCAGAAATTTTGATACGAGTCATGACAAGATTTCAGTATGTCATGCTTTATTCAATTCTTGAGCATGTCTATGACAATCTGATAAAATGTCTTAAAGACTGAGAAATTGAGTGTCTATCATGTATCATGTGATATCATTTGAATTTGCTGCGAAGATGAGACTATGTCTTTTATCTTTCTCATTTCTGAGAAGTTTCAGATCATTGTTACTTCTCTGTTAAACAACATCTTCAGTAGTAAATTCTTCTCTTGCAAAGTTAAAGCATCATTGCATATCATTCTCTTCGCTTACTTCAAAGTCAGTTTGAAATCTTAAGCAATTTTGAAGAATTTGAGAAACAGTCAATAATCATATTTCTCTGACTTCATTTCTGTCATATTCAATTTGATCTGAATCAATAAGATTTATTTTCAGTTTGTCAAATTTTCTGATATTGAGTCATTCAACTCTGATGAATTTACGAATTGAATTTTCTGAGCTTTTCTCTTGTATGTTGTCACTACTTTGACATAATTTATCTTCTCATGCTGATGAATTGAACTCAGATCAAATCTTCATGTCATTTGCATTGTAAATCTGTTTGAACGACATCATAACATCTGTGCATGTCACATGCTATCGTTCAAGCAAAATCATTAAATGAAGCTTTGATCTTTCTTTTTCTTTTCTTCTTTGATTTCAATGAACATCTCAAAGCTTTTCAAGCGCGCTAAATCAACAGTCTTTGAGCTTACACTTCTCATTGCAGATACGCTTTTGACAAAGCACTCATCTACTCATTTAAAGAGTCTTTCGCTTTCTTGAGAAATATTTTTAATACATTTCGATTGACAAAATTGTGCGCTAAAATTAATTTAAAGAACATCATTCTTTCATCATCATTAATGACTGTCATTTTACAAGTTTCTTTCAAAGTATTGTTGATGCATAAACATGTCTTTCACTTATATGATCTGCTCAGTATCAGAGTGTACTTGTTGCTTTCAATTACAAATATTGAAATCATTAATTTTGCTTCATCAATATTGATCTTCATGTCATTGCAGCATTCAATGATGTTAGTCTTTGCTTCGCTGACTTTTATCATATCTAAATAAATGTCTTATTGTCTAGACAACTGAGTTTTTGCAACAAGAGTTTCAGACATAACGTTGATTTCAGCATCATTATTAAGCAATGTCTTAATGTAAATCTCATTACTCATCAGCACTCATGTTCTTAAATACATCACTGCATACAAAATTGCATTCAACTTTTCAAATGAAGAATCTTTAAATTTTACTGCTGTTACTTGCACATCATCAGTCTTTTTTGTTTTCTTTTTCTTATGTTGTTTTACTTAAGCATAAAGAGTTCAAAGAAGAATAAACGAATGTGTAAGCATTTATTCAATGCTTACATCTTACATCTTCTGATTCATTATAATATGCATCATGTTTTCTGTATTTATGTATTTCTCTACTATGTTTTATGTTCTTTTGTCTTGATTATCTGATTCTATCTTGCTGTCATCTGAATTCTTTCTCGTTAATTTCTTCGTTGTTTTAATAATTCTCTCGAGAGCAACTGCATTTTGCATGATCACATTCTCACTTGTTCGCTTCTTCAAGAATGATCTTGAAATCGACAGATACTCTTTAGAGCGTAAATTCTTCATGCTCGATAGATGTTCTTCTTCTTTTACTTTTTCTCTTCAAGTTCAATTTAAACTTATTCTCTGTTGTGTCGCTGTTTTCATTGCATTCTCATCTAACTTATAATTGTGTTGAGCTGTGACAATTATTACTTCTTCATTTCATTTTTGTTTCTCGTCTGTGTTCTCTGCTTTCTTCATAATCATTGCTCTTACACTTGTCAATCTGATGACATCAACATGTTCTGCTTTCATTTGCTGACTTTGTTTCTTTAAAGCATTGTCAATCAGCTCTTTCTGAGAATGATTCAATGTAAAAGATGTTAATCTGTCATTTCTTTCAATAAATCTCATTCAGAGTTTGTTTGTTTCATTTACATGTATTTTTTCTTCTGTCTTATAAATATTCAATTGACAACATCTGATCTTCTGATATTTTATTTCTTCATAAAAGAAGCATTCTTTCATTTTAAACATCAAAGACGCTCGTTCACTTCTTGAAAGTAAAAATGATGATAACATTGACATTGTTGAATAAGCAAATGTGATGAGTTCATGTGAGATATAGATGTTGAGCATCAAGACAGATGCTGTCATGTTTTGCATGATAGATTCAATCTTCTTTGTTGCTGTTTGCAAAGAAAGCATCATCATTTCAAACTTATTTATCATCTCATTCATTATTGTATTGCTGAGCTGTGCTACTATTGAAGAATCGAAGAACTTGTTTGACATCATTGATTGCTTGATCTGATATTCGTTCACAAGCTTGCTGAAATCATTGAAATTCTTGATCATGATCGAGAATTTCAAGAGTGCTTTGACAGAGTCGCAGTAAATCACTATCGCGTCATTAACTTTCTTAAAGTTCATGAAACTGAGATCTTCAGAATTGAGTGCACACTTTTGTATGATCTTTTCGCTTAATATAAATGAAAGACTCTTGATAAATCAGCAACATTTGATATACTCATTTATTTGCTTGCATTTTATCAACGAATGTAATATGCTTTTGTATTGTCGACTGTACAACTTCAGATCATTCTTCATGATATGAAACTTATTCTTGAAGATTTTCAGGAAAATTCAAGAATTCAACTGTTGATCAGTGTCATCTTTCTTGTACTTCTTCTTCATTATCTTCTTCAGTTCTTGTCAGTTGAAGTCAATATATTTGATCATAGTCTTGATGCTATCATCAATGATCTTGTTGCAGTATCTTGACAGCTTGCAAAATTAATCGATCTGATTCAGCTCATAATCATCACAGAAGTCTTCATATCTTTCTAGAAAATCAATCATGTTCTTTTCTTCAAAATACGAAACTTTCAAAGTTTTAAATGATGACATGAGTGTCAGATATTTCAGAAATGACATTGTGATCATGTTTATTTCTGAGCTGACTCGAGAGCTGATGAGCGTAGCACTCATGTTTACAACAAATGTTTTCAATGAGCTTGTTATTTTGTCGCTGTAAATTGATATTGAGAGCTGTGAGAATGAAATACAGAATAGTAAAAATAATAGAGCAGTCAAAAAGATCTCATTATTTTGTTTTTGCTTCTCAACTCATTGAAGTTCTTCTTTCTTTCTTTTGCAGTTGTTACAACTGATCAAGATGCTTTTCTTTTCTCTTCTTTTATTTAATGAACAACGCTCGATCTTATGCTTTTGCTGAAACATGATTCATTGCTGAAACTGACATCATTTTTCATACTTCTGTCTACATTGCTTTGAATTCGTTCTTTGATTCTCGCTTTCGCTGTCTGTTTCTTGCAAGTCTTGAGATTAGATAAACTCTTCTTCTGATCAGAGCATCTCTTCTGAGTGTCAATCATTCGCGAAAGTCAGTTTCTTTCTTCTTCGCTGTTGCATCTTTGCTCAAAGAGAGACAATTTTCGTCAGCTGAAAATACACGTCTCTTTTAGTTTCAATTGTGAGAATTCTGTGACTTGAATAACTTTCGTTAATATCTCTAAGCGAAATGAAGTCGCTATATCAATTTTTCATATTTCAAAGTCAAATTGATTCTTACTTCAAATCTTTCATAAATTTTCTGATCACTGTAGAAATGTCGTGTCGCTCTCTGCTGTTTAGTCAACTGTTCTACTCAAGATATCATAAAAATGATATTCTTACGCTTGAACTTCAATGTCAAAAGATAGAATACAGATTCAGTATAGAAAGTCATATCAAAGCAACAGAGAAAGCAAACAATAAACACATGCAATGATCATGCTAGTAGAAAGATAATGTAAAATGTATATGTTTCTGTCTCTATCTACAAGTCGCAATGACATCTATATATACACTTGAAAAACGCTCTTTGACTCTTCTATCATTAACTCAGATCTCGATCTCTTTTCTCTTACTAACTATCTTGTGAGAATGATGCAAACAGTCTCACGACAACATGATTTTAAAATTACATTAAGAATTCATCTATCATATGATATTGATTTCATTACTCTTTCAAGTTAACTCAACTGACAACAAGATAAGTATAAAGAAATTTATGTATCTGATGATCAACGACTTTGAAAGACAGAACAACATCAAGAAATCAATAAAATCAATGATAAAAAATCTTTGTTGAATTGCTAGAAGATTTAAAGCTCATTAAGTACACGTTTATTCACTCAATTAAAAGAATCAACGATAAAAGATCTTTATTGATAACTTGAGAATCAAAACAAAAACATTTTTATAATTAACAACATCTTTCTTGAAGATTAAGCACTTGAACTACAATCTCTTTTCATTACTGTTGAGCATTGCTCTTTATTCAATCAACTAAACATTCATCATGACTTGATCATCTGTGAAAGATCACTTCAAGAGTTATTAAAGTTTCTATTCTGCTATCACTTTCAATTTAATCATTTATCTTGAGCTTTCATCATGCATATCAATCTATCTTTGAACTGACATCATATGAAAGAAACGTCAATCATTATCTAATTTCTCTCACTTGAATGAAGTTACTGAGATGATCACTTTCTGAAATATTAAGAACTTTAAACAGTTAAGTCATTGAGTCAAAGAAGATTTGAATCAATTTCTAAAGATTTTTAATGATCTTTGAACACAGCGAGATTTAGACGTTAAAGCGTTAAATTTATTCAACAAGATTTCTAGTAATTAAGTTTGAAAGATTCGCTATGAAGATATTAATCAAGCTAAGAGACAATTGAATAAGAAGTACATAAAGATTCAGAATAAGCTTGCTGATTGAGATAATCAACTTCAAGTGACTAGAAAGAACACATCTGTTCTTTTCTTCTTTTTCTCTCACTTTATCAAGTGTTTTATAAAGCTTTTGAATTCACTTTTGTTTATTGATGAAAGTGAGTCTATCTGAAATAACTGACAGAGAAAGATTTATGATAAAATAGAAATCAATTTTGATCACTTTGACAATGATAAAGCAATTTTAGTCTACGTTCATTCATGAATCAACAAAGATGCAGTCAAAGTTACGCTAGCTTGATGTTAACGAGATTCATTGAATTTCTATAAAATGATCAAAAACCTGTTAAATGAACTTGCTGAGCTGTATAATGATTCTGACAAAGAGACTAACTTTTGAAAACAATATTTAAATCTCATTCAAGAATTCAGCAAATTCAATGATTTCTATTCTCTGTTTCAACGTTTATCTTCTTATTTAGAATATCATAAGAAATAACTAATAATTGACTTATGAGATAAGATTGCTCTTCATTTTCGTGCAATCTGAAGTAGTCAAATGATTCAATCAGAATCTTTAAGTAAAATTCATGTTTATTTGATTTGTCTGAATAACGAGCATTTAACTATGAGAAAGATCAAAGAAAAAGAATCAATTAATAGACTGATCGTTGAGTCAGGTTTTCATATCTACTTTCTGACTCGCTCGAGTACTCAATATCAATCTCATGACTCAACTCAATATCAATCTTGAGTCGAGTCAGAATTCGAGTTTTTGACTCAACTCATTAAGCAATCAAAAATTCAGAGTTTAATGAGAAGAAATACTGATTACTACTAGTAGAAGTTTCTCGAGCAGAGTCAGCATCTTTAGAATTTATAAGAATACTAACTACTACTAATAGAGATTTCTCAAGCATGATTCATAGATAGTAATTGACATCTCCAGAGCTTATGACTCATGAGAATATTGATTACTACTGATAGAGCTTTCTCAAGCACTATTGATAATGTACTATTGATAATGCAACAGAATAATGCAACAGAGTAATGCAATTGATTAAAGCTTATGCTTGACTACGTAGTAATTACTAAGCTGAGAAAACACGTATTAATAGTAGTCAGTATTCTCGTGAGTTCTGATCAATACTCGTGAGAAAATCTCTATCAGTAGTAGTCAGTATCTTCATGAATCATGAAGATGCAATCGAATCAATTGCATTACTTTATTGCATTATCAGATTAATATTAGTAGTAGTAAATCAAGTCTTGACGAGTCGAGAATTCAACTCAATCTCAATGATTCAACTTGACGCGATCAGTTTATAAGTATGTTGAATATGCAATTCAAGCATATTTGAATAAACATGATTGCAAGAATCTGACATTTTGACATGAATGAACATGCATTCAAGTTATTCATTGTAAAAGATTTTATGAAAGCTTTATAAAATGAATTTACTATATATGCTTTTATCATGATCAATATTGTTGAAGAATTAATCATTGAATATTAAGTGATAGCAATAAATAACATGATAAATTGTATTATAAATATGTTTAAAACACAGACTTTACTTATTGAATTAAAAAAATATGAAGATGTATTCTTAACAAAGAATGTTGATAAATTGTTCTTGCATGAAGATCATGATTATGCAATTAAAATTACAGCAGAATCATCATATAAATTGTTGTATAATTTATCAAACACAGAGTTAATGATTCTGAAACAGTATTTAAATGATGTTTTAGTAAAAGAATGAATTAAGTACTTCATCAGCTTAACTGACATGTTTATTCTATTTATTTTCAAAAAAAAATGATAGTTTTCATTTATACATAAACTATTGAGATCTGAATAAAATCACTGTTAAAAATCATTATTCATTATCTTTAATTAATGAAATTTTAAACAGACTCAGTTGAATCAAGCAGTTCATTAAATTGAATTTAAAGAATATGTATCATCATTTCAGAATTTAATGTAAAGATGAGTGAAAAATGATATTTCATACTCATTATAATCACTTTAAATATATGATCATGTCATTTAATTTAATTAATGCATTTATCATCTTTCAAACTTATATTAATAAGATGTTGATAAAACTTTTAAATAACTTTTATGTTATTTATTTGAATGACATTCTAATCTTCTTCATAGAGAAGACTAATTACATAAATCATGTAAAGCAAATTCTTGAAAGATTAAGAAAGCTTAAACTATATGCTAGCTTAAAGAAGTGTGAATTCTTCATCGTTAAAGTGAACTTTCTAAAGTTTATCATATTTACAAAGAATGTTTTGATGAACTCAAGTAGAATAAACATCATCAAAATGTAATTCAGATCAAAGATGTATTGAGAAATACAAGTTTTTCTGAGATTCATCAATTTCTATCAATATTTTATACATTATTACTCTCAAATAGCAAAGTCTTTAACAAAACTGCTGAAAGATAGTGTAAAAGATGTAAAAATGAGTTCATTCATATAATTAAATGAAGCAAAACAAACATTTAATCAGCTTTGCAACATTTTTATGAGAATGTTTATATTAAGACACTTTGACTCAGAATAATATATATACATCAAGATTAACGCGTTTAATTATGCAGTTATGAGTATTTTGTTTTAGTCAGATGATGAAGATCAATGACATTTGATTACATTTTGATTCAGAATGATGATAAATGTTGAAAGAAATTATAAAACATATGATCAGAAGCTTTTAATCATAGTAATAATGTTTAAACACTGATGATACTATGTAAAAAACAATTATCATACTGTTGAAGTTTTGACTGATCATAATAATTTGAAGAATTTTATGAACATCTGAAAGTTAAATGAAAGACAAGTTAAATGAATCATAAGATTGTTAATTTACAACTTTGAAATAATGCATAAATTAGAAAAGATAAACTTGATTAATACATCATCAAGATGATTTAATTATAAGAATGAATATATTTTTGTGAATTATTTGTTGCTTACTTTGCAGCAAAAGCTGACTAAAATAGAAAGCTTAAATAGCTTCATATTTGTAGCTATCAGAGAATTATACTGTATACAAATGATTAATGATGTTGAGAAGATGTTCATTCACAGTATAAGTATGAATAAATATTCAGTAGAATATATCAAAAGCAGACTGCAAGATGAAATTTATTGAACACAAGTAATAAACAATGTCAAGAAAATATTCATTCATAATGTCAGTGAAAGAAAATATTCAATTAATCATGTTGAAAGCATGTTGCAAGATGAAATTTACTATATATAAGTGATTAATGAAGTCAAGAAGATATTTATTCACAGTGTTAATGAAAACATAAATACATGTTCAGCAATGCATGTCAGAAGTATGCTGCTGAGAATCATGATTTTAAAAGTGCAAAAAACACATTTAAATGAAGTATATTTCTTAAAAGATAAAATTTCTCAATTCAAATCAACAACTTCAAGAAGAACAAATGTTAAAACATTAATTTATAAAGATTGCAATGTAGTTAAGAAATAGCTTAATTCTGTTGTTGAAATTGTTAATTACAAACAACTCATTTTACATGCAATTGTCAAAGTATTAATAATTCATGAAATGATATACAACTTTAATAGTAAATTTATAGTCAAGCTCATTAAGATTTTACAGCAAGAAAATGAATTTGCTGTAAAACTAAAAAAAATGAGTAAACTGATTGAGTCTTTTTTTTCAAGTTTTACGTACTTATGTAGTTTAAAACTATGAAACATGATGCTATTTATTTAAATAGTAGCATTAAAGCGTTGTGTGTATGCTAAATTACATGTAATCTAGTCATAATCGCTGCTGTATATCTTTTCATTGAATAGTCAAATCATTAGAGTGCGCATACAAGCGTGCAACATGTTTATATAATCAAGTAATCATATAAACAAATTGAAATTGTGAAAGCTGATCACTTCAATGTAAGCTTTCAAATTTGCTGTTTGATCATTTAGCTGAGCGAGTTAACTGAGTAATCAATGTATTGTGAAAGTTAATCACTTCGATGTAAGCTTTCATTCGCTGTTTAATCATCTAGTTGAGCAGACTAGATGAGTTTTAAGTTGTTTGTAAGCATCATGATGCAATGCTTAATCTATGTATGTGAAAGCTAATCACTTCAACGTGAACTTTCATTTGCTGTTTGATCATTTAGTTAGTCAGACTAGATGAGTAATCTGTGTATTGTGAAAGCTGATCACTTCAACATAAGTTCTCATTTGCTGTTTAATCATTTAATTAGTCAAACTAAGTGAGCAATTTGTGTATTGTGAAAGCTGATCACTTTAATGTAAGTTTTCATTTGCTGTTTGATCATTTAGTTAATCAGACTAAATGAGCAATCTGTATATTGTGAAAGCTGATCACTTCAACGTGAGCTTTCGTTCGCTGTTTGATCATTTAGTTGAGCAAGCTAAATGAGCTTTGAGTTGTTTGTGAGCATCACGATGCAATGCTCAATCTGTGTATTGTGAAAGTTAGTCACTTCAACGTAAGCTTTTGAATTTGCTGTTTGATCATTTAGCTGAATGAGCTAAATGAGCAATTGATGTATTGTGAAAGTTGATCACTTCAATGTAAGCTTTCAAATTTGCTGTTTGATCATTTAGCTGAATGAGCTAAATGAGCAATTGATGTATTGTGAAAGTTGATCACTTCAATGTGAGCTTTCGTTCACTGTTTGATCATTTAGTTAAGCAGACTAAATAAGCTTTAAGTTGTTTGTGAGCATCATAATGCAATGCTCAATCTGTGTATTGTGAAAGTTAATCACTTAACGTGAACTTTCGTTCACTGTTTGATCACATAATCATTTGATCACATGATTTTGTTGTTTGTGAGCATCACAATGCAATGCTCAATCTGTGTATGTGAGCATAACATGCGCATATCGCGCTGTTACTGCTCTGTTGATGAGATTATTCAGCTCTTTTGACAAGCATAGCTTGCAGAAGATTCATAGTCAGCATTTTGTACAGATAAATCTCGTTGTTGATCAAGATAATCAATCAGTTTAAAGTTACAAAGAAGAAATATTTAATGAACTTAGTAAGAAATCTGATCAGACAAAATATCATAATCAATAATTGTAACAGATCAAAATAATTAATTGAAATAAATCTCATTTTTGATTAATAAGTTATTGAATAGAACATCATTGACATGATGTTTGCGCTTCATTCTGATCATTAAGAACAAATGATGAGCATTGTCAATATGACATCAGTGAGTGAGCGAGAAGCGAGTATTGCTATCTTGCAGAAGAATTCAATTAAGACGAAGAATATACACGAGAAATTAAACAAGCTGTCAGTACTCTATGAGTTCAACGAACGTAGAAACAACGAGCTGATGCTCTGAGAAAAGATGAGAAGATTGACAGAGATGATAGAAAAGCTGACGCGTCAACACGTCATTGCGTTGACTGTCAATCAATGCATGAAGAATCAGCTGAAGAGATTGAAAAAAATAATGAGCAAACTTGAAAAGAAGTTCATGAAGAAGAAGAAACGCGTTGACAATTGAGCAAAGAAAGTAAACGAGAAGTTGACAACATTATTTGAAAGTCATCTTATCTTCAGCGCTGATGTTGCATCATCAATGCAAAATCATTGCAAGAAATTTAAGATTAAAATCTTCGTTAAAGAAGAAGAGAAGATCAAGAGAATCATGATGACAACAACAGAGAACATAGTGAGATGAGTAAGAGAGATTGACGTCGACAAGACGTTATCAATGCGCAAGAACATAGAAACTATGAAGAGATAATCAAATCTACTGATATTTTGAATCAAGATGAAAAGCAGCAAAAGAATACTGAAGAAAAATGATTTTTGAATCAAAGAGATTTCATCAAATGTAAGTCTGCGCAAAGTCAGTTTTGAGATAGTGATACATGAAATTAAAGTCAAAGAAATGTTTAAAGACATAAAGAAGAAGAGAGTGAAAGCGCTCATCAAGATCAATAAAGACATACATTTAAAGATGATAATTGAGAAAGTCAAGTGACTCACAAAGAATAGTGAACAGAAGAGATACATTTCGCTGATGATACACATAGTCAGCGCTGAAATGATGAACAAGCTAATTGATGAAAGAGTATGTCATGAAATCAACATAAAAATCACGCAGTTTTATGATTTGAATTGTAAAACACATCAGTGTCTAAAGTGTCAAGACTATGATCATAAGACATATGAATGCAGAAACAAGCAAAAATGCGTTTACTGCGCACTAGATCATTACTTGAAGCACTGTTTTCATAAACAGACTTAAGACATGTGAAAATGTAAAGCATATCAAAATATACACAAAGTCTTTAACTCTCAATGTCATAAATGACAGATTGAAAAAGAGAGAATAAAGAGAGTCATAAAACACAGATCTTTATATCACGTCGTATGAGAACAGAGAGAACTCAAAGTGATGATGTCGAAGACATTCACAGCAACATTTATCAGTTTGAAATCATTGATAGACAATGACTTGATGAGAAAACAGAGACGCTCAACAAATGAAAGTTGTCTACTCAGCGTGATCATCACATTCGAAAACACTATATTGAATCATCTAGTCAAGAAGTCAAAAACAAATGAGTTGAAGTCAACATCAATCATATTAATTTCAGTATCATTTTCTTTTGAAGATTTTACAAGTGAAGTAAGCACATTGCAAACACTTAAGAAAACATCAAACAGCTTTGAATGTGAACTTTAATGTTTCAGCAAAAGAAGCTTTGAATATTACAGTACAACGTTCACAAGTTCAGAAAAAAGATGATGATAACATTACTACATGAGAAAAAAATAAAGAATTATGACATTTTGATTCTTCAAGAACTCTGATGATTTGATGAAAATTTCAGAGCATATTGTTCAGCAACTGTCAACTTCACACTGAAGAATAATGAGAATAAAATCTGTTTCTACATAAACAAGAGAATTGACAGCAACATCTGACACTCAACATGACACTTCAAAGATGTAAACATGATTACATTACAGACATTGATAAACGACACACAGATAACTCAAAAAGCTATACACATTCATGAAGCATACAATTTGTCACTCAGAGATCACAAAGTCATTCATGAAAAAGAAAGTCTTTGAAACATTGAAAAGATGCTACACATGTTGAAAGAATGCGTTCTTGTAGAAGACTTCAATCTGCATCATTTCACATGAAAGAGATCATTCTACTTAAAACAACATTTATTGTCAAATGATTTAATTGAAATGATCACAAATGTTAATGCATCGCTGACATTATTTCAAGACATGATTACGAGAAATTATCAAAGATCTCAAATGATAATAGATCTGATCTTTACGACAGATGACATTATGAATCAATTAATACGATGCAAAATCAATGAAGAAATGAAAAACTTTTCAGATCATCTGTAAATACAGACAAGTATAGATTTCAGAGTTTGCAAAAAATCAACGCAAAAATCGCATCACAACTGAAAGACAATGAATGAAGAGAAGTTTATTAATATTTTGAAAGAATAAATGTTAAAATCACTGTTGAATCATGAAATGAGACATCAGCGCATAAATGAATACACTAAGCAACTGCTGAATGTACTGAAGAAAATCATCAAGATTTCTACTCTTTGAGCAAGATCACATGAAATGATCAAAGCAGAATGAACAAAGAAGTGTATGAAGATCATCAAGAGCATGCAATGAATGAGAAAAAGCTGTCGAATTATCAATGATTGAACAAAGTACATTCAAGCATATGATAAGAAGAGCAAGATCATCAGAAAACAGAAACGCAGTGAATATTGAAAGATCATGCAGAATGTCAAACAATTCTTGAGAAGACTGTTCAAAACTGCGAAATGAGCAAGAAATGCAGTCGCTGACATACTGACTCAAACAACAGTTTTTTCTCTGATCAAGTCAGAATGCTTCGACATCGCTATGACAGCATAAGATAAGATGAAAATGATGTTTCAAACTCACTTTTCATCATCTTCAGAGATTCTCATGTTGAACACAGAAAACTTCAAGTACTCGCTCTTGATTGAGAATGACATTTCGCTGATGCATTGCAAGATTAAGAGAGTCATTTACAAAACAATGCTCAACAAGACTTCAAAACACACAGAATACATAAATAGAATAATGTGCAGACTTGTTGATAACATGTTAAAACAAATATGCTCTCTTTTTGAAAGATATTTGCAAAAGAGAATACAGTTAACTTAGTTCAAGAGCATAATCACAATAGTGATGTGAAAGTCAGACAAGAAAAATTACTTTAATGCAAAGATATATAAATCAATTGTGTTACTCAACATGCTGAGCAAGATACTGAAGTTTATTATATTTGAACATCTGCAAAATGTTGTAGAAGCGTGTGACTTGATATTAAATATTCAGATGAAAGCTCGTAAACACAAATCAATAAATACAACTTTGCAACTGATTATAAAAAAGATACACATTGTATGAAGTGATACAAGAAGAAGAGTAATCTCATTGCTGAGTCTGAATAAGAAGAACGCGTTTGACAATGTAATACATAGCAGACTTTTGCATGACATGAAAAAAAGAAAAGTTCTTAAACTGCTTCTCAAATTTGTGAAGAACTTTCTGAGAAATCGATGCATCACAATCACAATCAATAGCTACATGATGATGAAACACGACGTGAACATTAACATATCACAAAACTCTTTACTATTATTAATATTATATTTGTTTTACAACGTGAACTTGTTGAAAGCATGTGACAACATCAGATTAAGAACAAGCTTTACAGATTTCATAAATGATATCAATATCTTAACATACAAAAAGTTCATAAAGCACAACTGCAAAGTTTTTAGCGAAATCTATGATAGATGCAAACAGTGATCAAAAACGTACAACATCAAGTTTTTAAAGACAAAGCATGAGTTAATTCACTTTATGAGAATCTCTAAGTGATTCAATATGAACATCAATGTAAAGCTGATAAAACATCAGATTAATTTAAAATCAGATATCAGAGTTTTGAGAGTTTAATCAAACTTTAAGTTAAGATGAGTGATTTACATGCATCATGTTGAAGCAAAACTAGTGATTAGACAAAAGATCAAGCAAACAATCATTGAGTTTACTTAAAGTTCATCAATGATGATGAAAAAGCAAATATACTTCGTGATGACGTGTTCTCTGCTTAGTCACGAAGTCATCATATGATACATGTCATAAAGAGTGAAGAATCATTAAAAAGATCTGAACATTAAGCTGAGATCAGTACAAGAAAGAGCATTGCAACAAATCATCAATGTTTATCATGTGACATCAACAGAAACTCTACAGATAGAAATAAACACAACGTTGATAAATATTCATTTATGAAAGTTGATACAAAAGTCAATAATGAACATGAACTTTTGAAAATCAGATGAAGTTATTGAGATAACAATGCATCAAATTTGTAACGACTTGATACTCAAAAGAAGTTGAAAATCAAAGCTGTGTAAGATGTCTCTGCAGTTGAAGCAAAAGTAAATGAAAGAAACACTTGAATAAATAAAGATGAAGTGAAATCATCTTTACACAATGATTCTCTGATCAAAGTCATTGAGAATAGTTATAGTTGCAAACAAGAAAATGTCAATAAGTTAACATCATCTCAACACATTTACATTGAAGCAAAGAGTTTACTTGAATGATAGTGACAGTAAAAAGAATGTTATGATGATTGTGATGAAAACTAACTGAAAGCTAGATAAGAGACTGAAAGAATCGACTTTAATCATCACTCATCATGAAAAACTGAAAGAATTGATCGCAAAGACAAAACATCTTGCAAACATAGCAACAGAGAATCAAGAGTGTCATAAAAAGATATACAAAGTATACAGTGATAGTCAGACTTCTTTGAAAACAGTGAAAGTTATGATATCAACAAAAAATCAGACACATTTGCAATGAGTTCAGATTGCACATGAGAGCATTTGATCTTGAGAAGTCATGCTAAAGTTACATTGAGTGACAAAACATGCAGAAGTACTCAAAAATGAAGCAATGAACAAAATGATTAATGACGCACATAATTTGTCTTTATTGCTGACTGAGCATCAACGCACTGAAGTGATGATGAGACTGACACTCATACAGAAACAAATCAGATAAACATGAAGATTAGTCTGAAAAAAGAGATTCAACGCAGCTTATTTTTGATATTTAACATCAGAGATGATACATCAACATCTGTGACTGCACAAGAATCATGCAAAGTCTCACAATGCATTATTGATGCAGCTATGCATGAGAAAAATTGACTTCAATCAGTTTTTACATGAGAGATGAGTACTTAATATTGCTATGATAATATGCAAGTATGACAGAAATTGAATATTGATCAAGCACATTTTATTAACATGTCTCAGATGAAAAGTAGAATAAAAAGCAATGCAATAAGAAGAGAAAATTACAGACTTAAGAAAGCTCTTAAAAATCATAAGCGCAGCGACAATGATCATTCAAATGATACTCTCAACGAGCATACTGAATCAATTTCAAGCTGTAATGTCATTGAAGAATCAGATGAAAGAGAAAGAAAATAAAGAAGAAACAGACTCATAGAGTTCTTGCATTGAGAACAGTTATAGTATAGAGCGAAGAAAGAAGCAATTTTTGATGCGAAAAGAGCGTTGTGCTAGCACAGCGTTCGCTACAGTATATAAAATCTTGCATAGATTCATAATGAGTGTTAAATCAAGTAAGAATAAAAAAAATAAAAAATAAAAAATAAAAAACAATTGTAACAATCTGTTAACAATATTTATGATAAATGATTTAATCAATTTTAAAATGTTTAAATTAATGAAATATAAAAGATTAAACTTAAGTCTTGAACAAAATTTTCATCAAATCTGACAAATATTAGAAAGATAAATATTTTAATCAGTGAGTTCAAATCTTAACAGTTAAAGAATTCAAACTTAACTTTAAATACTATGTTATCAAGAACATTTGAATTCTTACATTGATAATACAATTGCAAAAGCTGAAGAAAGTCTTTTTTTAATGAAGAAGAGTTCTGAGCTAGAATTTTAAATAAATACAATGATTGCTTTGAAATGTTCAAGCGTCAGACAAATATGTAACATCAATGATTCAACAAGTGAGATGTGCTATTCTGCTTAAATATGATAAAGAGATTCAGAATCAAATTTTGTTGATTTCTTCATTATTAGAATCAAGTTGAAAATATCGCTTGAAATCTTTTTTAAAAGAGATAATTTATTAACTTTAATTACATATAATTATAATCATGCAACGCGTTGAATTAAAACAGTTTAACTCAGAAAGAAGAAGAATGCAGCTGAATCAGAACTCAGAAAATTTTAAGCTTTCATTAATTTCTTCTTAAGCTTATTTTGAAGAACAAAAATATCATGAATTGAATTTATGTTTAAACTTTCAGCATATCACTTATCTTTTGCAAAAGTTGAAAAATATTACAAGTTTAAACTATGTAAAGTATTCATTGCAAAGAAATGAAAGTTTATAAATATCAATGATTCAAAGTGATGAAGCAAAAATAGTTGAATGAACTGAATCTACGTTTAAACTTTCAGCATATCACTCATCTTTTGCAAAAGTCAAAAAATATTACAAGTTTAAACTATGTAAAATATTTAAATAATGATAAACAAAAGCAATGCTATAAAGTATCTAAATAGTAATAAACAACAATAATATTATGAAGTATCTGAATAACTGCAAACAACAGCAATGCTATAAGATATTTTCTCAAGTGCTAAAGCAAATATCTCAATATTATGTCATGCAATATTATTAGTTAAGTATTACAAGTTAAAGTCAACTTGTATTCACTTTCAATCATGTCATAAGTCAGAAATCAGAAGTCAAAGTTAACAAATTACATATGATTAACTTAGTTCAGAAACACATAATCATCATCATCATTTAACTTAAGAGAAGAGAATTTGAAGATAAATGATTTTTTTGAAGAAATCTTTTGTTTTATTAAAACAAAACTGTTCAAGTCAATTTTATATTACAATAAGTTGATCATAATGTTGAATTACTTGAATAAATTATTATGATTGTAGATATAATTATTTGATAGAATCTTATTAATAGTTCAGTTCATTGAAAGCTTTGTTCAAACTGCAAAATTTGCAAAAATGTTTAATATTTGAAATTAGTACAATATTACATAAATTTAATAAAAATAATTTATTCTTAAAGAAGTATAAATAGTTCTTGCTCATCTTTATGCTCTTCTTTACATTAATAACATCATTAATAAGATGAAAGATATATTAATAAGTGCTTGCTGAGAATTTGTCTTCAAAATATTTCATTAAAGACTTCATTTTCATGATAATGTTGAAAGTATTAATTTTATTCAAATTATGTCATGATACTATCTTCAACTTCATATCTTGAATAACTTTACATTTTCAATTATCTTTATGTCATTTAACTCATTACTTAGACTCATTATACTTTCAATCTTAGAAATAAATTGCATTTTCTCAAATTTTCTTAATAACTTTCTTCTTCTGAAGATTCATGATTGTCAGAAAGATTATTCAACACAGCAGTTGAAGTTTTATAAAAGTTGCATGAATGTTCTTTAAGAAAGTTGATGATTTATCATATATAATCTCACTTCATCAACGTTTTGATGAAGAGCTTGAGTAGCTTGTAAGCTAGTGAGCAACGACATCTGAATCTTAATGCGCTTGAGACGCATATGCTAGCTACTAGAACAGACACTTTTCATAATTCAGCAATTAGCTGATTTAGCAACATAGATCAATCATCAGTCAGTCATTAGCTGATTAAATCAGCTACAAGCTGATTCAACAGAGTAGAACTTGTATCAAACTATCGTGCGTTCATGATTCTGCGCAATGTTTATCTTAGTAAGCTTCAATTTTACTTCACTCATATCTTTCATCAGAGTTATTCAATTATCATACATCATGTCTGTCAGTGATCGCGCAAAACTCGTCTTTCTACAACGTTTACAGTCTTATTTATCATCAGTTTCGATCACAGCAATCGATCATGCTCACAGCAATCTCATGTACAATTATCAGTCTGCTCAGTTTCAAAATAGATTGAAACAGATTGATTACACGTCTCTTCTTCTGCAATTGAAGATTTCAACTTTGATTGATCAGAATGCGAAGATCTTTGAGCAGAAGATTGATGAGACTGCAAAACAATTGATGATGAATATATATGATAATTCAATTTGAACATTCGATACTGAAAAGAAATGACATCTCATCGAAATCATCATCTACGTGAAACTCATCATCAAATCTATTCTTCGCTTGAAAAATTGAATCGAAGCTTTCATTCACTCAAAACATTCTTCTTTGATGACAGAAAAAACATTGATAGAAGAAAAGAATGCTAGTGTACATAGAAAGAGAACACTATTTCGAGAATTTACAGCTCTCTTCAACAAGTCGTGAACTTCTATTGACAAACGTCGTGTGTAATGCATCAGATGCATTGAAGAATGCATAGAGTAAGTAGAAATTTTGTTCAATGAACGAGCAGACATTATGATTAATAGATTAATTAATTTTAGATTTTCTCATCATCTGAACTATGTAAGTTCTTGTATGTCGCTAGCTGCTACACAATCAATCTCATTGTTTACAGATCTTTACAGTGAAATCTCAGTCACT
>JAABUO010000318.1_pt1 | contig 107067 bp, 109 predicted proteins | sample 5559291 | NCBI WGS metagenome assembly JAABUO01 (sample SAMN10711878, study PRJNA513372) | rock metagenome | isolation source: Antarctica rocks | place: Antarctica: Victoria Land, Finger Mt sud
CATTCTCTCCTATTTCTTTTTCTTCCCCCCCCCCCCCCCCACGGAAATAGACAGTCGCACGCATGATCATACGACCCATGTGGTGCGGGAATTATCCCCTGCCTCAATCGGTCGAGAACAGAGCAGGAGAGAAAGGATTTCGAGAAGGGGAAGAAGACACGGCGCTGTAAAGACCTTGAGGGAGGATGTTTGTCAGAAGGCAGTACGCTAAAGATGTTCATTCCGCTGCAATCAAGGACTCACAACACTACGGCTAGAGTGCCCCCTGCTTGTTGGCGGGAGGACGCGCTGAAGGGGGATCATATCAGTCCCGATACTTGAGACGATAAAAGGGGGATTGGACAGCACAGCTCACACTTAAAATATTTTTCGGCTCTGGTACGCCCCGATCAAACGCTGTATGCGTTTGGCTACAGAGAAAGCTCATCTTTGAAAAATGTCCGCCACAAGCAGAGAAAAAAATCAAATCAGAAGAAGAAGAAGAAGAAGGGGGGAAAAAAACTCGCTGGACGATCTGCAATCGAGGATGCCCATTTTTATAAAAACCCGTATATTACTCACCCTGGAGCCACAACAGAAAGCAAAAAAAGATAATTATTGCCCAATCTATGCCGCACAAGAAGGCCAGCAGCTTCGATTGTGTGTTTCAGATCTCGAGGATTTTATGGTCCTTTTGTTGCCAAAGCCCCCATTCCCTAATCTGGGACGAACTGGTCGCATCATTCCCCCCCTACGTCGGGCCGACCTGGTACGAGACAAAACACTTGATGCCATTGTTGTGGACTTTACTACAGTCAGTCGGAAACAAACCAAATGCGGCCTTTTATTCAGACATATTCGCCTCACTTTTTTCGATTGGGGGATCTGATACAAGAGAGCGAAAACCGACGTGGGCACGATGCTTCTAGACTGCCTGGACAGGGCTTGTGAATGTTGTGATGGATGAAACATGAATATAATGTTCCGGCGCACACTTCTCCATCGTCACCGAATACGTAAACCGTGACCATGGAAGTAGGGAAAATGCGCTTCATGCCGGCTTGTTTGAATATGGGTTATGCCGGAATCGGTTCCGCGCTGTTCTTATATCTCTACACTGCGAGAATAGCAGTCAACATTCTGTTACAGGCGCCCCAAGATGAGATTACTCGTGGGATACCAATTGGGAGGGGCCCCAGCGTCTAGCCGGAGAGCACGGCGCCGAACTTCCTACTGACGAGGCAGACGGACACTATTAGCGGTTAGGATAGGATGGTGGGTTTAACTATTTTAAAGTCCTTTAGTTCACACGGCGATAGAATCACGACAAAGATTAACTGCCACATGATTCAAATGAAACGGCAATCGAAACGGATGAGAAGAGTCGAGTTTCGCCACACTGGCGCTAAGTTCTCAAACACCGTTAAAGAAGAGTGATTTGGAAGAAAGTTGTCAGGATGATCGTCGCTACCCATGCTCATTAGACGCTCGCGGGATCAAAAACATTCGGCATAATGAGGAGGATAGGAAGCTTGAAGAGGGAAATGATGAGGTCAACATAGGATATCAAGGTTCTCCATATGTATGCGCTTTGTCTGAGACATCCATGGGAATTTCGCCAAGGGATGTTATTTCCTGGATTAGCTGTGGTTGTGCAGATAGCTTGGCAGAAGAAGACTCAAATCATGGTGGCAAGAATGCCTCGAAATAGGCAGTAGAGGACTACAAACAACGCACTACGCAATATGTTGCAGCTTCCAGCTAGCTAAGAGTACGCAAAGCGCACTTGTCTCAATTCCATTGGAAAGAAGAAGAAGAGTGCGTGTGATATATAGGCTAGAAAGCGACGAGACAGAAACCAGACAATTTCTGTTAACAAGGTGATAGGCAGAATGATACAGCTTTCACCGATATGACTGCGCAAAACCGGGCCCAAGTCGTCGACTTGACAGTTGGATTTCTCGGTTCCTAGACAAGGGACACGAGAGAGAAAGAAGAGAATCAGGGGAGTAAGTAGGGGAGTTGAGGTCGGGGTGGATAGGAGGTAATAGATGTGGATGGGTGGGGGTTGTGGTGCTGTGAAAATAGGAAGTCTTCGGAGGCTCTATTGGTCATCTGCCCTTGGTTGAGATTTCGTTGTGGGGGATGTGGCCTGGAAATGTGGTTGGCTATCTTCAACCGTGGTCTTCTTTTTCCGTACGAATCCTATAGAACTAAGGCTATCTCTTACCATGCCCACTTGCGATCGGTGACATCAAGACTGCTACCAGTATTTGCAGGATCATGTAAATGTAAGGCAAGGCTACTGTATGAGCCAGTGTTACGGAGGGCTGTGGAGAGTCTCTGGCTACGCCAACTGCATGGGCATGGGGAAGGTTTTCTCATAGACGAAGGTCCTTTGACAAATGGTGAGGTATGCGGCATATGCGTTCGGCCACGGAGAGCAAGTCACAAGACCTTCGTCTTCGACTCCAATCAGCGCGGATACGAAATTGTGATTGCTCGGAGAGAACATCCACACTATTCTCGAGGGTTTCTTTCTCCCGAAAACTCCTATAAGCGACCCTGTCACCCTGTGTATGAGGGCAAGATCGGTTTGGTGGGCTGGGAAGCTGTCAGTAGAGGGAAGAGGAATATAACGGGATGCGAGGATGGCTCTTCTCGGCGAAGGCTGTACTTTCGCTACTCAGTTGTCCTGTCGTTGATGTCCTCCACGTCCTGTATCCAGAACGATTTTCGAAGCGTCCAAGGTCTCCTATTGTTGTACCGTGACATAAGCAGGAATCGAAGTCGAGAGAAACTGATACATGCCTAGGCCGTGATAGCGCAACCGGAGCTACCAGGGATTATAGATCAACATCACATGATCGGACGCATGATAAGGCGTGAGGCTTAGGGTTGAACGAGTACATACAACGAGATCCTGTATGACGGGACTCTCTATTGACAGTGGGAGAAGCGGACCAGAGATATCAACAATGTCGAAAAACCTAAAGGCAAGCAGGAGGATACGGAAGCAGCTAGTGCTCTCTACCGTGCTCACCACCCAGCGTTGACAGTTCATGGCCTGGAAGCAGAACACAGACCGGATTGTTCCGTATTAGGTAACATCATTATTACCTAATGGCCTAATTGGAAATGACGTCAGGGTCGACTCTCGTTGTACCTTACCTGCTTACTCCGTACCTAGGCCAAGGAGCCTGCTTGGGACCTGCTGTACCTTGTACTACCTACAGTACCCTAGGTACGTACATATTAAGGTAGTCGGTGGGAGAGGCGCTTGTCGCGAATAGCAGAAGTGCAGCAGAGATGAAGCACCCCGCATTGTGCATATCTGTAACTTACCCCACAAGCACCGGCAGGTGGCGTACGTAAGTTATTCGTGACTGGTCACTTATTATTTCACACTCATCCATCATCAACCTTAAAAACGCTTAGATTTAGCCAAAACAATAATAATGGCTGATTAGTCTCGCAGTCAATCATGCTAGTATGGAAGGTTGTCACTGTGGATAAATTGGATGGGCACGCGACACCTCCACCAGCTCAGTTTGGGCTAGCTTGGTAATGGACATTGGGGGAACCATGGCAAAGTGAGGTGCCTACCTGAAAAACGAGGAATCGGTGAGAGGGAGATGGAATGTTTCTGTGCATAAGTAGTACTCGTAGAAGTAGTAGTAGTAGTGGTAGTAAGCAGTATGTTGGGTGCGAATGGCTCTCAAGATATACTTCTCCGGTCGAGGAGCTGCATCCGACCTGCACCGTTGGACCCCAAAATCTTGAAAGAAGGCACAGAAAATGGTGCTGGTTGATTCGTCGCAGAGCATCTGGCGTGCGGCCGAACTCCCCGGCTCGCGGGACATTTGGGGGCAAAGGCATTCTTGCATGTACAATGCAGATGGTGCGCAAACATCCTCGAGCGGCCCCAGAAGGAGGAAGACGGCCGACCATCGTGCAGACAATGTGCTGTCGAGGACGGAGGTGTCATGAAAGCATAAACTGGTTCCGATCCTTGAGTACGCCCAACAACCCGTGTCATTGCCATGCATAACAAGACAAATCGTTGGAAAGGACTTGACTGGAAGATGGCGACGGTGCTGGCTTTGTCTTGTACAGCATTGGAGCCCAGCGGACGTAGAAAAAGGCGTGAAGACGGCGTCGAGGTTGCGTCGAGACTGCTGTCCCACACAACACACACGCCGGGAGGATTTTCCCTCAAGACAGCACACCGCAACGGCGCAGTCCACAGGGCCATCTCGCCACAGCATTCATTTGCTGAACGTTCTTGAACAGGACGACAATCCATGCAGTCTCCCACATGTTCCTCCCGTGCCTCCTGCAACTGATCGTCTATGTTTCCCGCCTCTGGTGCAGTCTCACGCGAGCCTTTGGCAATCCCGGCATCTATCTTTCTTGCCTCTTCTGGAACTCCGCCATCCTTGTTCGGTCCCTCCATTGCTTGCAGGATTGCCTGTTTAGCGTATACTATGTATCGCGCTGCATGGACAGAGGGCGGATGATCGAAAGAACACCGCTTTTTGAATTTTGATTTGTGCGGGTGCAGCTAAGATGGGACGGGAAGTCATACTCTAAGCGCGTGTCGCTCTGCTTAAGCCATTTGTCAACCATGGTCAATAGTCCATGGTCAACCACACAGAACAGCCAGCAATAATCCGGGGTGTAAGTACGGAGTCGTAAGTAAGGAGTATTGGGGGCCATCCATGCTCTGATCTTCGACACCATATCCGAGCCGTCTTTTTATACTTGTATTGGCAACCATGGGAGAGAGCCGACGCATCTGGTGCGCAAAGATGTTCCAGGTACCGCCGGAGCCAGACTAGATCATCTTGGATTCCCCCGCTCCATCGTGTACTTGTACTTGTACTATACTACTTCCTGCCATCGCTGCAGACTGGTGCTTCTATACAATAGCAATAATAAAGCTGAAACACTCGTCTCCACATCCACTGTTCTTGCATCCTGCCTCCATCTTCTTGTCTTCAACCTTGGCCAAGCATGTCGCCGTTACATCTCACCCTCAACAACATACTCAAAAGATAGCAGCTATGGATGGGGTGGACATGCCTCCTCCGGGAGGTGATCAAAATCGGGGTCCGGTGGTCATTGCCGTTTTGTCGCTCTTTTTTGGTCTTTCGACAATAATTGTTTTCTTGAGGGTGGTCACTCGCATATGCATTACTCGTAACTTCGGCTGGGACGATGCTACTATGGCGTTGACTCAGGTAGGAAGCGTTCCTGCCTCGACGGAGAAATGCTGATGGTTCAACAGGCGATAAACGCTGCGGGAGTTGGCTTTACCGTGACAGAACTGTCTAACGGTTTCGGACGACATAGATACTATATTTCTTCCGATGAGTTTACAACGTACCGCCGGATGGACTACCTATACTGGGCTCAGCTCTTCATAATACTTCCACTCTCCAAAGTCTCCATTTGCCAATTCCTTCTCCGCCTATCTACCGTCAAAAAGACCAAGCTACGGGCCTCTCTCTATGCTTTGATTGGTTTCTTGGTCGTCACTCATGTACCGTTCATCGTCTTGATACTGGTTCAATGCAGACCTGCGCATAGATACTGGAATTTGGGTGCAGACGGGGACTGTTTTACCAGTGATAGAGTGGCGGATATCGTTATTTCCCAAGGAGGTAAGTCTTCAGTCTGAGCACCTTTATGCCGCATGAAGTTAATCCACCATTACAGCATTCTCCATACTAACCGATTTTATTCTCGCCGCCTTGCCTGTAATCATTGTCTGGAATGTACAGATTAGTACACGAACAAAACTTTCTCTGTGTTTCCTCATGGGCCTGGGCATAATGTGAGAAGTTTTGCTTCCTGTAAGCTCCTTGATGGTCGCTGACAGGCCCCTGGCATTTAGTACTGCGGCCGCTTGCATTGCCAGAACATCTCTCTCATGGCAACTCAAGGCCGAAGATGTAACTTGTAAGTAAAGGTCCTTTGCGACAAGAACTAGAACAAGAACAATGGAGGCTGATACTCGGAAGGGGTCGCTGTTCCGAATTACCTATGGAGAATAGCGGAAGTCAACATCGGGATCATCGCGGCCTGCACCCCCCACATGAAGCCTCTAATTCGCCACCTTCGCGGCCTCTCCGGGGAAGAGCCCCTCACGAGCCTTACCCCTCCCTCTCCACAATCACCCACCTCACCTCGCTGGTACATCCGTTTCCGACGAAGCCCTTCAAGCGCTAGAGGCTGGTTTCACGCTACCTCGTCCGACGAGCTCCCCTCGCGGCGCAAAAGAAGAGAGTCATTTCGTTTCATGAAGAAGAAAGCACGAGGGGAAGAATTTGGTGCCGAACAGGCTTGGGATCAGAGCGGCTGGGGCCTTGGGGACATACGCATGACGACAGACATCTATATCCGCGAAGCCGACGGCACAGGCGCGCATTGGCCAAGGAGGAGCGCAGACATGCCTATAGTGAGAATGGATATGTTTGGCCTCGGCGACCAAGTAGAAGGAAATTGGAGAAGAAAAAGCATGGATAAGAAAACCCTGGTTCCCGAGTACGAAACGGAAGGAACTTCGCAAATAGATGACAAAAAGGCGCAAGATGTGGCACAGGAAGGCACATGGCGGAGGAAGAGTGAGGATAGGAGACCTGAAGATTCAGGAGACGAGATTGGTGGAGGCGCGGAGAGAAGAAGCACGGAGCAAATACTACAATCGCCGGAGCAAGAGGGGAGGAACATGGATTGTGGGGATTCATGACGTTAATGTTTTTGTGTTTCTATTATACATATCGCTTCTTAAGACAGCAACGAAGATACCCATTCGCCTTTCAGGCCCCTCGCCGAACCGTCAAGCCGTTACGCCTTCATGTTGTGGAATCGTCGAGTGGCTCAGCCACCCCCCTGTCAAGTAGCTGAGTTGCCAAACCACCTATCTGTTAAGTCGTCAGGTTGGCAGTCCCGTCGGGACGACAAGCCGTGAAGTCTTCAAGCATGACTCTGTCAAGAAACAAAATCTTCAGTCCATATCGAAAATCAATCTACTGTTGGCCCGAAAGCTCTTTGCCATATTGCAAGCCGCTCAAGGTTGAGGTGACTGAACTGTTCCACCGCGTTTTGTCGAGGTGGCATTGTTCGAAGTAGCCTCTGATGAACCTACCAACCGCAGGGTAGATCCCTAATGTGTTATCTACATCAGAGAGCCGGAATTCAAGCGGAAAAGGCCAGGGACTGTGCTTCTCCGAGACCCGGCTATCACAAAATACACTGAACTTCCACTGTCGTCGTGTATGACGGAATTAGCGGCCAGTTGCTATTTTCAGACTGCTTGACCACGACGACGAATCTGCAGCGCCTCCGAATATAAGTGGGAGATTAGGTTGATCCAGCTGGTAGAGCTCTGCCCATTGATATCTATCATCCGGCAAATTGCGCATCGATGAGAGTCCTGCACCCTTGACTACCCATGATACCCCTCTGGCAGCGAGGTGCTGGATCAAAGCGTCTTCGTGCTGTGCTCGTGCGAGAAAAATCAAGGTTCGGCTGTATACATCTACTGTTTACCTTCACCTCGAGATTGGGTTCCGGCTCTGCTGGGGGCTTGGAAATGAGGGCGACCCTCGTTGACAAGCTTTGATACGTACAGCAGGAGGTGTCAATTTTGTTGAATCCTACTTGTATGGCAGCAAAATCATCGAAATTAATCGCAAGGGACAAGGCGGATAGGACAACAGCCAAGTTGAATTGCTAAAGGTATGCGCTTAGTAGTGAGTGTTTGACATCGAAGATGCCGCCCAAGGCAGCTCCTTTCTTCCGATAACAGCAAAACGTCCCATCTCGCTTGCATCGTTCAAGCATCTTCCATAGCTCTCCCCAACAAGCCTGCTTATAACGACGCACGTCTCTCCTTCTGTCAATCCTCTTCCGATTCTGCCTATCCTGTCGCAGGGTGTTTTCCTGCCTGGCCCTCCAATGGATCAAGCAGAGTATATTGTTAATCAATCTGTCCTCAAGAACCGATCAACTGTGAGCTCCCTGATAGCAGTCCGAACCGGAGTGTGTGTTTGCTTCATGGCAATGGCCTTGTGTTTGACTAGCGAAACCGTGGCGTAAAGTCCTTCTACCGTGCTTCAACAGAAGACGAAAGCGGATTTAGGTTCCTACAATCCTTAGCGGTTACATGACCTTATTTAACACTTTCGCGCGGCACAGGCATTCCAGGCCTCTGAATACGATGGTCATAATACCTTCTTCTGATACTGCTGAGCGTGGAGTAGAAGATAATCTCACCGTGGCCCAGGTCCTCGAAGGGTATATCGCATAATAGTATCGGTTTCAGCCGCCGCAGCCACCAAGCGTCTTTCTGGCTGGGAGTACCGCCGCGTCGGATACAGATATGTCCACAGCCAAACCAACCCCGACATGCGCTTGGATGGCTGGATCATTCAACGCTCATAAATGATCTGAGGTCGCAATTGCTTTCAAGCCTGCCAAGTCTTGTCTCCAGATATCAGGCTCAATTTCTCCACCATTGCGTTGGAGACCAGCATAGGAAAGATGAAGGCTCACTTACTTCCTTCCTCCGTCTGCTGCATATTACTCTGCAGTATTTCACTTCCCATCGCCCTAACCAGCATCCTGCCACCTCTTCCCCTGGGCTCTCTTCTAGTCCACCAAAATCTTACCGACGTTGGAAGTGCGCGATGCGCTTTCACGAGCGAATGGTCGTCTCGTGATCAAGTTGTAAAGAAAAGAGACTGCTACGGCGCAATTGACCGGCTTAAAGTCCATGCCCAGATCTACAGACGCCAAAAATTCGAGTTCTTCAAAGAGCCCGGCCAGCGTCAAACGGGATTTCCCCACGTCGACACACCCTGGTGCTACGACGTAGGCGAATGCGCCGTCTGTCTCGCGATGCTCACGGACTTTTCAAAAGACAAATCGCGCAGTATACCCCGTCTTCCGCCTGAGCCTTGGGCCACACACGAGGTGGCGGATGCCGACGAGCTCTTGACGGCGGCCCAGCTTGTTGGCAACGCTTGTGTAAGGGATGCAGATGCGTATGGGTGGGCGCCTGTTGGAACCCGTCAGAATCTCGGTGTGTTCATATGGGCTGGTGGGAGTGCGTTAGAGCAGGACGTCTCAAGGCCGGGTGGCCTCGAGAATACGCCGCTATTGCTTCCGGGTTACAAACCGAGCGATCAGCTTCCTACTTCTATTACTAGCTGAGGGCGTAGTACAGCACTGGAATTCTGCAACCGTTCATTGAACCGCACCACCGTATTTTGCCTGGCCCGTCCAGTACGGGTGCTAAGTCTTTCGACCAAGGCGGAGATATCGATGAGGCGAGAGAAATGGGGGGTTCTGTCTGGAAAGTTGTCACAAGTCGGATGTCAAATGAACCACCTGTGATGAAACCAAACGAATCATTGCTGTAACGGCTACAGCTTGTGAACTTCTCTCATATCGTCAAGTCAATACGCCCAAGTGAGCAACCACGACTTTCCCATGTCTGAAGAATGTTTTCTCAGCTATATACATAGCTATGTGTACACTGGGGTTGTGCTTTGCTTTTTGAGCTCTGAGGGGGAAAAAAGGATGTAAACGATGAACGCCGAAGGGATTCTGTGGGCAGTGTCTGTAGAAAAACTTGCCGCCTAATAGCTCCAATTTGGGCCGTTTGGAGAAGGAGGGGGAGGCTTGAGATGAATGACTGTCGTAAACATTCAAACCTGAATGGACCGGCTGGTGTCGAGGCTGCTACTACCTATGCGTGAGGTATCCGGGATGATGGAAACTCCAGCAGCGGGTCTTAGTCGTATGAGGGAGGGGGAGGGTTGCAGCGATCTGGTTCCGGTGGAGTCTTTTGAGGAGAGGCTGAGACAGGTTCGGGGGAGATGGGGTTGGCATGAGGTTTGAAGAATACGAAGTGATGACTGATTTGAATCCTCCAAACCATCTTCTCGAACCACTGTTCCCCCCCCAAACGTCTTTCTTCACCCTCTCCCCCACAAACCCTTGCTCACCCATCCATCCATCCACACCGCCACGCCATCCCATCCCATCCCAGCGATCAAACTTTCTTCCCTTTCCCCACATTTCATCACACACGCTTTATTCCATGCTCACACTTATTCCATGCACATACAGACCGGCGAAAACCCGTACAAGCACACGGCTGATAAAGCGGGACTCGCTCTGCCAAACTGTGATTTTATGTTGCCTTGTTGGAATGACCGTCGTGGTGGTGGTGGTGGTGCGTACAGGAGGTGGTGGTGCGTACAGGGAGGAGGTGGTGAGTCTGTATACAGTATGTACATAGTATAGATCAAATGCTAGAATCGAATTTGTTTAGGAAGAAGATGCTTGATGGGTTTAAGTCTCATTGGTACCGTATTCTTTGGCGAAGAGGCCGAGGTTTCGGGGCCCGAAGGGTTTATGGAATGGGGTTTTAAAGGTTGGGTTGGGTTGGGTCAGGTTTCTCAGATGGGGTTTTTTGGGTTTTTTGGATTGGTTGGTTTTGTTTGGCTGGCTGGATCTGGATGGGCGATGATTACTTTGGTGCTTGGTGGGCTGTTGTTCAGGAGGGGGTGGGAGAGGGGCTTTGGTGGTGGTTGGGTTGGTGGGGGAGGAAGGGGAGGGGAGAGGGGGGGATGGGAGGAAGGGGGGTGGGGAGGAAGGGGGGGTGATAGGGAGGTAGTGTAGTCTGTTAGATAACACTGGTTGGGAATGGGCATTTCTTTGCAAATGTGCTATAACATCGTTGACGCGATCTAAATACAAATGATAGTTTATGCTTTGATCTTTAAGAAAGACTGGTGGAGATTTTCAGTCATCTTTTCAAATGCTGCGATTCTTCTTTTTCGCGATACAAGTGGTGAAGCTTAGTGGATCTTTCATGCCTGAAGTCTGCAGCATCGGTCGGACTTTCGTAATCGTTTGAATTTCGAGAGAGATCTGTCTTAGAGCCTGCTTGATGCTGCATGAAAATGTGAGCGCTGTTGTAGTAGTAAAGGATCGCTTGAAAAAACGAGTAATGAGATCAAGTTGTAGAGGTATTTCCCAATCCCCCCTAAATTTGTAAAGAGATGATAGAGATGGATTTCGAGAGGGAAGATCTTAGATAGCTTCTACGGGCACTTCGATTCACCTGGCATGTTTGCGGAGCTTAGGCGTGATAGGTATCATGAAATCAGATATCCTAGGCGTGACGGTAGGCGTGACGGTAGGCGTGATGACAGGTGTGATGACAGGTGTGATAGTAGGAATGATGGTAGGCGCGATGGTAGGTGTGATGGTAGGCGTGATGATTGGAGCAAATCTTTCCATGACATAATCTGGTACACTAGGCAAATTCCTAGAATGGTACAAGCAGTCATCGCGGTGGCTCTCGTTGCCATGGCGCCGCACTTCTTTGTAGTTTACGAGGCAGATCCAGCAGTACTGATGGCGGCAGCGGGGACCTATCGAGAATGTCAACGATGTTTCAGTAAAGGCATAGATGAGAAAGCCATACAAGTCATGTGGTCGCAGCCTTCTACCTTCTCTCCTCGGACCTGGCAATTTGGACACAGCTTCGAACGTGCCGTGAGATACTGCGCAGCAGCTGCCTCCTCTGCCCCCTTTGCCTCAGCTCGTCGAGCCGCAATATCGGCGCAGGAAATTTCGGGGTGCCACACTATATCACAGGTGATGCAAGTACGGCCTTGACATTCCCGACAGACAATGTAGCTGTCGTCATCTGGAAAGCATTCTTGACCGGACTGGCAATTAGGGAGGCGACAATGCTGGAACTGGCCGCCAGCAAGGCAGGCTTCAAGTGAGCGGCTGTCGTAACTATATGCTAAAGGTCATCTCAAATCCAAAGTTCTTTCGGTGTACGGTTTTTACCTTTCGAAGACTACAGAATTCGCGAAAGCTTTGACGTCAATAAATTCGAGACGTTGGCCGCAACTCGGACAGTCGATCTGATCCCACATTTTGTCTGTAAACTGCGTTGCGATTGAATTGGACAAACATTGAAGGCAGACGTCTGGCTTATGACTGCAAGCCGCCGTAGTTTTGCGCTTGGGGAAGGCCGTAATTTCGAGCGCCTCCAAGCACACGATGCAGTCAAAACCGGAAACCTTCGTTACGCGGGCAACCTTCTTCACGCTGGAAACCTTCTTCACGCTGGAAACCTTCTTAACGCTGGCAACCTTCTTTTTCTTAACGCTGGCCACCTTCGTGACCCTGGGAACCCTCTTGACATTGGGAATTCTTTGGACGCTTGGAACCTTCTGAACACTAAAAGTCTTCTTGACGGCGGAAACCGATGTTACGGTCGAGATCTTGGGCTTGCGTGGTGGAAGTGCGTCGCCTCTTGCATATGCACTCAGAATTCCGAGGCGGTCAAAACGATCGAGATCGTAGTCATGAACGAGTCGATTCAAGCGGCGCATGAGCTCTAGTTTCGATATGCTTTTATCGCGAGATACTCCATAATGATTTAGGACGACTAAAAGGGTATCTTTAGTCCAACTAGTCCGATGGAGACCCAGCAAATCCGTAGGGACTCCTTCTCGGGCGTAGTGCGCATCACCACTCATGATGTACAGCCGATGTTTCTTGTACCAGGGACGGGTTCAAGCTTTTGTGGAGAGAGACCTCGGCGCTGCTTTCACTAATTGCCACTATAATAGGTCCATGGAATTGGTTTGGAAACCTCAGATATCCCTCACCGTATCTAATTGGAAGAATCCGCTTTGTCACATAGCCGGAACTTGAAATAGTAGAATAGTGTCTTTCTGGCAGAATAGACAAACTATGATCTGGAACTGACCCAGGAATTTAAGAGATGGTGCATAGGCCGTAAGCACGCCCAACCTGGCAAAGTAGAATGTCTCGACGAACGGCTAAGGTGATGTTGAAGAGTATGTAACGCGTGGATTGGAGCTCAGTCTAGTCTGCGTCGGAGGTTTGAGATAAGAAGGCCAGTACTGGGATAGTGAGAAGCCTGGATTAGTCCGAAGTGATTGTAAGCGAGCCAGATATTAAGGTGTCGAGGTGTAGAACCTCCGCCTTAGACATCAATGAACAATGGTTTGCTATGAAAGTATTTCAATTAGCATAGGAAGTGATTAAGTAGAGTTGACGAGCTGAATAGTGATTGTTGATACGACAAGAGACAACCAGCTTGAGTTCAGATTGCTTTCAATCAGAACGAGCCGCTCAAACCCTCCCTTGAGCCGCTTCAAAACACTGGGATTTCCGCAAGACTGTTTTGAAAAGCTTGACGAGAGGACAAGAGAGGCTATTTGCTGTCACCATTGACTTTCCGAATGTCATGTACCTGATTGTATGCCATCTAGGCTTCTTTCACTTCGCACTTTTCTCATGAGCGCTCTCCCATTCGTTCATTCTCTCTGGCGAATGTGAAAATAATACAGAACGTGACGCCGCAGTCTTTGTAGATATTTTGATTCATTGGTGGTTGATCAGACAGATTAACGCGAAGAAGTGTAGAAGGAGAACTGTAGTAGCCGTCCGAGGTAGTCAGGTACTCATACTTCATCAGTATACAAGACCTGACTTCTTGACGCACAATCATCATAGCGCAAACAATTTGAAGAGTCTATTGACATTATGACCCACACCCCACGATGGCGTAGGACCGCGAACAGAAAGGCAAGGGAGGCGTACGAGCAGCGAGTGAAGGCCAGGAAGTTACTAGAGGCTGCGACAGCGATGCCCCACCCTGTCAAGGAAGAGCCTAAAAGCAACATCATTGCACAGACAAGTTCCAAAGCTCTCATACGTCTCCTCATCAATTAACAGCCCACTTTTGCTCATAGTTCCCAATAGAGTCAAACCCGCAACCGTCTAAAATGACGACCGCTCTCTTGATTCTCGATATGCAAAATGTCTTCGTCCCCATGACGACCACTTGCCTCCCCCACATCAAATCCCTCATCTCCCACTTCCAGAGCCGCTCGCTCCCCACGATATTTCTTCAGCATGGGCACTCCAAAACTGAACTCACACCTCCATACAAAAATCAACTAGTCCGGAAATGGGGACCGGCGGACTCGATCGCAACTGGTAGCGAGGATTGGAAATTGATGCCTGATATTGCGCAATTCACAGAGGGACATACGATTATCGCAAAATATACCTACGACGGCTTTATCAACACGGATCTGGCGAATATCCTAAAGGACTTGGATGTGCAGACGGTGGTGGTCTGTGGTGTGATGACAGATTGCTGCTGCGACACTACGGCTAGAAGCGCCTTCAACAGAGAATATGAGACTTGGCTGGTAAAAGATGCGTGTGGGACCGAGAATGAATCACAGCATGAGGCGGGCTTGAGGGGATTCGGATATGGGTTTGGGGAGGTGCTGGAGTCGAAGGAGGTTATGGAAAGGGTAAATAGGCCCTTTAGAGGCTAGGGATACAGTACCGGGAGAAATTACCGTTAGTCTAATCTACATACATAGTGAGTTCACATCCGAAAATGTTCTGCTTTGATGAATTACCATGCAGACGTAGCTGTTGACCTTCCTGCCTTGCTACTTCGTAGGTAGGGGAATATTTCAACTGCAACATCTGCTGCATTACCTTGCGGCAAAGCATCAGTGGCCAGACCGTTAAGGCCAGGGTTGCATTCCATGAGAATTATTTGCTACCAATCTTCCTCAGGTCCACCCGAAGAGCTTAACACTTAAACCTGTCTCCAAGGCATGACGCGTCAACATCATCCAAAACGCATCGTTCCGAGAATACCGCCGAAATATTGAGTTCCGTTGAGTCCCACTTGGCTGAAGCCCGCAGGTACACAAGAACAAGATATTCAAGACTGTGAGGAAGGTCTTCGTCCTTCGGTCATTCTCTATGTAAAGGCAGTTGATGCGTTATGTACTAGACCCAGAGAAATTTACCTTACGCAGGTTGAGAACCCAAGAACGATGAGTGTTCGCGATGCTCCAAACTGAGCCCATTTCCGTCCGGGTGTTGTTGCATGGTCCCTGCATTCAACTCTCTTGAGTAGCAAACAAAATCCTGAGATCGGCATACATATCTTGAGGGATCGCTACTTCTTCCCAAATCTCAAAACCCACCTTGTCGCATAGCTTTACGGCTGATGCAGCAATGTCCTTCAACTTGTCACAATCGTGAGGTCCTTCAAATAGACCCCAGCGCCGAATTGTTGGCATGATCCCTATGTGAAGTTTAAATGTCTTCAGTGATGGGCAAGCTCGAGCGTAATACTCGACAGCGTTTGGAAGGAAATCAATCATGAGCTCTGGGCGAAATATTTGTAGCTTTAGGTGGTTTATGATTTTCATTTGCTGGTCCGAGAGCATCAGTTATGGGTGCTTTATTGCGATATCCGCCGCGTATGTGTTTTGACAATATAGGATTGGCCCAGCCTCATCATACATAGTTCGGCATACACGAAGTATAGCGATTGAAGCTTTCAATGGCCGTGCGTTCGATACCACCAGGAGATTGTGGTAAATCTGGAGTCGAGTTTCTGGCGGAATATTCATGAGCGTCGGCGGTGGTTTTTGGCCTTTTTCTACTTGGAAGGTTTGCAATCGGACCTGAATCGTCGGTAGTTCCAGATACTGAGATCGCCATGATGAACAACGATTGTGGGATCAGTTTCTTGGGTGTGTAAGAGGTATGTCCAATTCCTTGTAGAACCGTATCGCGCTGTTTCAGTTTTTCAGGTCTTTCTATTCCACTTTCTGTACCGGTTTGTTGACCAGTTCCTAATATTTCAAGGAAAACTTAAGGATACTAAGAAAGAGTTAATGAGAGAAGTTTAACATTTGTGAGAAAGTGATGAGCACTGTGTTATCTATATAAGAAAGTCACTAAAAAAAATACTTGGCAAACATTCACTTCATTTTGTGCGATTATCTGTTTGCTTACCTCCTTCATCTCTATTCATTGATTTCGCACTGTTGTCATTATATATATTCAGAGCGATCCATGATAATAATTTTGTCATGAGCACACGCTCACTTTCTCAGTCACAATGTTCGACATATTTGAACAAAGGCTTAAAAAGCTTTCAAGCAACCGTGGAACATCCTCTAATAAACACCTGACAGGCTTGCAACTCTTGATTAATACTGAAGATGTCAAATACTTCGATATCTCCGAAGTCAGTCAACGAGCCTACCCTGTTGGGACTGCCACTTGAACTCCGTCGTCAGATATATCGCGAACTCTTCATTGCTACTTCGCATAGCGCCTCATCTCACTGGGACTCTCACCACCCACACCTTAGGGAAGAGCGCCATCTACGTCGTGATTTTTGTCATTGCTACGTAGGTATTCCCCCACCGTCGCTCGACTGTTCCATACTTTTCACGTGTCGCCAGGTCTACGAAGAAGCTCTTCCAATCTTGTACGAGGAGACCACATTCTACGAGACGCATCCTTACCAGAATCCCTGGAGTTGGGAACATGGTGACTTGAGCGAAAAAGTCCCTTTGAAACGGCTAAGCGAGCTAAAGCATGTTCGAATCGAGGCTTCACTCGAGCTAGATTGCGAAAAAGGAATAGCTGACTCGATAAGACTTCTGCTCCGACAATGTCCCTCATTCGAGTTACAGTTACTTTTTCTTGGCTGGTCTTCTGAATATTTCGATGATTACATAAAGCCAGACGGAGCGTTGATGGAATTGCTCTCAGGACTCGATCTGCGTAACGGCCTCATGTTGACGATCAAGGATAATGGATATGTTGGCATGCATGTCGCCCGGAAACTTCGTCTGAATATTGCCCCGGAGGAGATGTGGCATTGCAATGGATGGGACTACAGCTTCGGTGGGTACTACTCTGTTTATTGGTTGCAGTGGGGGCGCGCCTGGAGCTTAGGGAATTCTTGCGGCACAAACTTACGATTTCTGGATGAGCCGTCAGACGAGGATATCAAGCAGATTATACAGTATAAGAGATTTTGGGACACGCTTGTCAAGAGACTGCAGCTTCATGCCGATATCGGGCTTACTAGAAGCTTGATAAACCGGAGCATAGCATGCGGGCGTCGTTTATGGGAACAGATTAGCCGGATAGTGGCCAGACGATGAACGGGACCAGGAGGAAAAGCATTACAGGAAGATAACGCCAACACTGTAAGGGGCTGTTCTTGACAAGCTAGGACTCGCGGCGTTCTATGGTTCAGCGTACAGTCAACAGGGAAATAGTTAAGAAATCCACTTTTCGCAGTTGTTGACTCACGCTGAGATTCATTACCCATTTCTTCACAAGTCCTCTCAGATTCTTTCACCAACGACTTTTGCCGTCTCAACCCTTCTCAACCGATTCATCTCCGTCGCACTAATCCTCGCCCCATACTTCGCCCCGTACATCTCCTTACCCTTCTCCTTACTCCTCACCCACAAGATTCGTCATCACCCTATCCCTCATCAAATGCCCAGCCCTTGGATCCCCCTTATTATACCTCCCTTTCGAAAGAAAAGTTTTTACGCCCATTGCTTGGAATTTTGCAAGATTACCCGGACGCGAGATGTGTACGGTGATGCGTTGGGGGTCGAATGAGGGCCGAGAGATGAGGCAGGAGAGAGCCTGGGCGTTGGTGCCAAGGGCGTCGCCGAGGACGAAGTGGTGGTTGTCGGAGGTGAGAGCTTACGGTTGGTGGGCCGGAAGGTTTTTTTTTCTCGATCAACTATCTACATATGCTGAGCATCAGCTCAATGAACATTCCAACTTCCAACCCCCAGTCAACTATATGCATATGCTGAGCATAAACACGTCAAAATTTTTACGTTTTTAAAAAATACTAGATTTTACGTAAATTATGCACATGTTTTATAAATGTATGCAAAGCATGAGCTGAACATAGGTAGTTCTATGTTAAAATTTAATTTAAAAGTTAAATTTTTTTCTTTATACGACGTAACCGTGGCGTCTAGTCCCCTAAACCGTTCTTCTCCGGATATCCTTATGAGAGGATGATGTTGACAGTGGCGACGTCGGAAATCAAGTCTGGACGCGCAGCAAGAGCGGAGGTATCGGCGATATAAGCTGGGGCTGTGCCGTTGACGAGGAAGGCATTGATCTGAGAAGGCCCATGCCCAGCGATCGGCTTGCCCACCAACCACGCGGCCCAAATCTCGGTAAGGGTCTCGCAGTTGATGTCCCGAACATTGTTGATCTGGAATAGGCCGGCCAGGTTTGTGCCTGGTCCTTTCAAGGGGCTTTGGGTAGTCGTTGTGTTGAGCAGTACGACGAGTCCTGGCAGGAGCGAATTTGCGCCCGCATGGAAGCGCGGTGATGATTGGTTGACGAATCCTGAAGTGTACATCGCACCGCCGCTGATTAAAGCATTACTCATGGAGGATGTGGAATCGAAGAGGAGGTCGAGGATCCAGCCTGACCCGTTGATTCCAACCATCTGACCTTCGGTGGGATGGAAGACTTGGGCGGAGACTGCCGCCTGACCTGCAGGAGTTGTTGCATTGTTGGGAGTGTACATCTGGCCATTCTGGCAATGTGGTTCTGTACCAGGGGTGGCGTTCGAGGTCCGATTGGAGATAGTGAAGGGGATATTCACGACGTTGGAAACCAGGTCATCGGAAACACCGGGCGCGGACGACGCCGTCTTCCCAGCTGTACCCCTGACGTAGTACACGACGAGCTCAGAAGGACCGATGCCGAACAGTGCTGCCCCAGCGTTCCAGTATGTATTATACTCGTGGAGGCCATTGGTCGTGGCCACGCCGTTCAATTGAAACAATCCAGCCAGGTTTGTACTCGGGCCCATGAGCGGACCCTTCTTGGCGGTCGTGTTTTGTAATACGACCAGACCAGGGAAAGCCGGGTTGGGGCCAGGTCCAAAGGTAGAGCTGCTGGCATCCTGGTAGAGTGGTTTGTAAGGAATGAGGCCATTCGAGGATTTGAACAGGACGTCGATAGTAAGGTCGACGATGTAGTTAAGACCTTTGATGCCGTCGACATCGCCCGCTCCCGGAGCATTGACGGTGATACTTACTTCCGGCATCACCGCGGAGTTGGTGGCGACGGGCAGTGACGGCACCACGGGCCCGCAGGCGTACTGGCCGAGGATTTTAGGGCTGCCAAGCGGGCAGAGGAAGTTGGACGCACAGGAGTATCGAACGGGGTCATAGCACTGCGGGAAGGCATTGGTCGAGCCAGCCCAGGGGGCTTCCTTTCGCGTCGGGTCGGACACCGCACAGGACAGCAGCTGAAAGCCGCATACCGTCGGTGATGCCTGTGGGACAGCAAGAGTCGGGCAAGTGGTACAGGCCACCGCTGCGACGACGAGACCGAGAGACTTCATCCTGCAATAGCTGAGTTAGTAATTTGACTGATAGCGAAGTTGAGCAAAACAGGAGCAGGGACGCCCATATTCAATGGCGTGGGCCCTGTGCAAGGCCCCGGCAGGAACCGGCTGAAGTCAGGCGTTGCAGGCCTGAGGTAATTAGGTAGTTCAAAAGTGGAAGCGCATTCACATGTCCCAATGCAGTCAGAGAGAGGCAACCTAAGGCCCAGCAGCCTGGCCCGGCTCACTCCGTGGGTCGAGAGCAGATTTGGCCCACGGAGTGAGCCGGAGAGTATCAGGGGTGGTTCGCAAGCAATTTGGAATGTTGATAGATCGGGAGTGAATGAAGGAACTCTCAAAAAGGAAGAACTAAGCTGGGATCATGTGATTGCGTACCCCGCACTTTCGCTCCAAGTATTCGCTTACTCTAATACTTGGAGCGAAAGTGCGGGGTACGGATATGCGTACTTCCGTAGTAAAATTATTATGGTGAGGATGGAAGATGCCTCCATCATCCATGGTCCACTCCCTCCAGCATTGCTTCGTCAGCCACTGCTCCAATTTAGTGTTATCCGAGAGTTCCATAATTATTACACTATCTTGCTCCACCCACACTCAGAACTCCTATCCTTTCCTCAGCATTGAAGAGCTTATACCAAGCCTAAGGGATTCAACACCATCCTTGCGCAAAATTGCAGCAACGTTGCGTTGTATCCAACGATGACTTCCAGTAGCTACAAAATGCTACCCTTGATTCTACGTCGAAGCCGGTGGCGCTCCCATCTCGAAAGTACAATCTGGCTCTCACCAACAGCATCAAAAACCTTCGCTACAACTCCCGCCTCACTATCGAAAGTGCATCAACCAATTGGAGAACAACCGCTCCGAGCCTGCGGTGTCCCAGACACCGCAACTGAAAATGGGCCTCGCTCGCCACGCGGAATCTTGCGGCCAGAAGCCTGGTAAGCCATTATCAAGCTAAATCATAATCCTGTCCTTCTAGTCTGCGCGACTTACGCCTGTCTCCGTGCGTCCGAAAGGATCATTGCTGGGGGCGCAATCATTACTGGTGGGCTTTTTTATACCTTCATGCCGAGCTCGTCATCGAAATCGGGGCATACCATGCAAACCAGGATTCTCGGTACGTATGCGTTCCTTTACTTCTTCTCTGTCACGTTTGGCTGGTCAAGGGTATTATTAATAGCTGCAGATCAGCGAAAGGCACTTGAGCGTCGGGAGGGCGATAGGGAAAGAGGAGAAACAGAGGCAGAGAGGATGGAGGAGGAGGAAATGATCAAGAAGCACAAGATGCATGCGGCGATTTCGAAGAAGTAATATGTTTGTCGCACCCTGAAGGCTTGGGTATGTGTTTCGACAACCACTTTGCTGGCTGCTGGATTACGGGATGCTTCGTCTATGACCCTCTCTATTCTATATGTCGTTACGCAAGGATCTCTTCGCTCAGCCATGCTTTATATTATCAATTTGAGCCATGACTACAGCACGTTCTGTGGATGTGTGGTTCCCACGTCACCTTCTTTACACAGTATCATACCTTTATATGATTTATCTGTTGAGAAATCTTGACACAGCGTATCCAGGTGGATTCGAAACGAGTGATTGGATATTAGCTACACCATCTGTGTACTCAAAGAAAGATAAAAAAAGATACAGCGTTAAGGTGGTAGCAGGGCTTGAAGCAAGTCGGTACATGGAAAGCATAGCTAGATACCACCCTCCTTGAGAGGAAAAAGGCGCAGATGCGATGTAGAGCTTGACAACGCTGTGGCAATCCTGTCAGACTGGGACGAGAATCATCATGCGCTCCTTCAAGTACGATTCACTGAGTACATCTGCGCAGCCCCTTGTCTACTTCATATGGAAAGGCTTGTAAGCTTCATACCGACTACCGCCAAATCTACATTGAGCATTCGTCCGGCTCGCCAAAGTTCTCGTCGATAGTTCTAAACGCGGTGGTACTATGCGCAGCCGAGATTCCTTCCCCAATGTTCAGTCATCTGCTTAAGGATACCGATATTGCAAATGCCTCCAATCGAATAGGCTATCTTGACGTACCTGTTGATGCCGATTCAATAATGGTAATGGTAGGTAGGGCTGGTGAGGGGACCTTAATGGATCGGTGATGAAAAATAGGGTTTCAGACCTTCCGAGGGCCCGAGGGCCCCACGCGAACCATCGAATCCCCCGCCTTTTGCCCTCCTCGTCATCGTTGGTTGTGGACAAGAGCAAATGTTTACTCCCATTAGCCCATTTTACTACCTCCGGCATACTCTGGGACGTACAAGAACAGATCCCTTCAGCTTCCTCACCTCGACGGCCAAAGTCACTCTGTACCAAACGCCATGGATCCAGCAGGTACCAGCTCATGTGCGCAGGACCATCACAACGGCGACGAGTCCAATACTCATACCCATGACAGCACAGGCCCAGAAGCTCACAGAGGCCTACCAGACGATAAACGCCAAGGACCGAAACAGACTATGGACTGCAGCCAACAGAAGCTGATTTGCGCGAAGAGAAAGCGGCGGAGATAGCTAGGAAGAACAAGGACCAATACGGATGGCGGAGGGTCATTAGGAATTTCACTCCATCGTATACTTAAGCCTCTCATACCGATTATCACAGAAAACTGTTACTCCTGATCTTAGTCGTTCACGGGAACTTTGGACACAACTTGCTAATTTCATTTCCAAACAAAAGATGGTTCAGCGTGACAATGGGAACCGGGATCGTATCGATTCTCCTCCATAACCTACCCTACAACGGCGTGTGGCTATACTGGATTTCCGTCATTATATTTGCCTTGAACGTCCTCCTGTTCACTACCTTTTTCCTCTTATCTATCCTACGCTACGCTGTCTACCCCGAGATCTGGTTCGCAATGATTCGCCATCCAGCACAATCGCTCTTCCTCGGCACCGTTCCCATGGGCTTGGCAACGATCGTCAATATGATCGTCTTCGTATGTGTCCCTGCCTGGGGACCTCGGGCTATTCAATTGGTACGTGTCGAGGTTCCATGATAGCAAGATTACAGTACAAGATATGACAAGCTTATCTCAAACAGTCCTGGGCATTGTGGTGGCTAGACGTCATCCTTTCCCTCTTCACCTGTTTCTATCTCCCATTCGTCATGTATGACTCGCTCCCATATCCCTCAAGCTTTCTCTCACACCTTTCAGCTGACCAGTCACTCCCAGCATGTACTTCCATGAGGCCGCCTTATCAACGATGACCGCCGCCTGGCTCCTCCCTATAGTCGCCCCCATAGTCGCCGCTGCTTCGGGCGGGATCGTTGCTGAAGTCCTCCCAAACCCGCAGCATGCCCTCTGGACCGTGATCACAAGCTATATCCTCTGGGGCACAGGTGTGCCCCTCGCTATGGTGGTCTTGGTCATCTACTTCCAACGGCTCACAGTGCATAAATTACCTCCTCGTGAAGTCATTGTCTCTGTCTTCCTACCCCTTGGGCCCCTTGGGCAAGGCGGCTTCGCAATCATGCAACTGGGAAAAGTCTGCATGCGGATATTTCCTTTAACGAACACACTGCCCGCGGTTGTCGCTGCTGGAGGCAGGCCAGGGGATATCATCTACGTAATTGGCTGGGTGGTGGTGCTTGTAATGTGGGGATTTGCGATAGTGTGGCTGTTTTTCGCGCTCGCGAGCATCAGCCGAAGCAAATTCCCGTTCAATATGGGCTGGTGGGGGTTTACCTTCCCGCTTGGGGTGCTTACAGTTTCGACAACTACGATCGGGAGGGAGACTGGATCAAAATTCTTCGATGTGCTTGGCACGGTATGGGAATATCGTCTTTCTTATGTCCTCAGCAGCGTTGTCCTCCTTCCTCTCGTCTTCATCTCGCCGCCATTCAAGAATAGCCCACCCGTGTATACCCAGTCAATTTAGAAATGGTTATTGGCCTGTACAAGACTGATTCGGGGATCTTCCAGATATTTTCTGTCTCCGTTACGCTCCTCTGGATTATGGTCGCTTGTGGAACGTTGAAGAAACTTGCAACAGGAGAGTTACTATTTGCGCCTTGTCTCAAAGATTTGGAGGGATTAAAGAGGGAACGTGCGGAGCGACATTTTGGGGAGAAAGCGGCGTAAGAGAAACTGTATTTTGCTTGTATACCGAGCACCCGTGCTCGGGATTGTATGCTTACTATGGGACCCTTCGAGGATAGAAAGACGACTCTTCCACGAGCGACGGCTTCATTTCCGAGGAGGGACGTGGGACTCGCGGTTCCCCGAGCACTGTAGTGACTTTAGTGGCGAGTTTAGAGGCTGGATACGAAGTTCTACTCCATTTCGTGATTCTGATTCCTATTTAACTCGAGCCATGGATCAGATACTTCCAGTTGGAAATAAAGACGCCTGAATCCACCGCCTCCATTATTCTCCTGGCTGTCGCCGAAATATGATAGATCCACAGGTGAGGAATGTAGCACAATTGATGTACTACAGCAACCGAGGAATTCATGATAAAGCTAGGTTTGTACATATAAACTCGCTTCTAACATTTTGCACTCATCTTCTCTCCTTCGCCTTCAGAGAGTAAGCTTTTCGTCGCTAATTGTGTAAGATCCTAATGCTTCTCACTGTGTTCCAAGTTCTGTACCTTCTGGTTTTATTCAGTTCAATTGCGCCTACCGACACTCACCGCTGATTCTGGCTTGATCTTGCAAACCAACCAAGTCCAACATGTCCAAAGGCGTTGTGGCTTCTGTGCGCAGCAGTAAAGATCACTGCGAGGAGATTGTCTTGGCGTAGTGTGAGTCGGTCCCCCAGCTTTGATCAAGTGGTGTCTAGGTGTGATGAGAAGAGAGAGTCCTGCTTAATGCCGTTACAGCATAGCCTAGAACATGCTCTGAGACCTCGAAATATACTATATAATCGGCGTCCATCTGGAAATGGGGAAATCGGTCTGCCATGCACTACATTTAGCAAAAGTGCAGATAAATAGAAGCCTCAGACCTGAAACATGCTGAGCTTACTATGCGCTGGGCGTCGAGGCTGTGTGGTGGTCGAGTGCAGATCTAAGAAAGTACTACTACACTACCACACTAGAATACCTCAGGTGTCGCTTTCATCGCTTACCTTAGGGTAGGCTATTTTTATGCGACCAGGTTTTTCTATTCTCTTCGATTCGCTAATGTAGGTACTCAACATCAGCCAACAGTCAATGATACCAGATTAATAATCCACGATAATCCAACAGTATCCTGATGGTGGCCGAGGGGGCTGTATTCAATTGGCTATGAAGATCAAACACAGGCCGGGAGATACCATTTCGGAACTTAGGGCCTTGTACGGATGTCACCCTGCATCATTCCGCCCAGAGGCACAGTCTTAGCTGAGACGCTTTGCCGCAGCCACCGCTTATGTGCATTACACCCTCCTGGGCCTCATTGTTTGGGGAGCAGGAGGTTTTCATCTACCACTTCGAGGGTTGCGCACCTGCGTATGCAGCTACGGGAATTGTAACATGCGTCCGTCCGGCAAGATAATCTTTTACTGGCTATTCGATAAGGCTCTGCTCTGAATGCCTGTTATGGGACATAGGCAGTGCCTTCGAGCAGGGATTCCAATCCTCTGTGATCATCTACATGTCAATCGAACTCGAGAAGGCTTCGATAACTCGCAGCTGGGGCTGGAATTTTCAGGGTGTCTGCTACTTCCTGCATGCTCTCGGCGAACATGCTTCCCCGCCACGGTTTCGGAATTATAGATGTTGTGAACCTCAAATTGGAGATAGGTGGGAGCAATGATATATAATATACCCATTTTCCCTGACGAAATTTGCGGTTCCAGTATTTATTGCCTTGCTTCCGTATTACTATTCAGTGTCGGCATACTAGCAAAACGCTGGTCCATTCTTCTGAATCAGTCATGCAGTTTAAACGCTTATGTCTTCTCATGCCAGCATTTGTTTGTCTCTTCAACCTGTGTGTCCATGCCATTCCGAACCACAACCCTGGTGCTCCCGTCGGCTATGAGCCCCGGGCTGAAAACATACCTGCCGGGAGGCATTTGACAGCAGCGAGGATGGTATCTCGGCTCAAACCTCGAGGTATTGCAGAGATGCTTACCCATGAACAAGATCTACACTATATTGATGGTGCGTACTCAGCGAGCTCTTGGAAACGGCTATACTGACACCACATGCCTGTCAAGCCGACAGCTATAGAAGTTCATCTCAGTTTGTTGCCCAAGTGAGCATATCATCACGGCTGCCCTCCGTGATGCTTGAAGAATTGGAGAGCCACGTCGATGAGGTCAGATGTTTCGACTCATCTGTGCACTTGTACTTCCGTACGATTGAGACACTCAAACATGCCCATGAAGAGTTAGGTCGAGTTGCCGGTTTTGTGCTCATCACCTCGCACCAAGGCTGCAATAGGGATGGGGAGCGGGATACACACTTGTCAGCATGCTGCTAGGTCGACTGCTGGAAGAAGAATATGCTAACCTTTTTAGGGTTTCTGCGCTTGAAATTCGTGAGGAAGAACAGCTTCTAGTGCTCTCAGTCTCCCGTACGCCCTGGAAAAATGCAATTCATTCGATCAAAGTGGACTTTGGAGGTAGCGCTGAACCTTTTGAACTTCGGCAGGAACATGATATACAACGGAGACAAGCAACGACATCAACCACAACACCAGCATCTGCTCCCACAACATCCATAGCATATCCTACGCCTACAGCTTCTGGAAATCCATCGCAGATGCCAAATGTAACCGAGAATATTAATCGCCAATGGCTTGATACGAAAATATTGCCGCCTGACAACATCTTAGGTCAGCTAATGTCCATCGGTCCGCCAATGTATGTTGCTATCTCTTTGAAGTAGGCTGTTTGGCAATACTGATTAAAGAGAGTAGACCTGCGGGTTTCACCATCGCATGTAAAAACTGTTCCATCCACGGCGATATAAATTTATTCTCAGGTTCCTTCTCCATGAGCAGTACTTCAAACCAAACGGACAACATCGTCGACTTCTTTATAATGAATAATGGTTACGTCGAACTTCAGACGAATGACTTCTCTGCGCACATTGAGCTCGAAAGCACGATCAAACCTTCGAAACAACTGATAACCTATACGGCTCCATTACCAGCCATCAACTTGACGCCATTCGAGGCAAGTATTCTTCTACACCAGCCGCTTGTTGCGTTCGGCTGATAATTAATAGATACCTGGGATCGCAGCTGTAGGTCCTCAGCTGAATCCACAAGTCACCATCGGATTTGAGTTGTCCACTGAGCTTGATTTCACATATGGATTTGATGTTGCTGTACGTTGTTGCCACTTTTCACCACCGACCGCTAAGATATTTTCTTGTGGTTAAGCCCCACGTGTGCTTACGAGGGTCAACAGGTACCAAACAATTCCAAAATCATGCTTAATGTCGGTAATGTAACGAACTCTTCTATCCAAGGATTGTAAGTGGTCGACCTATATCAGGCTTAATATATGCTGACCTCTACAGCTCCGACACTAAGATAACCGCATTACCCTTTCAAGCTGCGGTAGAGAACGTGGGTCTCACCGTCACAGCGGGCTTCACACCTCAACTCGTCCTTGGCATCTCGATAATTGGTCATGATGCAACAGCAGGCCTCGGCGTCTTTCTCGACCTCCCAACCGTGTCTGCCACACTCGAGGAAGTCTTACAAGTCAACCACAAGTGCGAAAAAATCGCAGCCTCAGACTCCAAGACCGCCAACGATGCTTTCGGTAGCCTTACACATATTACCGGGCAAGTGGGGCTGGACATCGGGCTCTTGGCGCAGGCGAATCTGAATATCGCTGGCCGAACCAAAAACGAAAGTACAAGTTATACCGCGTTTGCGACAACATACCCACTGCCCACCGCCTGCATGAGCTTTGACCGCAAAGCAAAAACTTATGGTATTGCCGGTGCAGCGTCGACAGGGTCTGCGGGGAAAAATGGGCCTAATGATCAAAAATCTGGTGCAGTGTCGAACATCAGCAATCCTATACTGAAAGTTCTTGGTAAGCAAAGACGTGTAGAGGTGGCAGCTGGTTTCTTGATGTTGGTGTCTGCGTTTTTCATGAATATGTAAAGCTGTCGTTCTCTTTTTTCCCCGTTCTGGGTGTAGATAGGCGTTTGGTTTTAAGGAAAAAGGATTTGCTGTGGATTGGGCGGTCCATGGCGTTGGTTCATTGTTAGCAAGCTTGTGTTTAGCACGACATGCAATTTAGAAACCTACAAAGGACATGATTGATTAAACACAGTCAAATCTGAGATCCACAACTGGGATTTTACTTCAGTAATTGGACGAGACCAGATCGCGACACCAACTGATTACCAGGCACACCGGAACAATTGATGAACCATTCCACCAAGTGGTTAATTTGGGTGTGAACAATCACGACCTAACAGTTTCATACGTTCCGCTACTCAATGACTTATCGCATACCCCGTGTAATATAAAGTCGAGTGGGTGAAGATTTCTTCTATACATTTGAATATCTCTACAAACACCCATCAACCTGTTAGACATCTGAGCACGAGATCACGATTATAGTGCGATCTGCGGGACGGGCTGAGGAGGCCTAAGAGCACAATCTTACCTTAGCGGATCTTGATCTTTTTCGGCTACTGTAGCGGGTGACTTGGGCAAGATAACATTTCTCTCGTGCATAATCTGTTGTTCTTCTTTTGCCTGAATGTCGACGAATCTCTATTCGGCTGTTCTGCGACAGGTACATGGATAAGAATAACCTGAGAGATGGGTATAGTGAGCCGCCATAAAGCCGCACCACCCACTGCGAGTCATGTCGGAGCAGCCGGACCTTCCGAGCGCTTCGGCTTTTGAAATTGCCCAAAAACCCCGAGAGATATCTTCCTTGGCGGCCAAGTCCCTCCTACGGTCCACCACTAAGCTTCTTGATGACCGCGTGGATGGATGCTAAAGCTGAAGGCGAAAAGCCCGAACGCCGGTTATGACCAAATATTGCGCAGATAACTCCGTAGGATCAAAGAGAACTTACGAATACAAAGACAAAGATGGCTTCAATATCAGTCCCTCGTTTGTCTCAGATACTTTCTCTCAGACCCTTTCATCGCCGTCCGAATCGCCGCTCTTGGGGATCAGTTGCATACATTACTGCAGTTCGCACTAGCCCTGTGTAAGAAAGATAGCGGAGGCCCACGTTTCAATAGCAGTTGCTGATCGCATTCTAGGCGTTTACTAAAGTCCGCGTCGTCCCCCCTTATCCTCGATAGATAACCAAAGTACCTAGGGCGATAGACTGCTACTCCACCCTACCTCCCAAGTCAACTACGAAATTTCTCTCCGACTTTTCCAGCACACTGATCACTTAGTAGGCCGCAGACATGGCCGCTATGGGAGGTGCCGGGATGGCTCCAGCACTAGAAGCTGGAGAGGGTGAAACCATCTATAATTCGTTGAGAAGTCAGGACCAAAGTGCTGGTAGCAGTAGCACGGTTCTGCCAGAGAAAGGCTTTGTCAGCAAAGCGGATGACTGGGAGATGATGCCAGAAGTCAAGTTAAACCAAGAGCGAGGTGAAAGGGATAATCTCAAGGGCCGAAAACTTGGGTTGACGTGGAATAATCTAAATGTCAGAGGAGTGGGAGCAGACGCCGCCTTCAACGAGAATGTTCTCTCGCAATTCAACATTCCTCGAAACATCATCGAAGGCCGCCACAAGCCGCCTTTGAAAACCATATTGAAGGATAATCACGGATGTGTCAAACCAGGCGAAATGTTGCTGGTGCTTGGGAGGCCAGGAGCTGGATGTACGACGTTGCTGAAGATGCTCTCGAACAGAAGACAGGGATATGCCGAAGTCGACGGATCTATCTCATTCGGGTCAATGACTCCCAACGAGGCAAAACCCTACAGAAGCCAGATTGTAATGAATACCGAGGACGAACTTTTCTTTCCTAGTCTCACCGTCGGTCAGACTATCGATTTTGCTACTAGGATGAAGGTCCCCTACCATTTACCAACCGGCATGGATAATAAGATGGATTTCCAGCAGGAAAGTCGGAAATTTCTATTGAACTCATTGGGAATCGCACACACTCAAGATACCAAGGTTGGGAATGAGTACGTCCGTGGGGTATCGGGAGGGGAAAGAAAACGGGTTTCAATCATCGAAACTCTTGCTACCAGAGCAAGCATCTATTGTTGGGATAACAGTACACGTGGCCTAGATGCCAGCACAGCTTTGCAGTTCATCAAAGCAGCCAGAGCAATGACAGACATTCTTGGATTGACTTCTGTGGTCACGCTTTACCAAGCCGGCAACGCGATCTATGATTTGTTCGATAAAGTTCTTGTTCTGGACAAGGGAAATCAAATCTATTACGGCCCAATGACGGAGGCTCGTCCGTTTATGGAGAACCTTGGTTTCGTCTGCGAAGATGGGGCTAATGTTGCAGATTTCCTGACTGGAGTCACGGTACCCACTGAACGGCGGATCTGCGAAGATTACGAGGAAAAATTTCCACGGACTGCCGTGGCCATTAGAGAAGCCTATCAAAGGACCTCAATCAAAGCGACTATGGAGCAAGAATACAGATATCCGGACACACATCAAGCCAAATCGGAGACTGCCGAGTTCAAAGAGGCGATCATCTACGACAAACACAAAACTCTCCTTAAGAAATCCCCTTTAACAACTAGTTTCTTCTCCCAAGTAAGACATTGTGTGAAGCGCCAGTTCGAAATCATCTGGGGAGACAAGCCGACCTTGTTTATCAAGCAAGGTGTTACTCTTGTACAGGCACTGGTCGCTGGTTCGCTGTTCTACAACGCTCCCAACAATTCCACGGGGCTTTTTACCAAATCAGGAGCTCTCTTCTTTGCTATTCTCTACCATACCCTCATGGCCTTGGGCGAAGTCACCGATTCGTTCACTGGTAGACCCGTTCTCGCCAAGCATAAAGCGTTTGCGTTTTTCCATCCAGCCGCGTTCGTGTTTGCGCAGATAGCCACTGATCTCCCAATCCTGTTCGTTCAAGTGACCCACTTGGCTCTGATCGTATACTTCATGGTTGGACTTACAGTCAGTGCTGGGGCATTTTTTACCTTCTGGGTCGTCACTTTTGCAGTGGCAATATGTATGACCGCAGTGTTCCGCGCAATCGGGGCCCTGTCAGCTAACTTTGACGCTGCTTCTAAAATTTCGGGATTTTGGCTCTCCGCCGTAATATTGTATTGCGGGTACTTTATCTCGAAGCCTACCATGCATCCCTGGTTTGTTTGGATCTATTGGATTGACCCCTTATCATATGGCTTCGAAGCTCTTCTTGGGAACGAATACAAAGGAAAGGTTATTCCTTGCATCGCCAATAATCTAATTCCTAGCGGGCCTGGTTACACGAATTCTGCCTATCAAGCTTGCGCTGGCGTCCAAGGTGCCATTCAAGGTTCAACATTTGTCACTGGTGAGCAGTATCTATCTGCTCTAGGGTACAGCTCGTCTCATGTATGGAGAAATTTTGGAATCATCTTGGCATGGTGGGTCTTTTTCGTTGCTGTTACTATTGTAGCTACAGACAATTGGAAGGAGTCGGCAGGCAAAGCAGGCTACCTGTTGATTCCAAGGGAGAGATCTAAGCACAACCAAAAGTTTCTGCGCAACGATTCGGAGTCGCAGGCCAACAATGAGAAAGACTGGGTAGCTAGCGGCTCGTCTTTACAAGAAAGTTCCGTTGACAAGCAGCTGCTCAGGAATACCTCTGTCTTCACATGGAAAAATCTCACATATACTGTCAAGACACCGTCCGGTGATAGGGTTCTTCTGGATAACGTACAGGGCTGGGTAAAACCTGGTATGCTTGGAGCGCTTATGGGTGCTTCTGGGGCCGGCAAAACCACTCTACTCGATGTTCTCGCTCAACGAAAGACGGAAGGTACCATCAATGGATCCATCCTGGTCGACGGAAGACCTCTCACTGTCTCTTTCCAGCGATCTGCAGGCTACTGCGAGCAAATGGATGTCCACGAGCCTCTTTCGACTGTCCGAGAGGCTTTGGAGTTCTCTGCTCTTCTTCGTCAAGACCGTGAAACACCACGTGCAGAAAAACTTAAATATGTAGATACCATCATCGACTTGCTGGAGATGCAAGATCTCGAGCATACACTGATTGGAAAACCTGGAGCTGGGTTATCAATCGAACAAAGGAAGAGATTGACCATTGGCGTTGAGCTGGTCTCCAAGCCCAGCATTCTAATCTTCCTGGACGAACCGACTTCGGGTCTTGACGGTCAGGCTGCTTTCAATACACTCAGATTCTTAAAGAAACTTGCAGCTGTTGGGCAGGCAGTTCTTGTTACCATCCATCAGCCTTCTGCCTCCCTATTCGAGCAATTCGACACACTCCTCTTGCTAGCTCCAGGAGGGAAGACTGTTTACTTTGGCGAAATTGGCGATGAAGCACAAACCATCAAAGACTATTTTGGCCGTTATGGAGCCCCTTGTCCCTCTGGAACTAACCCAGCTGAACACATGATCGATGTCGTCTCCGGTACTCAATCCCAAGGAAAAGACTGGAACCAGGTCTGGCTTGAATCCCGGGAACACGACACCATGACTAAAAACCTCGACAACATCATTTCAGACGCCGCCTCCAAACCCCCTGGCACCAAAGACGACCCCAATGAATTTGCTCTTCCGCTATGGGAACAAATTAGACTTGTTACCAACCGCATGAATATAGCACTATATAGGAACATTGACTACGTCAACAACAAATTCGCCCTCCATATCGGTTCCGCCCTCTTCAACGGTTTTTCTTTCTGGATGATTGGAAATAGTGTCGCGGACCTCCAACTCCGCCTCTTCACCGTGTTTAATTTCATCTTCGTCGCTCCAGGCGTTATTGCCCAGCTTCAACCCCTCTTCATCGAGCGCAGAGACATTTACGAAATCCGTGAACGCAAAAGCAAAATGTATTCCTGGAAAGCCTTTGTCACCGGCCTCATCGTCTCCGAAATCCCCTACCTCTGCATCTGCGCCGTCCTTTACTACGTCTGCTGGTACTACACCGTCGGCTTCCCCACCGACTCCAATAAAGCTGGCGCCACCTTCTTCGTCATGCTCATCTACGAGTTCATCTACACGGGCATCGGCCAATTCGTCGCCGCCTACGCCCCCAACGCCGTCTTCGCCTCCCTCGTTAATCCCGTCGTCATCACCATCCTCGTCTTCTTCTGCGGCGTCCTCGTGCCCTACCAGGCCATCCCCGCCTTTTGGCGCTATTGGCTCTACTACCTCGACCCCTTCAACTACCTCATGGGCTCCCTTCTCGTCTTCACAGACTACGACGCCCCGGTGCAATGTGCCCCCCACGAATTCGCCCTCTTCAATACCCCCAACAATGCAACCTGTGCCGAGTACCTCGCCCCATATCTCCAGGGCATGGGCGCCCGCACGAACCTGGTCAATCCAGAGGCTACAGAGGGCTGTCGCGTGTGCCAGTATCGCCGCGGTAGCGACTACTTGGCGAGTCTGAACCTGGGGAGCTACTATGAGGGGTGGAGGGATGCAGGGGTGGTGGTGATTTTCGCGCTGAGCAGTTATTTGATGGTGTTTTTGTTGATGAAGCTGAGGACCAAGGCGACGAAGAAGGCGTCGTAGGGGCTCCTTTCTACTGGGTTTTGGGGGTTCGGGTGGATTGATGTTGCGATTCGTTGTGGTGGGTGGTGCATGGGAAATCGTTCCCACTTGCGTTTGCATTATAGACTTTGGCATGGGGTTGGTATGATAGATTTGGGTATGGGAAGCATGAGATTGGAGGTTTCTTTGGTCATATATCTTGACGGCTCATAGAGAATAGATGTAATAGACTAGGTACATAGACAGAGTAATAACGAGTAATCGCACGATCCTTGGGACTTTAGACTCCCGTTTATGATCTGATGGTGTGAAACATGTCTCTGTTGTGAAATAGTACTCACTGTATCCTGAGAAAATGAAACTTTTCCTTTAAGAAGGGAGGTAGTGAGTGGGTTTGGGTTGGTGTCAGCGAGTTCGAAATGTCACATGCGAAGAACGTAGACGTTTCCCAACGATATTCCGAGCAGGAAGGAATGAGGAAATCTTTCGACCAAGGGCCTCGAAAACACTTTACCTTCGCGCCCATCTCATCAAGAGTCTTAGCCATATTTATGTAGTACAGCAGCTTTCGGTGTTAAAGAGCACTTCTTTTCTGGCTTACCTTTTTTTTTTTGGATGGGGATGTGAATCGAGTTAGGCGACACGCTGTTGCGAATATTCTTTTCAAGGCACGCGTTGTAAAATAAAGGTCTGGGCGAATGGGGTTTGTCGGACGCAGTCCAGATTGCAGCCTCGGGTTGTGATATTGGGGGTTCTGTTCACAAAGGAAATGGGGTTCGGTTCGTCTTTGATGAGCATTGGTTTGGTTTAGTGCTTTTGGGTTATTCACTGCAGACGTGCATCTGGGAGAAGTAGCCCCGTTGAATGCATTGACTTAGGCTAGGGTTCCTTTTCCGCAAGGGAGGCGTTTCGGGTTTGACCACCTCGACGGGTTTTCAAGAGTATTCCGCAATGATCTTCTCTGCCGCCGTCTCGCCAATGAGATAAGCGGCAGCTTGGGTGTGTGCACTGAGAAAAGTTAGCGTATCAGTTTGAAAGCCAGATAGGGGCGGGAGCAAGAAAGACTGTTTAGACTCGGATGAGCTAGGGGGTTGAGATAGAGAGAACAAGAGAGAGGCGCATGGAGAGAAGGGAAGAGAGAAGAAGAAGAAGGGGGAGGTGGGATGAGAAGAACATAATCAGAAGCTTATCTCGTTTTCAACGCACCTTAACATAAACGGCACAACACTCATATCTACCACTCTAAGGCCCTTGGTTCCAACAACATGAAAGTCTTTGTCGACGACCGTATCCGGGTCCTCAGGCTTGCCCATCTTACAGGTGCCGCACATGTGCCACATGCTTATTGCGGTATCCTGGACGTATTTCTAAGCAATCGTGAAAAGGTCAGCGTGTGAACTGCATCTCTACTAGGGGCTAGAACAACGGAGAATTGATTATGAGAGACACGCACCAAAATCTCCTCATCACTCCTTCCCTTCGGGCCCGTGGCAAGCCTAATCCGATCCTTGGCCAGATACGGCATATCAAGAAACTGAAGCGCATCTCTTACAGCTTCAATGGCAACACGGCGATCATATGGATGCGAAAGGAATTTAGGATCAATTAGGGGCGGATCTTCGGGGTTTGCGGAGCGGAGTTTTACTTCGCCGGTTCCTTGGAAGCCCATGAAGGCTACAGCGACGGCGAGGTACTGTTCTGGGGCTGAGACAGTGGGGGTGCCGGTGTGCTAAGATTGAGGGATTAGCTGGTGGTGGAAATTTAGGGCAATAGGAAGGGCGATAATGAAAGAAATGTTGGTAAATGATTGTAAGATGCTTGTAGTATAATGAAACATATGGATAGGCGCAAAAAAGCTACTCACCGAGTATATCTCGTAGTTGGGCACAGTTTCCGCTAATAGAGCCTCCTGAACAAATTTGTCCAAGTCTTTGAACTCTTTAGACTGCAGTACAGCATGGCTCTTTAGATAACTTATCATCTGAGGCAAGTAGAAGTCGGATAGCGGGCCAGTCTGATCTTTCATCCACTGCTTCCGTGCTTCTTCGAAAGCTTCTGGGCTACTTGGTAGGTACGATGATCGATGATGGCTGCCACTCTTTCGAGTCGTGACTAGTTCGAGAAAAAGATGATCGTGAAGGTTTTTGCCTACCCCTGAGAGTTCATGGCACAAGGGAATACCATGTCCTTCATATTTGGTGGATGGTCCAATCCCAGAAAGGAGCAGTAACTTTGGGGTGTCGAGAGTACCGGCAGATATAATCACCTCCTTTCTGGCATAGACTAGATATGGTAAGCAAGGTTGAGTTAGGATCAAAGTGTTCTCTCAAGGCCGGACGTACTATCTTTCCCCTTGACTTGGATACCGACAGCTTTGAGATTATCCAAGCATACCTTCTCAACCGGAGATTCGGTTAGGATGGTCAGGTTGGGCGGCGGGTCCGAAAGGTAGGCGCTGGCAGCCGTCACACGACGGCCGTTGACAGCGGCTAATTGACAGACGCTGATTCCAATAGGGTCTCCCGAGTTGATGTCGAGATTCTGCGGATGTTGGCCATAGGCAGCTTCAAGAAACTCTCCAAAGTCGTGTTCCCAGGCATCTGGAAGGCTTACATTGACTGGTCTGAATCCATTCAGTATCCTGTTCCAATCAAGCTATATTCGCTTACCCGCCACTGCCATGTGCAGATTCCGAGACATCGACAAATCGCTTATAGTCTTGCGACGGTTCTTGAACCTTTTCAATCTACACCCACGCCCCCGAGATTTTAGCTCGACAGATAGATACCTCGAAACCGCTCGCTCCATATTCACCTTGTAAAAACGTTCTAGCACTTTCCTCCAGCTCCAAACATCATCATCGACCAGCTGCGCCCAACGGTCATACTCTGCGCTTGGACCTCGGGTGTAGACACAGAAATTGATCGTTGTGCTGCCTCCCAGGCCTTTACCTCTGCTGTAATCGATTTCTCTCCCTGCTAGGTTCGGCTGCGGTACGGTTTTGTAGCCCCAATTGTAGTGAGGCACGGTCATAAGCGTCCAATTTCTCTCGCCAAAGTTTTGATGATCTGGGTCGTCATTTTTTCCACCAGCATCTACCAAGAGGATCTTCTGGTCTTTCAATGCCTTGGCAAGACGTGAAGCGAGCAGACAGCCCGAAGCACCAGCTAAAGTAGGATATTAAATTTCGATGGATGAAGTCTTGCTCTAGGGATATCTAAGTGCTTACCGCCAACAATGATAAAGTCATAGGCCTCCATCGGCGGTGGTTGTAGTGATCAGCTGTGCCACAGATATCAATAGAGTACAGACTCTGGCAGGTTGGCCAATCTCCCTAGGCATCAAGTTATCTAGGTAGCAAACGATCTAGAGCAACACGAGTTTGACGACATTTGATCGAGAACATTTGATACTACTCCATCTGGGCCAGGCAGTGAGAGCAACCCTCACAAATGTTACACAGTTGCACACAGTAGGCCCAATTGAGGGCCATACGCTTAACCACGCACGGGCATGCGGAACAAAAGAAACATCAACAACCATCTACATCATCTTGCATATATATCATACTGCATATACATTGTGTCCGTAAATTCCTCAATGCAACTCTTTGTCCAATACCTTACTTACCCGAGGGCCGAATGTGGTTACTTCTCCGGCCCGCACCCTACCGTATCTCCCAGCTTCGACCAATCCGAAGCGACTTCTAGTACCCGTGTATTTTCGTATTATACGGTATTCGAAATACAAAACATGGTACAGGTTTGCTGACCGAGGGACTCGTTCTAATACATACACTGTCATCAATATTCAATGTGGTACATATGCCTTCCAGGTTTGTAACTTGCTAATGAGTTGGAAGACCAACCGCAGACTCAAGATACTATGCCTACTCTCCAGCTGAAGAGAGATCGTGCCACTTTGATTCTTCGTGTTCCTGATTGTATGCAAGGTCCTGCGGCAATTGGGCCCACCTTCAGGCCAAAATGATACGTCACAAAGCAGCTGGGTGTGGTGGTGTGCGAGAGGCCAACCCAATCAATCCACCATGATTTAGAGATGTCGACCCACCCACACTCCATCATCTTCAGCCCCCATGGGGGATATGATCAGAGGGAAAGAAAGGCACGGGTAAGAGATTGTAGAGGTGCTATGCAGCTTCTCCCGTACATCATCCCGTCCTCGCATAGGCTTGCATATGTTTCGTTTCTCTGCACAACGGTCGCCCTCACGCGGGCGAACGTCAAGCTTTAATGTACCTGACTACCTTCAAGTTCTCTCTTTGGGATGATTTTTTCGTTTTTTAACGTGCTGTACAACCTCAGTCTTCCGGAATGTCGAGCGACGTCTACTATCAGAGTCGCGTCTCTGAGCTCTATGGCGGCACAATTGCTTTGATGACGGCAGCGACTATTGTCGTAGTGCTGCGCTTGATTGCAAGGAGGATATCCGCCGCCTCTTACTGGTGGGAGTAAGTCTGCTTATGCTTTTGTTTACCCTTCTCCAGCTAACCAGATGCGAAAAGCGATTTTACTATTGTGATTGCTCTCGTAAAACTCCCAGGAGCAAATTGGCGGTATAGAGAACCATACTGATAACCAGAAAGGTTCTGGATTATGGCCTAAGTACATGTTATTGGGTCCAGGCCAGACACACTGGACTCGGTCGTCACTCGGAAGTATATGGAGGGCCTGTCACTCCGGCTCAGACCATAGAGTTCTTCAAGGCATGTTCCGTGGATTGATTTGACACTGGAGATGCTAATTGAAGACTAGATTTTCCTAGCCCTCCAAGTTTTCTACTTCTCCTCGTCCGTTGCCTTCAAAACCTCCTTGATACTTCTATACTACCGTATCTTTGGCGTAGTCCGATGGTTCAAATGGACCTTGGCCGCCGCGTGGACCGTTGTGCTACTCTACTTCGTCGTAAATCTGCTTGTTGCCATATTTGAATGCACGCCGGTTGCCTTTTACTGGGACAAATCGATCAAAGGCGGGACATGCATCAACCAGAACCAATTCTACCGATGGAACGGCGTCGCGAATCTGCTTATCGACTTCATGATCCTTACGCTCAGTATACCCATGATCTGGCGGTTGAACCTAGCGTTTCGGCAGAAGGTCTCCTTGAGCGGGATATTCCTGCTGGGTCTCTTGTAGGTAACCACCTTTCACTCCACCAAACCATACGCTGATCAATCCAAGCGTCTGTGTCGCCTCAATTGTCCGTGTCACCACCTTCTCCGAAGTCAACCTCGACGACATAACCTACACCATTCTCCCCGCCTCCATGTGGTCCACTGTCGAACAATCCATCGGCATCATCTGCGCCTGCCTCCCCATCCTCCGCCCGCTCTTTGGCAAGATCTTCGCAAGCAGCCATAGCGGCAGTGGCAACACTGCCATCGACGGAAAATACACCCATCATCGCCATGGACCACCCATTGGCCTGTCGCACCTGAGCTCAAAACCGACGATGAGGAATTCATTAGAGGGCAGTAGTGCTGGGTTTGCCCGGCTGGATGAGGAGAGTGGCATGGAGGGGTCGGTAACGACGCATGTGACAAGGGGGAGCAATAACGATTTGCACGTGCTGCCGCAGGCGATATTGAAGAATCAGTCGATTGAGCAGCATTATGGTCGGGTCTGAGAATTGGATAAAAGAATGCTGTGTATTTCAAGTCGCGCTATAGTCTTTGTATTCGGGCTTTCAGCATCACGTCCCGCATGACGCTTCTACAATCAACATACCTAGAACTATGGTATCCAGCAACACAACATCGCCATCGACAATAAGATCTTCGGCTAAACCACCAGCGAGTGCAACGCAAACACCCGCTTATTGTCCCATCACTTTGCGCCCTCAGCTGCTGAAACCCCAAACATCTACATATCTCCACCGCTGTATCCAATTCTACCCCTGAGCCCTTCCTAACATAGCACATAGCACTCATCACTCCCTAACCCTGACTGACCAGATCCCCCCCCACCTCCACGACATTCGCATCAGCGGTCGAGCACAGAAGCCTAGATAGGGAGATCAAACACCTCTGTGAAGGACTAATCCATGGAACCTATATATATGTATGTAACCAGTAGGTTTATTTTTTCAAGGGGTGGGCAGCGTGCAGGATCGGGACGAGATTTGTTTTTTTGGTGGCTCTAGTTGGCGTGAGTGTTTGGCATGTAGGTGCTACATATATATCATAACTTTACTGGCTTTTGGGGGGAGGTATATTTAGAGCAAGGGTCATGATTCATGCATCAAGGCGCAAAGTTTTTTTGGTTTGTTTTATGTGTTTTGATAAAGTCCTACTGTAATCCTTAATCTGTCGACTGCACTGTGGCACATTGAAACCTTTCTGCCTCCATGTATGAATGACTTATAAACCCATTCGCTTACCATTGTCTTTTCAAGCAAACTTGGCCAACAGGATGCTTTGCGTGGACCCTAGGTATTCTCCTTTGATATTACTTCCCGCCTTAATCTATTCGTCTCACATCTATCTACATGTCTTCACAAGCCCCAAAGTCTACGAAGTCGCAGTACCCGCCCCACACAGAGACCCACTCGCACCGACACTCGGCCTCAAAGGTTTCTTCGCCCCTCCTGGCCCGATAATCTCTGCTGCAATCTTCTCCGCCAACGCATAAATCGTTGCCTGCGGGTGCCCTGGCGGCAAAAACGGGAAACTACTCGCATCCACCACCCGAAGCCCTTTCGTCCCATACACCCTCGCTGAACTGTCTATAACGGCCATGGCATCCTTAACAGTCCCCATCTTGCAAGTCGCGGCGGCGTGCCAGACTTGCGCCAAGCTTTCCCGGATAAAGTTGAGAATGTCGGCATCGCTCTGGACTTTTGGGCCGGGGATATGCTCGACGCCGATGGTGATGTTGCTGAGGTGGGCCCAGACCTGGCGCTGGCGCTTAAAGGCCGCGACGGCGAGTTCGGCGTCGGCGGGGTCGGTAAGCCAATTGGGGTTGATGAGGGGCGGGTCTGCCATGCTGGCGCTACTGATGGAGACGTTGCCGCGGCTTAGCGGTGCGACGAGTGCGGTGGTGATGGAGGCGTAGTTGAAGCCATCGAGTGGGTCCTCGGTCTGGTAGTCCCGGTTGTAGCCGACCGCGCCGCTGACGGGGAGGTATTCTAGCTCGGGCCAGTCGGCGGGGAAGTTGGTGTCCAGGGCTGTTCGTGTGGCAGCGGAAAGAGTCCCCCGGAATGGCTCAGGTAGTTTTTCCCAACCGAGAACGCCGGGGGCGGGGATGGTGAGAGGGCCAGCTGCTAGTTTATCGTATGCGTTGATAGCAGCTACATTCGCAGCGGGGCTATTTTGAGATGTGGAAGCAGTAGGGACCTCAACGCGGAAGGCGGTCCCGAAGTATACTTGGTCCCATAGATTCTGTCCAACGCCTGGGAGGTCTTTGAGTACTGGAACGCCTACACCTTCGAGTGTTCGTCGAGGGCCAATTCCAGATACCATCAGTAATTGTGGGGACTGAAAAGCACCCGCTGATACTATTACTTCCTTCGTAGCTTTGAGGGTGTAGTAAACGCTCGGTGTGCCGTAAGCTCCCTCTGTATATACAGATACCCCAGTAGCAGTATTGGTACTGTCGAACAAGATCTTCTGACCCAGCGAATTCTTGTAGATCTGTATTTGCGTGTATGTTATTGCCTCCTGTAAGAAGCTCGTCTCCGACGAAGATCGACTTGCCGTTTTCGGATCAAGAGTAAAGGGAACGTATCCAGACCCTATCAGCTTACCAGCATTGAAACCTTTGATTGCCGCCTGTCCAATGGCTTGGAATGCTGGTTGTACCCAAGTACCAAAAGGGTCAACGTAGTTGCCAAAGGATACCTTCAAAGGGCCTCCTTCGTCACTGAAAACCGAAGTGTCCTGTATATTCGAGCTGTTCGTGTAGGCATTTCCTGGGGGACTGAAAGCCACGCTTCTCTCGTAAAAAGGTATTAAGTTGTCAAAGGTGTAGCTCGAGTCGCCTACAGCAATTGCCCATGCTTGAGCCGATCCAACAGTCTGCCTATCCTCAACTCAACGAGTGTATTCCAATGTGTCTTGATGACCTACCTATGGTACAGCATAAAGTTACGCGCAGACGAACCGCCCAGGGTCTTCCCACGCGCATAGTGCATGCGCCGGTTATTTGCACCCTGTAAGTCATCAGTGAAGACACAGAAATCGACGTGCTATTACGAACCGCCTGAGGCTGTGTGACAAATGACCAATCAACCAGAGGCTGTGTGTTGTTGATATCTGTTCCGGCATAGAATGTGCAGTACCCAGGCACCACACTGAGGTTGCCATTATCAACCTCGTAGAAGCCCCCAGCCTCAATCACAGCGACACTGAAGGAGGCCTCTGCTAGTCGAGTTGCTACAGTCAAGCCAGCAGTCCCCCCACCCACAATGACGTAGTCGAAAGAAGCATTGACTCCAGGGACTCCGAAGGAGCTGCCTTTTGGTCGAAACGTTGGTGGACCTGAGGCCGTAGGAGCAGGTGCTGCAAGCACGCCCAGGCTCAGGATCGAAACAGTAACACAGAGTAGAGTTTGCAGATGCATGACCGACGGGAGCGTGCCTAAGGGAACAACTGGGGAAATACGAAAACGATCACCGTCCCTTATGTTGTTCCAGGGTACCCTCCTTTACGCCCGTTTCTGCGTTGGCCGGGCTCCTGCGATAGTGTGCATGTTGATATTATTTAAACGAACAATGACTTCACGGTGGCTTGCTTGGTCCTTCGGCGATGGCGCTGCTGTGCCTTAGTGCAGTCCAGTGAAGTCCAGTACCGCCTGAAGGTGCCTCCAACCCTTCCGAGATCTACCCTAGGGCGGGTCTCAAGTACGTGAGCCATGATAGTATATATGAACTCGAAATCAAGAGGGAAAGAGCGCCTGGAGGACTGGCAAAAAATAGAAGTTCCAGTCAACCTTACTGCCATGCGCATTGCACGTGCACTTAGAGCAGCCTCATATGAGGAAAAAGTTCCGACGCGTGGTTACTGGTGTACTATTCGTACCAGTCAACGCAGGATCGCATGACGGCAACAGAGTAGTACCTTGTGCTTCAGCTGCAGATCCGCAACGATAGCCCACAGTAGTACGTACGTATCTTGATCAAGTGTTGTGTCGACTCTGATATGCGGGATTGGATGGCGTTGTGTCGCCTTCAGGGTGCAGATTAGGAAGGAATCGTCTGTTTGTCGGCAGCGGCTTTCGCTTTCGGGAACGATCAGATGGTGACGGGAGCCGGGGTACAGTACGAGTAGCGGTGGAAATACGCTTAGCCGTATTATATGAATACAACTACACCAGTAATGAAAACCATTAACGGTGATGGGCAGTCTCATCCATCTGGCTGTCTTCGGGATTGGATGGTTTGAAATCACATCCCACGAGAGATACGGAGGTACCGGTGTCTCTACCAGGTGGAAATCTGTTGCGCATAACCCTCCTGATTATGCATGAAGATCGCATGGAGATCTGGAAGGTCATTCATTACCTACCATACGCTCAAAGGTGTGCAGCGCCAATGTTCGTGGGGAGCTCGCTGGGGAACCAGCAAACTACTGTCGGTGCTCCCAGCATCTTTCCCACCTTGGCCGCAGTTGTCGGTCGATCGAGGTAAGTTCTGGGAGACCGGCACAGTGGAAAGAGTTCTACTGCGTAGCAAGTCGGATACTATTTCCACCCAGAACTCACTTGGACGTATCTAGTCTTCGATTGAGGTAGAGAATCTAGTTAAACAGATGCCGTCTCAAATTGTGTGTGGCTTTCAACCCTAATCTGGTTTCTAAGGTGGCACATCGTCCAAGGCACTATTCTAGCGGCGAAGAAACCGAACGCACACCCACACGCCTTGAAGCCTGCCAAAACTCTACACCCCGAAATGCTGGTTTACGCAGGCGACGTTTTAGTTGATCCCGCTCATGGGAAGCTGCGAAATCATGCTTACTTAACACGTTGTTGTCCTCCTAGCCAATGAAATCAAGGCGCAGGGCTATCTACTGACCGAGCGTCTTACTTGCTGCCTATGAAGCCCTCCCAAGCATGTCAGACGCCAAACCTAACGTGGGCGCAAGTTCCAGCGCTATGGTTATTCTAGCTTTCGGTACCTGGCCCTCTGATGGAGCACTACCTAAGCGTTTACCATTGTACCTTTGGAACGAGGTTCTGGCCCAACCAGTGTTGCTGATAATGCTTTATGCTGAAGTCTTACTAATACACCATTATTACCCCCAAAACACATTGTACAATCCGGTCGTATGGCCGTCCTCGGTTCAAGTGTCAAAGGTAGCGGAATACAACTGACTGACTATCTTGATGTGTCACTACGAGACCTGCATCATGCACGGATTCAAGGTCGTATTTTGGCATACACCGCCCGCAGGTTACCGCATTTGGAGCTCAGTTGCCAGGTTGCAAGCGTCGCTGGCCGGCCAATCTGAGGTCAAGGACGACATGGTGTGAGAATTCTTGGAAAAACCAAGCATTCAGCTGAAGTTGAGTGTGTCTTAACCTGCCAATTCAATTGATAGACTCAATGGTTCTCTGAACTGGGTGCTGGAGCCCCGTGATCTATTTGCAGTAGCTTTCCCAAAAATTCCATAAAATGTTTTAACATTCCGCTTTTGGGCCAACGCAGCTCCTTCGAACGAGTATCAATCGCGCTTTACAATGGAAAATGGCATTCCGCAACCTCCACCACAGTGTGGACGTAGGCTATTGCCTGTTCTTATAGATGAAATTGCCTTTACCTCTCCCACGAGACTATTCGTAGCAATACCGAAACTGTCACACCCTAGGGATGGGTTCATTGACATCAATTTTTTTGCTTTCGCTCGAGCAATCAATAAGTGCGCATGGTGGATTGAAAAAGAGTTTGGTAGAGGTCAGCTATTCGAGACAATTGCCTATATAGGTCCTTTGGATTTGCTATATCCCATTCTCATATTCGCGGCCGTTAAGACTGGCTACAAAGTGAGCCCAGAGTACTGCATAACACATTCTCATGCTGATTATGGGAGGTCTTCTTCAGCTCGCCCAGGAATAGCTTAGAGGCTCACCTAGCTCTTTTTGAGGCCACAAAGTGTAACACTTTCCTGGTTCCGGAGACAGAGTCCCCTATCTTAAAGCAGATCCTCGCCAAAAGACAGATGCAAGCTTCGTCTCTCCCAGACCTGGACTATTTTCTAGAACCGGATAAGGTTCTCAATTACCCTTACAACAAAACCTTCGACGAAGCACGTCTCGATCCGCTTGTTGTGTTGCATACGTCTGGATCAACAGGCATACCGAAACCGGTGACCGTAACACATGGGACATTCTCGTGTATCGATGCGTACCAAATGATACCATCGCTTGGTGGTGCAGAGACTATCGGTCCATCATTGAGTGGCACCAGACTTTTCTTGGCTTTTCCATTGTTCCACGCAGCAGCTCTTTGCTACCTCCTTGGATTAGGTATATACTGTGGGGTCATCTGTGTGCTTCCACCTCGCAACATACCGATGACTGCGGAGAGCGTAGATATGTATCATCGTTACGGAAACATTCAATCAAGTGCGCTACCTCCGTCCATGGTTGTCGACATTTTCAAGAATCCTATTTACCTGGGACATCTTGAAAACCTCAAACACTTGATATATGCGGGGGGATCTTTGCCAAATGATGTTGGCCACGCAGTATCAACTAGAACCAATCTTGTCCAATTAAACGGTTCTACAGAGGTTGGCTTACCCGCACTAGAGCCCTGTGATAGCAGCGAGTGGGATTATGTCCACTATAGCCCATTTGGTGGTAACGAGTTCCGCCCAGTTGGCGTGGATGGTCTTTATGAGCACTACATAGTCCGCAACAGAGAGTTTGATATGTTTCAGGGCGTGTTCTCGACATTTCCAGGAATAGACGAATACTCGATGAAAGACCTTTACGAAAAGCACCCTATCAAAGAGGATCTTTGGCGCTTTCGAGGAAGGCTGGATGATATCATCGTATTTTTGAATGCCGAAAAGCTCAACCCCGTGGATATGGAGGGAATTATATCGGCGCATCCTGCAATTCGATCCGCTATTGTGGGCGGCCATGGAAAATTCCAATCATGCCTCTTGCTGGAGCTAGTGAGCTGCCCCTGGACTGTGGAAGATAGAGCACAGCTTCTGGATGGAATCTGGCCGACTATTGAGCGAGCAAACCAAGACTGCCCTTCTTATGGCAGGGTCTTGAAAGATTTCATATTATTCACGACTTCCGAAAAGCCAGTGTTGCGTACTGGAAAAGGAACCGTTCAGCGTCAATTGACCTTGGATTTATACGAAAACGAGATAAAGAAGCTATACGATAGCACTGGGCTCCCGAAGACTCCCTCCAAGATGCTCGTGGATGATGAGGTGAAGCATGCGGAGACTTTGGGGAAGTCTCTTCACGAAATGATATTGACATGTACCTGGCGCAACAAAAATTTGACACCAGAAGCAGACTTCTTCGAACTAGGACTGGACTCATTACAAGTTGTTGCCCTTACGAGACAGATCAATGCGCTCTTAATCACTTCGGCGCTACCGTTCGAGCCGATTAGTACTCAGACAATCTATAGCCACTCAAGCATTCGTAAGCTCGAGGCAGCGATCATAGGCAAAAACAGTTCTTTAATCACCCCAAATCGCATCCAACGGATGCAGGACACCTTAGTCAAGTACTCATCAAGGCTTCCGGCAAGCGATACGTTGCCGGTGTTGCATCCGTCTCAAGGTCGCGTGATATTACTGACAGGATCGACTGGGTCTTTGGGTTCGTATCTATTAGACGCTCTCACAACGAATCCAGAAGTCGAAAAAATCTATTGCGCCAATAGAGGGAAGAGCCTTGAGAAGCGCCAGACGCAATCTCATCTTGAGAAGGGTCTGTCTGCAGATATCTCCAAGGTATCTTTTCTAGAGGCGGACTTGAACAAGCCTCACTTAGGTTTAACCGAAACCACACATATTGACCTGCTTCGAAGCGTGACCCATATCATTCATAATGCTTGGAATGTAAATTTTGACCGTTCATTCGAATCTTTTGCCAATACGTACATTCATGGTGTTTGGCAGCTCATAGACTTCTGCTTGAGGTCTGAACATCAAGCTCGATTGTTGTTCGTCTCAAGCGAAAGCACTGTGAAAGAAATAAAGCAAGGTCAGGGTGGTCATGTTTCTGAGAACGTTTCCGAAGACTGGACAAGCGCTGTTAACATGGGTTATGCCGAGTCTAAATTGGCAGCTGAGAGGTTGATAGCTGTAGCTAATTAAAGATCTTCTCTCCGAGCGACTATCTGTCGAGTGGGCCAAATAGCCGGCCCAACAATTAGGGAGGGGATATGGAGCAAGCACGAGTGGATACCAAGCCTTATTGCTAGCTCTGTGCATCTCGGAAAATTCCCTGTTTCTCTGGGATCGAGAGATACCATAGACTGGATACCTGTGGATTTCGTCTCCCGAATCATCGTTGACCTGCTGTTTGCGCCAGATCACTTTCGGAATGGAAAAAAGCGGAAGAGGTCTATCGAGTCGTTGGATAATTCTTTCAAGAAAAAGGCACGTGAAGATCTTGGAGTAGTTAACCGGCGTAATGGTGATGAACTCACCTCCGGGTGGTCCACTACTAACTCCATGATTTCTCTCGAACAGAGCCAACGACCAAACTCATTGAACAGTAATGGCATATTAAATAATATGGTAGGACATATTCCGATGGACGAAGCACTTCAATCAGGCGAATTAGTCGACACGGCATCAGTGGCTCTTCGGTCACCACTGACCGAAATAAAAGAGCATGTAATTGGAGCCATTGAAAAGGCGCCTACTAACGGAACAACTTTGCACATCGACGGACCAACCAGTCAGAAAGGTGGCAGCTCCTCAGATCCCCTGAAGGTTTTTCATATTGTCAACCCTTCCATTGTTACATGGCCGGAGCTTGTACCAATGTTCCAAAGAAACTGTGACTTTCCTCTCGAAGGCGTGGAATATATTCAATGGCTTGATGCACTTGGTGAATCTGTCTCTGCTTCGCGAAATAGTGACGACATCACCAACAACCCTGCTATAAAGCTTATGAACTACTACAAGCATATCGAAGACACATTTTCGGATCCACAAGCGGTGTTGAGCACAGATAAGGCAGTGAAGGAGAGCTCCACAATGGCTACGCTCGAAGCTGTCTCGGAGGAATGGATCGAGAATTGGATGCGACAATGGGGATTTTCGCATGACAGGAATCTGTAAAAAATACTTCTGCATTTGGGAATTGCACGTATAGTGGAAGCTCGGAGTAACATGTCCTGATATGGGGTAAATTAACGACTAAAGCTAATCATATTACCTGACAGCTGTCCTTGAGTTCATGTTGGATAACGCCCTGTTACCGGCAAGAAATGCTGCGGAAGACAAGGACCTATTGTCAACGCTCAGAACACTACTTCGCTAATCTGAATATCCAACGCCAACGGATTTCCCGGCCCGTTACTAATCAGCTGCTCCGAGCCTACGAAGATCCTCTGGACAGGGACTGGAATCCAGGAGCACCAGTCTACATAGGCAGTGGAATCATGTGAGCTGGGTGATTTATTGAAGCAGGGTGTTACTGACCTCCAATGAGGCTTGAACAATTGCAGCATGTCAGCTTAAAATGGCTTGAAGAGAATTGGAAGTGTCTCACATGATTGCCCCTATCCGGTGGTGTTTCTGCTTGCAAAGTCCAATGTCAAGAAACCAGCGGTCTGCGGGGAGCTGTTAATTCATCCGGTAAAGGTTATGTAAATCACCTGCCAAGAATGGGGTTGGACTAGAATGCTATTCGATCGATAGTTCCGGCGTGTCTCTCATCTCGAGCTTTCACATACGTCTTTCTTAGGAGTTCTGGTGTATGTCCTTAGCAAAATGTGTCTCACCGAAAGCGTTCGAGACTTACGGAAAAGGCTCTCTAAAATACAGTGAGATTGATTTACGCTCGGCGTCGATGTGGACGACATGATCCCCCCGGACTAGACTACCATTGATAGGCAGATATGACGGAACACTGATCAATGACCCATTCGTCACATGCGCGAGTAATAGCGTCGAACTGCTGAATATGTTCCCTATAATGACTCAGCTTCCTCTTGGTTTGCCAAGTTGAGGATGTGGCAAGAAAACTGACCACCAGCGTAATCCCCTCCACTTAGCAACTATGATAGGCAATTGCAAAATATACTCTTCAGCTAGGACAATCTTTCGACATCACAGAAACGTGAAAGCTGCGGTCAATCTCACAAAGCCGTATCTCTTTTGATTTGTTTACAAGGTTTGCTGCTGGAGATGTATGGAGATCCGAAGGAGACTTATGAGGTTAGATTGATGAACTGTAATTGAAATATTTCGTTCCTGCAGCAGTTCACCAATATCCTGCTGTACTCCGAGCACACTACGAAGTACATACATACCCCAGGTTTCCCAGTGAAGCCATTGTTCAAAGCCAGTAATTGCGGTTCAGCATCACTGCGCGATACCAGGATGAAGATTGCCTCAAAACCTCAGACGTGTGGGGCTAAGCCTCTTCGGGGGGCTTAGCCACGCACGTCTGAGGTCCTGAGGCAAGATGAAGAAGGAAACAGTCTCACCAGGCGGGTGACCCGAACCCGAGCCCGATAATCTATTTTAACAAGACCTCAGCATGGCGAAACCTCACGCGATAGCGTACCATTCAAGCGAAGAATAAAAGCAGCGGCAGAATTGGAAGAATACAGTCAAAGCTGCCTATAGGGGAATTCCGAATAACGGAAACCTGGCCATAACGAAGACACGGCCCGGATTTCACCAAACTTAGGTGGGCCTAACGGAAAATCTTCATATAACCAACCGGAACCCTGTTGAACCTTTTTTTGATGGGGTCCGTTATATCAAATATCTACATTAAACTTATCTATCCGTCTTCCCCCCTCAAACGATCACGGAAACCTATTCGAAACAGTCAACGAAAGGCCTTACGGGCCTGATCCTATGATGACTATAATCAGGCCTTGATGAGACGCTTCAAATTGAAGGCCTGCAGTCGCTGATGGCAACAGACCTACGGTTATCATCTCAACAGCTTCATCGCTAGTTGAAATTATCAGTGTCACCGAGCAGCAAACCTCACTTTCGGTTGATCCGGATTTCAGCCGAATGCTCAGAATTCATAAAAGGAAGCTTTTAAAGCGTCATATGAAGGGCTTGAAGCAGAGGGATTTGAGGGACTGGTTGGGGGGGGGGGGGGGGGTAGGGGGTGATAGGTAGATTTGGTAGGCCCCATATAGGGGTGCTTATACAAAAAATATCTATAACGGATAATCTCTACATTGAGGAATTTGTGGAAATATGCTATACATACCTGAATAGGATTGTTCCAAAGTGTGTTCACATTTTGGCCGATTCGTAAACCAATAGAATTGAGAAGCCGATATGCCACCTCCGTTAGGCAGCTTTGACTGTACCTGAAGGCAGTAAGAATGACTCATATCACACTCAAAATTAGACGACATTAATATTGCTGACATAGAAAACCGAAGGACTTGGTGGCTACATGCAGGCTATTGCACCACGGAATCTGATCAGGGCTGAAGCAGGGAGGACGGCATCCTTAAGGTTCAACAAGGCGGTACACTGTGTACGCTGCTTCGAGCTCCTTTGATACATATCTTCGACACGATGTGGGGGTTCCAAATCATGGCTCTTTGGCCCCCCTCCTACACGCATGGTAACGAGAGCGAGTGGCCTATGAAGAGTCCTGAGGATTGACCGCAGGTACTCTTTCCACAGGTACAACCGTGGATCGTGGTGCTCACAAAGGCTTCCAAATACGATTCGACGCGATCAGCAACACTTACCCGTGTATCGATTTCATGTTTTGTGCCGCAATAAAATTGATCCTAGCAAGGGATTTACTATGGCCAGACTTGAGACCGACAAGAAGTCATTTCGGCTCAGTGAAGCCATTGAAGTCAATGCATGGTTATTTTCTCATCACGGCTTATGTACTATGGGGTATGACTGGTCGCGGAAGTGATATGGGATTACCGGAGAAAGGACCAAACGATACCCGAGCCGCCTGGGTTCGCAGATGACGCTACAGTAGCTCACAGTAAGAGTAAGGTAAGAAGCTACTGTACGCTCCCGCTAAGTGTGTTTGCTCAAGCCTATTAATAGGTACGGAATACTGCAGTATGTAGTACTGTTCCCTGTTTCTAACAACTCATGAAATTTTCTTGATTCCTTTCGTTCTGCTTGCTCTTGTTACGAATAACTACTCTTGCTACTAAAACATAGAAGATCGCAAAGTTTGAATCTTTTTCCTTCCTTATTTGTATGCAAGCGTGGCAAGGCGTGAAAAGAGGCCTCGAGCTTGGCTTACCTTAAGTCAGCTACCCGGTATATACAGTACTACCCCTCAGGAGTCAGACGTGTCTCACGACTCCACGAGTCATGGGGACCTGAGGCAACCCGGACCAACGTGTCGTGATCGTCATGCGCCACGAGGCTAACACGCGATAAGAAAGAGTCCGTGCTATCTGCCAAGAGCAGATGCATGCATCTGATACTACGCCTCAATCTATCTTCAACATGCCTTACTGCACCCCTTCAAGGCAAAAGTGGGCACAGCTACAGGGCTATGTCTCGTCCATGCGTTCGATAAATTTCCGGTCCCGGCCCCACCCATTGGACTTGGGTTTGGCTCACGCAAAAGGTGAGCCATACGCTGACACCAGGATGAGGTGCCGCACATGAACAAATTGGATTTGACCCGCATGAGGCATGCCACGCTCACTGGGTTTTAATTTGCACATGATACGCTGCACGATGTTCAGCACATACCCTGTAACCAAGATTGCCGACATTATTATAGTTGTGAAGGCGGGAGAATGAGACAGGCAAGAAGATGCTCTGCCGGTATGGGTATAAGAACCCGAGCCGACGGTTGAGGCGGTGTAGTGTTGATCAGTGATGAGGCTTCAACGTAAAGTCCCGAAACTCTCAGGATAGCTACCTGAGCTATTGATCTCAAGTGACCAAATATCCTCAGAAGCTGAGTGTTGTGTGGGACCGGGAACTCGAAAGCAAAGAGTGGATTATAGGATGGCTTCAGATGTAAATATACCAGTCTTACGTCTTTCTTTCCTTTTCCTATAAACGAAACACTACAGATCTCAGATCTAACAGAAGGCGTACAATTTTCATAGCGTGGGCTGTTCTGTTGCTCACTCTAAATAGTCTTCGATTGCGCATTCGCTCGGGAGCGATCCAGCTTGCGATCAGTGTCGGGCTAGGAAGATTAAATGTGGGCGCGAAAGGCCGCAATGCTATCACTGCCAGAGGTCATCCGTGCAGTGCCAGTTTTCCGGAAAGGGGAGAAAAAATAGCCAAGCTACGAGACTGTCAGTTCATCTCTTCTTCTTCCCTCATTAAAAACCAAACGAAGAACTAGAACTCATTGCGGTTGGACCAAGATCCAACAACTTTGGAAACGTCGAGAACCGGCTAGAACGAATTGAGGGAACGCTTTCCGGTTTGGCCGATAGTCTACTACGAATGGAGAGTTCGAAATCATCTCCGGGCAGCTCTTCGGATAAGACTGAGGATCCCAGAAGCATCCATGATTCTTTCAAAGACGACCTACAGGATCTGGAAAGTATCGGAGTACTTCATGGACAGGTTTTGCGAGACGTCAATGGCCATGAGCGTTACTTCAGGTCAATCTCATTAGCTTCGCTGATGTGGGAAGCTCATTGCATCGTTGATACCAGAAACGTATCAGCAAAAACTCCGTCCAATTCTCAATCCCTATCGGAGTCCTCGAGGCAATTGCTGGCATGTTGTAGTGACATCAGTGTACGCGATCAAGTCGACCTCTCCCACGACGGTCTACCGCTCGTCTTGCCGCCGAAATTTATTTTGGACGCTACGGTCGGGCCATTTTTTAGTGAGATCCATGGACTGATGCCGATTTTCAACAGACAGAATTTCGATGCGAAACTCGAGGCGATCTACGCAGGCAGGTCCACTGGGTCGGACCGTGCATGGACTATGTATTTCAACAACATCGTCCTTCTGACATTGATGCCGAAAACAATCCAAAGCCAGAAACAACATACGCACATGGATGCAGGCCTTGTCAAATCCTTCCTTGACAATTTGCGAAGAGGATACCAGCATCTTGATGAGTTTCTTCGGCCGACCCTTTGCAATGTTCAAGTGCTAATTACCATGGTAAGCTCGAAGCGAGACTTAGCAGAAGACTCGATAGTCAGCTGTTGTCAGACAACATATGCTGACTGGTCCGCAGGTCTTAGTTGCGCAGGAGAACTTCCAGAGTAGTGTCAGTGCTTTCCTTCTGTCTCAGGCTTGTTCCTTGGCCAGGAGTATGGGGCTTCACCAGCAAAGGCTCGGAACGCCAGGACTAGAAGCTTGGCAACAAGAAGAACGAAGAAGCGTTTTTTGGTCATTGTACATTCTTGACACCACAACCTCTTTCACCAGAGAGAAGCCAAAGTATTTACCCTTGGCTGACTGTGACGTTGATCTACCGCCATCCAGCAATCCGATCGACATCTCTGGTGCGACGTTTACAGCAAAAGTTCGTCTGGCGGAGTTACAGGAAAATATATACCAGAGTCTGTACTCGGCAGAAGCCGCCCGATGCAGCTCATCGAAGCGGCGCAAACAATTTGCGAAGCTCTCCGGGGACCTAGAACGACTAGGAACGACCTGTCTTAGTGAAACCACGAGCGGTCTGGGACAGGATGGATTGGAGCATTTCCAGAAAGAACTCGAATTCGCCTTCTGTACCAGTCGTATCTTACTTTATCGGTCCCGAAGGGAAAATCTTCATTCCCAAAGCGGTCTCAACGAAGCTGCAAGATGTCTGGACATCTTCTTAAGCCTTAGGGACGAGAAAGGTAGTGTCGGAGCTAATTCTGTCCTTCTCAGGTACGTGCTGTTTATCATTATCCCATTTCTTGAGCACACATCTGGCAAAAAACTTGAGCCAAGAGATGCTCTATAAACTTCCAGCAATACTTATTAACGGTAAGCAAAGGATTTTTGAGAATTACCCCTTCGTCGCATTCTTCCAGCTCTTTTGTTACGTACTGAACGAAACCTCTGCATGTGACGAAATCAAGATTTTGGATGAGGTTATAGTCGGCCTCCGCGACCTGCAAAGCCAAAAAAGTCCTTCTGCAAGATCCTGCTCGCCTTTGCCGATTGCTTGCGCTTTGATGGATACGATCGCGAGAGTAAAAATGCAACATGACAACGCGGATCAAGATGTATTCAACGACTTCGATGATATCCGAGGAGTTAGTCGTAAGTCATGTCAATATGCAGGTAGCTCAATTTTTCGGAAGAGCCTGCATTTTCTATCCACTGCGAACCTGCACTGACTTGTTTGCTAGCATCCCTACATACGAATGAGGCCTTCTCAAACTTGACAGAAGACTCTTTTCAAAACATGTTCGGCGATGGTAGCGGCAACATGACACCGCAAGATCTCGCTATGGCACAATCTCTGGACCCTTGGTATCCTATAAACACAAGCAATTTCATATAAAGCTGCATTTGGCTGCCCATAGTTTTCTCAAGACTGTCATTTCACATAGAAGAAAATGTTGGCCATCACGTTCCGTGCCGTTGCCCTCCTCTGTCTGAACAATACGATAGCTACTAATTCAGTGCCGTTGCCCTATCTACAGTACCCTGCAAAAAGTCACGGTCACTTAAGCGAAAACACGTAAAATCGCGTACCTTCAAAACAATCAACCTTCTTCAACCACATTCACCATGCTCAGAAGGGCTCCGTTAACTACAATTTCTGGTAATAAGACCTCAAGAAAGGAGCTCGATTTGTTGACTAAAGGGAAAATTACGGGGCAAGCTGAGCTAGGAGCTACACCCACCCAAATCAGTCGCAATTTGAACGTTCCCCGCACCACCATAAATGGAGTTTTAGGAAGGCTTTGCACTGCACCCTCCGGAGTCAATAAACCCAGATCAGGAAGGCCTTTATCAATTACCCCTCGAGCAGCTAGGGTACTGTTACGTCAGTTACGATCGGAGCCTAAAATCACCTGAAGACAGCTGAAAACGAACACCGGGATCGATTTGGACGCGAGAACTCTCAACGCAACACTACGAGCTCACGAAATTTCTCACTGGCTAGCTCTTCGGCGACCGAAATTAACACCTGAAGTTGCTCTGCTTCGGTTAAAATGGGCTAAAAAGCATAAGGATTGGACCGTGAATCAATGAGACAATGTCATCTGGTCGGATGAAGCATCCGTGGCTCGGGGATCAGGTAAAACACCAGAATGGATGTTTGGAATTCCCAAACAGAAATGGAATAGAGATAAAGTAATGAAAATTCCCAGTGGAAAGCCCTTTTTCATTATGATTTGGGGAGCTTTCTGAGGTTCTGAAAGATCGGATTTATACCTGCTTGATCGGGACTTCGAATCCAAAAAACACGGCTATTCAGCAGCCTTCTACATTCAGATTTTGGATCACAATTTGGCTGGCATATGGGAGCCAGGACTAGTATTCATGCAGGATAACGCTCCGATACATAGAGCCAGGAAATCGAAGCTCTGGTTTCAGGAAATGGATATAGAAGTCATGGAGTGACCTCCGTACAGCCTCGATTTGAACCTCATCGAAAATCTCTGGGCCCTACTGAAGAAGGAAGCCTATAAAGTCTATCCGGATTTGGATAAATTGAAGGGTAAAGGCGAGGAAGCTGAAACCCAACTGTTCCAGATTTTACAGAAGGCCTGGGGGAACATACGGGAGAAGGTAATAGAGGGGCTAATTTCCAGTATGCCACGCAGATGTGAAGCTCTAATTATAGCGAAGGGCTGGCATACTAAATATTGATCGGGGAATTATAAGTCATATACTACTAAATAACTAGCCCAAATATTGAAGTTCCCCAGCTGAATTTGATGGTTCAATGGTTGATGCAGGTGGGGGGTGTATTGGTTGGGGAGCGCGCGACCGTGACTTAATGCGGGGTACTGTATCTAACAGCAAGATCACCAGTGAGCGTCATCCAATCCAAGGATACCACCACTGAAAAATCGAGAGGAAACGGGAGTCTCAGATCACACAATCACTTATCTGATGCACCAGGAGGACGTTGTTCCCGCATATCATATGTTACGCTCTAGCTGCAACAGTCATGTTCAATCCGAATGCCTTATCACTCAAACCTGTGCTCACGCCTCCACTACCAGCCAAGTCACTCGAGGCAACCTTGCCAATAACGATGGACTCAACTGGCATCGGTTCCTTACTTGGCTGTACTGGTGTGCCGTTGAGTAAGGTTTCTCGGTCTGGCAGAGGAGCGGTTCCTCCACTTTGCGTTTAATTTCGCCCACGCGTCTTGTGCCACGATACCTCGTATTCATAAAATTGTCCCAGAAAGTGAAAAAGAGGCCGTAGTTTGTCTAGCCATTTTTGTCAGACCTATCAAGAAATCTGGTCAAGTTGACCACGTTGCAAATACCTTAATACCCCACGGCTGATGATGTATGGTGTGATAAACCATCTCGCTACCGGTAAGGTGTCCCAACCAGATAATGGGATCCCATGGAAATCGGTAGCCACAATGGTCGTCGACGGTCTTCAGGGTCGAGACTGTGAAAAACACCGTCCTCTCGCGATGAGTCAGACCCAAGAGTTGGTACGAGACCCAACCTCCCAAAGTATCGAGGAAAAATCCTTCTAGTGGGTGGCTGTACAGCGCCCCGAACGCGTAAGGTACATATAGCCTGTGATGCCTTGAATGAATATTACCTAGATGCCAGTCAGCTTCGCGACGTATATCCTTCTTGATAGAGTCTTTCGACCGCTTGTCGTGGAACTTCCCCATGCTCTTTCCAAGATTGCAGGACGGTGGGCGGGAGAATGTTTTTATGAATGAAAGACTGCCACTTACGATAAGCCCAGGAGTTTGCGTGCCCAAACCAGTGAACCCAGAACTGCCAAGTATCATAAACTATGAATGCTGCCATTTGACGTGCCAAAAGGATCGCGAAATATAAGAAGCCTGAGATTATCGGACTCTCTCGCGCCGCCGGATTGTCGTTGATGAGCCACTTCATGAACCATGCCGTAAGGCCCAGAGGATCATCGAGTGGTGGCTCCATAGGTTCCCACCTAAGCGCAAGCAACCCCAAAGACATTTGTATCGCATGCTGCATCAGCACAGATGTGACCACTTCATACTTTGTTGCGATATTCCGCCTCTGCGCCTCCTCTTCCGGGATAAGTTTGTACCTCTGGAATAGCTTGAACTCATCAAAGGCGTGGAAGATCAAAGAATCCACCCAGAAAACCAGAGGCGGCGCAATCGTTGCAACCTCGGAATCTGTGAGAGCCCTAAGAGCTGGAAGAGAAATCATTGGGAAAGAAAACGTGAATTCGCTATCAGAAAGTCCCGATGGTGAGAAACTTCACGCACGGCCTGTCCCGGAGATACGAGGAACACTGGAGAACTTGCTAGAGGAATCTACCTAACACAACATACAGTCATATAGTGCGATTACAAGCTCAAAATGGCCAGGCTGACACCTCGGGCATGCCCCCAACGACCACCGTGGGCACGGACTGCGAGGCCGAGGCCGAGCCCTCCCCGGTTCCTCAGCTTGGATGCACGTTTCCCACGTGGTCTATTAGCCGGCTGCGGGTCGACATATGTCGGGTACATATTCTCTATAGGTCTTGCTTTATCTTCCGATCTCGCGTCGCATATCGTGCTTTCTACATTCCCGCTGCTGCAGCCCTATAAGTCTTATAACCTTTCCTCCACTACACCCTCAGACAGCAACATTTGATTACTCGCGACATTTCGCGAGATGGGGATTGCACCATTTAGTTCCGGCGAGGAATTGCTGGACCAAGTGATGAAGAACCAAGAGCTGAGAGCTCATTTGGTCAAAGACGAATCTCCTCTTCACTATCAATTGGAGTCAAAACTTGATGAACGGCGAAAGCAATTCAAAGTTCTAAGCACGAGATTCGCAATTCCGGGCTCCAAAGACTTCTCTTCCAACGATGTCCTGTCTCTTTCCTCTTCTGTCTGCTCCGCAAAGCATGGGACGCAGAGATGGCCAAGTATCCCGGCATCCAGATTGGAAGCGGTGGATCACGACTCCTCGACTGATCCCATCCCTACACGGAAGAACTCGAGCAGCGAATAGCTCACTTCCATGGAGCTGAAGGTGCCATGATCCTTAATTCCGGGTGCGAGGCCAACGTGGCGATCTTCACCACCCTCCCGGCCAAGGACGACGTGATTCTTCATGACGAGCTCGTACACGCTAGCATCCATGACGGTATGGCCTCTTCCAAGTGTAAAAACCAATTTCGCTTCGCACACAATGACCTCGACGATTTCACGGAGAAGTTGTTGAAAATCCGCGAGGACTTTCCCAGTTTGAAGGACTGCAAAAATAATCTCTATATATCGGTCGAAGCCATTTACAGCATGGATGGGGACATTACACCGCTCACGGATATGGTACAGATTGCCAAAGAATTCTATCCACGTGGCAATGCCAACTTCATCGTTGATGAGGCTCATGCTACCGGCTTGCTGGGCCACCAGGGGTGCGGACTCGTGGGCATGTTGGGGCTTCACAAGGAGATTGCGATAAGGGTTCACACCTTCAGTAAAGCGTTGGCTTCTTATGGAGGTATGCCCTCACCGTACCCATCGCCTGTTGAAATATGCTATACATACTCGAAGAGAATTGTTCCAAAGTGTGCTCACATTTTGGCCGATTCGTCGACCAAACATCGTCCACTTCTCACCGTTCCTTTTCATCACAGTCCATGTTGCACTTCGCTGACCATGTTTCGGCGCCAGGTGTCGTTCTGTGCAGCAGCACCGTCCGGAATTATCTCGTCAACTTCTCTCGATGCTTCATGTACACAGCTGCGCCGGCATTTTCTACAATGGCTGCCATCAAATGCGCATATGATCTTCTAGAATCTGACGAGTTGATTGTCGTAAGCTGCCTATTAGCCCACTTCGTTCAAATGTCCAAGCGTTATCTAGCAATATGCTAACAGCTATGGACAGATGCAACACCGCATCCAATGGCTCGTCCGCCTCTTCTGCGTTAAAGTCCGCAGTCTCCCGCACTACCAGCGCGCCAAAGAAACCCAATACCTCACCATCCCCGTCGCGGAAGGCTTCGAGAAGAAACACCCGATGTCGCACATCGTCCCCCTCTGGTCGCCCGCCAGCGACGCTCTCTCAATCGGCCTCTTGATCAGCAAAATTACGGCTTATCCCGTCGCCTACCCAACGGTACCCAAGAATTCCAAGCGCGTGCGTCTGGTGTTCCACGCAGGCAATACCGAGGAGCATGTCAATTGTTTGGTTCAGGTTATTGGCCAGTGGCTTGAAGAGCGTTTCAAGGGCGATAGCATTGCGGGTGTTGAGGCTGGCTTTGCAGGTACGTGGGAGGATTATGGGACGATTAAGGGGTTGAAGAAGGATGGGCCGGAGGTGAATGGTGTTGGCAACGATCACACGAAAGGTCACAGGAACGTCCATTTCGAGGATTCGACGAAGAGTGACATGCACGGTATCATGAGTGGGGATACGGTTGGAAAGACTGTGGGTGCTACTATCGATGCTGCACATGGAAATGAGCACGGCATGGCAGTGTATACGACTGATTCGAGCGTTATTGACGAAGAGAAGTCAGCAGTTGAGGTCATGGCTCGCGCGATTCCTGTCGAGATTAACGGTGGTATCGAGACGTACTGAGCATGGCGACAGGATAACAGCTACGACGGGTGTTGGGCATATTGAAGTGGCAGGGAATTATATACGTTTGAAAAATGCTCCTCTCTCTTTGAACTACCTATTCCTTTGGTCTCGCTGTGTTTGTACTTCCTTGGTCGCATCAAGTTAGATTGAGTTTTCCAAAACCCTCTTGAATTGAAACGCGCTCCCACCTGAAGGCCGAAGGCCGGGATGTAGTCATCCTCCATGACGCATTGAGAAATCAGGCTAAGGGTTAGGCGGAGTGCGCACCTACTGCAGTGCGGACACAGAGAGGTCCTCGGCCACGGTGCTGCACCCGAGCTTCTTACCTAGGCCTACTAACTCCGCGGCGCGACGATAGATCCATTTCTCCTTCGATATGCTAAATGTTTAGGGGCGATAGAAGCAACAGTAGAAGCAGGGGGAGCAGAAATAGTAGTATCATGTAAAAGCAGGGGTATACATGACCCATCCCAATCCACCACATTGCGTAGCGAAAGCAAACGCATTCAATAATCTATATATCTAGATAATTTAACAGAAGGAACTGCATGAAACCTTTCAAACGATGTGAAGATAATAAAAACCCTCATCGTTTCTGCGTAAGGTAGGATTATATTTATTACAGTAAGATACAGTACTTTGTTACGGTATCTGATTTACCTTACTTACAGGAGGGTCTTAGTACGAGTACAGTAACCCGTCGGGTGTCGAGCCTCGGGTCATCTTCTACTGTAGCCTCCGCCCAACCCGCTAGGGTCAGGGCTGACCGAACCGTGCCAACCCAACAGCCTGACGGTCACACTACCTACTGTAGGTACATCTCAAGAATTTAAGGTAATCATTAGCCTCAAGTCGTACGACTCACTGTCGATACGCAATTTGTTCTTTCGTTTTTGAAGCTGAGGAGAGTCAAAGCAGTTTCGTTCTGAGTTCAACCAGATTGGCGGGCTTGCTGATACTATAAGAGTTGGGGCAAATCAGGTACGAAAGCGACTCTTGATGCTGAAACCATCGACGTCTCGATAAGCGCGATAGCCTGGGCTTCTCTGCTTTCCCAATTCAATTCCTTGAAATTCTGTTCGGTATCTTCTGCGGATCCAAACCAAAATGAGCACCTCAGAGGCAACGCCGAGACTGAGCTACTTTGACTATCCAGAGGCCAGGCGCGGGTTAGTGCCTTAATCCTCAACGGATATCGAATGCAAATACTGAATCAAGTCAGACCCGAAGTTCGATACAGCAATAACAAGAAGAGTAACCCTGCATTGAGAGGCTTGACCTTGGTAGTTGCTGCTTTCCTGTTCGTTGTCCTGCCTCCACCGGAGTTTATCCTACAGCTCCGTAACTCATTCGTGCAGGCTGGAGTGGCTAAGCTTCCTTCGAATTTTCATATGGCAGAACTCCGGATTTGGAGACTTGCGCAAAATTCGAAGGCATTTGGACGATTACGAGCCTCGATACGACCCAACGGTTATCCCCGTTGCCGACTCATCAGCTAGTGTCAATGCTGGAGATGTTCTTCATTCCAGCTCAGGCACTTCAATCTTGGAGAACCTGTCAAAGAAGAAGTACTACTCCGTAGCCGACTACCATGCCCTTTACCTCTCAGGTGACCTTACACCAACAGCTGTCGCGAAAGCTATACTTCCCTTGATCCGCCGGGATATTTCCCCACCCGGCGAGTACTCGATAGCATGGTGGGATAGTCGCGTCGATCTGGTTCTGGCCGCCGCTGAAGCCTCGACACTTCGGTACAAGGATAAGCGGCCAATCGGCATTCTCGATGGAGTTCCTACAGGTATCAAAGATGAGTACGACGTCGATGGCTACCGGACCTGTCTTGGCTCGAAGAATGACTACACCGCGGAGGCTGCTCGAGGCCAGTCCATATCTAGTTGGTGCGTGAAGCAGTTGCAAGCGGCTGGTGCTATCAATCTTGGAAAACTCTCAATGAACGAGTTTGGGTTAGGTAAGTACTCGCTTCCATCTTAATTACCTTATTCGCAAATTGTTCCTCTGAGACTTTTATTCTTCTCCCTCTTTACCGTCGTGTCAAAATATACCATCAGTCTGTATATCATGTCCCGCCAACCTATTCATTACCAAAATAGACACCTCGGGCAACAACCACATATACGGCACGCCCCCAAATCCTTTCAACCCCCAATACTACACTGGTGGCTCTTCAAGCGGGTGTGCCTACGCTGTTAGCACAGGCCTGATACCCATCGCGCTAGGCGGTGACGGCGGCGGCAGTATTCGAGTTCCAGCGGCGTTCTGTTCAACCTACGGTTTGAAGCCCTCGCACGGGCGACTCTCTCACAAACCAGGCGTCAACCACTCAAACACCTGCGCTGTCAACGCGGCTCTTGCTGCCGATATCATCTCCCTTACTGCTTTCTACCGCGTCGTTGGTGCCCCTGATCTCGCATGTTCCACCTCCTCACGCTTCCCACCTCTCTATCCCCTCGCATTTCCTCCCACGTTTCCGCCCCAGAGCAGCAATGGCAAAATTCTCGGCATCCCCGAACCTTGGTTCGCACGCTCCACCCCCACTATCCAGCGCCTCTGCCGCTCCCTACTCGACCGCCTCGTCTCCACCTACAACTACGCCCTCGTCCCCATCAGTATCCCCTTCCTTCCAGAAGGTCAATCCGCCCATGCCATGACCGTTCTCTCCGACGCCGCCACCGCACTACCATCTACTCACAACCTTACCCCTGCAAACAAAATCCTCATCGCTCTCGGCACCGTCACACCGTCTACAGACTACATCCTGGCGCAGAAGCTGCGGCAGCTGCTGATGCAGCATCTATCCCACTGTTGGAAACAACATCCGGGCATGATCATCGTGACGCCCACAACGCCCTGCGCGGGTTGGCCTATTGGACGGCCAGAGGTGGATTTGAAGTATGGCATTAGCGATGGGGATACGACGCAGTCGACAATGGAGTATGTGTGGATGGCGAACTTTCTGGGCGTGCCGGCTTTGTCGGTGCCAGTGGGGTTTGTGGGGGCTCAACGGGAAGAAGGGGCTGGGGAGGAAGCGGATGAGGGAGGTATACCGGTGGGGTTAATGGGGATGGGAGAGTGGGCGGAGGAGGAGGGCTTGTTGGAGTGGGGGGCGCATGCGGAGGCTGTAGGAGCGGATAGGAGACGCAGGCCGGGTATATGGGTGGATGTTGTCGAGAGGGCTAGGGTGGAGATGCAGCGTGCGGGGGATGGAGGGAACGGTGGCGAGATAGGTGCGCTGAGGAACAGGCGGTGAGTTTCTCGAAGTGCTCATTGCTCGATCTGGCCCAGCAGCAGAACAATGGTCTTTAAGACTAAGAGATGAATAGCTCAGTCCAGATTTAGTTCTTCCTCAGCTCTTTCCATCGACTAGCCTTTTGAAAATCTTTACTCTCGACACAAGTAAATTCATATAAACCCTTTCATTAACATAATTGTTTACTTACAATCATTACACAAAGGTTTTGAATTTTTTGAATTTACTTTTCAGTCGATTTTTCCAATCGAAAGAAATGTATCGGAACATTCTAAAAGTATACAGTGTAAAATGTGTATTTAATGAAAAGGAAATATTAAGACTTTCAACGTACAAGCTCAATAATATCTCTCTCTAATCTATCTTGTAACTTCCATTCCTGTCCTCAAAGGGGCATGCAGACTTCGAAACCTTCGTCTCCGCAGAACTTTTCCCTTTGTTCTCGAACAACTCTCTGTGCAGCGCCCTTGCGGCCCTCTGCCCCTCGACTTGTCTCACCACAAGGCTGATACTGCCTTTGACAGCCCCTTGCGAAATCATCTCGATGTTCACATCCTCTCCGGCAATCGCATTGCAACACCTTCCTATCAACCCGGCGTCATTCCTGAAAGCCAGGTCCGGGTCAGCATTCCTCTTTTAGGACAAAAGAATATGAACTGAAAAGACCAATTTTGAGAGCAAAGCTTGGGTAAAGAGCAGTTTTAATTGCCGAAACGTGTTCTGCCACTCAGATGGGCTATATCAATCAGGAATCACGTGGGATCTGTACGTACCACATCTTTTCGCCCACAACGGATAGAATTGCATACCCCGATTCCACAGTAACGGCCTCGTGACGCAAGGACTTGAGCTCTGCGATTGCGGCACCGAGGTTACTGCTTGCTGGCAAAGCAAATGTGACGTTGACGATGGAGGTGGTGGTGAGGAGGGTGGGGAGGGCGTGGCGGGCGACGAGGGCGAAGAGGTCTTTGAAAAAGAGCGTCGGGGCTAGACCCCGGTTAGAGGCGATGCTGATGAGCGTTATGTTTGAGCGGAGCGTAATAGCTGGGGGGTGGAGAGTGCTGATGGTAGCGGCCTTTTTTGGCGTTGCGGGAGAGGGCTCGATGATTGTGCCGATGGCGAGTGGGTCGTGAGTGCTGCAGAGGCGGATTCGAGCGCCAGTCTGCTGCGCGCGCGTCAGGATTAGCGGGTGCAGCAGGTGAGGGGTGTTTTGCAGCAGTTCATGGGCTTCGGCGCAGGTGAGGCTGGGGACTGGCTTGGCGGGGGGGACTTGGGTGGGCGGGGCGGTGTAGAAAGTGGCGGTTTGGGTCCAAATGGTGATTGTAGAGGGTGTGTGGGTTCTGGTCAGTAGGAGGGAGGCGCAGATGTTGCTGTAGCGGGGCCCGAAGGTCGAGAAGGCGCGGCCTGAGGTCATGGTTATGTAGCCTGTTTTTGGTATTAGCTGGACCTACGAAGCGATGGGGGATACGAGGGTTTTGCCAGAGACTACGGCGATGCGTGATTGGCTCCTGCGCAGACGATGGGTCATGTGTGTAGCAAGCAAGTCGGGTGGCTCGTCTGCGCTTGGGCTGTAGTATTCATTTAGGGGAGGTGCAGCGTCGAAGCTGCAGTAGTCGGCTGGCATGTTCTTTGTTGGGCAGGGTTGTCAGGAAGATCGAGCTTGCGACTAGGTCATCGATTTATCTGACGCACCTGTTCTTGAAGCATGGCGAGCACACAGTGGCAAGCTGAGCGCGCAACAGCGGCAACGATTTGACTGTGTGCAAAGGACATGGCATCTTCCACGAGCTGATATATCTATAGGGCCGTTAGATCAAGTGCAACTGAAAGAGAGCAAGCCATTCGTGAAGACTTGGAGTCGTTTGTTCTATGAGAGAGGTCGTTTCCTTGTGAAGTGGAACCCGGGAAATAGTCACCTTGCCAGCTCCGATGTCTTCTTTCAACCGGTCGATGCTGTTGGTCAGCTCGGCAGATTTGAGCATTCGCAGAGCGGGCGATTTGAGTTCCCTGATGAGACCCCAGCAGTGATGGAAGACAAGGTCGATAACCCTATGAACGGTTTCCATGTTCGAACTGGTAGAAGACGCAGAGCACGCGACTCGCAGTCTTTCCAGCTGGTTAGCTAGCGCAAAGATGACGTCTGTGATCGCTAAAAGATCTCATCGCCGGATAACATTGATGTTTCTTACTGCTGAAGGATGCCATCATGGAAGCAACTGTCGTCTGAGCCACAGACGAGAATGATCTTCCGCGGGTTTCTGTATTATCAGGAATATCGTTTAGCCATCCAGCTCCCATGTCTTCAGCCACGCTGATAAAGAGAAATGGCAGACTGAATCAAAGGAGAGAGAGACTTCACAATCTCCGTCAGAACACCCCTTAGAAGTTCCGCTTTTAGGCAATCGCTTATATCGTGCACAACGACGGAATCGGAATCTTTAGGGTTGGGGCTTGGCTTGGGTTTAGACGACATTTCGCGGTTATTGTTATATTTGTGCTGTGCTCTGATATTCTATTCAACATCCTATTTGAAGATGGCAGAAAGTTACGACATTCATCTGCCCCGAGACTTGGGTTGCACCTCGCTCCAATCGGTCTTCTTCGCCTTTGTGTGCTTCCCGGCGTGGTGAAGGACCTGCAGGAACGAGACTTGCTCTGCTCCAACGTCCCCACTTTTGGCTGGCGAGACATGCGAGAAAAATTCCGCAATCAGCATCAAGGATCTACTATTATGAATCTGCCTCCGTTGAGTTTCTTCTCGCTTTCAATGCCGCTGTTATTGGCCCAGGCATGGACGGACCCTCAGCTCGGCCTCGGTGCCGAACCCGATGGCTTTGCTTGACGTCTCCACAACCTCTTGATTTACAGGACATTGCGGCAACCGTCGTACGAGGCGTGACTGACACCGTGCGAGAGACGGGTCACAATGCTGAGCGAGCAATGGTGGTGTCGTTTGGATGCTGTTGGAATTTAGGCTCCCAATACATGTGGACTGCTCGCAATATGCCTAATGCTCTCTGAGTCCCAATGAACTATGTTTCACGTCCACTGATCCTACTTGTGCTTTTGAAAGTACTGGAGAAAATCAAAATTCCGCTTCCCAACATTGATTTAGACGCCATGGTCAACGACACGATCTTCGGTCCCGAAAGCAGACCAGAAATGCGGTTATTTAGCTGGTGGTTAAACGACGGCCAGGCAGCTGCTATCGTACCCGTCATCACTTACTGGTCGCTGTGTGTTTTGTTCGAGACTATCGAATACTTTGGCCTTTTCAAAAAATTTAAGATCTACCCCACGGAGGAAGAGCAGAAGAAAAATATAGCACCCAAGAGCCAAGTAATCAGATATGTTATGATCCAGCAAACCATACAGATGATATTCGCCTTGGTCATGACAAGCTGGGAAAATCCAGACCCAATCCCAGATGACGCTTTCGGACAGACCCTTTATTTTCGGATGCTCTTGGAAGGCTCCCAGGCTCTGCAACCCATTGAAGTTACCTTCCTGGCCTGGTGTCTTCGACTAATCTACCTAGCGGTACGTCAATTTGCGGCTTTTTTGGTATTTGACGCCTGGTCATATTTTGTCCATTATGTCGAGCATAACAACGCGTATATATACAGTAAGTATTCCAGGATGAGAGAGTTCAGCTTGATATCGCTGCGTGGAAGCTGATGCGAGATCTAGGAAACATACACTCCGTGCACCACCACCTCTACAACCCATATTCGTGGGGCACACTATACAATCATCCCCTCGAAGGCTTCTATCTCGACACCGTGGGCGCCTACGTCGGCAAGAGTGCGGCTGGCCTTTCTCACCGAGAAGCCACATTCTTTTTCACGCTTGCAACCGTGAAAGGAACCAGCGACCATTGCGGGTACGATCTCCCATGGGACCCGATCAGGATCTTTGGCTACCTGACTGGGAACGGGCTTTACTTCCACAACGTGCATCATCAGTCATGGGGTTTAAAGGTGAGTGAATCTGGCCCACTTTGATCGCATGTGTAGCTGCTAATGGGGTGATTTGAAGACGAACTTTGCATTGTACTTCACGTTCTGGGACCGCATATTTAGCACCATGTACCAAGGAACGAGGCCTTTGGTGGCAAAGAAAGCGGCCAAGAAGGAGATGCGTGATGGAGTAGCTGTTGATCACGATAAAAATCCTGTTCTGAGCAAAACGTCAAATGAAATGCTTCGACAGCGGAAGGACTGAAATTAGTCCTGGTGAAAAGCGGAGGCTTGGATCAGGACGACGGCTGTTGGCGAGCAGACTGATATGTTATATGTGCCGGTTCGAGCAGTGACAAGTGATCAAATTCGTCACCTATTTTGTGCTCTGGCTATTGTACGGTGCGGACAAGGCGTGGGACGTTTCACGGTCGGAGTTATGTATCCTCTGCTATTCACGAAGATCTATCATTAGACATCTCGCCTGTATAGAGATCCATTGACTTGGGCTGATAGTCACATGATACGCTTTATCGGCTTCTTCTGGCTGCAGTCTTTGTCTATCTTAACATGGATTCAAAACACCTCTAGTCATTCATGAGCTGTCAGACAATACAGACATATCAGGCCGTACGTAGGGTGGTCCCATGCTGGTACTGCGGTGATCACCTGGCGACGACGTTTTGGTCCAACAGTAGTTCCGGACATGAGCTTGTTCACAAATGCTCGGTAGGCATGGGAAAGACTAAACTTTGCTTATTGTAAATGGATTTCAAAGTAAAACCGCAATGAGGCGGTCTCGCAGTATCTCAATATTCTGCGGAGGTCCGGCTGCCGAGGCCGAGCTGTCAGCTGCTCATTATATTGGAAGCATGTCGCCTGTGCCATGCTTTTGCGATAGAACTTCTCGTATAGACACTAAAATAATGACAAAGTACGATGTGGATGGCAAGGTTTGTACATTTTTGTGAAGCGCATCAAGGACGCAAGAAGCTCACACATCCGACAGCTAGTCGTCATTGCCGGCGGCTCTAAAGGTTTGGGGAAGGCCTTGGGGCTAGAGCTTGCAGCAAAAGGTGAGCAGCGAGCCTAATTGTGTCAGAGCGACGTTCTTTGAATTTAATTGACACTGATGGAAGGCGCGAATTTACTGGTTTTGGCGAGGACACAGAGCACTTTGGATGCTGCCAGGGAAGAGATATTTCTGGTGCGCAAATCGAACAAACAGTTGGTAGATGCTATCTCGGTGGACCTCACCGTTCCAGAAGAGGTAAGTGGAGGAAATTCTCTCCTGTATATCAGGGCTTGCCGAGGGCTATTGAACGCATTGACAGTGGTGTTCCTAGGTGAATCTCGTCTTGAAGAAATATGGCATCCTCCCAGACGTCCTGATATGCACTGCTGGCGGATCACCGACCCAAGGTGGCTTCCTTGCTGACATCGAACCCGACGCCATCAAGTCCTGCCTCGAACTGAACTATTACACAGCAATCTTCATCGCGCAAAGCTGCCTGAAACTCTGGCTAGCTGCGCCCCAGAGCACATCCACACGACACATTGTCTTCACGTCCTCTACCGCCGCCTTTGTAAGCCTGCCAGGCTATATCGCGTACACTCCGACCAAGACCGCCATCCGCGCAGTAGCAGACACGCTGCGGCAAGAGCTGCTCCTTTACGGCGATAAAGACGCGTATCAAGTCCACTGCTTCTTTCCAGGCACCTTTTTGACGGACTCCTTCGTGCAGGAGCAGCAGAATAAGGCGGAGTTGACGAAGATCATGGAGAAGAGCAATGCGCCGTTGGAGGAGCTAAGGAAGAGAACGGAGAGCGTGACGAGCGTCGCGCAGAAGTGCGTGAGCGGCCTCGAGGCTGGAGAGTTCTTTACTACGGTGAATTTTGAGGGCCAGCTGCTATTGAATAACATGCGTGGACCCAGTCCCAGGCATCATGGCATGTATGACGTTGTTATCGGTTGGTTTGCCACGATTGTGTGGTGGTTCGTGAGGCGGGATTTCGATAGGCAGACTGCGATATGGACGCGCACATAATCTATCGTCCCCTCGGTACGACCTAAGCCTTTTGTAGCGAAATAATTTGAAGATTACGCGTTAACCAATACCAGTAGCAGTAACAGTACGGAGTACAGGTCACGTATCAGTACCACCTGCAGGCTTGCCACTCAATAATAGGAAACAAAGGTTTATCAAAAACACTCTTGTTCTATGATCTGATGAGATGGAACCCTGTGGCGCCTGTTGGATGCACAGTCATCTCCAGCGATTCCGTGGATGCTGCTCGGATTTTGGGAAGTACTTTGGCTCGGGCTCGTGCTCGGCCTCCGCGTCCGCGTCATGAGATTGAGTTTCCCAAATGGTAGGAAATTGGCGGTACGAGCAAGGGAAGTAAGGTACGGAGTAAGGTAGACATTGCCCTGTAGCAATGAATTATGCATTACGCATTGTGTATTGTGCTCAGCTCACCCTACTGCGTCCACATCGCTGATACAACTCACCACAAAACTCCGCAATCTTTCTATCAAAAGGGCCACGTGAGCCTCCGATTGATCGTCTGGTGCCCGTCGGGATGGCCTCTGTCAATGGCTTAAAAGACGGTCAAGCTGGAGTTATTCACACTTACCGAGTAAGTGCTGCGTCCGCTCCACCGTATGCACGCCGTCGCAAAAGCTGACGACGCTCTTTTCAGCGCATTCTCCAGTACGGTTCAACTAGAGGCCGATGTCTTCAAATAATCGCAACGGTGGCCGCCTGGGGAGCAGGCACCATGATTCCTCTTGTTCTTTTGCTGTGGGGAGAGCTGGCAAATTCCTTTTTGCGGTTTGCGCGGCGAGATCCTACCTATACTTCGGCGGACTTCCAGCATGAGATCAACAAAAAATCGTGGGTGGGCGAATTCTGCGGCAGTTTCGGTGCTGGTAATTGATACTTGGCAGGCTTCAAATCGTTTATTTTTTCATTGGGAAATTCGTCGTAAGTCAATGCATAACTTTTACTAATAATGAATCTGCTTCTTGAGCCACCACCAACTGTTGATAGCTAAGCTACATCTACATGGTTCTATACACTGTCACAGCAGCGGACATAGGCTTCAACCTCAGAGTCAGATTTGTCCATGTCGTACTTGAGCAAGACATCTCGACTCTCGACGGGATCAATTCAAAATCCATCGGAGGCGCTACGGAAGTGATAAACACTATTTCTACGGTGGAAATTGGACTAGGTGATCAACTTGGTCAAGCTGTGCAGCTCACCTCAGCCATTGTGTCGGCATTTATCATTGCATTCGCCAGGTCATCATATAATCCCACAGTGCATCAATGAGCATTGGCTGACATCTTGCTCTAGGCACTGGAAGTTGACGCTCGTAGTCTCCACGATGATTCCCCTCACCGTTCTTACAGTAGCCGTCTCCGTGATCATCGACGTGCGCCTGGAGCGAAGGATTTTGGAAATTTATGAAGCGACGTCGAACATCGCTAAAGATGCCTTGGGAAACATTAGAGACATTTTTGCCTCTACAGCTGAAGCTAGCATCTTCGCGCAATATGATCAACTACTTGTACAAGCGAATAAGCTGGGGTATAAGAAGGCCCCTGCGGCCGCATTCCAATACTCCTTTGAGCTATTCTTCCTCTGCTGCGGCTATTCCTTGGCCTTCTGGTATGGCTCGATGCTCTATAGCAGAGGTGGTGTGTCTATTGGGAGTATTATAACGTACGTAGTTTTCCACGTTTCTCTTTCCATGCCTGTCATCGAGTATCCAAAAGCTGTTGACACGATGCATGTTCTCTAAATCCTGAATACCTCCAACTTACGTGCCTTAGAGTCTTCTTCTGTGTTACGTTCGCGAACAGCTGTATGACTGGTATTTCCGTCCAGGTCGCAGCACTAAGCAACGGATATGCAGCGGCAAAGAGCATCTTCGAAATAACAGAAGAATCTCGGCCATCTTTGCCTTCGAGTCAAGAGGACAACATCATCCTCGACGATGTTCAAGGATCCATAAAATTAGATGACGTCGATTTCAGCTATCCAGCTCGACCCGATGTGCGCATCTACAATCACATGACACTGGAGATTCCTGCGGGTAAAACAACCGCCATTATTGGGGCTTCGGGCTGTGGCAAAAGTATGCTTTACATCTTTCCGCAGACATTACTCCTTTTTACGGCACAGGGCCAATTCCGCAACAAAGCTGATGAAAAGTAATTTATACAGGTACAATTGTCGCCTTGCTTGAGCGCTGGTATGACATAGTTGGTGGCAGGATATCCCTCGACGGTGTGGACATCCGGCGCCTTGATGTCCATTGGCTGAGAAAACAGATCGGTCTAGTCGAGCAAGTATGTTGATACAATCCCAGCCCCACAAACGCACGATAAGGACATGTGCTAACGTGTTATGAGAAAAGGAACCGACGCTCTTTCGAGGTTCGATTTTTAACAACGTCGCACGTGGCCTAGTAGGTACCATCTACGAGCACAAACCATACGCGGAAAAGCTGTCACTTGTAAAGATGGCCTGTGAGCTAGCAAATGCAAAGGACTTCATCTCGGTATTACCAGAAGTAAATTGTAACCATTTTCTCGGTTGACGGTCGAGGCGACTGATCCGGTTCTCTAGACCTACAATACATGGACTGGTGGGCGCGGTACGCTCCTATCTGGGGGCCAGAAGCAGAGAATAGCTATAGCGTCGGTGTTGTCCTACCTCCCAAAGAGCAAGACGCTTGAAGTACATAGCTAATAGAACCTTCTTCTTAAAGTCGTGCCGTCGTCGGGAATCCCAAGATCTTGATCCTCGACGAGGCAACAGCAGCTTTAGATGCATATAGTGAGGAAGCTGTCCAGACTGCTCTCGACAACGCATCAGTGAACAGAACAACCATCTGTATCACCCACAAAGCAGCGACCTCAAAGAGAGCTGATCATGTTATCGTTTTCACCCTAAATGGAATTGGGGAGCAAGGATCCCCTGAAGCACTAATCGAATTAGGAGGCTTGTACGCAAAGTTTCAGGCGACCGCAACATCATCACAAGCCCAAACGAAGAATTCATCTGTAGAGACTCTTGTGGACGATTTTGCCCCACATGACGTACTAATCAAAGAAGGCCGGGTCGTTGATTATGAAGACTCCCGCAGCAGCCGGACTGAGCCCCGGGATCTCTCATTACTTCGATGCGTATTAATCATATTCTACGGACAAAGACAGTACTGGCCTTGGATGGCAGCAGTTTTTGTTCCCTGCTTCTTCGGCGGTAAGAATTCTCATTCCTTACTGTCTGCCTCGAAATTAAGACAGTATAACAGGCTTGCTATTCGCGGCCGAAGCCTTTCTTTTCGGAGAAATGGTAAATAATTTTGTCGGGCCTGTGGCATTGGTGCACAACGCAACCAATTTCTGGGCCCTAATGTTTTTCGTTCTTGCTCTGGCAACCGTCCTAATTTATGGCCTCATCGGTTTCAACGGGACAGTATTGACTTATGTAAGTCGAAAGAATTGATGATACATCTGCCTTAGTGCCGCTATATACTTACATCCTGGTAACCAGAAATTGAGCAGAGTCTATCGCTTGCAGTATCTTCAAAACATGTTACGGCAGCCTATAACATTCTTCGATGATCCAAAAAATCTTGCGGAGATCTTGACGGCCAAGCTGACGCAACATCCAACTCAACTGCAAGACCTGCTCGGCATGAATGTTGCTCTGATAATAATTATCTTGGTCAATATCGTCTCCTGCTCGATACTCGCAATCGCTACTGGTTGGAAATTTGGCTTAGTAGCAGTGTTCGGGTCTCTTCCACCAATCTGCGTGGCGGGGCTTGTGCGTGTACATCTGCAGAACGCACGCGAAGAAGAAAATCAGCGTCTTTACTTCGAGAGTTCTGGATTTGCAGCAGAATTCATAGGATCTATGCGAACAGTGACCTCACTTTGCCTGGAGAATACGCTTCTGTCAGAATATCGCACGCTACTCAAAGGCCCTTTGCATGGTGCGAAGCGAATGACATTATACACCATGGTCTTTCTCGCGCTCGCGGACTCGCTTGAGATAGGTGGTATGGCGTTATCGTTCTGGTAAGCAAGACAAGCCTTGCTCCGGCTTGGAATATGAGCACAGCTAATATCTCACAGGTACGGAGGTACTGTTTTGACTGGTAGACAATATAGTCTGGCTCAATTCTTCACGATATTTGCAGCCGTAATATTTGGCGGACAGGCTACCTCGAAATTATTCGCTTTTTCTCACAGTGCGTATCTCGAACGTGCGTGGTTGAAAGGTTTCTCAGTAACATTGCTTAGGCTTCACCAAGGCCAAGTTTGCAGCAAATCACATATTAAACCTCGGCAAATCAGAAGAGCCCAGAAAGGTGTCTTCAATAAACTTGTCGACTGATACTGAGAAGGAAGGTACAATCGCATTTCAGAATGTGTCTTTCAAATACCCGACTCGTGACGTGCGGATCTTGAATGATTTGACTATTGAGGTTAGTCAGATGAACATCACCTCTTCAAAACATTGTGCCTCATGACTGATAATCATTGCACTAGATCGGAAGAGGTCAGAGAGTTGCATTGGTTGGGCCCTCAGGTTGCGGAAAGGTAAGTTGTATACTTGACATTTCTTTAATCAGTCTGACACAAGTGTTAGTCTACCGTTTTGTCACTTTTGCAAAGGTTGGCTACTCTCTTGGTCTAGCCTTTAGAAGTGGCTCACAAAATGCAGATTCTACGACCCGGATGCCGGTGAGATCCGTATTGGGGGAGCGCGTATATCTGACTTAGATATCGAGCAAACCCGGCGGCAGATGGCCATCGTCCCTCAGGACCACTTTCTGTACCGAGGTAAGACCGAGAAGATAATTCCTTTCCACAGAACAAGCTTACAAGACCCAGGCACCATACGCGAAAATCTCTGCCTTGGTCTCAACCGGTCAGTATCAGACACCGAGCTTCATGAAGTATGTGAAGTAGCCGCGATCTACGGATTCATTCATTCGTTGCCTGAAGGTAGCTTGTTGTCGTCTTGGACTTCGACCATTGCTCACTTGTTACAGGTCTTAGCACCGCATGTGGTGGCAATGGAGGTGTCGCCTTTTCTGGAGGTCAGCGGCAGCGTCTTATCATTGCGCGCGCTCTTGTGCGGAAGCCGCAGATCCTCTTGCTCGACGAGGCAACTTCCGCTCTTGACGTCGAGAGCGAACGGTTATTCACAGAGGCTTTGCTGCGTCTTCCGCACGATGTGACCGTTGTGGCTGTTGCCCATGTAAGTTTTCCTTATCTCATACCACCCATCATTCATGTCTATTAGAGAGCTTCAGTGGGCGCCGTAAATTTGCTTTGGCTAGCGTCATTCATCGGTATGCGCTGACACAAATGTTGTTGCTGCCAGCGGTTCTCGACAATCCGGAATTTCGACCTCATAGCTGTTCTAGACCAGGGAAGCATTGTTGAGCTTGGTGCGTACGACAATCTCATGAGCCGGCGGGGACGCTTTTATCGGATGGTGAGTTTTCATAACTTTCAATATCAACCCTAAATTACTATCAACAGGCAACGATACAGCATGAAGATGAGAAGGTAGCCTCGTCGACCGCTTAATCTACTCGTTGACCTTACGCCGCGCAACCGGTTGGGTTGAGCGATCTAGCGAATGGGTAGGGTTCGGTCTAGAGCTGGGTTGACCTTTGAGCGAGGAATCTCAGGTGGCAAAGTATATAATGTGTATTGTATACAGAGGATGGGGTAAAGAGGGAGAAGTAGGAGAAGTAGGAAGTAGATAACCCTACCTATTACCACCAGAATTACCACCATAAATATCTATCACCCTCTATCAGCTCGCGAATCAACTTCTCTATCAGCCCCATTACCAGCCTTTCTACCGGTCTTTGTATTAATCTTTCTATTCAGCTTGCTATTCAACTTTCTACTAAAGCATTGACAGCATCGGCGATTTCTGAGCCGGCCCGGGAAAAGTGCATGGCTCAGCGAGCCCAGCCGGCCCTGGAAGCCCTGGGATGGCCCTGGGCTCCCACGGCCAGCCTCAATACTGAGCTCTTAAAACTTGTTAATGTTGAATATAGAGAACAGTATTGCTACCCCTGTGGTTGGTAATCTCCATTTCGAGCCCTGTAGGGCTGACGCTAGAGAATTCAAAGTTTTCATCTTTCACTTCTTTCGCCATAACTTTTTAAAATAGTTCAATTCTATGGTTCTACTGTCTACATATGCATATATGTTTCTTTTAATTCTTAAATTTTAACTAATTATGAATTCAAGTTAATTGGCTGGCGACGAGATTCATCTGTACATAATGTCGACTACGAATCTTTTGATTCTATTCTGTTCGAATAGAACTTGTCAGAAAAGTCAAGAGATCTCAATTCGACGCAGTTCGAACGATGTTAGAACGTTGCGTGATCAGGAAAGTCATCATGCAGAGTTTTCATTCACGCGACAACATCTCTTCTAACAGTCACAATCGATCTACGAAGAAGATTAATGACATGTCGATGTCAGTAAGAGATGAGAAGATACTACTAGTGAAAAAAACAACTCAGATGAAGAGTCTGCGAGTTGTGACTACAAGTGATCAAAGAATTTGCGACTCGTCGACTACGTCGATATCGAAACATCTTCATCACATCGACAGTGTCATCAAGTAATTGATGAAAAGATATCAGATAGAATAGTTGTTTCAAATGATCAGAACGCATTCTCTACTATCGATCAGAGTCATGCATCGAATGATTGCGATTGCACGTCTATATTAATAATCTATTCAACATCTACGTGACACAAGTCAAATCAAGAGCAGAATAAAGTTATTTAATACAATCACACTCTATCTTCTCATCGTACACATCTCTCTTTCATCACATATTTCTCTGCTCAATGAATGACAATCATTGAGCAAGAGAACACAATTTTCGACATTACAATCACGAGCATCATGAGTGCAAAGAAAACATCTTTCATCTTCGAATCGAGAATTGAATTGAAACATCGTTTGTATAGAATATCGTCAATGAAGAGCAGAGCAAAGACGATGCATCATAATCAAACAGCACAGACACTTTCATCAAGAGTTTACTCAAGCATCACATGCTGAATAGAAGCTATAAATTCATTACTGATAACATAGTGTTAATTTTATTGTTTTGATGACGTGAAGTCATCATGTAATCAATGAGTGATTTTCTTTCTCAAAGAGTTTTGTTCATTTAATACACATAGCATAGTTTTTCTTATGAATCGAATCTAAATCGATGTCATAAGAGTGTATGAATTCAAATCAAATCAAATCAAATCAAGTTAATTTTATTATTATTATTGTAAAATTAAAGAGCAGAAACATAAAATTCACTGTGATTGATTTAAACAGTTAAATATCATTCAAGCTTTGCAGAATTAAAGACATGATTCTGCAAGATGACGTAGTGTCAGATTAATGTTGTCTGCTATGACTTTTCATTAAATTTCAGATCAAAATAAAGAGAAAAATGCATATGAATTAGAAGAATTGATATTGCTAAAAAGCTGACGATGATCTGACCTTCATCTCAACGTCTGTAGACAGCGCGTCAAATATCACTGTCTGCACGTCAGATACTATCATACTTCAGCTCGAAATTACTCGATAGTGAGATCTTTGAAGTATTTTTTGATCTTATTCATCTTCTTCTTCTTTAAATTCTTCAGATCTAACTGTCTTGCTGACTGTGATTGTAGCCTGCGTATCCCTCTGAGGCTTTTGAATTTGTATCTCATTGACAATCTTCACTGGTTTCACCGTCGTCACTGCTTCATTCAAAGCTTCCTTGATATCTTCTCCCTCGACAATTGCCAGAGCAGAGGCAGTGGGTAAAAGGACGGCGGCTTTGGGCTTACGGCCTTTGGTGGAACGTTTGATAATGGACATGGCTGTAGGATGTGTAGGCTGACTTCTTTCAGTGGGTATACGGTGTCTGCCATATCGAGAATGCGAGGTAGACAGGATAGGCGACGGTAAGGGTGGCGGAGAAGCCATTGTCATTATCATACTAATTACAGTGTGAGAGGTAAATCATCCCGGATTGTGATGCCAATAATGCCAAGGCGGCGTCGGATTAACTATTATACCCCCTGCCAGCAACTGACCACTTCCTGAGAAACAAAAGGATAGCTTGACGTTCCACCCCTTGAGAGATATCAATCATCCACGGCCATCTTTCTACCCATAGTTCGTCCAGCAGCTATCCTATACCTTCAGCATCTCTATCAACAACCTCAACGAAAAATTCTCTTCACCAAACTTCGCTTCTAAGCTTCCGACTTCCTTTTCCAACTCGCCATGCAGTTCCCTCAGAACACCGAGCGTGTAACCCAAACTTTTTGTCTCTTTCATAGTTGTCAACACCTCTCGCTTGGCCTCATTGCTGAGCTTTCCTTCAAGCGTCCTCTTCATGAGGAATGCCCGCAACTGCATCGCGTCACCCGCGAATTTGGGCTCTGACTCCAGAGTCTGGATGCAGTGAATAAGTGTGAAGGAGTACTTTCCTTCGTCGAGATCTTCGGCAAAGCCCTTCTGCTTAGCGTAGTCAGCCGAAGCGAGGTTCTGGTAGTCGTCGCGGATCTGGAAGAAGCGCCCAATGAGGCAACTCAACAGGTTCAGATCGTCGTCCGACACCTTCTCGCTGACCGGACTTTCGGCGACCATCAACCGTGTCAGCATGCGAAACAAGCCACCCGTCTTCTTATCAACCATTTTCAGATACTCTGATATGGACGGGCATAGTGCATTATGCGTCCAGTAGAGGTCGTAGCTCTGCCCCACATACAGCTGTTGCATCTCTTCGATGAAGATACGAAAGCATGACGGGTTGCTGAGCTCGGCAGCCATACCTGTCGCTTGGGTATATTGGTACGTCGCGCTGTTGATTGTCTGGGCGGTGCCATAGATATTGTGGGTAGAGGGCTTGCCACGACGAAGTGGTGAGCCGTCTTCAAGATCATCGAGCCTGGGCGTCGTTAGGCGGTTTAAATGAGACACGGCAGGATGGAAGAGCGGGAGAAAGAAGGGTAGCAAGGGAATTGGCCTGAATGAGCAGAAGAAGACTAACATGAGAGATGCACTATGCAGCATCTTGACAACGTTCTTAATCATCTTAGCCGACTTCGGAGGCACCTTGAGCCATGTGTTGAGGGAGTCTATGGCCTGGTCACGGAAACCCTTAGAAGGGAGGGAGGTAATGTATCGATATGGTTGGAGAACAACCTGATAATCACTGTCAGTTACAGCTCCAAGGATATGTCTATCGTTTGAGGGTATGCAGCGTAGGGAAGATGTTCAACTCACATTATCGCTCAACTCCGGTAAATTCCAATCAAGGGTCAAAGACACCACATCCGCAAGAACGAGTGAATCCCTGCTCGGTTGCGAGATATGTGCCGACTTCTTGACACCATTAGTGCCATTCATTTTTATGTCGTCACCCGTACTGCTGCCGTTCCTCTTCCTCTTGTGGCCGTTCGCCTGAATATTACCGTTGACTTGGGGCTCCTTGCGTTCGGTCTTAACGGAAAGGCCGTCAGTTGCGTCCTTCGGTGGCCACATTGCCGGGTATCTCTCTACGCCATACTTAGCTCTCAGCAACTGCAACTCATTCCACTTAGCCCCTGCGTTGTATCTCGGACACTGAGTACTCCAAGCAACGTTGCCTGAAAGGGTGTACTGCATGACCTCAATGTATCTCTTTGTGTCATCAGAGAGGTCCGTCCGCGTCCTGGTGTCCTTGACCACGCGGACGTACTTGGCAACTTCGATGCGGATGCGCTCCTTACAAATCTCTCTGGCTTTCTCTTCGCTACAGCCGTGCTCCTTCATGACAACCAAGACGGCGTTTTGGACGTTGGCGTCATCGCGTTCCTTCTCGAAGGAGAATAGATCGTTGGTGAGAGAGGCAGTGATCAAAGCAGGCGCGAGAAGCTCCCTAACTTGATCGGCCTCTTCCTCAGGGATGGTAATAGCGCAGCCAAACGTGACAAGGCCGTGCCAGAGCCTCGATAGCAGGATAAAATTAGTCCCAGTTAGATAGGCTTGATCTAGGATTGGTAGGTGCAGGAGACTTACATGTATCCCACGTCAAGGGCCCTGTACGGGATGTACTCCTCAAGAGTCTTAAAGTCTGTGTCATCCTGCCGTCTACTCGAATGTTGGACGCCGGCGGCCCAGCTCTTGGCGACAACCATTGCTCTCTCATGGTCAATTGCCATCATCTCGCGGAGAATCTGAGCAGCAATTTTACGCTTTCCAGAGGCGCCTTTCTCATCGATCTTGCCAGTCTGACCGCCCTGTTCCAAGGCTTGCTCCATCTCGTCCAAAGATGCGTCGTCGATATTTTTATCGATGATGTCTGCAATGAATTAGCCTCATTCAGGATATCCCACAGACCTACGGACAATTAGCACATACCGTCATGAATGAAACCAAATTCAAGCCCATAACTGGTGATCTCCAGTCTATCCGGGAGACACTCGGGCACCGCGCAAGTGATGAAACTAATGTCTGGACCCAAGCCGCCCCTAAAAGGCTTCTCTAAGGGCCCAACCAAGCGGCGCCAATCTTCCTGAACCCTGAATGCACCGATTTCTTCAAGATCGCCAGCCACGTGCCTCCTGAGATCGATTCCATTGCAAAGACCTTGCGTGTCGTACTTAGAAGAGTCGATGATGTGCGAATACTTGTAGTCCATTTTATATGCAGACACCAAAAATGGTTGCTTTGATAGAGGGGTACTGAGGCTTTGAGGTCGCAGAGAAATGAGATAAGTTGTAATACACGAACGCGTACAGGCTCAGCAGAAGAAGATGGATAACAATGATGAAGATGATACCACTCCAAACTTCTTTTCCGATTTGAGAAATTGTTTTCAACATGCGGGATATCTTAGTGTTAACAGTGCTAGCATTTGAACAGCGTGGTTCGAAGGCGGTTCGATAGACGCTTCTAGGAGCGATCCGCTTCTCTTAAATGGTCAATTTCGTTTTTACTACGTTGCTGGGCGGTAAGGATAGAGCCACCTGCCGTAGTAATATATATTCGAACAGGGATATTTTTTCTTCTGGTAAGCTGCCTAAAGGGCAAGACCCGACCGAGGACAGCGGGAGGCGACGATGGAACAGGCGAATTTCCGCCGCTCAAAAGGGGGGGCTTGGTAAGACTCAGCTTTTCCCTGGCATGTGGCTAGTTGTACTGAAGGATGGGGAGACCTACAGTAACTACCTAGGTACCTAGGTACCTAATGGGGAATGGCCGTAGTGGGCGATTTACCGATCCATGTCAGCTTCAGTAAACCACTGGGGTCGTCATTAGGACGCGCAAGAGCAAGTCTCGAAAGAAGCGTATATCGGTAAGATAGCGCGACGCAGGTTCAAGCCCTTATAAATGTAAACTAAAGACTGTTCTCTTGTCTGTCGCCGCAGCTCACTTGTGCGTCGTTATCCCACTTATCCATCAGGCCTCGTTTAATCCTGAGCTCCCCCTTGATACAAGGTCTCTCGGCTTCTTTCCTCCCAGGCTCCCATCGGTCTATCTCAAATGGAGGCCTACTTGCCCAAAGATGCCGGTTTACGTGCTGCCGTCGCCGTTCTTGGCATAAGCGCGTTCTATGTTTCCAGCCTAGTCATTCATCGGCTCTTCTTCTCTCCTATAGCAAGATTTCCAGGTCCCAAGCTTGCCGCAATAACAACTTTGTACGAGTTGTACTACGATGTTGTCTACAAAGGGAAATACCTGTTTGAGATTGAGAAGATGCACGACAAGTATGGTATGTACTATAGCTTTCCTGATTGTCAAAATTTCCACTGCACAAGAATCACTGCGCATGTTGCAAAGGAATAAAGCTCATATTTTCAAACTATGTAGGACCGATTGTAAGGATTAATCCGTACGAGCTTTCCATTCGCGACTCTGAATACTACGATGAACTCTACGTCGCGGGCTCCGTCCGCCCAACAGACAGATATGAGGGTTTCACAAAGGGTGTTGTCGACTTCGAGGGATCTCATCTTGCGACTACACGACATGAGCTCCACCGCAAGAGGAGAAAGCCACTCGACCCTTATTTTTCTAAAAATGGCGTGACAAGGCTGGAACCCATGGTGGCAGAGCTCTGCGAAAAGCTAATTATAGGACGGTTCGAAAGCTTTAAGGGAACCGGGAAAGTAGTGAGGCTGGATCATGCCTTCACTGCCTTCTCTGGCGATGTAATCAGCAGGCTTTGTATTGATGACCCGCCCAATTTCGTGGACGATCCGGAGTTCGCTCCGGGGTGGTTTGAACTTTACCACAATGGTATCGTATCATTGCCACTGTTCATGGGTCTGCCTTGGCTAATCCAGTAAGTAACCTCCGCACTCAAAGAGTTCATTCGTTAATCAGAATAGTTTGATCCGTCTTATTCCTGAGCGCATTCTTATGTGGCTGGATCCCAGGAGCCAGACCTTCAACAAGTTCAAGCTGGTATTAATAAACCCTGAATCCTATTATTTCTACCTTCATTACCTTGCTGAAATTTATTTAGATGTGCGAAAGCCATATCAGGGTGGCCAAGCGTGAAAAGGCTGCCCTAGGATCCAAAGATACGTCAACGACGGGTGCGCGCCTCACCCTTTTCCGGCATCTTGTCAACAGTGACCTTCCGCCATCTGAGCTCACAGACGAGCGCCTGTCAAGGGAAGCCCAGGTCCTGATCGGTTCTGGTACCATCACCACAGCTGGGACGTTAGGCTTCATTTGCTATTACATAATGGCAAATCCGGCTATCAGGAAGCGTCTAGCAGAAGAGCTGAAGGGTGTCATGAAGGGCTACCCGCTGAAGAAACCGACTTGGGCCCAACTTGAGCAGCTAGCATATATGCAGGCGTTGATTAAGGAGTGCCTTCGGTAGTCTTTCTCATATCCCTCGTGGCCGAGCCATCATTAAAACAAGCTGACTGACATTGTGTAATAGCCTCAGCTACGGCACCATGCACCGCCGTCCGCGTGTTTCTCCAAAACAGCCTCTCCAGTTCAAGCAGTGGGTGATCCCAGCTGGCGTCCCAGTCGGCATGTCCGCATACTTCCAGCATCGCGATCCTCGCATTTTCCCGCGACCATTAGAATTCATACCCGAGCGATGGCTGGAGAACGTTACTCCAGAGATGAAGCTCAACTTTATTCCTTTTTCAAGGGGGTCACGGTATTGTTTGGGAATGAAGTAAGCCTGTCCACTAGCCTTGACCTGCTTGTCAACCGGGTTGATTGGAGGGGAAAATGTCTCTGACTTGCCAACTTGAATAGTCTTGCGTATTGTGAACTCAATCTCATCATCTCCGCCCTCTTCCGTCCCGGAGGTGCCGATTTCGACATGTACGAGACAGATGAATCGGACGTCATGCCAGCTCACGATTTGATAGTACCTATGCCAAAGCTGGGCACAAAGGGCGTTCGGATCATATTCCATTAAGCGCCGTAGCGCGCTTTGCGGGATTTAGGGGACGGTCACAGGTATTAGGGTTTTTTGGCAGCCAGCAGTTTCCCCCATAGAAAACCACCTCTAGACCTTTTTTTCGGGCCCTGACGGTCTTCGAGCTGAAGATGGTCTTTCAGAAATAGTCTATACTTCTGGAAGGAGCGCCGTCAAGGAAAGAGCGTCCTATTCTCCGCTTATATTCGTCCTCCGGCTTAGGTACGAAAACTAGCCGTCGCACAATCATTTGGCGATACTCTGCAGGTATTTTTTTCTTTCGATTTCGGCAATTTGTCGGCGATATCTCGAGGATTTCAATCCAGTTCAATTTAATTGATTCAACTCTTGGACTTAAAGTTCCTCCATATCGTTGAAGTCCGCCTTCCTTCTTCAGGCTGGCAACCAGTGTTAACAGATCCGTACCAAAATATGCGGTCCTTCTGTTGAACAGCCCCATAACCATCTTTGAGCCCGAAAACCATTGTAGAGAACAAACGGTCTAGAGGTGGTTTTGGAAGCGATGGCCAACTGCGATATCGTGGAAAGTCGCTATAATCGTCTCTTAAATCCCGGAAAGCGCGCTATGGCGTGGTGTTATCCAGAGCAAAAGTGAGAGGCAAAGGTTAAATGGCATATAACGAGTGTGTGGAGGGCTAGAACGCTTGCATCTGGGCAGGCCCGGCATTGAAGCTATATAATGTATATATCTTTCTCAAGTTCGCCAACTCTTATTTCAGCTTGCGCCAGGCTTGCCGTCTGCGTCTCTCCCAGATCCTTGCTACCCATGTTCTTCATGTCTGCCAACAACTCCATCACCGCCCTTAATTGGAGAATGATTAAAACGCGGACTAGATGCTCCCATTCCAGAGGGGAACTAATCTCGTAGTCACCTAGAAGGAGTTGTCGCCAGTCCGACGACGTGCCCGTGCGCGTTGACATGAGTGAGCCGGAGTGCATGCAGTCGGTTTTGGATGAAGAGGAGGAAGCGGATGTAGCAAGATCACGATCCTCAACATTGACGCGATGTGAAAGGCGATCGGTGGGTAAGCAACCCAGCAACGAGGATGGTAGCGAGCCTGCCCGGCTGTCGCCGTCTTTCATACGGTACAATACGACAATCCGTCCACAAGCCGCAACAATTTTTTCGGTCACGAAAACCAATAGAACAAGATTCTCTCTCTTAGCCATACAACTGCTGCACTTGAGCATCGAACGACAGCACTTGATGGCTTGCTTCTGATATGCGACGATGGAGTCCAGTTCGGCGCGGTTGCCGGAGTTGCAACTAGCCTCAAATTCCTCGACGGCGAAGACGACTGCAGCTAAGCACTGGCATGACTGCCCGGAGGGGTTCTGAGACGAAAACGCCGTTGAGACTAAGGTGGATGCGTGTAATGATGTGGGCGTAGCGTTGGAGCCGATTTCGAAGAGGGACGAATCTTGGGATTGTCTGGTAGGTGAATCGTAAATCGAAATCATAGAATCTAAATCGGTAGGTGGAATGCAACGTGGTATCTCATCTCCTGAGCTTAATGACGGTGATCGGAGATTTCCAGACGTCCTAGCAGCCGCGGGTTGGATTGGCTCAGGGTGCGTGCTGGGCAAAATCGTAGAGAAGAAAGGCAATGGTGAGAGGGCAAGGTTGAAGATATTATCTCCGTCTTGATAGCTAGTTTGTTGGCCAAATTCAGCGAGAAAAGACAGGTCAAAGTTCGGTTGAATGTCGGCCAATCTGTCAGTTAGAGGTTCCGTAAGTAGTTGTCCTCGCTCACTATCATCAATGTTGCCGTCCGCTAGGAGTGAAGACGCAATGGGCCGCTTGTCTGAACACACCCCTTCCTCATGCCCGGTGTCTTCCAAGCTCGAAGAAGCCGATGACTGAACTAACAAGTCCAGCGAGCGCTCCTGCTGTGCAAAATTGATGCTTGACTTCCGTTTTCTCTGATTGCCTTTATGCTTTAAGGAACTGGAAGTGCACGTCTTTCCAAGGCGCTTGCATCGGCTGCAACCGTCGTCATTGGTACTGCATTTGACCTACATACGTAGCCCAAATCTGTCAGTATGAATGTCCTGATTTCTATACCATATGTGATCTAGATTCGCATGACATTACCTTTGTGGCCCTGCATCGATCGCAAGCTGAATTCTTTTCTGGATTTGACGATTCATGTAGCCTCTCAACAAACTTCGCCTCTTTATCATGAGAATTCCAGTGCAAAGTCCCGAACATGATGAAACGAATCTTTCGTGCCCAAAGCCACCCCAATGGCGGCGAAGAGGGTCTCGAGTCCTTTCAGGTTTCGTCGAGTTCAGCTTACGCAGGTATCGTAAGGACCCGTAAAAGTGGATTTATCACCTAAGCAATGTTTCCGCTTTATTACTAAAACAGCTGCCACCTTAGTATATATGGATTAAACTATCAGGCTGAACCCGAGGCTATCGGCAGTCAGCATGCTCAGCTCGTTGGCTAGGCGGAAGGATTGTCGGTGAGTCAAGGATCAAAAGTGGCCTTGGAAGGGATAAAAGGGGCCGAAGGAGTTGGTAAAATGGGGGATTCTGCTCGTGTGCTCGCCCTCATCCATTTGGAATTCGGGCAAGCAGTCATTTGATAGAATTTTCGCTTTTGCCCGCCCACCCACTCCATAGGCTCAGCCGCATAGACAGAGGGAGTTCTTCGCGCCCTGGGGCAGCTTTGACAGCCAATTTGGCCGAGGAAGCTGCTTCTAGGGGCGGAGTTTGCGCAAACACTACCTTATACAAAAACGCCAAGATGAAACCCTGCATGTCGTATGCACGGGGTTTCCGCGCACATGGGGTTTCCGCGCACGCTAACTAGGACTAATTATCTTAGTGCTCTTTTTAGCACGCTAAACCCGATACTATCTGTAAATAACCTTTCTAGGTTAGAGTGCGCGGAAACCCTGTGACACCACCTTCCATTCCTCGCGATTAAACTCCAACCTCATTCTTCCCCACCGTCATCTTACCTTCTACCGCCGCCACCCCTCTACGACTTCTACGTCTGCGCCGAAATGTTGCTATAAGTGACTTCGTCTTGTTTAAACTTTACTCGTAGAATAGGGGATTTTGGTGGGGAAACGCGAATTTACGTGTTTTCACTACTCGTATTTACGGGGTTTCTGCGCACACTGGGTTTCCGCGCACGCTAACTATGACTAATTATCTTAGTGCCCTTTTTAGCACGCTAAACTCGATACTGTCTAAAGCTAACCTTTCTAGGTTAGAGTGCGCGGAAACCCAGTGTGCGCGGAAACCCCGTAAATACGAGTAGCGCGCATTTAGGAAAAAAATTCCTCCGTACAGCTTTGTAAAGTGCAATGACATCTTGTACTGTCAGAGTCATACTGTGAGCGTTCTGACAGTCTGCGACATCAAGAGCTACGGCGCCGCACTTGATCTCGCATGGTAGGAAGGGGAAGTACATCCGGTAGGTTGCGACGAAAAAGGAGGTATCATAGATGCTACCGATGAGTGGATCAAGCTTGTTGAGCTGCTCGTCTGTAAATGCGGACCGCCTGAATCTAACAGAGTAATCCGGCTGTGGCCGCGAAGAACCCTCCACTGCTATGCTGCCTGTCCAGCCTTCGTTTACCCCTTCAATCAGATGATCGAGATGTGTAGCCCCATAGGTGGCGAGGATTACTGCAGAAGGGACGATCAATCCAGAGATGTCTTGGATAACCCTCGCTTCATTCCTGTCTTCTATCTTCCAGCAACTCTTCTTGAATATATCTTTGCGAAATAAAGAGTCCTGAGGAACAGTTTGCTCCTTTTTCAGCAATATCTGGCAGAGATCCTCCATCTCCTTTGGAATGTTATCATCATCAAATCCACGCATATAAATCCATTTGCCCTCAAGTAATGTGGTGCAACGTGTGTCTCGGTATGGAGCACTCTTGCTCTCCCTTATCTTTTGGTCGCTAGAGCCAGTCAAGCTCGAGTCCGACTGTTTCCGATGGAGCGAGGTCGAAACTTTCCTAGTAGGAGGCGGGTATCTATTTCCATCAATCTCCACGTATTGGACAACCTGGGTAGAATATTCCATTATTTCCTCTGGCCAGCTGTCCTGTTCGTGCTCTTTACTGAGGTGGCTGTCTTGTTCGAAGTATTTCTTAGGCCACTTCCCTGTCCAAGTCCAGAACTTGATTGGAGAGCCGTCCTTACCAATGTCGCTCGCCGCTCGCCGGTCAAATGTATCCTCCTCTCGATGTTTGGCTTTATTTGACCGCGGGCCATGTCGATTGGAACGAGGGCGTAGGAGATGTCTTTATACAGGCGCTGGCTCGAAACAAGACAAGATTGGATGGATGTAGGGGAGTTTCATAGAAGATGGTGTGGTCAAGGCGGGAAAGTCTTGGCAAGATGCATGGTGCTAAATTAGCACCCACCCCTGACCCCCGCGGCTAGCTCACAGAAATGAGTCATAGCCACTGTTTCTGGTGCAGCTAGCTAATGCTTCCTGCAGTTGCAGAGAATATACGATGTAAGTATCTAACATGTATTAATGGGAGTCTCGTCGCTGTTATCGCGTGATAGACCGATCGTGAGGAAGAGAATTCCACGAAACAAACTAGCCCCTGTCACACGTCTACTTCTTCTCCTTCTCGACCAGCTGAGCCCTTGTCCCTCGATGACATTTCACGGGTATGTCTTGCCCTCCTCGCAGACGCACTTAAACACCTCCTCGGTATGCTGCACCACCTTCTCCACCGCGCCCTCGCCCCTCGTCTTCTCCAATTTCTTGTTCGCCGGGAACACCTCCCCGTCCCAACTCACCCAGTAACAACCACTCCCCTTCGTCCCATCGCTGCCAACCACGACATCCCCTTCCATCCCCTCCCCTTCAGCTTTTGGAGGAAACCTCCCACTCGTCGCCGCAAACAAATGCCTCTCCCCACTCTCCTGAATCGGCACCATGAACGCACTCAATAGCGTCTTCAGCACAGCCGACAGCACGCGTCCAACCGGCAGTTCACGCATCAGGCCCGTGGCCACGCCGGAGGGGTACGCGTGGACGAAGGAGGTATGCAGGTGTCGCTGCGCCATGCCCTCCAGGAAAAAATCACCCATCAGGCTGGCGTGCGCGCCGCATTTGTTGAGGCTGAAGGTGCGCTTCAGACTGAGGTCTGAGAAGTCGAGCGTGCCCGAGCCGCCGGCGCGGACGGAGACGTGCGGGTCTAGGACGGAGACTACGCGGGATAGTCTGGCGTCGGCGTTGACAGAGGGGTCTTGTGCGGCTGCGATTAAGAGGGGGAGCAAATTGGCGATGAATCGCATCCGCGCGTAGTAGTGCAGCACGAATTTGCGGTCCAGGCCTTCGGCCGTCTCGTCCCGGCCTTTCAGCGTCATGTATCCGGGTGTCATGAATAGCAGGTTTAGCTTTTTTTCTTTGGCTGCGATCTCGGCGCACACGCTGTTGACGTTTTTGAGGAGGGATATGTCGGTTTGGAGAAAGGTAGGCTGGGCCGAGGGGTTTATGGTTTTCATGGAGGCGATGGCGGTGTCGGCGGCGGACTGGCTGCGGCCGATGAGGTAGATTTTGGGGAAGGGGGTGTGACGGGCGAAGGCGAGGGCCGTGGAGAGCGAGATGCCGGAGGTGCCGCCGACTGGGGGTTGTTAGTGAGACGGAAGGTTTCCAAGAGAGGAGATAGGGTAGAGAAGAGCCTTTGCAGTGGGCAAATTGCTTCAAGAACAAGACGGTTTTCGGTGAGAGCATCGTAAAGAGTGGAATGTTGGAGCAGGTTGAACTTACCGAACACCGCGACGAGACCTGGGGCTAGGGATTTGAGAGCCGCATTGTGGGCTTGGACGGTTTGGAGGTTCACCATTGCTGCTTCTATCTCTGGCGACTGGATACGGGATTGTAGGATGTAGGACGCAAATGGGATCTGGGTTTCCTTGTTGCAATGAACACTTGGTCCAAGAAGAAGAACTGGAAAAGTAGGAGAGAACGTTCGGAAATATGGATAGCCCAGCTGCACTTTGGGAAAACTTGAGATGAGCTTCAGCAACTGGGATGAGGTGAAACAGCGTCAAGTAATACGAGTACCTTCCCGTGCGTGATTCGTCCGTGGGTTTAGCTTCGGCGGAAGAAGGCTGGACAGCACGATCTGGGTATCACCGGCTCCTGAACAAAGATTGAGTTTTGGATATAGACGAACAAAGCTTGAAAGGACTTGAGGTACCGGAAGGGCGTAAGTATACGGTGACCGCAAGTAGAAAGCTGAGCAAGCAGTGGTGTCCAAAGTAACGCCGAAACCTTCTGTGACGCTGATGAGGTAGGTGCAATCCAGAAGATGACTCCAAGGGCAAAGGTCAAATGTGAAAGCTCGAACTGCACAGTATAGGCGAATCAAACCCAAATCAGAACACTGCAACACCAGAGATGTTCTCAAAAGTTGAAGTTGGATGGAGATGCTTGGCATGATGTTGTTGTTCCCGGACAAAGGCACCAGTCTCAAAGAGGCTTAGCATACTGCGGCAAGCAGTGATGGGCAAGAGCAAGGTGGGGCAGTGGGGAGCGGTGTGAGCACCGGGCGCGGGGTGTGGGCAGAGCCGATCACTGGACAGGGATCTCAGTCGGATTCTGGTCCGAAACGGCTCAAGCCCGCTTGGGCTCCCAATCTAAAATAGAGTTGTAGGTGGGTGCCTAGATAAGGTCCAGATAGAGAAATTCCGTCTGTAGCGGGAGCGGAGAATAAGACTGACCGCTCATGGGCGACGCGCTTGGGACCAACCACCGGATAAGGTGACACTTCCGCGACGCTAACCCGGCAGCGCGAAGAGTGCAACCCTACCCGAGGGCTGGTGCTTCTGGGCTAGCCGAGCGGGAGGCTGCTTGGCTTTTGCCCGCGAACGGGATGCGGACGACCTGTTCATCCGAGCGGCTGCTCGCTTGCGTGTTCCAGAGGAACAAAGTGGAGGTCAGAAATACGAGAGCGAGGCCAATCAGCGCCCCTCTCTGTACGATTCCTAGAGAATCATCCGCCCATCTCCCAAGTTGTGTGAATTCTTGAACACAGCAGCCTCCGGTCCGACAATTCACCGACGGACGCCCTCGTCCCCGGTTCTGCTGCAGAGATTGTTTCAACAACCAGAGAATGTGCGCTGCACGCGCTTACGACTGTGTATGTATCTCGTCAGCCATCAGAGCGCCCAAAGCGGGAGTCGATAGAAGGGCCGTACTACCTTTTGCTGCTTTCTCTGCCCCGCGGCGCGCCTCTTCTATCATGGATCCCATTGTTTGCATGACACGGACCAAAACGGTCGCGAAACACCTGCAGGCCTTGTTGCCCGTCAGGCATGGATCACGTTATCCACGCCTTCAGCCCAAACCGAGAGCGAAGGAGCCTGGGGGCGCGCACTAGGCAACGTGCTACTTTACCTAATGACCTGCTCCCTGCTCCCCTGTGGCATCTTCTGCTCCCGACAGTTGACACCCACCCCGACAACCGTGTTCAACCCTTCCAACTTCAGTCCTTCTTTCTTTACTATACTTAATACATTCGATTGACGCTCATTAGCGCATTCGAACCAGGACATCCACAAACATGAGCTTGGTGGGCAACTTCGTGGCCAATGGCGACCGCGAGGCTGCACACAACGGCGTGCCACCTTCAGATACAGTACAATGCCGTCCATCCCACCGCACTGGCACCGTAGGCTCCGACCCAGATGCTTCCACAATTGCTGCAAACGCAGGCGGCACAAGTTCGCGCAAACCCAACCAACATTTCAGGGCCGAAAGTGCGAAGGACGGCGTCTCCAGTGTGGAGAGGAGAGAAGGGGAGGTTCATCAGCTGGCCAGACGGTTCACAGAGCAGAGCAATTATTCAACGGCTGGACAGAACCCCTTTGCTGCGGAGCCTGGATCGACCCTGGACCCCAATGGTGAACACTTCAATGCCCGGGCTTGGTGCAAGGCCATGCTGCAGATGTACACCGAGGACAACCAAGCACATCCACTCCGGACCGTGGGCGTAGCCTTCAGCAACCTGAATGTGCACGGTTTCGGTTCCGATACCGATTATCAGAAGAGCGTAGGCAACGTCTGGTTAGAGACTCTCGGTCTGGCGAGGAAGGTCATGGGTCAACGTCAGCGCAAAATCGAAATTCTGCAGAGCTTGGATGGATTGGTGGAGGCTGGAGAGATGCTTGTGGTTCTTGGACCACCTGGATCGGGATGCTCGACTTTCTTGAAGACCATCACTGGAGAGACACACGGCTTCTTTGTCGACAAGAACTCAAACATCAATTTCCAAGGTACGTCCGACGTCATTCACGTGAAGGTTTCCTGCTAATAGTCACCAGGTGTGAGCGCAAAGCAAATGGCCAACGAGTTCAGTGGAGAAGCCATCTACACCGCTGAGGTCGACGTCCACTTCCCCAAGCTCACGGTTGGAGACACCCTCTTCTTTGCTGCCCGGGCCCGAGCACCACGCCACATTCCTGGAGGAGCAACTGTGAACCAGTATGCCACACACATGCGAGACGTCATCATGGCCAGCTTCGGTATCAGCCACACCAAGAACACCATCGTAGGAAACGACTTCATCCGCGGTGTATCCGGTGGAGAGCGCAAGCGTGTCAGTATTGCCGAAGCCTGCCTCAGCATGGCGCCGCTGCAATGTTGGGACAACTCCACTCGTGGTCTCGACAGTGCCAATGCCATCGAGTTCTGCAAGACTCTGCGCATGCAGACAGACATCAACGGCGCCACGGCCTGCGTTGCCATTTACCAAGCTCCTCAGGCTGCCTACGACCACTTCGACAAGGTCCTGGTTCTATACGACGGTCACCAGATCTACTTTGGTCGCACAACCACGGCTAAGAAGTACTTCCTTGACATGGGTTTCATCTGCCCTGACCGACAAACCGATGCCGATTTCCTCACTTCTATGACTAGCCACCTCGAGCGTGTCGTGCAGCCAGGTTACAAATACCGCGTGCCCCGGACGCCCGATGAGTTCGTCGCACGATGGAAAGCCTCAGCAGAGCGAGCACAGCTTGTGCAAGACATTGAGGTGTACAACGCAAAGTTCGCACTCGGTGGTGAATACCTGGACAAGTTCAAGCAATCCCGGAGAGCTCAGCAAGCCAAGGCCCAGCGTGTATCGTCACCCTACACTCTTTCATACGTACAACAGGTCAAATTGTGCTTATGGCGTGGATTTCAACGATTAAAAGGTGATCCCAGTATCACAGTTTCTTCGTTAATCGCAAATTCCATCATGGCTCTTGTCATCGCCAGTATCTTCTACAACCTCAAGGCCGACACCAACAGCTTCTTCCAGCGCAGTGCTCTCATCTTCTTTGCCGTTCTCATGAATGCCTTCGGTTCCGGCCTCGAAATGCTCACTCTTTATGCTCAACGACCGATTGTGGAGAAACACTCTCGATATGCCCTCTACCACCCGTCCGCTGAAGCATTCGCATCTATGCTAATGGATTTGCCCTACAAGGTCCTTAACGCCATCACTTACAATTTGGTTCTCTACTTCATGACGAACCTAAGGCGAGAGCCTGGTCCTTTCTTCTTCTTTGTATTCACCTCGTTCGTCCTGACTCTAACCATGTCCATGTTCTTCCGGTCCATTGCATCGCTGACAAGATACCTCGTTCAAGCCCTGGCCCCCGCCGCGATTCTAATTCTGGCTCTCATCATGTACACCGGTTTCACCATTCCGACACAGTACATGCTCGGATGGGCCCACTGGATTACCTATATCAATCCTGTCAGCTATGGCTTTGAGTCTTTAATGATCAATGAGTTCCACAACCGCGACTTCATCTGTGTCAATTACGTCCCGTCGGGTCCTGGCTACGCGTATGTCGGGCCTAACAACCGTGTTTGCTCCACAGTCGGATCAGTACCTGGACAGCCCTATGTCAATGGCGACGACTTCATTGAGTCATCTTACGGCTATACCGCCTTGCACAAGTGGAGGAACATCGGCATTATATTTGTCCTCATGTTCGTCCTCATGAGTGTCTATCTGATTGCTACCGAGTTTATCACCGAAAAGAAGTCGAAGGGCGAGGTCCTAGTCTTCCGTCGCGGACACAAGGCCCTGAAAAAGAGCAAGTTAGAGGAGGATCTCGAAGGCGGTAGTGGCCGCGGCATTGCTGTGGAGAAGACTCAATCGGACGACATTGCCATCATCGAACGCCAGACTGCTATCTTCCAGTGGAAAGATGTTTGCTACGATATCAAGATTGGAAAGGAGCATCGCAGGATTCTTGATCACGTCGATGGATGGGTCAAACCGGGTACCTTGACCGCGCTTATGGGTGTCTCTGGTGCCGGAAAGACCACGCTATTGAATGTCCTGGCTACTCGTACCACCATGGGTGTTATTACTGGAGAGATGCTTGTCGATGGCAAACCTCGTAATGACTCCTTCCAGCGCAAGACCGGCTACGCTCAACAACAAGATCTGCATTTGAACACCTCCACGGTTCGCGAGGCCCTTACGTTCTCTGCTCTTCTACGCCAGCCCGCTCACGTTCCTCGTCAAGGGAAGATCGACTATGTTACGGAAGTCATCAAGCTCCTAGAAATGACCGAGTACGCTGATGCCGTCGTTGGTGTTCCTGGCGAAGGTCTCAATGTCGAGCAACGCAAACGTCTCACAATTGGTGTGGAGCTTGCCGCCAGGCCAGCTCTACTTCTCTTCTTGGACGAACCTACCTCTGGACTTGATTCTCAGACATCATGGGCTATCCTCGATCTCCTTGACAAACTGAAGAAGAACGGCCAGGCTATTCTGTGCACCATCCATCAACCCTCTGCCATGCTGTTCCAGCGCTTCGATCGTCTCCTCTTCCTTCAGGCCGGTGGTCGCACCGTGTACTATGGAGATGTTGGCGAGAACTCGCAAATCCTTATCGACTACTTCGTCCGCAACGGTGGCCCCCCGTGCCCTTCCGCCGCTAACCCCGCCGAATGGATGCTCGACGTCATCGGCGCCGCTCCTGGATCCCACACTGACATCGACTGGTACGACAGATGGCGCAACTCCCCCGAATATGCACACGTCCAAGAACATCTCGCCGAACTGAAATTCGAACGCTCCCAACAGGTCAACCTTGCCCGCACCGTCTCGGGCCAGAAGCGCGAGGACAAGGCCAGCTACCGCGAATTCGCCGCTCCCTTCGTTGCACAGCTCCGCGAAGTTCAGATCCGAGTGTTCCAGCAAATCTGGCGCTCACCAACGTACATCTACTCCAAGACCGTACTGTGCGGTAGCTCAGCTCTTTTCGTCGGTTTCTCTCTGTACAATACGCCCAACACGATCCAGGGACTTCAGAACCAGATGTTTGCTATCTTTATGTTGTTGACTCTCTTCGGTCAGCTCATTCAGCAAATCATGCCACATTTCGTTGCCCAGCGCGCTTTGTACGAGGTCCGCGAACGTCCATCTAAAGCTTACTCTTGGAAAGCTTTCATGATATCTAACATCGTCGTCGAACTCCCTTGGAACTCGCTCATGTCCGTCCTCATCTTCGTTTGCTGGTACTACCCCATCGGTCTGTACCGCAACGCCGAACCCACTGACTCCATCACGCTCCGCAGCGCGCAAATGTGGCTCTTCATCTGGACCTTCCTTCTCTTCTCATCCACCTTCGCACACTTCATGATCGCGGCTTTCGAAACCGCTGAGAACGCCGGTAACACGGGTAACTTGCTCTTCATGCTCTGTCTCCTGTTCTGCGGTGTCCTCGCTACCCCCGCCCGGCTCCCAGGTTTCTGGATCTTTATGTACCGCGTCTCGCCATTCACGTACCTCGTCAGCGGTATGCTGTCCGTCGGCATCTCCAACACGGAAGTCATATGCGCGCCAAACGAGTACCTGCACTTCGACCCGCTTAACGGTAGCTGCGGCGAGTACATGGAAGCGTACAAGTCCACTATGGGCGGCTACATCGAAAACGAACTCGCGACCTCAAACTGCAGCTTCTGCCCCATCAGCGACACAAACGTGTTCCTTGGTGCTGTCTCAGCCAACTACTCGGATGTGTGGCGTAACTTCGGCATTATGTGGGTGTACATCGTCTTCAATATTTTTGCGGCGTGTGCGCTGTACTGGTGGGTGCGTGTCCCGAAGGTCAAGAAGGAGAAGGCGAATGAGATCCCTGTTGCTGCTACGCAGGACCCCATCGACAGTGAGTTTGAGGCTGATCGGGAGGGGGAGATCGTCGAGCACAAGGAGAACAAGAGTGCGAGGCAGTATGAGCCCATGGTTGAAGGACAGGAGGCGGGGACGAGGGATGCTGAGAAGTACAGGAAGGCTTAGTTCTTCCCTCTCTTCCTGGATGTTTTTCTCTCCCCCATAAACGAATGTTTTTCTTTCTCTCATCACCCTCCCTATCCAACAACGAGGTTTCACTTTGTCATCCCGCGTTTTGGAGATTGCACAGATAACACTATCTTACGCACGCGATTGCATATTTCTTTTCAGGCAAGCTCTTAGATGCGACATAACAAACTTTGTGGTTAAGACTCAATTTGAGGATCTGTGCATTTCTCAGTAATGGTAATTACACTGTGCGGCTTCTGAATGTTATATATGCGTACAGAGGGCCATAGATAGAATGTGATATTACTTGCATCTTATCAAGCTTCCGTCTTGCACGCCGTGAATGTTCGTCATGTCATACTATATCTCAAGGATGATCAATGTCTAGCGTGGTCGGCTACAAAGGGTTTACAATAGCATTAAATCTTCAACCATGAAATTAAATCTGATTCTACAACAGGCTTAACCACTAGCTGCATACTTTATAATTATGAGGAGATTTAAAAAAAAAATTTGGCGTCATCATGTGGATTTGGTCATCTTTAACGACGACCAATTAATACCCATGAGAGGTAGTAGATATCCCTAGGGTGTCAAAAAAAGATTTCAAGGCATATTTGGCAAAAGGGTAGAAGTAAAGAACCGTATCCTCTCAGATTTCAGTTCTGCTACCTATAGCAAGGACATTGAAATCGTGTCCCCTGCAGAACAGTGAGTGATTATGCCCGTCTCTCGTCTGACCCTAACCCTACTCGTATGCACGGGGTTTCCGTGCACACTGGGTTTCCGCGCACTCTAACCTAGAAATGTTAGTTACTGGTAGTATCGGGTTTAGCGTGCTAAAAAGGGCACTAAGATAATCAGTCATATTTAGCGTGCGCGGAAACCCAGTGTGCGCGGAAACCCCGTGCATACGAGTAATGGGGAATGGCCGGATTAGGCGAGTTACCGATCACATGCCGATCCATGCTAGCTTCAAGAAAAGCAAGTCCCTAAAGAAACATATTCCGAATAATGACAGCACAGTAGTTCTCTGAGCCTCTCTGAGCAACGGAAATTCGTCTGCGCTATCGTCGCCCTCTTTTCATCCATGGCCTCGGCCCAACTATTAAAAATGCACTGGATTTCCGCTCTGAGGTTATATAACATCTATCCACCATCAGCCTACTCGCCCTCCCGATCACACCAACTTAGCGATGCATCCCGTAACTTCCTCCTTCGTTTCGCTTTTGGCCTGTATCCTCGCATCGACTGTTGTTGGTTCAAGTACGCCTTCAATATTTGATCTAAAGAAATTTAAACCCCAGGACATTATCACACGGGATGTGGCTGTCATTGGTGGCGGCTCTGCAGGCACATACTCAGCCATTAGCCTAAAGGATAAAGGCAAATCGGTCATTGTCATTGAAAAGAAAGAAAGGTTGGGTGGCCACACTGAGACATATATTGATCCCGCGACCGGCACTCCTATCGATATGGGAGTCATGATCTGGCACAACATTACCGTTGTAAAGGACTACTTCAAACGATTTGGTATTCCAATCACCAATGCTGCTGATTTCTTTCAACCAACGTTAAACTATGATTTTCGTACCGGAAAAGCAGTCACTCTATCGTTCACTCCATCGGCAGCGGAGGTATCCGCAGCCTTCTCTGCCTATACGGCACAGCGTTCCAAATACCCCAGGCTGAACGATGGGATATTCCTTCCAAGCCCTGTGCCCGAGGACTTGTATATACCGTTTGGGGAGTTCGTACAGAAGTATGGACTTCAAGCGGCGGTTCCCACCATGTTCAACTACAATCCAGGTGTCGGAGATATATTGGCGAACCCGACGGTCGAACAATTCCGATACTGGGGGTTGAATATGGTGCAGTCCTTATCGACTGGCTTTCTGACTACGGCCCACCACAACAGCAGCGAACTGTACACCAAAGCTGAAGCAGAGTTGTCTTTGTCCTCAAGTCTCCTCCTTAATTCCGAAGTCGCGAATGCGGATCGAGGCGAAGGAGGGGCAGGTATCAAGCTCGTTGTTCGTACACCCCAAGGCAACAAGCTTATTCTCACAAAGAAGCTCCTCGTTGCCATACCCCCAAAGCTTGACTTCCTGGCCCCGCTGGACCTCAGCGACAAAGAGAAGATAGTCTTTGGAAAGTTTATTGATGCGGGTTACTACGTTGGCATCGTAAAGAACACGGGCTTCCCCGACAACACCAGCATCACGAATGCAGCCCAGAACTCGGAGTACAATTTTCCTCCTCTTCCAGGAGTGTACAGCTTCGCCCCAGCTGGACTTCCCGGATTGCGAATGGTCACCTACGCCACTCCGCAGAGTCCCAAATCCTCTCCCCTGCCTGACGCGCCAGTGAAGGCGGACATAATAAAGTCCATCAAGAGGCTTCACAAGCAGAATCCGGACAAGTTTAGCCAAACAGAGCCGGAATTCGTTGATTATAGATCGCATGCACCGTATACTCTTCAAGTCAGTTCTGAGGATATCAAGAACGGGTTTTATAAGAAGCTGTATGCGTTGCAGGGCCTAAAAAATACATACTGGACTGGCGCAGCGTTCAGGGCGGAGGATAGTAGTTTAATCTGGAGGTTCTCGGAGGAAATAGCGTTGCCGCAATTGCTTGCGGGCATATGAACTTTCGTACAAGACTGATAGATTAAACTTCCTTGAAAATATCGGGTATGCCGAGCTCGGGCCATGGCTGTTGCATCTGCGATTCAGATAGACAGCACAATTCAACAACCACAAATTTGATTGACTTCATACTTTGCGCGTTTCTATTTCAACCCTATTCGAAACATCTTCTGCAATTTCATGTATATATCTTAAACGTTGATGTGATTACTTTTGCAGTACGTGTGAGTAGCTTAAGAATTGCTCGACTTCACTAGAGAATGTGCGCGTAGGTAATAGAATCAAATTCGGTAGATAGCTTAGTAAAGCTAATAATATGGAAAATTAACACTAAGCTATAAAGTACAGAAGCAAATCGTTCTTTATATACTCAAAAGATCAAATTCAAGCATCATCAATTAAGAAAAGCATTGTCGATGAGATAAATGAGATTGCATGTGACTTTGTCGAGGGATAGGGGAACAGGTGCGGTATAGAGAGCTTCGTAGAAGCAACAGGGTGAGCAAACAACGAACACATGCAATGATCGCTCTAGTAGATAGGTAGCTCTAGAAGGTAGGCTAGATACAGATAGGTAGATAGATGAATGAATAGATAAAAGGTAAGATAAAGAGTAGATGCCTGTGTCTCATGTAGAAGTATATGATGAAGGAAAAGGAAAAACCGCTCGGGAAACCCCTATCAGTAGTAGCCAATATCCCCATGAACCTTGAAGGTGCGGCCGGATCAATGCTGTTCCTTGGGTCATCAAGGTGCAAGGTTTCACCTCAGGACATTCTTTCCCCACCCATTTAATGCTCGTCCCTTGAGCATCAATCTGACCGTTTGATGGTACCAGCGAGGCGAAGGCGAAGGCGAAGGCGAAACCGAAAGCAAAAGCGAAGACGAAAGACAAAGATATAGAAGAAACTCGAGCAGAGTGACAAGAAGGGAAGATATTGAATAGCGAGTAGGTCAATAGCTAGATGATGATGTATTCAAGGACGACGATTTAGACATTTACTAGTCAGTAGGTCGATAGCTAGAAGACGAGATATTCAAAGGCGAAGATTTAAACATTTACTAGTCAGTAGATCGATAGCTAGAAGATAAAGTTTTCAAGAATAGACTTTTGAAGCAAAGATGATTCAAGCTTAGATAGAACAAGAGCAAAGCTCTCAGTAACTCTTGCTGTACGATTGAAGACGAGATATATGACGTGATTTCGTAGAGAATAAACTGCGAAGCAGAAGATGATTCTGACTTAAATAAATCAAGGCGAAATTCTTGCTGAGAGATTGAATGCTGAGACAAAGACGAGATATATGACTAGACTTCATAGAAGATAGACTTTGAAGCAGAAGAGTGACGAAAGATTTAAATAGTTGCATGATCTTACGAAGTAGTAAATGAGTTACTCTGTGTTACGAATGTGTCAGAATGTTATGAATGTGTCAAAGATCAAACTTTAATCAATTCACAGTGAACACTAGCGAGTTCACTGTGTATTGATTAGAGCTAGTCAATGATCTAGTCGAGATCTGATCTAGATCTGACTCAGGTTTGACTCAAATATGACTCAATCTCTTTTTTCTTTCTCAACATCTGTCAGAATCATGTTTAAATGATACAATCAATGAAGATCAGAATTGATAGTGCTTGATCTTTAAAGATAACTATAACTGAATATTAAGAATACAGAAGAAGATTGATACAAAAGCTTTTATTTATGTAATGTTCAAAGACTGCGCTAGACTCAAAAGAGATATGTTTGTGACATGAAAAGAATGTGATGTAGATGAACAAGATGTTGATGAAAGAAAAGAATGTTAAAGAAGAAAAAAGAGTTTTGAAAGAAAAAAGAGATTGAGTCACATTTGAGTCATATCTGAGTCAAACCTGACTAGCTCGCTGATTAGTTCTAATCATTACGCAGAAAACTCGCTAGCGTTCACTGCAAATTGATTAAAACTTCAGTCTTGTCAATCTTGATATGCTTGTAACATTACTCTCTTCTTCAAAAATTCATATTTGCATGAATGTAGTTCATTTGCTTGCTTTTGTTGATAATTATTTCGATATTTAGCGCGATTTGTTTGAATATAGCTTATGAAATTCATTCAAAACTTTCTCTGAGTCATTGAATTTCTCTTTATCAACATAGTATCATTTGTCGTTTCTATTTAGATTTGTTCATTTGACTTTGTACTGTATTTGATCTTGATAGCATCTGAAGTTCAATATATCATCTATTTTTCAATGTTCATCATCTTCAATAGTGATTGATCTGAGTGATTCTGAATGCTGTTCTGATAGAAGATCTTCTGAATATGATTGCAGTAACTTTAAGCTGAACATTGAATGCAGATGCTTCATGCTGATTGATAAATGAAGATGATAGAAGATATTCACTTTGACAGTGATTTGATAAAGATTTAGCTGTTTATCTTTCAAATCTTTGCAAAGTCTTGTTGTCTTGACGTTTTTGAAAGATAGTCAAATTCAATCATTGACTTCATAAATGATATTTCATTTATGTTTATTGATCTGAACTTTGATGATCAGCTTCATCTTTTTTAATTGTTGATGATTAAAGTTCAGTAATTCTTTCATTCAAATGATAATATCATCTGCTTTTTTAGCTTTAAATCGTTCATGAGTTATTTTGTAGTCAGTTGTATCTGAATCGAAACTCATTCAAGAATGAAATTCTTTATTAAAGTAAAAGAGAATCATTGAAGTTATTGAAAAGATATTGAAATTGTCGCTGAATTTCGTCATAAATATTCATTTGACTCAGTCGTTCTGCATGTAATTGCAGTAAATTCTAAGTTCGCGTTCAACATTTTGATTGACTTGTTTCAATTAATCATTGATTTCAGAATGATAAACTGTGAATAAACTAGCTGTGATTCTCAGTCACTTGCAAAGACTTTTTCACATAGTCGATATGAATTGAAAGTCTCTGTTCAAAACAATAGAACTGAGTAGATTATGCAGTCGATAGACGTTTCATAATAGACTGATCATCAAGTCGAGTTTTGAGTTAACATTTTGAACTCGAATCAAGATCGAGTCGAGTTGCTCATATTTTCAACTCGACGTGACTCGACTCAACTAGAAATCGAGTTAACTCAACTTGACTCATCAAGAACTTGAACTTGACGTCAAGAGCGCTAAGAATAGAAACATAGAATAACACGTTTGCTTGTTCTTTGCATTATCTTTTCACATTACTCATTGCATTGTCTATATATTGCATTATCTTTTCGCATTACTCATTACATCATTTATATACTATCTTCAAGCTATTAACAACTATTGTTGTTAATACAAACTATTCTATAAAATGTCTAGTTCATTGACAACTTTCAATCTGTCTGACGAAAGCATTTCACATAGTTCATTTTCAGATAGTCTTCATTCTGAAGACTTTGCAAGTCAAGTTCAATGATTTATAAATTCTTTACATCATTTTGAAAAGAAGAAGATTAAACAAGAAGCGATGAACAAAATTCATCAGAATTTCTCACAGCTCAAGATAAAAGAGAATAGCAAGTATGTTCAATGAACTTTGAATACAGATGACTCTTTTCTATGATGATGATCTCAAATCTCTGTTGTCGAGAGTATTTAAAACAAGACTCAAAAAAAGATAGTCAATTTGCTCTGATTCAAAAAAGTCAAAAACGATAAGCAATTTGATATATGAAATCACTTTATACAGTTGACTTCGATTGTTGAAGAATTGTCTAAAATCTCATGCACAATCTGTCATAAGATTATGAATCATTCAACAGCTTTTGATAGCTTTAACACGTCTGCTATGAAAAAGCATCTTGAATCAGACTTTTGCACAGCGACAAAGCGAAAATGCAAACACTTGCAATCACAGACTGAACTGACTTTCGAACGAGTAAGTCATATCTGATAATGCAAATTGATAATGCAAAATTGACAAACTATTAGAAGAAAAGTCATATCAAGTTAGTTTCTGTCTTCAATCAAGAGAATTGAGAAGATCAATTATGCAAGATCTTTGTTGACTTGAATTTATTCTTTCGAATCGTTGATAATGAGCAATTTCAAAAGCTGCTACAAATGCTTCGTTCAGATCTGCAGATTGCACATCACACAAAGATGACAATCATGATTCTCTCACACTATAAGAAGATTTGTGATAAGATCAGATTGAATCTTACAGAGTCACGACGTGTCTCTATTGCTTTGAACGCATGATTTAGTTCTCAAAGAGTAGCGTACTTGAGAGTGTTGATATACTGAGTCGATGTTAAATTTCAGTTTTGTGAACATTTTATTGAATTTATGTCTCTTGATATTGAGCATATCAAGCGTCAATTGATGATGAAGCTAATGAAAATTCTGAAGAACTACGCTATTAAGAACAAGCTTATCGAAGTTGTTATCAATAATGCAAGCAATAATAGTATCTTGAAAGAGAAACTTGAAAAGATCATAAGTCGTTGTGAGTTTCAATGAGACAGAACACAGAATTTCATTAATTGCTTGACTCACATCATCAATCTTGTGACTTAAGATTTTATTCAAGCTCTTGAATCAAAGACAATAACTGATAATGTTATTGCTCAATTAAAGAATGAGCAAGTGCAAGATATTGAAACAAGCAGAGAATTATCTGTTGTGATCAAAAAGATATTGCTTCAAATGATAATGCAAAAAAGTAATGCATTTATTAATCATGAAATTAAATTTGTGCTCTGATGATAGCTGTCAACGACTCTTCTCAACGATTGATTCGCTTCAGAGCTTTTCAAGAGCAGAATGACAAAAGATTTAGAAAACTGATACAAGATATTTGCATTCGTTGAAACTCTATGTACTTGATGCTTCATCAAGCATATCAACTACATGAATTTGTTGATCTTTGAACAGAGAAATACTGCAAAGATTTCAAGATCACAAGAATCAAACTTGATGAAAATAAGTGATTCATGATTTTGCTTGTTGACAATCTATTAAATCTCTTTTACGAATGCACTTTAATAGTGTCATAAACAACTAATGCAGATATTCACTTGAAATTTCGAATATTTGATGCACTTTTCAATCATCTTGAGCAGATTGAAAAGAATATAAGAAGAAGTACTTGCTCATTGAGTGCTGTTATAGTAAAGACTTGCAAAAAAGTCTCAATCAAACTTACAAAGTATTATGTCAAGATTGAAGACAGCGATGAAACAATATATAATCTTGCAAATATTCTGAATTCTACAATGAAGCTAGATCTTTACAAGACTTGAGATGACAAAGACAATGAAAATACAGATCATGATGAAGAGTCTGTTCACTACGAGATCAAGTACAAGACAGAGTTCAAAGAGTATTTTCATCGTTACTATAAAGATTCAGCTGTTGATTTGAGAGCAGAAGCACAAAGAGCAAGAAGTGATGCTGATAAGATAATGCATTATGATAATGCATTTGATCATTTACTAATGATCTTGTAGTCTGTTGCAACTGTTAGAAGATCATTGCTTCAACAATCTCAATGTGCTTATTCTTTTCAAGACGAAGATGATCAATATTTTTGCACTGATGTTATAAATGAGAAATGTTTGACATGACAGTTTTGAAAAGACAATGCTTCAAATTTTTCTAGATTGATGCAAATGACTAAAGATGTTCTTTCATGCTTAATATTCTTGATAGATATTGAGCGAACTTTCAATCTTGCTAAAAGAGTATGTTGATGAGATCAATCACAGATGAGTTCAAAAATGATGAAACAAATAATGCTGATGAAGTATTACAATCGAACTATGAATTTGAATTCAGATGAGACTATTACTTAGCTCTGAGATATTTATCACAGAGAGAAGAATGATGATCAAGAGATCAACAAATCTGCTGATTTATTTCAAGTATCTTTGAAGACTGTTCTGATGCAAATTTATTCATAGATTTGCAATATCATCTCATTTATTAAAAGTCTTGCATTTAAAGCAAGTACTTATTAGAAGTACAATTGAGTCAATGCACAAGAATAATGCACAAGAGTAATGTGAATGTGATTTCAAGAATTACACTGTCTATCTAACTGATGAAGACAGACATTTTCTAGTCTGTCTTGAAAAACATGACATCAAGATTCATCATGAGATTCTTCATAAATCTCATATTTCTATCTTGAATGATGATGCATTTGACATGAATTGTTGTTAAGTTGATGTCTGCATAGAGCAAAATGTCAATGAAAATTCTACAACAAGAGTGATAATGTGAAAGAGTAATGCACTTACTTTTCATAAAGAAGCATATAAAATCTTCAATGACTTCTTGAAGAGCACTCAAGACAGAGCGCTGAATGCGAAAATCATATTGTAGCATGTTCACTCAAGCATAATCATGCATAATCTCTTTAATCAGTCTTTCGAAGATCATTTTGAGAATGAGATTTTTTGCAATTTTCTGATATTTTCGAATTTCACGCAGCGTAACAGTGTCTGATTTGTAGCGTCTTTTCTGTTGCAAAGCATTAGTATGTCAGTAGATAATGCATTACTCATGTGCATTATCTTTTTAATAGTAATAATAGATTTAAAGACTGAAGTTTCTTTGATAACATAATGATCAGTTGAATGCATTGAGTTCTTAGACATCTTACGTGCTGATGCACATGCTAAAAATGAACTTGTCAGCAATAAACAAGTCATATTGCATTATCAGTATGCATTATCGATAACATGCTTGCTGCATGTCATTGTTTATCAAGAATGATTGATTTGATTTATATAAACTTGATTTTTGAAAGTATTATCTTTGAAAGTATTATTTATTGAAGCATTGATTACTAAAACGATTCAAGAAAATATGATAGAAGAAGTGATTGAAAAATCAGAAAAGACATTGAAGAAAATATTGAATAAGTGTTAAGAAATAAGTGTTAAGAATAATAATTAAATTTTTCTTGTTGCACTCAAATTCATCTCACTTGATGAGTTTTTTTCTTACTTTTCAAAATTCTCTATCTGTTCATATTTTATCAAACTACTCAAATTTCATCAATACTATTGCATTACTTAAATGCATCATCAAGAGAACAATGCTGACTTTAACAGACACTTTTCACTCTGTTTAACAGTTCAGAGATAATTCTTCGTGAAAATTAATTCATCTCACTTGATGAACTATCAATCTATCTCTTACTTTCTCAAATTCTCTATCTGTTCATATTCTATCAAACTACTCAAATTTCATTAATACTGTTGCATTACTCAAATGCATTATCAAAAGAACAATGTTGACTTTAACAGATAATGTTCATTTTATTTGTAAACTCAAAGTCTATTGCAAGTTGAAATCGTGATGAAAATTGATTCAATGAGATTAAAGAATACTACAAGTGACAGAACAACGATCGTGTAATCATATTCAAATGACTACACAAACTAAGACAATTCAATGTTTGAAAAGAAGCGAATGAAATCAACAAAGCAGCGATGAAAGACAATGTAAAAGACGAGATAGAACAAGAGTGAAAGAACAAAGATATTCATGATAATGCATCTCAGTAATGCAATACTAGATAAAGCGTTGATCTGTTTATAGTCGAATGCTTTGAATCGAAAATCAGATGCAAAGCGAATGCTGAGATTGTTGCTGAGATGATAAAGCTTTTCAATATAACTGCTGCGACACAAGATGCAAATACTACTGCAGAGAAAATTGCTTTAAAAGCAACGAAGATATGCATTATCTATATGCATTATCTCTCAGTTGTAGAAACTAATATCAAAATTTATGATCTTTATAGTTCACTTAATTCAACAAAGAATTCTTCATCATGATGATCTAAAGAAGTTAAAGCAGACTGATGATATTAATTCTATGACAGCTTTTCAGAATTTTGCAACAGAATTTGTCACTCTTTCAACTGTCAAAGAATGAGAAATTCAGAATTCAATACATGCAATAAATTCTAATTTGAATGATCTCATCATAGTAGAAAACAATGATACAGAGATGTGCTATGAAGCAAAGAAGAATGAGAAGAAACTACAACATGATGAATATGAGATAATTAGTAGTGAGAAGAAAGAGAATAATGAAAGTGAAAAGAAAATAATAGAGCTGTTCAACTAGCGAACAGCGCTTATCTTACTTTCTACGTTCTAATCATAACTCATAATCTTATAAATTTATAGTGCATTATCTTTTTGCATTATTGTGAAGAGTGTTCAATAGAAAGTCATGATGAAAATCATGAAGTCTTCATGATGAAGACTGTTTAATCAAGCTATTTACATCTAACTAATATCTTGTTAAATCGAATTGAGTTGTTGAGTCGAGTTGTCGAGTCAAGCTTTTCAACTCGACTCGAGTTCTTGAGTTCAACTTCTCAACTCAACTCAACACTTTTTCAAAAAAATTTCAATTCAACTCGACACTTTTCAAGTCGAGTACTCGACTCGAACTCAAGTATTCGACTCGATGCGATCAGTTTATTTCATAACATGATTCAAATCATTTCTTCAACTGAAATGTCATCGTCTTCTCAATGACAGAGAACATAATGATGTTCTTTGATGAAATGATATATGATTGTGCAAATAACATTATAGCTTTCTGACAGAGATAGTTCAGTGATGAAGTTCATAGCTATATTTTTTCAGCATTTCTGTGAAATCAAGAGAGAATGATGAAGTTCATTGATGCTATTTCTAAAGACTTTGCTTCGCTGATAAGCATGACAGTTTTGAATATATCATTGAATAGTAGCTCAATGATCTGATCAATAGTAAAAACGCTGAACTAAATCAATGATTCATTTATTGTTGAAGTGAAAGATTGAAGATTGATCATGCACTTCTTGTAGTAATTTCATGTGCATATTCTCAGAAACTCACAGTAAATCTGTTTTAAATAGAATGTTGTCAATAATTTTGCAGTTCTTCAGTTTAATGATATGAAATTTGAGCTTGTTTTCATTCATAGCTTGTCTATATTCGCTGCAAAACTCATTTGTTTGATTGATCATTCATACTTATTGATAGAGATTTGCTTTCAATTTAATAAATAAAACATTGACTTTATTAAAAATCAAAATAGTTTGAAAACAATTCTCAAGACACTGAGCTGATTCAGAGACATTTGCTAAAGACATTCTGATTAAAGCATCAGCTTTAATGTTCATTTTGCCTGATTTAAAGATGATCTGAAAGTTGAACTTCAATAGAATGTTCAGATAGTTGACTTGTCATTGACTCAACTGTTTATTTTTCATGAAGATTTTCAAAGTCTGATGATTGATGAACATCTGAATGAATAGTTCAATGCATTTCAACTTGAATCGTCAGTGTTTGAAGCATCGAATAATGATTAGCAATTTCTTATTATAAATGTGATAATTGATTTCAGTGAAGATCATGCTTTTGCTGTAGAAGATCATCAAATGAAAAACTTTCTCGTCATTGTACTGAGATAATATTTCATCTTTTACATAGTTTGAAGCATCAATCTTCAGAATAGCTTGTTGTTTAAGATTGAAGTGACGAAGTATTGAGATTGAGCTGACTTGTTTCTTTAGATTGTCAAAGACTTGAACACAGATCTAATTTCAAACAAAAAACGTGTTCTTTCTAGTCAGCTGAATGAATAATTTGACTAACTTTAAGAAGTTCTTAATGAAATGATGATAGAAGTTAACAAATTTCATGAAGCTCTGAATTTCTTTTAGATTGATTGAAGTCATTCAGCTGACTATGATTGTTACTTTACTGAAATTTATATGAAGATCTAGTTTTGATACAATAACTTCTAGAAAGACAGTCTCTTCTACATTGAATTTGCACTTTCAAATATTCATCTGCAGTTCAGCTTCACGTAGTTGACTCAATAATAGTTTGACGTGATCTTTATGTTTCTTTCTCATTTTGCTATAAATGAGAATGTCATCTAGATAGACTTGACAAAAGTCGTTCAGAAAGTTTCATAAAACATCATTCATATATTACTGAAAGAAGATCAATTTGTTAGTCAGTTTGAATGATAACATCTTGTATTTATATGCTTCTAAAGCAGTGATAAAAGTGATGTAATTCTTGTTATCAAAGTGCATTTAAAGTTTGTTGAATGTTGATATGATGTTTAATTTAGTCAGATGCTTGTAACTACCTCTTATTTTCGATCGTCATATGAGCATATGACGCTCTCAATCCCCCCGGCGACGATCCGTCTTGGCGCGACGATTCGTCATATGCTCCTCGATCAATCCGTCATATAGGTCGAACTTCTACTAGACGCCCTCGAGCTCGGTACTTTCTATGACATGAATCGTAGAGTCGGCCGAGACGACTTCAACGCTTCAAAAATCCCCGGAAAATACGCAGGTTTGATGCAGCAAATGCGTTCGAGGATATGAGGGGTTTGATCGACTCGATCGCCCAGCTGCCCTCACCTTCCCCCGCCCGGATTGATTTCGGCGCGCTGACTACCCCACATACTTTGGGAGACATAATTGTAGCTCTGATTCAGCTGAATTCAACGCTTCAGAAATAATTGAATAATGTCAAGGTTTGACCTAGTAATCGAGGTTGGGGAGGTTCACTGCGCTGGGTGACCGCCGCCCCCCTAGTAGTA
>JAABUO010000320.1_pt1 | contig 106275 bp, 113 predicted proteins | sample 5559291 | NCBI WGS metagenome assembly JAABUO01 (sample SAMN10711878, study PRJNA513372) | rock metagenome | isolation source: Antarctica rocks | place: Antarctica: Victoria Land, Finger Mt sud
GGGAGAGGCGCTGGCAGGGCAAGGAAGAACGGCGGAGGCCATTGCCGCCTACAAGCTGGGCGTCTACTACCCGCTGAACTTCACGCCCGAAGCGGTTGCCGTCAGTCAGGCCATCGAGAACAAACCCAATCTGCGTGGCTGCTGCGGTGGAACTGACGCCGTTGCCTGGTTAAAGTACGCGCTCCTGCTGAGTCAGACAGGGCAAAATGCGGAAGCATTCTCTGTCTACGCACAAACGCTGCGCTATGTGTCCGATGAAAATCGTTCAGGAATAGTGCTTTTCTCTCTCAACGGCTCACCATCACCAGCGGCGTTCCAGGCCACCGTACATATCGCTCTTGGGATGCTCACCGGAGGAATGCTTACCGATCACGAACAGGCCATGTCCGAGTTTGATCAAGCACTGCGGCTTGCGCCCGACGCTGCCGTGACGAACTATTACTATGGCTACGGCTGGCAGCGGCTTGATCCGAAGAGTCCAAACCGTGCGGCGAATGCCTTGCAGGCGAGAGCCGCGTTGACAAGAGCGGCGGCTTCGGAAGATGACAACATCAAGAAGGCAGCAGAAGAGGCAATGAAGCGAATGCCATAGGCAAAGAGAAACGCCCGGTCTCTTTTGAGGCCGGGCGTTTTTGTGTGGGGGATTAGCGGCCGCCGAAGGTGAGGCTGAGGGCGGCCTGCTCCTGCGGGTTGGTGCTGGCGGCAAGGTCTAAGCGGATGCCGCCGAAGGACAGGCCGAGGCCGGCGACGAAGCGGCTCTGGTCGTAGCCGCCGCGCAGGGACAGGCCACGTGCCAGCGGGTACTCTAAGCCCAGATGCACCGAGCGCTTGCCGCCGTTGACGCTGCCCAAGTTGTGCAGCTCGGCGACATAAGACACGCGGCGAAAGACGCTGAGGCCGCCGATGTCTACCTGCGGCTTCAGGCCGAACGAGAAGTCGCCGCCGGGCGGCAGCGCCCCGAGGCTGCTGTTGATGCGCCGGGCTAAATGGAATGTCGGGGACAGCAGGTTATGGACGGCAATCGCGCCGCGCAGGTGATAGATTGGGTCGGGGTTCGAGATATAGCCCAAGTCTACGTCGAACTTGCTTTGCTGGACCTCGCGGTACGTCGCCCCGGCGATCTCGCCGTTGGGAGCGCCCGTCGAATCGAAGCCGTTTGCGGTGCTGGTTTCGTTTGCCATGAAGCCCGCGCCGGCATAGGAGGCCTGCTCGTAGCGCGGGCTGATGCCGAGCGCCCCGGCAGACGTCTTGACCGAGAACGGCACGGCGATGTTGGTCAGGCCCAGGACGCCGTAGGCCGCCGTTTCCGCGCCGGACGGGCTGCCGAGAGTCGCGAAATTGGTTCCCAGGGCGGACTGGCTGAATGCCTGCAGGGAAACTTTGGCGGCAAGGCTGCCGTAAGCGACGATGCCGACATTGCGGGCGTTGAAGCCGGCGAGCGGCGCGGCGTCGGCGGTGAGGCTGGCCGGAGCGCCACCTGTGCCTGCGCCGGCGTCCGCCGCGAAGCTGTAGATCTTGCGGAACGCATCGCGGATGCCTGCCAGCGAGCTGCTGGAGCTGTTGAACTGGTTCCCTAAGTCTTTGAGGCCGCTGGACAGGTCGTTGATCTTGCCGACATGGACGTTGCTGGTGCGGGCGGACAGCGTGTTTGTCTCGGAGGACGGCCCGGCAAACGCAATGGCGGCGGGGTTGAAGGCCGCGCCGGAAACGTCGCCCAGCAGCAGCAGGTCCGCCCCGCCCATGCCCTGCGCCCGTGCGCTTGCCCGGAACTGGGTGCGGTCAAGCTGGTCCGGTTCAATGGGGCGGGGCGGGGCGGTCTGGGCCGAGGCCGCGCGGCCTGCGCCTAAAACGGCAAGAATGAGGGCTGCCGAAGTGAGTTTGGAGTTCATAGGTCTTTCCTTGAAGAACCTCACCCCGTCGCTCCGCTCCGACCCTCTCCTTGTTAAGGAGAGGGTGGTCGCTTGCGACCGGGTGAGGTTTCTTGACTAATTCGCTTTAATGCTAAGCGTGGTCGTGTCAAACGTGATGTGCATCACCGTGCCGCTGGGCAGGTCGGCGCTGGACGCGCTCAGGGTCAAAATCGCCTGATTGTTGGGCTGCTCAGCGGTGACGATGCTGATCAGCTTTTGCAGGGCGCTGTCCTGGGTCGGCGACGTCTGCTGGAGGCCGAATGTGCCGGAAGAAGCGCTGTACGAGCCGTCGGCCTGCCGGGCGAACGTGATTGGGCCGGCGGTCGTGAGCGGGGACAAGACGATGCTGTCGCCCACGCTGCCGTCGGGGTTCATGTCGTCCACTTCGCCGGTGACGGTGAACGTCTGAAGCGTGAACTTGCTGACGGGCGCTCCGGTCTGGTCCAGGGTGACGGTCGGAACCAGAGAAAACGACAACTGGGCGCTTTTGACGTCCGCCATGCTGATGGGGTTCTGGTTCGGGAACGTGAAGACGTTCAGATTGGAAGAAGTGGTGCCGCGCGGCGTCAGGCGGGCCAAAGACGCGGCACTCGCCGCATTCGGGTTGGAAATCGTGACGGTGGCCGCTTTTTTGTCAATGCCGAACGGGTTGCCGACCGTGACGGTCGGGGCGTTGAACTGGGCGGAGTTCAGGTTCGAGACGACGCCGCCGCATCCGCTGAGAAGAGGACTGGCCGCCAGCAGCGCGGCGCAGATCGCCGGACGTGCCAAGTGAAGAAAATGCTGATTCATGGAAACCCCCAAGAGCAAGAATAAATACTGATACTTTGGTATCGGTGAATCTACCAGGTTTCTTGAGGGCGGAAATTAACAGGGTCAAAATAGAACACGGGGCTGAACCCCCGTGCTTTAGCAGTGCAACTCCCCGCCTTCGCGGGCAGAAGAGCCGACAGGAACATCTTCGCCTACTCTTATTCTTCGCCCACGAAGGTGGGCGCTTGCACTTCCAAAGCCCTGCCGTTCAGGGCAGGGTACTTCCACCCCAGTATCGAAGAACGGCCAGGGCCAGCAGGCGCACTAGAGGGCGTTCAGCGGCAGGGAATCGGTGGAGCGATCGGTCCGGGTGCGTGTGACGCTCAAAACTTGGCGGCTGAAAACTTGGCAGCTGGATGCGTGTGTCATGGGATGTTCTTGGTTATCCTCTGCCTAGAGTTCAGCCGAAAAGCGCCCGCCTGCTTTTGCGTTAAGTCGCGGCGCGGGTGTGAAATTGGTCACACTTTTCGCGTGTACTGTTTCTTGACAAACTGCCGGCAAATCGCTAGAATAGCAGGGAACGCACGAGAGTATCAGAGAACGCACGGGAGAAATGCCATGAGCGAGGTTTTTCTGATTCTGCACGGATGGGGCGGCAACAAGCCGGACCACTGGCAGGAGCATCTTGCCGGAAAGCTGAAAGCGGAGGGCAGGGAAGTCCATGCCCCGAAGATGCCGGAGCCGATGGCCCCTAACCCGGACGCCTGGATGGAAGCGCTGCACACCGCCCTGCGCGGCGTTCCCGAGGGCGCGGCGCTGACGGTGCTGACGCACTCGCTGGGCGCGATCAACTGGATGCACCACGCGGCGATGGCGGCTGGGCCGGGGTTTGAGCAGCCCGGCCCGGTGGCCAACCGAGTTTTGCTGGCCGCGCCGCCGTATGTCATCCGCGAAATCCCGCCGCTTGACGCGCCGCCCGGAGCCGCCGACTTTTTCCCGCCGCCGCTGTCGCCTTCGGGCCTCGCGGCCGTGTCCCGCGAAACGATCCTAATCGCGTCCGACACCGACGATTATGCGACGTTTGATCAATCGTCGGCATATGCCGCCGGGCTGGGCCTGGAGATCCAGAAGCTGCCCGGCGGCGGCCATATCTCTCCCTACTACGGCTACGGCGAATGGCCCTGGGTGCTGGACTGGTGCCTACGCCGCGCCAATTTGCCGCCTCTGCCAAATAAATAAACCCCGTCTGAGAATTACCGTAGGGGCGCTGCTTGCTGCGCCCCTACGGGTCTACCGTGAACAGGCCGATGTTCGCCCAGCGCTCTTTGCTTGACACCGGGGACAGCGGGGCGTCGGTGTCTACGACCCCGGTTCGCAGGTTACGCAGCAGTGGCCGCTTGCCGTTCTTCCAGACCGAAACAGCTTCGACGGACGGCGGCGCAAGCATTAAAAGAAGAAGCTGGTCGGTGGCCCGGCAGACCAGCGGCAGCCAGTCTACGCGGGCGTCCGCACCGCCTGCCGCCGTCAGCCGCAGAAACGGCGCGGCAGCCGGGTCCGGCGTGAAGACGCGCGTGCCGAGTGTGACGCTCGGAGCGTCGAAGCCAATCTGCGCGTCCGGCAGCAGCCCGGCCAGTGCCAGCAGGGCCGACTGCTGACTGGCGACGGAGCGCCACGAGAACGCGCGGGACTCCGGCGGCACGGCGGCAAGCGCGGCAAACGCATAGCGTAAATACGCCGGGTTCCGCCATAAGTGGAACAAGTGAAAGCCAGCCTGGGCGCAGTCGTAGAGGCCGGCATGAAGGCCGTCAGGACAAGTCGGCAGCGGCTGGGCCAGCAGCCACGCGCCCCACTCGGTCAGCGCCGCCCGCAGGCGCGGGTTCGGCGACTCGGCGTCGAGCGCCAGCAGGGACAAGATTACGCCCGCAATCCTGGCAGGCGGCTGAGTGTCGAATTCACGCAGCCGGTGTTCCAGCAGATACTCGGCGATGCGCCACGCGGCTTTGATCCAGACTTCGTTCCCGGTCGCGCCGTAAGCGGACACAAAGGCCCGCATGGCTTCCGCGCCGTCTAAAGCGCACGGCAACGGCAGGCAGCGGCCATCGCCCTCCAGGCCGCGCGACGCCTTGACCCGTGCGCCGTCATAGAAGCCCTTTTCGTTTTGTTTCAGCAGCAGCCAGTGGCCGATGTTGATTGCCGACTGCTTCAGCAGCGGCTCGCCGGTGACCGCGAACAGCCGGAACAGCGAACGGGCCGTCCGGGCATTCGCCCGCAGCCCAGACGTCGCCCCGCCTGCAAAATCCGTGAAGCTTCCTCCGCTGAGCTTGTCCCAGAACGCCCCTTTGTTCGGCTCCGGCTCCCCCGCCCGGCCCATGACCTGGAAATCCGCGCACAGCCCATGCCCGCCGAACCGAACCAGGCGCGGGATGCCGGGAGTCTGATGCACGCTGTTCCAGTCCCACAGCGCCGCAAGCGCCCCAGCCGGATCGTGCGGCCCCGCGCCGCAGTAGTCGTCCGTGTGGAAGCCGTTTTCTGTCGGCGTTTTCAGATACAGCCGCTCCATGCCTTTAAGCTGATATGCCTCCGGGGCCGTCAGCTTCGCTACGGTTTCCGCCGGGTCCAGCACCCCAACACTTTCCAGCGGATGCAGCGCGGATTCGGCAAACGCGGCGTACTGAGTCACTAAAGCCACGCGGGCGTCGCCGCCGGACTTCGCTTCCGTCAGCCGCAGGCACAGCGAGATCAGCTTGCCGCCGCCCAGCGAAAACGGCGGGATGTCCAGCGTGAAGCCGCCGGCGTCCGCCCACTCGGCCTCGCCGGCAAGCGCCGTCAGGCCGAGCGCGAACTTGTGATAGCCTGACATCGCGCTCAGCGCCTGATGTCCGGCGGCAGTCGGCAGACGCCAGAGCTGCGGCTGATGCAGGGCCGACGCCAGCTCGATCTTTAAGGCTCCGGTGCAGCGCGGCGTCGTCCGCAGGCGCATCTCAACTTGAAACGCGCCGTCCAGCTTCGGCACCGGCAGCCAGCGCATTTCCCATTCCAGCTCCGCGCCGCCCGCGCCCAGCTTCCGCGCTCCGCCGAGGCAAATCTGACCGCCCCGCCCGGCGTCGTGCCAGTCAATCGTGAGTGGGTAGGCTTCGTTTTTGACCCGCACCGTCGCCAGAGGCCGCAGGACGCTTGTTTCCAGCAGCGGGGCGACGATTTTGACGCCGCCCCGGCTTCGCGCCGTGACCGCCATCTGCCAGGTAGGCCGCAGCCCGTCCTGAACCGGCGTGAAGGCCGCCCAGAGGCTAGACTTGCGGCCTAATTTGTAATGGATGGTGTCAGTCATAATCGTGTAGGGGCAGACCCCCGTGTCTGCCCTGTCTTACTCTGTATTCGGCCTCTTCTCTTACGGCCAGCCTCTTGAAGACGCGAAAGACAAGACGCGGAAAAGAAGGGCAGACACGGGGGTCTGCCCCTACGGTGGTTCTTACGCCGCCGACATCGCATACGATTCGATCTCAATGCGCTTGAAGACCAGCGCTTCCTGCAAATCACCCAGCGCCGACTCGCTGAGGCTGAAGTATTGCAGCACCAGCGGGTCCATTTCGCGCTCCAAACCGTCGCCGCTGTACCCGATGCCGGAGCGGTGAGCTAAAATGTTGGCGAGATAGACAATCCCGGCCAGATCAAACGATCCCTGCGCCCGCGTTGGGTGATGATGGAACTCCACGGCCTCCACAATCGGCGACGGCAGGCCCCAGCGGCCCAGCACCCACGCCCCCAGCGCCGGATGCGACAGCCCCAGGACTTTTTTCTCGGCGTCGTACATCGCAAGCTGCTCGGCGTGGACCGTGTCCACAATCTCCGCCAGGCCCAACGGCACGAAGCGGGCCAGAATAATCTTGCCGACATCGTGCATCAGCGCCGCCGTGAAGGCGTTCTCCGACTGCGGATACCCCGCCCGTTTTGCCAGCAGTTTTGCGGCAGTCGCGGTCGTGACCGAATGCGTCCAGAGCGCCTGCAGGTCAAAGCCGGTGCCGGCGACCCGGAACATGTCAAAGACGGCCGCCGCCAGCAGCGTATTTTTGAGTGTAGCGAAGCCGAGCAGCGTCACCGCCTGCGGGATATTGCTGATCTTCTGCCGGAAGCCGTAGTAGGAGGAATTCGCCAGCTTCAGGACTTTGGCGGCCATCGCCGGGTCGCCCTGAATAACTTTTGCCAAATCAGACGACGAGCAGAACGGGTCTTCGATCATCTGCATGACGCGCAGAACGCTTGCGGGCAGGGTCGGAATATCGTTAATGCGGGAAAGCAGGCTTTCCAGATAGGGGTTTTTCATAAGTGTGCCTCTTTTCGAGTGATAGGCGAATGCATAGATAGGGGAATTATCGGCGGCAATCGCCAAAAGAGACACGGGAAATATACGGGGTATTTGCCGGAGCGGAGTCACGGGCCGCTACTGCGCCCATTTCTCGTACAGGTCGTGCAGGAAGTGGACCGTAGGAGTCGGCAGTGCGGCAGGATACGAGCGCTGCCAATCAGCCTCAAATTGGGCGGAAAGCTGGGCGATGACAGAGCCGCCGTGCAGCTCGGCATCGGTTTCGCCGACCCACTCAAAGCCGCCCCGTGTCCAGTTGGTGGACCCGGCGACGGCGCTGAGGCCGTCAAAAATTGCCATTTTAAGGTGCAGGCGCAGGAAGTCCGGCCCAAGCTGGTACAGATGCACGGCGATCTCGGCCCGCAGCAAAGTCTCGACCGCGCCGGCATTCAGAAGGCCCGACGGACCGAAGGGGGCCGTAATCTGCGGGTCCAGCAGCACCCGCACGGCCACGCCCCGCTGGTGGCAGGCGATCAGCTCATCTAAAAGCGCGGTCCGGCCCATCTCGCACAGCGCGACGCAGACCGAAGTTTTTGCCCGGCGCAAGTTCTGCATTAACGCAGTCTTCGTAGTCCGCTCCCCCATGCGCGTGCCGACAATCCGTGCCAGTGACAGCCCTTCGGCAGTCAGATGATTGCCGGCGAACGGCGCGATGTCACCTAAGACTGCCTGCGGGGCGGGAAGCACTGCGCCGCCGGCGCTTGCCCAGTCGGCGTCAAACTGACGGGACAGCGTAGCGGCAATGGGGCCGCGCAGATGCAGCATTAAGTCGTGGTAGCGCCGAAACAGCGTCCCGACATTCATGCCGCCGACAAGTGAGTCCGTGTCATCGGCGACAATGTATTTATGGTGCGAGAGCGGTGCTTTCCCCGGCGACTCCGGCAGGGGGCGCGGGTCGCTGCGCCGGACATCAATGCCAAGCTTTTGCAGAAGGCGGTAGGTACGCCGGCACTCCCAAAGCACTTCCGGCAGGGTCGGGCCGAGCGCAAGAGAACGGTCGAGCAGAACGCGCACCCGAACCCCGCTTGCCTGTTTCGCGGCCAGTATGGTGGCCATCCGGTCGGCATCCGGCCCGCCGAACAGGTAGAACGTCAGCCGGATTGTCTGCCGCGCCCGCTGAAGCAGCGCCTCCATCTCGGCATACGCCGGGCCGTCAAACAGCGCCGCCGCCTGTGTTTCCTGGAACACTGCCTGCGTAGTTATTTTAGTCCTTACTTCCTAAACTTATCGGATAGTTTTGCCGATAATCGGCGTGTTACCAAATCAACCTCATTAGAAATGACACCATACTTACCATGCACATAAGCCCTCATCTTCTCGCCGCAGTTTTTCATTTTTTCTCGAACATCATCTGGGGTTCTTAGTCAGCTTCCGAGACAGTAACAACAAAGTAATAACAAAAAACGCCGCCGGAACAGCAGTTCCTGCGGCGTTTGGCTGTGAAATCTTCAAGCTGTGAAATCTTCAAGCAACCGACTTGACCGTGCGACGGCGCAGCACCGCGAGGCCGCCGAGCGCCAGCAGCAGGCCAAAAGACACAGCAGTGCCGGTCTCAGGGACGGCAGCAGGTGCCGACGACGGGATTTGGCCCCGGATTTCGCCGTCGGGGAACGCTGTCGTGTGGACGTTTAAATAGTCCACGCCGGCCTCCAAAAACGTCACCTGCTGCGCCTGGGTGAACATGGAGCCGTTGTCGGCGGTCACGACGCTCGGCAGGTTAATCTCAAAGTTTGTAAATGAGAAACTGGTCTTTTCCAGTAGGTTCAGCGGGTCGCCGAGGGCGGTGCTTGCGATGTTGTACAGAACTGGCCCATTGTAGCCCGGCGTTGCGGGGCCATGAATGTGGAACTCGGTCAGCGGAGCCGTCAATCCGGTAACAGTTTCCGAAACAAGCAGCTCTTCGCCAGTAGGGCCACCCGACAAAAGCTGAACCGTGCCGAAGCCAGTGGCCGGGGAAGAAGTCGGCTCCTGAGCGCCGTTCAGAAACGTAGAAAAGGTCTGCGCCTGGGCAGGCGCGGTGAAGGCGGCCAGCGCCAGCGGCAGGGCGGCAAGACAAAAAGAAATCTTCATAGCAGGGGGAAACTTTCTAGTGTCCGGGAAGCACCGCCAAGCTCGGCGGCGCGAAGCCCTTGTACCCCAGCGTTTCGGTCCCGAAACACAGCCGCAATCTAGTCCAAATACGGCTTCGCTGTGACAGTCTTGCCGTCGCTGACAAACGTGATCGCGCCCTGCCGGTCGGTACGGTACACTTGGACGCCGTGCGCCCCAAGCCGCTGAAGCGTAGACGGTGCTGGATGGCCGAAACGGTTGTTGCGCCCGCACGAAATTACGGCGAAACGCGGCTGCAGGCGCGAAAGCCACTCCTCGCCTGTGGCGTTCCTGGAGCCGTGATGCCCTGCTTTCAGCACATCGCACACTAAATCGGCGTGTGCGCCCAGCATTGCGCCCTCGGCCTCGTTTTGCGCGTCCCCAGTCAGGATAAACCGCGTCCGGCCGTAGTCAATTTTGAGGCCGACCGAGTAGTTGTTGATCGTTGCGTCATCGCTGCCCGTGCCGTAAGCCGCCGCCGTGCCGTACTCCGCTCCGCCCGGCGGGTTCAGCACCGTGACCCGCACGCCGTCGCCCATGTCGAGTGTCTGCCCCCGCACAGCACGCGCACAGGGCATGTTGCGCCCGGCGACAAGCTCCCGGAACTCCAAATAGGCCGGTGACGGGTACGGTAGCGTCGTCCCGTCCAGAACCGCCCCAATGCGCGGCCCACGCCCCACCGCCGACAGCCCGCCGACATGGTCGCCGTGCGGGTGGGTTGCGACCAGAACGTCAATCAAGTTGATGCCCAGATATTCCAGAAACGGCACCACGATCTTCGCCCCGACATCCGTATCCCCCGCCGCCGCTTCGTCGCTTGTCCCGCCGCCGTCAACCAGGAGCGTCCGCCCGCTCGGCGTGATAATGAGTGTGCAGTCTCCCTGGCCGACATCCACCGCGATTACCCGCAGCTTCCCGGCATCGGGGTCAGGGCGGCGGGACAGCCCCCACCACGCCAGCGGCCCCAGCAGCAGCGGAGCCAGCCGCAGGGGAGTTGCCAGCAGTCGGCGGCGCGAGATTTTGTCTTCCCAGAATCCGTTGATTGATAAATCTTTGAGCGGCATCGGTCCCTCCATAGACGAGTGCATAAAAAGCGAGAACCAGCGGGAGCGGCGGGGGCGGCAGGGAGACGTGGGACCAGGGCGCTTCGCCGAGGCCGCGCACGATCCCGGTAATCAGCATAATCCCCCACCCCGTTACGGTTAAGAGCAGAACGCCGAGGCTGTGCCAGAGCGTCCAAAGCAGAATGCCGGCCATGCCGAGCGGGATCAAGACGAACAGCAGCGGGACCACCAGGCCGTTTGCCAGGCCACCGGAGAGCGAAACTTCGCTGTAGGAGAGCGCGACCACCGGCATTGCGCCGAGCTGAGCCAGCAGCGACAAGCCGAGGCCGTCTATCGCCCATTCGGCAGCCCGGCGCAGCGGCATGTGCTTGATGCCGGCGGCAAGTTTGGGGTGCCAGAAGCGGTTCCAAACCGGCATGGTCAGCGCCAGTGTGAGTATCGTCATAAACGACAACTGGAAGCCCGACTCCAGCAGGGCCGTCGGCTGCAAGATCAAGATAATCAGGCCCGCCGCGCCGATGGCCGTCGGGCCATCGGGTTCGCGCTCAAACAGAACCGCCCCAAAGTAAAGCGCGGCCATCAGCACCGCCCGCACCACCGCCGGGCGTCCGCCGCAGACCAGGGCGTACAGTAGCAGAGACGCAATCAGAAGGGCGGCCTGCATCTTGCGGGGCAGGGTCAGCTTTTGAAACAAACGCTCCAGCCAAAACGCCAGAATGCCGACGTGCAGGCCCGCCGAGGCCAGAATATGCACCGTGCCGGTGTGCACGAAGTCGGCGGTCAAGGCAGGCGGCAGGTCCGCGCGGCGTCCGATCAAAATCCCCGACAGCACGGCGGCAGTCACCGGCGGCAGGCTGCCTTGAAGCGCGGTCATCGCCTCCTGCCGGACCCGCCAGGCCAGCGCCAAAAATACGTTGGGAGCGCCCAAAACTGCCGGCGCATGGAGAACAGTGAGTGCGCCGGGACGCTTGACCCGCAGCTCCGCGTAGACCGCTCGGCGAGCGAGGTAGCCCCGCCAGGAGAACGCGCCGGGGTTTGTCGCGGCCTGCGGCGTGTCCAGCAGGCCGTCGAGCCGGACCCGGTCACCATAGTCCAGCGTGATTGCCCGCGCCGCTTCGGCAGACACCGTCACAGCGGCTTCGCCAGTGACCAGGGCGCTTTGCCCGCGCGTTTCGACTTGCTCTGCCTGCAAGAAGAACGTCCACCGTCCGCCGGGCCGCGCTTCCGGGTCACTTGCGACCGTGCCGACTACTATGATTGGTCTTGGGCTGTCAGCCCAGCGCGAGATGTCCGTCGGGGCGACGGTCTGAAACGACGCCAGGCGAATGCTCCCGGCGCTGAGACCGAGCAGCAGCAAACCCAGCGGAAACAGCGTGGGCCAGCGCCGGGTCAGCATCGCGGCGGCCCCAAGTGCCGCAAGGCACAGGGCCGCAACCGGCGGCAGCACACCCAGCGCACTCGCCCCAATCCCGGCGGCAAAGGCCGCCTCCCATGTCAACAGCGGTCTTTGCCGCATCGCCCTGCCCTCCCTGGCCCCACATTTTTCAGCTTGCTTCCTTATTCACCGTTCCTGCCGCAAATGCCTTCCAAGATGCACTAATGATAGCAAAAATCAACAAAAACTTAATCTTCTCTTAACATAGTCCCGCCGTTTTGTGAGGTACAGTACGGACGGCAAATTTTTTTGTGCCAACTGACCTGTAGATCCGAGTAACCCTAGATTTTGAGGAGCCACTAATGTCCCTAAGTTCTCGCCGTACTTGCACTCGCGGCACCCGCTTTATCCAAGCATTTACTTTGATCGAACTGCTCGTCGTCATCGCCATTATCGCGATTCTCGCCGCGATACTTTTCCCGGTCTTCCAGAAAGTGCGCGAAAACGCCCGCCGCGCCGCCTGCGAGTCTAACCTCAAGCAAATCGGCCTGGCTTACACGATGTACAACCAAGATTTTGATGAGCTGACACCTGCTATTACAAAAACCAGAATACCCGGTGGTATTGATGGTTCCGGTTATGTGCCGGATTATTTTGTTATTCTTCAGCCCTACCTCAAGAGCGTTAATGTGTTCTTCTGCCCGGATCGCAGCGACGCGATGCCGACTACAGGCAATGGCCTCGGCGGGCCAGCCGGCAGCACAGGCAGCCCAGATACCAATAATCCTCCACAATCCGAGAGGGACTCGCGGAAGGCCGTTGATATTGGCGGCTGCTATGATAACTTCAACGCCACCGGCATGTGTATTGGCTACGGTTACAATGATGGCCTAGTCAGCGATGCCGGCTATGGCTTAATCCAGCCCCAGTTTACAATTTTGATTAACGGTAATCAGGTGCCTCAGCGGCCTGGGCGGTCTATTGCCTCTATTACAAATCCAGCTTCAACGGTTGTATTCGGCGATACTTGGGATAACCTTTCTATCGCCTCCGACAACATGAGCGGCAGATTCAAAAGCACGGCGGCGCTCCGTCATGGCGGCTTGGAAAATATGTGCTTCGTGGATGGTCATGTCAAGCCAATCCGCATGGAAATGGCGAACTACAACGGTTTCGGCACAGTCGTTATTCCGGTTGATCCCACCCTCGCCCAAGATTGGTGCTTTGACCCAAATTATGCGCCGGCGGCATGGAAGAAAAACGATGGCTCCACGCCTTCCGTTCCGGGCGACTACCCAGTTTCGAGTATCACGGATACTTGTGCACAGGCGGCAAATGACCTTTACGCAAATTCCACTCCTCTCCCGTAGCCACTCATGCCCCGGATGCGATCTCAGTTAATCGGTCCGGGGCTTTTCTGTCAGCCTGCCGTCCTGGAGCCAACCATGAAAGCCCTCGCGTATCGCTTCATCGTCGAACGGCGGCGGCAGAACTCCGGCACGGGCCAGTAGTTTACTCAATTCAAGCGCAGCAAAGAAAGACCCACCGATGAACTTATCACGCCTTGCCGCTGTCGCGGCTCTTTCGGCTTTAGCCGCGTCTCAGGCCCATGCTGCCGACGCGCCGCTGCTGACCCCGCAAACGCCGATTACCGTTCCCGGCGGTCCCGGCGGCTTTGATTATATGCAGATTGATCCCGCGAAGCATCGCCTGCTGGCGTCCCATCCCGGCAAGGCCACGCTGGTCGTGCTGGATTTACAAACCAACGCCGTGCGGCAGCTTTCGACCGGCACCAAAGTCAACGGCATCGCCGTAGATGACGCCGACAACAAGCTGTTCACGGCGGGCGGGGGCGGCAAAGTGGTCGTTTTCGATAATACGACCCTTGCCAAGACGGCAGAAATTACGCTCTCCGGCCCCGGCGACGATATTGTGCTGGACACCAAGACCGACCGGCTGTATGTCTGCCATGATGACGCGACCGAAGACTGGGTCTTTGACGCCAAGACAAACGCGCTGATTACGTCCGTTCCCGTAGCCGGTGCGCCGGAATATGTCATGTATGACCCCGGCACGGACAGCCTGTACCAGAACATCAAGCCCGCCAATGTGCTTCAAGTCATCAACCCGGCCACTAATACCGTCGAGGCAAGCTGGCCGACGGCCCCGATGACCTCCCCGCACGGCATGGCTATTGATTTTAAGACCCACCATATCCTGAGCGCCGGTCAGGGCAAAGTCGTCCTACTGGACGAGAACACCGGCAAAGTGCTGTCGTCGGTGAGTATTGCCCCTGGTTATGTGGATCAGATTGCCTTTGATTCCGACTCCCAGCGCCTCTACTGCGCCTGCGGCGACGCCGGGGCAATTTCAGTCGTTCAGGAAACCGGTACGGACGTGACACTGCTGGGTAACGTCATCACGCATCCGAAGTCCCACACGCTGACGGTTGACGCTGCCACACATGCCGTCTGGATTTCCTATACCGATCCGACCGGCAGCTACCTGCAGGAGTTTCTACCGGGCAAGTAGGCGGGCGCAACAAATTCACGTCAACCTTTGCGGGTTTGCGCTTCTACCCGCAGACACCGCGCAATCAGGGGCGCAAACTTTGGGAGGCGGCGAAGCAAAATAAACTCGTGCGGCTTGCGCCCAGAACTTAGCGATGCTGCTGGATACGCAAACACGAGCTGCCAGTGCGGGTCGGCGGCGAACGCAGCGGCTTCGGGCTTGTTTTCCGTGAAGACGCAGTCAAAGTTGTACAGCGTTGTTAACGCCTTCCACTGGGATGTTCCCGGCGAGCGGCTGAGAGTCACCATGTCGTCAAATGTGCGGCCCGTGTAGACGTCCAAGCGCCCATCTACAAAGACTGGCTCGGACGGCAAACGCCAGAGCAGAAAGCCGCCGGTCTCGAAGTCGTTCAGAAGACGCAAGTTCGGCGGGAACTGCTGCGTGTTCATAAACGCCACGGCTTTTGACGGGAAGCGCGGCACCCGCGCCGCCGCTTCTCCGATGCCTTCCAGGCTGTACCCAAGCGGCCCAATCGCCCCGCGCAGGCTCGCCAGGCTGACCAGGGCTGTTGCCATGACTGTCAGGAACGCGAATACGCCGAGCAGCGCGTCCCGAACTGCGGAGCGCTCCGTGAACCCCAGCGTCTTCTTGATCTGCTCTACCGCCGACGGCAGATGCACTGACGCGACCATCAGCCCACCCACTGCGAACAGGGCGATGTTCCGGGCATGAAGCAGGGCGTTGACCCACAGCGCGGCGGCAGCCAGAATGTCCGGCAGACTGCGCCGTTTACTCAACGCCAGTACACCAAAGACGCAAAGCGTCACGGCGAAAAACGGCTGCAACTGACGCAGCGGCAGGACCGTGACCGGGTTCCACTCGGTGACATTCGCCATCAGCGCGTGGTCCCGGAGCGTGATCAGCACGTTCAGGTACAGCCGCCAGCCGTAAGGCGATAACAAAGAAGCCCCCGCACAGGCCGCCGCCAGGCCGAGCATGACCCAGGCCCTGCGCCCGACCTCCTGATGCCCCCACAGGGCCGTACAAGCGTCTCCCAGGCCGTACACAGCCAGAAGACCGACAAGGACAAGCACCCCCTGATGCAGGTTCGCCCAGAGGGCAGAAAGCGGCAGCAGCCAGAGCAAACGCTGCAAGCGGCTGTCCCGTGCGTCCAAGACAATCTTCAAACTCACGGACAGCAGCAGGTAGCTGAACGCATACGGCCTCTCCTGCAGGCAGTCGCTCATCGCCAGCAGCATCAGCGTCGTCAGCCCAAACGCCCAGGCAATCCCTGCCTGCCGGTAAAGCGTCAGCCAGATAGTCCACGCCGCCGCGACGGCAAGCAAAGCCATCAGCAGCCACGTCCCAAAGAAGCCGCTTGCTTTGTAGGCCAGCGCATACAGCACAAACGCCCCCCATTCGGGCACGTCCCACCGCCGCCCACGCTCCGTCCACGAGTAGGCGTCAAAATGCGGGATGTGATGAGACGTGAGGATGTCGGTGCCGATGCGAAGCTCGAAAAACAGGTCGTTCTCCGGCTTTGGGATCAGGCAGAGCAGCAGCGCCAGCACCGCAACAAGCACGGTGCCGAAAACCAGCGGCAGTGGCAGGCGCGAGGTCATAGCCCGAAGACCACGGCCCGGCAGACGGTGCAAAGCGGCGCGGGATCCGGCGCGGGCAGCGGCTCGGACAGCGCCCCGCAGCGGCCGCAGACCTGCCAGCCCTGACGGCGCTTCCATTCTTCAGTCCGGGCCGCCCGCAGCATGATCCCCCGGATACGCCCGCGCAGGGCATCGTCGGTAATCTCGCGGAGCGTCGTCTCTATCTGGGCGGCAGCGGCTTTCGAGAGTGTAATCCGCGCCAGATCCGCATCAGTCGGCGCGGCGGGACGCACCGTTTCAGGCTTCTTTTTGGACTTCGCCAGGCCGCTTGCCTTGAAGTGGATGTCGGTGAGCACTTTCCCGCCAAGCTTTGCGTTCAGGCGGCGGACCATGTCGTCTTTGAGCAGCGTCAGCTCGTTAGCCCAGACGCTGTTTTTGACCCGGACAAACAGCACGCCGTCCCGCACGGCTTCTACCTGCGTCACGCCCGCCACCTGCGGCCCAACCACGCCTTCCCAGTGAGCTTTGGCAAGGTGCGGGCGCAAAGCCTGTGCCAGTTCCTGGCTCTTGAAGAACCCTTCCACCGCGCCCGAAGCCGGTGCCAAACCGCGTTTGTTCATAGGACCCTCAGAGACCTACCCGTCACAAGTGACTGCCCTCGCTAAAGGGAAGGCTAGGATTAGGATTTGTCGAAAGTAAAGCTGTTTGTTTTCATCTCTTCGCCTTCCCTCTAGGGAAGGCAGTCACTTGTGACGGGTAGGTCTTTCGACTACTGCTTCTCCACTTCGCCGGCGGTGACGGCGTAGACCGTGGCGCGTTCTAACACGCTTGGCGAGAACGCGCGTAAATTCGTGCAGCTTAGAAATGTCTGCGAGCCGGCTTCGGCGGTCAAGTCAAACAGCAGGGAGCGGCGGGCGTCGTCCAAATCGGAAAGAACGTCGTCCAGCAGCAGCAGCGGCGGCTCGCCGACAAGCTCTTCGATTAAACGCCGCTCGGCAAGCTTCAGCGACAGGGCAACGGTGCGCTGCTGGCCCTGCGAACCGAACCCCCGGCAGTCCTGGCCGTTGACCAAGAATGCGATGTCATCGCGCTGCGGTCCGCGCACCGTGGTTCCCCGCGCGGCTTCCTCACCGGCGACCTGGGCAAGTTCTTCCAAAAAGCGGGCTTGAATGGCATCGGCCTCGGTCAAGTCGCCGAGCGGGAACGACGGCAGGTAGGACACTTCCAGCGTGTCCCGGCCGTCGCTTAAAACTTGGTGTGTTTCCGACGCAAGCTGGGCCAGGCGGTCCAAAAAGAGGCGGCGGCGCTCCAGCAGCCGCGCCCCATGCTGAGACAGGCTCTCGTTCCAGGCCGGCAGGCTGGCACGGGCCGATCCGGGCGCGTGGCCGTCACGCAGGTCCCGCAGCAGCCGGTTCCGCTGCTCCAAAGTCTTGCGGTACGAACCGAGTGCAAGCACATAACGCGGCGAGGTCTGCGAGATCTCCAGGTCCAAAAAGCGGCGGCGGATGGCCGGCTCGCCGCGAATAATTTCTAAATCCCCGCTGTCAAACAAAACGGCGTTGAGCTGGCCGATGACCTCGGCCAGCCGCGTGTGCTTGACGCCGTTGATCCGGGCGGTTTTCTTTTCGGTCAGCGACAGGGTCATCTCAATTTCAATGTCGCTGTTCTTGGCCCGGATGACATCGGCGGAAACGCAGGTCTGCTGCTCGCCGAACTGGATCAGCTCGGTGTCTTTGCCGGCCCGCGACGACTTGCTGGTGGCGAGCAGGTACAGGCTTTCCAACAAATTGCTTTTGCCCTGAGCGTTCAGCCCGACAAGAATGTTCAGCCCCGGCCCCGGCTTAATCGCCAACGTCTGATAATTCCGAAAATGATCCAGCTTAAGAGAAACAACGTGCATTTCGGCTCTGTCTCGGAGTCTTTTATTTCTAAATAAGATATAAATTCTTAGATAATAGTAATAGTATAGATGTGACTCTCGTGTGACACTAAATTCTGTTTCGCCGGTGATTCGCAGGTCGAATCGCTGTGCGCTCGGCTGTGCGGCGGCTGTGCGGAGCCGCAGTATTTTTAGTGCGGACTCATTGCGGCGGCTGTGCGGATTGACAAAACCGGTGTGCGGACTCAGTGCGCTGGGTTTGCCCCTGAGGCCCGAAACAGAGGCCGCAACCCGCAAAGTGTGACACAATTTCGGTGCGCTGTGACACTAAGCTGTGACACTGTGACACAGTAGAGTTGTGTCACAGGGCATTTTTTCTTGTGTCACACAAAGGCCCCATTGAGTCACGCTATGTCACAGTGTCACACTTTAGTGTCACACGACACAAGAGTCGTATGCCCTATTCGCTCTGCTCAATTTCCTGACGGATTTTGCTGATCAGAGACAAAATCTGCGGGTCGGTTTCCAGCTCTTTTTGCAGCCGGGCATGGGCATGGACCACCGCCGTATGGCTTTTAAGACCGAAGGTCGCCGCCAGCGTAGACAGCGGGACGCCGCTCATCTCTTTGGCGACGTACATCGCGACCTGGCGGGCAAAGCTGACGTCGCCGTGCATCCGGGTCGCGCGGCTGCTGCGTCCGCCGCCAGCGACAATCAGCTCGCGGGTGACGCCCATCTGCGCGGCCACGGCTTCAATGATCTGGTCCACCGCCGGACCGCCCGCGCTGACCGGCGGGCGCGGGGTAGCCGAAAGCGCGGCGCGGGGCGGGCTGGAATGCGGCAAATGATCTTCAGGATGCGCCGAAGCAAGTTCCCGCGCGGCTTCTTCCCGCACGGCCATCTCGCGCGGCGTAATCCGCTCGACATAATACGAAGACAGAACATCGCTCGCAAGCTGCTTAGTGACAGGGCTATGAACCAGCGACGCATACGCCATCAGCTTGATCAGCGCCCCTTCCAGAGCGCGGATGTTGCTTTGGATCAAATTCGCCATGAACGCGATGACTTCTTCGGGGATCGCCAGGTCTTCCAGAATGGCTTTCTTCTGCAAGATGGCCTGCCGCATTTCAAGCTCCGGCGCGGTGATGTCGGCGACTAAGCCGCACTCAAAGCGCGAGCGCAGGCGCTCGTCCATCGCCCGCAGCTCGCGTGGCGGGCGGTCGGACGTCAGCACGATCTGCTTGTTCATCTGGTGCAGGGCATTGAACGTGTGGAAAAACTCTTCTTTGGTCTGCTCTTTGGACGCCAGCATCTGAATGTCGTCTACGAGCCAGACGTCAACGTTGCGGTACGCCCGCCGGAAATCTTCCGTGCGCTTGTCCCGGATCGCCGCGACATAATGGTTCGTAAACATCTCCCCGCTAACATAGACCACCTTCGCCTGCGGCAGCGCCAGTCGTATCTGATGCCCGATGGCGTGCATGAGGTGCGTGTTATGCTCCCAGAAAGTAGAAAGGAACGTGTGATAGTCCGGCACTTCCACGGCAACCGTGGCTTCTATCCCTGCCGGCACGACTGAGATGACTTTCTCCCAGCGCATTCCGAGCGGCGCGTTCCGGTGCCGCCACTCGCCCCGATGACCCCGTGAGACCAGAGCGCGTTCTGCGACCTGACGCACTCGTTCCACTGCGCCTTCCTTGCCGAAGATGCCCACATGCTCCGCGAACTTGAGAACCTCTGAGGCCGCATGAAGGCCAAGAATCCAGGCATTGACTTTTGGCTTGCGCGAAATATGCGAAACGATACCAAGTTTCAGCAGCAGTTCTTGAATGTCTCGGACCAGCCCTTCGGACGCTGAACAAAACCCGATTTCTGTGCGCGGCAGACGATTTCCAGGCATCAGCTCGTGTCCGCAGGATGCCCAGCCGTCTGTGGCAAACAATCGGGATAAAAACAAGCAAAGCTGCGGACGTGGAAGCTGGAAGATTGCTGCTGGAATGCGCTTGTCGCGCGAGTGCGTGAGCATCAGGCCATAACGCCGAAGCAGGTTCATTACGTTGTTAGAGCCAGCTTTGCCCGCAGCAGCACGTCCCCGCTCACCGATAATTCGCCAGTCATATTTGCTGTGCTGGACCATGCGGCAGTTCGTCAATGCGACACATTCTTTAAACTCGTCTAGCTGCACATTATCCTGCTGGCTGAAGCGGACGCAAGGCTGCGAGAAGCCGCCGTCGCCGATGAGATAAGCAAGCAGCTTGATCTCGTGTTCCGGCAGCGGGACAGGATCGCCGAACGCGGGCAGGCTTTCGGGGACAGCGACTAGATCGCCTGCACCGATGTTTTCCAGCGGCGTCCAGCCGCGCACCTGAGTCGCACCGTCTGCCGCCCAAAGCGGGTGCTGGGCGTTGCGGACAATGCGTCGCCCGCTCTCCGTCGTGATGGCAAAGACCGGTTCAACGGCATTAAACTCGGCATGGGCCGGGACTGCCCGAATTTCTTCTTTAGCGACCGTCAGCAGCGAAAACTCTGTCCCAATCAGTTCTCCGGCACGGACACGCCTACCGTCGGCAAGATGCAGATATTCGGAAGCCGCGACGCACTTTCCTAGTCCCGGCGGGCCATATAAAAAGAGGGGGTTGTAGGTGTCTCCCGGCGACTGGGCGACGGCGACGGCTCCGGCCTGGGCCAAACGGTTGGACTTGCCGACGACGAAATTATCGAACGTGTAGCGGGGAACGAGCGGCGAAGCGGACAGTTCCAGCGCGAACAGATTGCGGCTGGATTTCGCGCCTGCGCTGCCGGTGCCGCCGTCGAAAACAGCCTCCGCCGCGCCAGTCTGGGAGACGGGAACCGGCAGGCCACTCTCGCCGGACATCGCTGACGACGGCAGCGCGGCGGCCTGCTGTAAGGGCAGGGGGTTTTCGCCGAGAAGCGGCTGGACTTCGGGGGTCGAGATGACAAAGCGCACTTGAACGCCCGGCGAGTCAAGATGCTGGGCCAGAAGCTGAGACAGAGTCTGGGCGTACTTCTTTTCGGCGAACTCGCGGGCAAACGACGACGGCGCACCCAGCACGGCGACCGCACCGCCGGAGCCTTGCGAGTACGACAGCGGCTTCAGCGGGCGCAGCCAGTTGTCAATGGTCTGCTTGTTCAGCGAGCCGGCCAGCGACCGCAAGGTCCGTTCCCAGGCGCGGCGCAGGGCGGTGAGTCCTTCTTCTTCCCCCAGCTCAAGCTGCTGGTCACTCTCAAGTTGCCGGTCACCGGGCGCGTCTGGGAGCGGCACGGCAGAGATTTTGTCTGATGGTAGCTGGCTGCTCACGGGTTTCCTGGGGCCAATCGCCGGTACACTCTCTTATGATGGGCGGGGCCATAAACAAGGGAAGGAGGCGGCATTTCTTTCCGAAATTGCCGCCTCACTGCGCTTCATTATACCGGGAATTTGTGGAATCAGCAACCCATGTTCTGCCTGTGATGAACGATGGAACATTGTTTTATTGCAGACAGAACAAAACCCTTGACAGAATGCTTTTCGCCTGTTATACTGTCCTTGTTCCTGCTGAATCTCTTTCACTGGCGTAAAGTTGCGCCTCCTACTCTTTCGCGGTTGTACCTACTGTTGTCCGTTTGAGTGGAGCCAGCAAATGCCATGTCTTTCCTTTCGCGCCTCTTCGCGCTGACTAGCGGCCTTATTCTCTTTCCGACCTTTGCGTCTGCCTGCCTCGCGGATGTCATTCCGTGGGACGCCAACGCGCAGGGGCAGTTCATCACTGCTCCGGCACACGCGGCACTGTCTGGATCGGCACCGAAGATAACGGCGTCTGGCGCTACGACCCCGCCGCACCCACCAGCAAGCAATACACCCACTACACTACCAAAGACGGCCTCGGCGACAACAACGCCTACGCCCTCGCCGTAGACAAAGCCGGACGCCTCTGGGCCGGAACCCTCAATCACGGCGTCAGCGTTTTCGACGGCAAGCAGTGGCGCACCTATGGCCCGCTAGACGGCCCGCTCGGCTCCCGCGTGTTTGCGCTGGCCGTCAATCCCAAAGACGGCGGCGTCTGGGGCGCAACCGAGGCTGGGCTGTTCCGCTACACTAACTCCCGCTGGACCTACTTCACCCGCGCCGACGGTCTGCCTTCCGACCAAGCCAACGCTCTGGTGTTTGACACGGATGGCACGCTGTACGTCGGAACGCAGTGCGACGGCATCGCGATTGCTTCTCCGGCTGATGGCTACAAGTCGTGGCGCGTCGTTTCCGGCCCCAAAATTCTACCCAACGCTCCGTCGGGAGTCGGCTTGCCGTCGGCGCTCATCAACTGCCTGTTGGTGACGACAGGCGGCACAGTTTACGCGGGAACACCAACGGGACTTGCCGCCAGCCGTGACGGGGGTGGAAATTGGCAGTACCGGCGGGGTCTGAACTGGAAGGCGAAAGAGGCGGGTTTACTTCCTCCCGTGACGCCCGTTGCCGTGACGGTCTCCGGCGATATGCTGTCCGAAGATTATGTGACAGCTTTAGCGGAAGGGGCGGATGGAAGCATTTTCGTGGGGCATCGTCAGACAGGCGTGGAGGCATTCAGCCCAAAGACAGGTCTGCGGGTGCAGTCGGGCCTGAACGGGGCGAAGACGGACAGCGACATCTCCAGCCTGCTGGTGTCGGGCCAAACCGCCTGGGCGGGACTTTATGGTGGAGGATTGCTCCCGCCGGGAATTGCTCCCACTGGAACTTCTTTGGCATCCTCTGTGCCTGTTCCTCCCATGCCGGCTCCTGCCGGACCGCCGAGGCCGGCGGAACTGAATGCTGCTCTGCTGAGGCGGATGAAGCCGCTCCAAGCCGCGATACCCGTCGGCGGCGCAGCCTACTTGGGCGAGGATTGGCAGACTGAGGGAGATTGGGTCGGGCGCTACGGGCGGCAGTACGCCGTGATGTGTGCCACGGCCTCGCCGCGCAATTACTGCGTCATCCACAGCGACCATAATTACGCGCTCAGAACTAGGGAATACCGCTCCATCACCGACACGCCTTACAGCGTTTACGCCGAAACCGGGCCGAATGCCGCGCCGGATGAAGCGCTGCGCCACTGGATTCACTGGATGACGACGGAGAACCCGCGCACTCTGTATAATCCTTTGCTCGGTTTTCGGCGGGAAGCCGAGTGGGACGACCACGGCGAGACATACCCCATGATGCAGGACGGGCCTGATGTTTGGATTACGGTTCAAGTTCCCGCAGGTTTCCACCGCCTCAGTCTCTATTTCTTCAACAAAGACGGGCATGACGCTTCCAACCGATACCGAGACTACCTCATCGGAATCAAGCCGGGGTCAGCCTCCCCTGCTCTAGCGCAGGATGTGCCTGACCTGGCAGAAGCGCGTGTCAGAGATTTCTGGGGCGGCGTGTATCAAAAGTTTGCTCTGCGCGGCCCAAGCAAGTATCTTGTCCGGGTATCACGCAACTACAGCTTCAACACCCTTGTCTGCGGCGTGTTCTTGGATCAGTCCTCGCAGCCCTTTTCAGAACCGGAAACACTCTCCGCGCAAAGGGTATGTGCGCTTCTTTCTTATCGCGTCGCCGTGCATGAAGGCAAGCCTGCCCTTTTGCTGGCGAAACTCCGCGCTGAATTGCCGTTTTGGGCGGCGGATGACCGAAAATCGTTTCAGGCATCGATGGCGCGAAACTGGACAAAGCGCCTTGCCACCCACTATCCGCCGGAGCACCCATTTGTCACCATCGTTAAGTAGCTCTCGAAAAATGGCCCAAAGAAAGGCAAATCAATGTTTACTGCGCTTCTCCTCACCACTGGATTTATTGAAGTCGTCATTCTGGCAAGTCTCTGGATTGTGTTTCATCAGTTAATGCAGCAGCGGGGGCGGATGCTGACGCGAATGGACGTGTTTGAGAGCCGCCTCGCCGCCGTCAACCAAATCGTCGGCCAAAGCGCCGCCCGGCAGCCTGCTCCCACCGGAACTTGCGGTTCGCAGGCCGCGCCCGTGCAGGCCGGAGGGCTGGGAGTCGGAGCGCCATTCTCGCCGTTTAGTCTCCCGGACCTGGCAGGAAACACAATGGGATTGGATGACTTCGCGGGCAAGCGTGTCCTTGCCGTGCATTGGAACCCCGGCTGCGGCTTCTGTGACTTGATCGCTTCCGACCTGGCGGAATTGCAGCCGCGCCTTTCCGAGAACAGTGTGCAGTTGCTTCTTCTGAGCCACGGAGACCGGGACGCCAATCAAAAACTGGCGACGGAACACGGCTTGAACTGCCCGATTCTGCTCTTGAACGACGTGCAGCTCGAAGCGTTTCAGCATCAGGGAACGCCGGTTGCCTATCTGCTGGATGAGCAGGGACAAGTCGCGGAACCGCTGGCGGTCGGCGCGAACATGGTTCCCGGCCTTGCCGAGAACGCGGCATCTACCCCCTTGCTTTCAGCGGCAGACGACGCGCCGGTTTATAAAGCGCGTAAGCCCCTGCCGGGCGAGCGCTCATTGAGTGAGAGCCGCCTGGAACGCAATGGCCTTCCGCCGGCAACACCGGCCCCACTGTTCAGCCTGCCCGATCTGCACGGCGACACGGTCTCGCTGGAAAGCTACCGTGGGCGTCCGGTGCTGCTCGTTTTCAGTGACCCAAACTGCGCCCCGTGCAATCAGTTCGCCCCGGAGCTTGTCCGAATCCATCAAGAGCGTTCCGACCTGTCCGTGATTTATGTCGGGCGCGGCGACGCTGAGGAAAACCGCCGCAAGGCCGAGGAACATAGATTTGAGTTCCCCGTCGTGCTGCAAAGCCGCTGGGAGCTATCCAAGCAGTACGGCATCTTCGCCACCCCGGTAGCGTTCTTGATTGACGAGCAAGGCAGCATTGCCAAGAGTGTCGCTCAGGGCGGCACGGAAATCCTGGCGCTTCTTCCTCCGCAGGAAGCTTCACTTTCTCACTGACAAAATGACGGTTTGTGCAAGCTGCCTGAAGATGCAGCAGAAGGAGGGCTATCATGCCCGAAGAGAATACATTTGACCGCATTTCTCGGCTTTTGGCGACTCCCATGCCACGCCGTCAAGCAATGAAGCTCATTGCTGGCATAACGCTGGGGGCATTGAGTTCTTCACCCTTGTTAGCCCAAAAACCCAGTAAGTCACCTAAACATGTTTCTGGCGACAAAATGCCAATCCACAATATTGTCATGCATGGGGTAGCAATGAATGAAGTTTTCACCAAGCTTCGTCAAGATTACGCCGTACCAATCTCCTATGTAGTTTCTGAAAGCACATTGGTGTTTGACATAACTGTCCATGAAGGTACGGTGCGAGATGTCTTGAATCAAATGACAATTCAGGACAAATCCTACACGTGGAAGCTTTTTGGTGATAAAATAATTTTTTTCCCAAAGCTTGCTAAATATGAACTACCCATTAAGGGTATTTCTGTTGTTGGTGTTCCCCGCGATGAAGCGTTGACAAGTTTCGTTACATACCTTAGAGAACACGTCAGTGGCTTTGAGGATTACGGAACGCTATTGGTGGGGTTCATACCGCCGGAATACAAAACTCCAATAACACTTCCTAAAGATGGCACAGTTATCGACTTTCTGCAACAGTTAGTCAGCGGGGACTATTCAGTATTTTTGTCAGTGACAACACCATCTTTCTCTGGTATGTCGTATTTTTTCCTCGGCACAGTGGTAGACAAGCCTAAAACGGGAGGTTCGCGTAACAACGAACTCGTGCCCACCGTCTTTGGCTTAACTTCTACCACACCTAATGGTAGCCGGTCCATTTCGAGTAACAGTAGTCAGGCTGTTTGCCGAGCGCTGTCTGTGAATTATGATGCGCCTAATGGTGTAGGTTGCCCAACCGGGCAGTGCGGCGTTATGTCTACCGCTAACATTTCAGGCGTTACTGCATGTCCTGGCGATGATTGCAGTGGATTACCGGAGCGTGAAAGTGTTACCCTCGATTTTACAAACCCCAATGGCCTACCAGTCTGTGCGCCAACGGGTACTAGCAAGTCAACGGATTGTGGAAATATCGGCTCAAACAATACATTGAGTTGCGAAGACCAATACAATTTCTGCATGTCCCCTTTTCCTACAGCTACATGTTCTCAAACGTTCAGTCAAGAGTATATAGTGAATAATCGTGTAGTAGCAACTACTACCTTGACATATACACTCACCGTTCCTGCACCAGGTCAATGTCAAGCGTCTTTTGTCCGAGGCGATCCAACAAATAATCACACTGCTGATCAATGCTGCGGAACTAATCCGTCTAGCTCTGGTCCAGACCCCATGACTTTATGTAGTTCTTCTCAGACGTGTGCCAGCGACAATGGCACCGCCAACGCTATCTGCTGTCCGTCTGGAGATACGGTAGCCTGCAACCATGTTTGCTGTACGCCGGGGCAAGGGTGCGTCACAGATAAAGTGACAGGAAACATGATTTGCTGCCCCGCCGGCACTGGCATCGGCTGCAACGGCACTTGCTGTTCCCCTAATTACCTTTGTATTAGTGGAAGCTGTTGTGCGCCGGGGCAAATCACCTCGGACAGCAAAACCTGCTGTCCGGCAGGCCAAACCCCGTATGGCACAACCTGCTGTCCAACGGGCCAAAACAACTGTGGCAACATATGCTGCGCCAACACCTGCTGCAACGGCAAGTGCTGCGACCCAGGCTGCACCTGCGTTGGCGGCGGCTGCTGCGGCCAGCCCGCGCCTCATCTGCGGATGTCTACCGAAGCCGTTTTGCGCGGCAGTTATGCCACCGATAACCTCGCGACCTGCTGTGCGCCGGGCTATCCGCCGTGCGGCAATGTCTGCTGCGCTTCCGGGTCCGTTTGCTGTGGTGGAAGCTGCTGCGCGGGGACATGTGACAGCACCGGTGCCTGCATTCCGCCGCCCAACGAGAACCCGTAGCCGAAAAGAGGACCCGCAGACGGACAAGGCTTTTGCCATTTGCGGGTTCCTCCTGTATAATAGGGAGATGGAAATTATTGAACTGCACCCGGCGACAACCAACGGGCTGATGCTGGGGTTGATTGTGGAGGTTCCTGAAGGCGCGGCGGGGGTGATTGTCAAGGAGGGCAGGCCGCTGGACGTTCTGCCGCCCGGCCGGCATTTATTAGATGCTTCGCTGCTGCCGCTGACGATGCAGGCTTTAAAGATCAAGCCGGGCGCGATCATCCAAGCGCCGCTTCCTGCCGCTGTCTTTCTGGTCCAGATGCGCTCGCCGTGGACGACGGCGTGGCGCTGCCAGGCGCTGCTGTCCAAGAGCGCCCGGTACGGCATGACCTACACGGCGCTGGCGGGGCGGGCCACGGTGCAGGTGAGCAATCCGGCGGCGTTCTGCGGTGCGGCGCTGGCGGCAGGCGGCTCCAATCTCGCCACCGGCGCAGCGACCATGCCGCAGGTGATTGACGGCTTCCTGCGCGGCAACCTGCAGGCGCTGGCCGCAGCCGCCGTACCACCCTTGAACCTGCCGCCGGAGCAGGCACCGGCGGCGTCGGAAGCCATTCGCACCGCCGCCGGTCATGCCGCCGCCGGCTGGCTGTCTTCCGTCGGGCTGCACTGCACGGCGTTTGATTTGGATTCCGTCGCCCCGCCGAGCCGGACGCCCTGCGTCGTCTGCAAATCCGCTACTGCCCCCACTGGTTACGGCGTATTTATGCGGAACATCAGCCTGCTGTACCTGCGCTTCACGGCCAAAAAAGAAGGCAACTTCTGCGCTCCGTGCGCCTGGAAGACCGCCGGCGCGTTCAACGGCGTCATGCTGGTCGCCGGCTGGTGGGGCTTGATTGGGTTGGTGCTCACGCCGGTCTACTTCTTCCAAAACTTGTACCATCTGGCAAAGATTGTCAGCGGCACAAAAGCAGCGGCAACGGAGCCTGTCCCGTAGGGGCGCACCCCCGTGTGCGCCCTTCCTCTCTTTATCAGAAGGGCAGGCACACGGGTGCGCCCCTACGGTCCCACTAACTGCCGGGCGGCGGCGAGAACAGCGTCGTAATCGGGTTCGCTGGCGACTTCGGGTACGGCCTGGACGTAGCGGACGATGCCGTCTTTGTCTACAAGAAAGATGACGCGGGTCAGCAGGCCGAGTTCTTTGATTTGGACGCCAAACGCTTCGCCCAGCATCCGGTCTTTGTGGTCGGACAGCATCTCGATATTGGCGATGCCTTCGTCTTTCGCCCAGCGCTTCTGGGCAAACGGCGTGTCGGCGCTGATCGCGACAGTTTTGATTTTGTCTGTCGGCAGGCTCGCGACATGGCGGTTGAACTTGCCTGTTTCCAGCGAGCAGACACTGGTGTCAATGCTCGGGACGAGGATCATCAAAACGGCTTTCGTGCGATGGTCGCTGAGTGTGTCCCAATCTACGGTTTCTAGGCTGTTTGCGGTCTGGACATGAAACTCGGGAAGGGGATCGCCGACTTTAAGTTCCTGGCCTACCAGTGTCATGGGCGTGCCTTTAAATGTAATCGCGCCGGGGCGCTCGGCTTCTGCGGTTGCCATAAGTATCAGTGTCTCCTTGCTTTTGCTTCAGTATACCCACTTGCCGCAAAACGCGGGGCAGGAAAACGCGGGGCAGGAAAACAGGCGGCGGATGTCGCATAGAAGCGGCATGGCGACTTTTATTTTTTTTGACATCGGCGACGTGATTTTTGATGAGAATGCCCAGCATCAGTGGCTGTTCCATCAGCTTCTCTTGACTCTGCGGGCGCACGGCAAAAGCGTCCTGTGGGACGACTTCAACGCCACCCGCAAGCGCCTGACCGCGCTCGGCCCGAACCCGGAAGCGGCGATCAAAGGGAGTTTGGCGTATTACTGTGCGAATGACTCCGAGACCGATGTGCTCTGGCACGAGGCGCGAGACCAGTACCAACAGATGCGGCACCCGCGCCCGTTCGGCCAGCTTCTGGACGGCATCACGCCCGTCTTGATGGATTTGAAGCAGGACTTCCAGCTTGGCATTATCGCAAACCAGCACCCGCCGGTAGCCCAGGCCATCGCCGACTACGGCATCGCAGACTTGTTCGACGTCATCGTCATCAGCGAGATCGCCCACCTCTTCAAGCCCGACCCCGCCATCTTCCAGTACGGCATCAACCAGGCCGGCATCACGCCCGCCGAAGCCATTTTCGTCGGCGACCGCCCCGATAATGACATCGGCCCCGCCAAAGCCGCCGGCATGAAAACCGTGCGTTTCAAGCGCGGAATCCAGTATACTCTTTATAACCCGGACGACCCGGCACTGATTGCCGACGAAACTGTGGAAGATGTTACTGAGCTTGCGGCGGCAGTCCGGCGGGTGGCAAGTGGCGAAAGCGAAGCGGCATGAAGTCCGACTTGCGCTACGTTTTGCCTGGTTCGCTGCGGGCCTCAGTGACAAGAGCAGACGGGGCTGATCCGATGAAGCTTCAGGATCAGTTCAATGAGTTTGGATTCTTAGCGGCGGGTATGCCGCCCATAGAAGTCACTCTCGGCATGAACGGCGAAATGATGATCAATGACGGTATGACACGGGCGACACGCTGCTGCATGATTAACGTAGAGCAGGCTGTCGCCGTAGATATTATCGAGGAAAGGCCGGAGTGGGATTTCAGCTATCTGCCTACAATCGCTGAACTGCTGACGCCTGATTTTTGAGTAGGTAATCGAGTGGAAACTCAGGAAAAGTCTATGGATACAACCCAGCAAATTCTAGAAGCAATTGCGGAACTTCGCAAGCAGCACCCTTCTTGGCGGTTTGGGCAGCTCGTCGCCAATGTTTCCTTCTTTGCAAAAGGTCCCGTCAAGTCAGCCGTGTATGATGTGGAAGATGAAGAGTTCTTGAAGGCGGCTCAGGATCATCTCGTCCACCTTCAGGAAGAACAGCGAGAAACAGTCACAGCTTAGGTGCTATAAAGCGCAAGGGGTACACAATGAGCTATTTTCTTCTGCAAGCGTTGTGCTTTGTTTTAGAAGCATCCGCTTTCAATCTTATGTTTCTCAGCGCGATTATGTTATCTAAACGAACAAGCGGCAGCGCTCTGCTGCTTATCATGGGAGCGGCATGTCTTCTGCTGAACTTTGGCCTTGCAATGGGTGCTCATGTAGATATAGCAAAATCTCTTGCCTTTGCCGGCATGACGACACCGCTGATTATTCCTCTGCTCGTCAGGCGCGTCCTCAGCAAATAATTTTACGTTAGAAAACAGTTTATGATCATTGAAGCGCGTGAAGATGTAGTGCAGCTTGAAGGCGAGCTGGACAAGAATCTATGGCCGACCATTCAGGCGGCGGCGAACTTGCTGCTGAGGCATCATGTGGAAGGCATCATTGTGGACGGCAGCGCTCTGACGGGCTGCTCGGCGGAGGGGGCAAATACGTTCCGGGACGCAATGGATTATATCGCGCGTTACCGGGCTAGAATTGTCGTCTGCGCCCTGCCGGAGAATGTCATGGAAGTGGTCCGGGCCGTGCCGGGAGTCCGGTCCCGCCTGCCGGTGACGGCGACTTTGGAAGAAGCACGGGCGTCGCTGAAGCTGTCCGGCCCCGGCGGAACCCGCGCAACAGCAGGCGCAAACACCCCGCAAAACATTTTGGTGCCCTTGCTGCGGCCTGACCATACAGACGCGGCCAGTGCGCTGGCCTGCCGGCTGGCAAAGGCGGCGTCCAAAGCCGACAGCTCGCAAAAGTCGCGCCTGCACATTGCGTACATTCTGGAAGTCCCGCGCCACCTGCCGCTGACCGCGCCGCTGCCGGAAGAAGAAGCGCTGGCATCGCGGGCGCTTGCCGCTGCTGCCCTCGCCGCCCGCTGCGAGGGGGTGACCGCAGAGCCGGTTGTGACCCGCACGCGCGATGCCGGGGAAGAGATTGTCACGCAGGCAACAGCGATAGAGGCGTCACTGATTGTGCTGGCGTACCAGCCGTCGGACGACCCCGATGACACGCTGATGCAGCGCGTTACCCGCACGGTGATTGACCGCGCCCCCTGCGAGGTCATCTTGAACAAGCAGGCCACTCCGTAGGGGCAGACCCCCGTGTCTGCCCTTCTGGTTCGCGTCTGCCTGTAAGAACAAGGGCGCACAGGGCAATGAAGCACAGGGCAATGAAGGGCGCACACGGCAATGAAGCACAGGGCAATGAAGGGCGCACACGGCAATGAAGGGCGCACACGGCAATGAAGGGCGCACACGGCAATAAAGGGCGCACACGGCAATAAAGGGCGCACACGGAGGTGCGCCCCTACGGGGCTGGATTTATTCCAGCACTTCCAGCCCGTTCGGCAGGTGCGTCAAAATCTCGCAGCCATCTTCGGTGACTAAGACGTCTTCCTCTAAACGCAGGCCGCCCCACCCTTCCAGATAAATGCCCGGCTCGACCGTCATCACCATGCCCGGCTTGAGTACCAGCTCACTGGAGCGAACGGAGAAGCCGGGGCCATCATGCACCGAGCGGCCCAGCGAATGGCCCAAAGAATGGCCGAACGCTGCCCCGTAGCCGTGCGACGTGATATACTCACGGGCAACGGCGTCTATCTCCTGGCCGGTTTTGCCGGGTTTGATTGCTGCGATGGCCTGCTGCTGGCTCTCCAGCACGATCCCGTAAATCTCGCGCTGCTTGTCGGTGACTGTGCCCAGCGCATAGGTGCGCGTGATGTCCGAATTGTAGCCCTCAACCGTTGCGCCCCAGTCAATCGTCACGAAGTCTCCGGCAGCCATCGGGCGAGTGCCGGCATGGTGGTGGGGATGTGCGCCGCTGGGTCCCGACGCCACAATCGTGTCGAAGGCCGCGCCGGATGCGCCCAGACGCCGCATTGCAAACTCAAGCTCCATCGCGAAATCCTGCTCGCGCGTGCCGGGCGTCAGCATCAGCTTTACGGTCCGCATCGCGGTTTCGGCGACCGTGATGGCGTCTTTGATGAGCGCAATCTCTGCGTCGTCTTTGACCAGGCGCAGCGTCTCGACCATGTCTTTTGTCGGGGTCCACTCCAGGTCGGGGATCAACGCCCGGAACGTCTCAAACTGGCTGACCGTGACCTGACTTGCCTCGAAGCCGAGACGCTTGATGCCGGGCCGCGCTTCTAAAACGGTCTTCAGCGCTTCGCCGTAACCGCCGCTTCCCTGCGGCGTTTCGACAATCTCGAAGCTGACGCACTCGGCCTGGGCGCGAAGTGTGTAGCGGGCATCGGTGATAAACAGCGCTTCGTCCGGCGTGATAACGACTTGCGCGGTAGACCCCGTGAAGCCGGAAACATAACCGATATTGCCGATGTCGGTCAGCAGCAGGGCGTCAATGGCTGGGTCGTGCAGGGTCAGCGACTGGCGGATGCCTTCCAATCGTGAGGGAGCTGAGAGTGCGGTCATCATTTAGCGGTGGCTTTCTTCGATTAAATTTTTCGCGGCGCTGAGAGCCATCAAGTAGCCGTAGGGGCCGAAGCCGACGACCTGGCCGGTGGTGACGGCGGAAATGACGGAGTGGCGGCGGAACTCTTCGCGGGCATGGATATTGGACAGATGGACCTCAATCGTCGGCAGGCGCGAGTCGGCAATGGCATCCCGAATGGCATACGAGTAGTGTGTGTACGCGCCGGGGTTAATGACGATGGCGCTGGCCTCGCCCATCGCTTCCTGCACGAAGTCCACGATCGCACCTTCGGAATTCGACTGCCGGATCGTGACTTCGACGCCGAGATATTTGGCATGGGCCGTAATCTTACGGTTGACCGACTCAAAATCGTCCTTGCCGTAGGTGTCGGGGTCTCGTACTCCGAGCAAATTCAGATTGGGGCCGTGGATCAGCGCGACGCGGATCGGGCCGGAACGGGTAAGCTGCACGATAATCTCCGTGGGGTTTATGAGTTCGAGAGGTTTATGATGCCGGCATCGCTTCTTCCGGCAGCAGGATGGGGATGCCGTCGCGGATTGGGTAGATGCGCCCGCACTGGTCGCAGACCAGCGTGTCGCCCTCCTGACGCAGCGGCGGGCGGTTGTCATCGGCGGGGCAGGCGAGAACCGCCAGAAACTTCGGGTCTAAAAAAGTAGTCATAATTTGTTTGTTCTATTGTTCAACGATCTGAAAGCAGCGCTCCAAGAACTTCAGCATATTTACCATTCTGCGCTCATCAAATTGTAGGCTCTTGAAGTCATAGTCAGCAGGAGCGACAATCCGCTTCTGTTCGCGCCAGGGATATTCCGGATTCGGGCCGTCACTTGCGTTGGAGGGCGCTAAATCTTCAATGAGCCGCGCCAGGGGCAGCAACGCGGCGATGTAAGCGTCCAGTTGACCCGCGCCGCAGTTGCAGGCTCGCCGCAATTGAAGATTGCCTCGCACCGAGCGCAAAAAGCCGACAAATGCCCGATGCACTTTGGGAGGCTGTGAGCCGCCCGGTGCAGTTGCAAAGCCTTTGCCTAACTTCTCCGTTGCCATTTGCAGGAAATGAAGCTGATGGCAAAATGGCTGCTGATGGCGGCGCAGAAACACCAGCATCTCGAAATCTGAACGTGCTTGTACCAGTAAAGCGCTTCGCCAGTCCGTTGGCATAATTTTAGCTCCTGCTCTTCAGTCTCACTCTTTCGGCCAAAGGCGCGTTGCCATTTCCCATTCACCCCATTCAGGGGGTGGAGAAAGAACGAGTTTCTCCTCCGGGCGTATCACTACTACGGCGGATGGAAAAAAAACGTCGCCTTGCGGAAAGGCACCAAAATAGTACGGGACCATTTCCTCGCTCGGAAGCGTAATCGGATCAAGCATAACCAGCCGGATTACATCTTTCGAGGGGAACGAATAAATTCCCACCAAATCTGGGGATGCTTCTATGTTGTAATCGGCAAGCTTCCGGGCCGCCTCTTCAATACTTTCCATCACGACTGTCATTTCAGGCACTCCTTGTAAACCGTAAGCGTTTCTTTTGCGGCCTTCTCCCACGAAAACAGTGCGGCACGCTTCAGGCCGCGCTCCCGCCAGACGGCCATAGCGGCAGGCGATGCCAGCAGCGTTTCAAGTGCGCTCGCCCAGGCACCGGCGTCATCGGCGGGCAGCAAAATTCCGGCGTCACCGATTACTTCCGGCAGGGACGACGACCGGCTGCACAGGACCGGGCAGCCGCAGGCCATGGCTTCGAGTGGCGGCAGGCCGAAGCCTTCATAGCGCGATGGATAGCACAGCGCGTCCGCCCCGCCGTACAGCGCCGGCAGGTCGGCATCGGCAACATACCCGGCCAGCACGATCTCCCGCCTGACTGCGTCCGGCAGGGCCGTCCTCCGGGAATCGGTGTCGTCCAGCCAGCCGCGCTTTCCGGCGATCACGAGGCGGTGCGGCGGCGGGTGCGGGCCGGACTTCAGCCGGGCGAACGCTTCCAGCAGCAGCGTGAGGTTCTTGCGCGGCTGCAAAACGCCGACCGCCAGCAGGTACGGCCGATTGTCTAATTCTAATGCCTTGTTCGCCGTTGCCCGCGCGGTTTCCTGCCCATTAGGCGGCTGAAACTGTGGCCCGGCGGCTTCTAGGACGACAGAAACTTTTTCTGCGGGAACCGCCGGGTAGAAGCGCCGTATGTCCCGGCGCGTGCTTTCCGAGACGGCCACAATCGCCGCCGCTTTTTTCATAGAATGCGGAACCAGCGTGTTCAGCACCCAGCGGTCTTTCGGCAGGAACAAGTCGGGATGGACCCGGAACGAAACATCGTGAATGGTCGTGACCACCGGGCAGGGCGCACCGAGCAGCGGGATATTGTACTGCGTGTGAGCGACATCAATCTTGTCGTCTTTGAGTGCACGCGGAAACGCCGACAGCATCCAGAGCGCGTCGTTTGCGGGCCTTTCGATTTGCCGCCAAACAAAGTTTGGCCCCAGCGCAAGCGGCTCCCCCTCAACCGGGCCGCGCGTGTACAGCACATACTCACTGACGGTGTCCACTGCCGCCAGGCCGCCGAGGAGGCCGCGCCAGTAGGTCCGGTCGCCGGTGAAGCGCCCCGAGAGTGTCCGGGCATCAATGCCGATTCGCATGGATAGAGTATACTCAAAGCCTATGCGAAAAATACGAGTCCTGCTGCTCATCCATGAGCTGTCGCCGACGGGAGCGCCGAAAGTCGCTTTGAGTGCGTTTGAGCGGTTCGGCGATGCGGTGGATCTGCGGACGCTGGCGTATCTGGGCGGGCCGCTGAAGCCGAGGTTCGCGGCGCTTGGGCCGGTGCAGACACTGGTAAGCTACGGCTGGCCGGGGATGTCCGCGCCGCTCGGGTCGCTGGCACGGTTTGCCGGGCACCGGGCGCTGAGCCTGGCGAAAGGCCGGCTCTGGACTTGGCCGCTGCGCCGCTGGCAGCCGGACGTCATTTACATCAACAGCGTCGCCGCGCTGCTTGCGGTGCGGCGGATGGCGCTGCCGCCCGCGCCGGTGCTGCTGCATGTCCATGAGCTGGACCATGTGCTGGCCCCGTTTCTGGAGCATTCGCCGGACCTGCTGCGGGATTTGCCGGCCCGCTATGTGGCCGTCTCTCACGCGGTTGCCGAGGCGCTGACGGAGCGTTTCAGCATTGACCCGGCAAAAGTTACCGTTGTTCCGGCGTTTGTTGATGCCGTGCCCGAGATTGCGCCAATTTTGCCCGAGTTTGCGCCCTCTGCTGCGCCTGCCGATACACGCTGGGTAATCGGCGGGGCGGGGGTCATCAACTGGTGCAAGGGCGCTCAGCTCTGGCTGCTGATGGCGGCGGAAGTCAAGCGCCTGCTCGGCGCGGACTGGGTGCGCTTTGTCTGGGTCGGCGTTCCCCAAAACGAAGAAGGCTGGCAGTTCCGCGAAATGGCCCGCAAGCTGCTTTTGACCGATGACATCGAGTTCGTTGCGTTCACATCCCAGCCGCAGGCGTACTACCAAAAGTTTGACGTGTTCGCGCTGACGTCGTGGGAAGAAACCGCCTCGCTGGCGCTGCTGGAAAACATGGCGCTGGAGAGGCCTGTCGTCTGCTTCGCCGGGTCCGGCGGCCCGGCGGAGTTTGCGGGCGACGCGGGCGTAACGCTCCCAGAGTTCTCGCCGAGTAGCATGGCTGCCGCCGTCGCGGCCCTCTGCACGGACCCCGCCCGGCGGTTCGCCCTCGGCAAAGCGGCCCGGCAGCGCGTTATCGAAAACTTCACGGCGGACATACAGGCTCCGCGCATCTTGGAGGAAATCCGGCGACTAGCGGCGCAGCCGGGCCAGCCGGTTCAGGACACGCTGCCACTGGTAGAAGCGCAGGTAGGACACGAAGAACCGGAGCCAGGGGCGCGTTAGCGGGCGGCCCCAATGGTCCCGGCTTGCGGCTAGGGTTTCCGCCCACTGCCTGCGGTTTGCCGAAAACGAAATCGTGCCTTCGCCGCAGCGGAAGACGGCCAGCGTCTGGTCCACCGTGCGGACCGAAAAATGCTCCGTGAGCTTGATCCAGTGCCGGTAATCCATCGCGTAGCGGTCGCGCTCCTCAAAGCCGCCTACTTTGCCCAGCGCCCGGCGGGAGATAAACGTGCTGGGCGCGGGCAGCATGACGGGCTGGCCCCAGTAGCGCCAGCACTGGATGAGATCGTCGCGGGTCGTGAAGCACGCCTTCAGGGAGACCCAGAGCGTGCCGTCATTGTGCACCTGGTCGCAGCCGCCCGACACCAGGCCGGCTTCGGGATGCGCCGCCCACTCCGCCGCCACGCGCTCCAAAGTCCCCGGCAGGTAGTAGTCGTCGTCCCCCAGCACCCCGACCGCGTCCCCCGTTGCCAGGGCAAGCCCCTTGTTGAGCGCCTGCGAAAGCCCGTCATCCGGCTCTGAAATCCAGCGGATGTGCGGGTACTTTGCGGCATACTCCCGAAGCATTTGCACCGTGCCGTCGGTTGAGCCGCCGTCTATAATCACATGCTCTTTTTCAGGATAGCTTTGCGCCGCAACGCTTTCAATGCAGCGCGGCAGAAAGTCCCACCGGTTCAGCGTCGCCGTGACAATGGAAATTGTAAATGTCATGGCTTCTTGATGACCTTGATTCTAGTACAAGTCTCGGTCCAGCATAAGCTGACGGCGGCGGAGCTTGCTGACGAACATGCGCCAGCCGTAATCAAGGATCGGCGTTCGGTCTATGCCGATCTCCACTCCCGCCTGGCGCAGCCTGCCTGCGGTTTCTTTGAGCGCCGCCACATAAGGCCGGTAAAGCATGTCCCGCACAGCCGGCGGCATTTCGCCGTACCGCCGGCCTAGCGTCACCGGGTCGTAGAGCCGGCGCGTCAGGAACTTGATGCCGTGGTAGTGATAAAAGATTAACGGCTTGCCGTTGACTTTGATCCCGCTGCCTGACCGTTCAACTGTGTAGTCGGTCCAGTTCCAGGGAGCAAGCCCGGCCCCGGCATGTTCCAGGACGCGCGTTCCCGGAAACCGCTCCGGCCAGTCATCCAGGTACTTCTGGTCGGCAAACTTCCCGTCCTGCGGCTCGATGCCGCACCATTCCAGGCAGCGCTCGCGCCACCAGCGCAGGCAGGCGCGGCCTGTGTCGTCGCTGCGGAATGTCAGCAAGCCTACATTGTAGATGCCGTGCAGCTCCAGATGCCTCAAATGGTCGGGGAATCGGTGCCCGACAATCAGAATCGAGCCGCTGCTCAGCTCCGCAAAGATCGGCTCCGGGGAGCTAAAGAAATACAGGTCGGCATCCAGGTAAGTCAGCAGATCAATCTCGGGATTTTGCGTCAGCAGATACAGGGGCCAGGACGGGGAGCAGGTGAAATAGTATTCCATTTTGCTGCGGGCGGACTTTGCGGCCAGCAGCTCACTGTCGCCGCTCTCGAAATCCGCCAGCGCAACCGGGCGCAAATCCGGCTGCGCCAGCTTAGTTAAGACCTCAAAGCTCCACTCGTCAAAGCACAGAACCCAAAGGATGAAGGGCTGTGCATGCTGCTTTAAAGACTGGTAGAGGGTCAGGCCCCGCAGAAGATAATTCCGATCAAAATAGGTGCAGTAGTAGCGCATGGCAGAATTTAACTGTAAGCGCGGAGGGCTGATGCCGTGCGGCACACATCGTCATCAGAAATCTCCGGGTATAGCGGCAGGCTCAAAACTTCGCGAGCCGCCGCTTCAGTTTCCGGCAGCGGCCCCAACGCAAAATGCGCGTAAGCGGGCTGCTGATGGACCGGAACCGGATAGTGGATCAGTGTGCTGATATTCTGGCTCTTCAGGTACTCCCGCAGGGCGTCACGCCGCTCAGAACGAATGACATACTGATGGAATACGGAGCCGGTCTCCGGGCGCACGACCGGCAGCCGGACATCTGCATCGGCGAGCAAAGTATCGTAACGGGCGGCGGCAGCGGCGCGGCGGGCATTGTCAACGTCCAAGTAGCGCAGCTTGACCCGCAGGATCGCGGCCTGCATTTCGTCCAGGCGGCTGTTCTCGCCGGGGATGGCGCTGACATAGCGCTCGCGCCAGCCGTATTCCCGAAGCAGGCGCATCTGTGCGTTCAGTTCAGGGTCACTGGTTGCGGCAATGCCGGCGTCGCCGAGTGCGCCTAAGTTCTTGGTCGGGTAGCAGCTAAACACGGCGATGTCGCCCCAGGTGCCGGTCTTCCTGCCGTTCCAGGCCGCGCCGTGCGACTGCGAGCAGTCTTCCAGCAGGCGCAGGCCGTGGCGGCGGCAGATTTCGGCGATGGCGGTCAGGGCGGCAGGGTGGCCGTAGAGATGCACCGGCAGGACCGCTTTTGGAACGCCGGGCGGCGCGTGAGCAATCGCCTCTTCCAGCTTTTGAGGGTCCATCGTGAACGTCTGCGGGTCGATATCTACATACACCGGCATCGCGCCAACCATGTCAATCGCGGCGACGGTAGCGACGGCGGTATAAGCGACGGTAAACACTAAATCGCCTGGGCCGATGCCGCAGGCACGCATCGCCAGCCGCAGGCCGTCGGTTCCGTTGGCGACGCCGACCGCGTAAGTCGTGCCGAGATACGCAGCAAACTCCAGTTCGAACGCGGCGACTTCCGCGCCCAGAATGTACCAGCCGCTTGCCAGCGTTCGGGCAACGGCTTCGTCAATCTCGGCTTGATGGGCCAGGTATCCCGCGTGAGGACTGCTTTGCAGGATTGGTTTTATTGCTGGCGTCATTGCCGATGCTCTCTCGCTGCCGGTAGACGCCGGGGTTGTGGAAAACCCCGGCAGGAAATGTCCTTCGGACACGAAAACTGCCGCGTGTATCTGGCATCTTCGTCTATATAATCTTCGTCCGAAGGACGCTTCTTCGCCGGGGTTTTCCACAACCCCGGCATCATGTTTCTAAACCAAAGCCTTAAAGATAAGGGTCCAAGTGGGCGCGGTAGAACGCAAGCGTCCGGGTAAGGCCCTCACGCTCGGTGACTTTTGGCTCCCAGCCGAGTATGCGACGAATCAAATCGTCGTTTGCGTAGTAGTCGCCGATGTCAATGCGCTTGCGGTCCGCCGGGAACTCGCAAACTTCGTAAGCCCCGCTGCCGGCGGCTTCAATTAGTAAATCCGCCATCTGCGTCAGCGTCAGCACACTTGGACCGCCTAAGTTGAAGACTTTGCCGTCGGCGTCTGCACTTAAAGCGGCCAGCAAAAACGCTTCTACCGCGTCGTCCACATAGGTAAAATCGCGGAGCTGCTCGCCGCCCCAGACCTCAAACGGCTGATTTTGGACGACAAGCCGCAGCCAGACGCCTAAGAATGTCTGGCGAGCGTCTTTGATCCGCATGCGCGGCCCGTAGGTGTTGGTCAGCCGGAGGGCGCAGGCGCGGAGGCCATAGACATTGTTATACAGGATATGATACCATTCCCCGGCCATTTTGTTGATGCCGTTCACGTCTACGGGCCGCAGCAGATGGTCTTCGCCGACCGGCAGCGTGTCCGGCTTGCCGTAAAGCTGGCGGGTGCTCGCAAACACAATCTTAATGCCGGGGTTATACTTGCGGCAGGCTTCCAGAATAGACAACTGGGCACGGCAATTGATCTCCAGGTCCGTGTATGGGTCAGCCATTGAGTCCATGTGGCTGGTCTGCCCGGCGAGATTGAATAGAAAATCCTGGCCCTGCACTAAATAGCGAATAGAATGCTCGTCCCGCACATCCGCGATGTTGACCCGAATGTCTTTGATGGCATCAATATTGAACAGGTTGCCGCCGTACTCCGGCACCAGACTATCCACCAGCAGCACTTCCGCGCCGAGTTCCACTAGGCGAAGGGCAAGATTGGACCCAATAAAGCCCAGCCCGCCCGTAATAAGAACGCGACTGCCATTAAATCCATTTTCCATGCTAAACATATTTCTCAAGAATTGGAAGCAGTTCTTCCATGCGGTGCCGGTAGGTGTGTTCTTTCAGCGTCCGTGCCTGTCCGGCGGCGGCAATGGCTTGGCGCTCATCTTCGTGGCTTAGATAGTAATTTAGCTTTTCAATACAATCTTCGGCGGAATGATAAGCAACAACTTCTTTGCCTGGCTCAAACAGCGTGTGCAGGTTGTCTTTGGCGTCAGTCAGAAGCAGGGTGCCGACGCCAGTGGACTCATACAAGCGCATGTTGTTGGCATTGTTTCCGGCGGCGTCAATGTGCAGATTCAAGCTGATCTTAGTATTGTACAAGGCTTGGTACATTGCCAGCCCCCAGGCGTTGCCGTGGTAGCACCGGCGCAGCGGCGACTTGGGCAGCAGGTTCTCCACCCCATAACCCCAGAAATCCAGCGGCTGAACTGCGGCAACAGACTCTAAAAATTGAACGCGCCGAGAGTGTGCCGAAGAAAGGCCACCGATGAAGGCGGAGTCTACGAATTCGCGCCGAGTGATTTGCGACAGCACCTTCGGCTCGAAACCAATCCGAAAATACTCACTGTTCAGACCGTCCTGGCGAAACCGATCCACGAAATGCGGGAACGATGTTAAAACAAGATCATAGTCGCGAAAATCCGCATCTGAAGCAGGCGGTGAAGCGATTTGGCCGACGACCTTCCCGGCAAAAGGCCGGACGGCTTGCAGGAAGAACGGCGGCAGAGCGTGCATGTCCTGAACATAGAGAATGTCAGGCCGATACGCTTTCACCTGGGCTTCTAAAATCGTGAAGAACCAGTTGTCTCGTGGGGTGGAGCGAACCCACGGAACGATTTTGCGCCGGAAATACAGAGAGCGCTGAAGCGTCTTATCCAAAACAATCCCATGTTCAGCGGCCCATTGCCGCTGAAGCGGCTCGCAATTTGGAATAATTTCTTCGGCCTCATGCCCGAGTTCCCGCAGGTGCGCCGAGTAGAAGTCCGCCGTGCCGAAACACTGGTCTATCAGCGCTTGCCACTGCACCTGGTAGGGCTGGGGCGAGAGTGCAGGGCGGCTTGCGTAGAACTCGCTTAAAAACGCCGCGTAATAGGTATCAATTATTAGAAAGCGCATCGTTACGGTTCGGCAGAAGATAGACAGCCAGCATGATTATTATTGCACAGCGGATAGGGCAGCTTGGCAATCGGCTGGTTTTGTTCGCACATTTAATCGCGTTTGCTCAGGAGCATCATTTAACGGTAATCAATCTTGCCTTTGACGAGTACGCACCGCTGTTCCAGTCTACGCGGAGCGATTTACTCTGCCGCTATCCGCCCGCGCCATTTCCTCTGAAACCGACGCCGATGCGCCGCCGCCTGCTCTTTCGGCTGGCGGCGCGGGTCATGCGGGGAGCGAAAAAGCGCCTTCCGTTTGTGCATGTCCAGCATTTAGACGACGATGAAAGATTCGAACTCGACGCAAACTTCGCTGAAATTGCTCGCCATAACATTGTTTTGATCGGCGGCTACTTTTTTCGTATGCCTGGCGGTTTCCCAGAAAGTGCGGACACTCTGCGGGCGTACTTCCAGCCGATGCCGTCAGTGCAAAGTAGTGTCCAGCAAGTTACCCGCAGTGCCCGTGCCGGGCATGACATACTTATCGGTGTTCACTTGCGCCAGGGAGACTACCGAGAATACGAGAATGGGCGCTATTTCTACACGACCTCTCAGTATATAGCGCTAATGTCCAAAGTGGTAGCCCTGTTCGCGCCGCGCCGCGCTGCCTTTTTAGTCTGCTCCAACGAGCCGCAGAAGGCCGGAGCGTTCGCCGGTTTCCCCGTCACCTTCGGCACTGGGGATTTAGCGGAAGACTTATATGGGCTGACTGCCTGCGATTATTTAATTGGTCCACCCAGCACATTCACAGTTTGGGCCTCTTTCTACGGTAGCGTTCCCTTGTGCCGTGTTTTTGACCCCAGCGTAGAACTCCGGCTGGAGGATTTTCAACTGGCTCAAGAGCAGGGCTGGCTATACTAAGTTAAGAAGCCGGAGAAGCGCCGCCTTCTCCTGCTCCCACGAAAAGCTCTCTTGAATACGCTGCCGACCCGCGCCTCCCATGGAGTGCCTTAACTCTGGATCGCGGGCAAGCAGCAGCAGCGCCTCGGCGTGGGCCTGTACGTTTCCCGGTTCAACCAAGATACCTGTTTCGCCATGCACTACCGTTTCAACCACGCCGCCGCTCCGCCCGGTGATAACCGGAAGCGCTGCCGCCATGGCTTCAATAATACTTACGCCAAACGCCTCGACTTGCTGCGTGAACGGTCCGGTACAGCAGTGTGACGTAAAAATATCGGCTTCTTCATACAAGTCCTGGGCCTCAGAGGCGTCAACTGCACCCAGAAGCTGAATACGGTCCGCGTAGCGCGAACGCAGCCGCATCAGTTCGCACATCAAGCGCAGTTCGCCGTCCCCGGCAATTGTGAGCGTGCCGTCAAGCCCCGCGTCACAGGCTGCATTAAATGCTTCAATAACAACATTGGGCGCTTTGAAGTCAACCAATCTCCCCAGATATAAGATTTTTATGTTACTGATGGTTGCAGACCGTTTTTGAGAGGGAGCAGGCACCGGAACTCCTAAATGCTTTACCTCCACTCGATTTTCTGCAACACCTATCTCGAAGAGTTCAGACGCGGTCGAATGAGAATTTGCTATCAGCATTGCTCGCTGGCTCAGTCTCCGCACGGCTGCCGGGTATCCGTCATCGAAATACTTGCCATAGGGAGGATTATCATAGCGCAGGTTCCAGGTGACATCGTATCCGTGGCAGTGGACAAAGACAGGCTTGTCAATCTTCTGCCATACCTCCTCAAACTTAAGAGCAAAATCCAGGTAATGCACCAAGGCACAGGTGACATCTTTTCGGGAAAAGGCTGTCTGAAGAGTTCCTAAGTCGCTTGCCGGCGAAAATAGCAAGGGAGCGAGTTTGTGAGCGCCGCGCCGCCAAAGTGGTTGTAAGCCTAACGGTATGACAGGAATGTCCGCCCATTTTTTTGCGTCCGGCGCATAAGCGGCGATGGCTGCGATGTGCGGATCTAAGGCGGCAATCATCCTCTGCATCCAGGTCTCGGAATACGACTTCCAATTGGGCATGACAAAGAGGACGCCCATCAGTTCCCGGCCCCCGAACTTCGGTGGAAACAGTAAACATTGAAAACATTCATTTGCCGGTGCGCCTCCTGAAGCTGCAGCTTAACAAACCTGTCTGTGAAGATAAATCTATCGTAGCCGTAGCCATCAAGCAGCTCATCAAGTTCTTCTACGGAAGAACCGGCCCGTTCGGCAGTCTCTCTGTTATACTCAATCGCGAGTATCGGATGCCACCTGGCGATAGTCTGCTCTGCGCCCTTCAAAGCATTCACTTCAGCACCTTCAATATCCATCTTGATCAACGATAGATTTTCCAGCTTCATGTCTTCTGCATACGCATCAAGCGTTGTTGTTGGGATTACGAAGGCATCCTCTGCCGGCTTGTCCGTCAAATAGCCAATGCCTCGGTGCAGGAAGAAATTGTTTTTTACCAAAGCCTCTGCTGTCGGCGGGACAAACCACATCTGTCCAATGTCGCCACTGACGGCGGTTTCGCTGACGCGAATCCAGGAGTAATCATTCAGCGCGATATTTGCCCTCAGCCTTTGCGAATTTTCCGGGAACGCTTCGAAGGCGTCAACGCGTCCCTTACTCCCTACAATGCTCGCCATAAGCAATGTGAACCAGCCGCGCTCCGCGCCAACATCCCACACGGTCTGTCCTTCGCGCACGAAGCAGCCAAGAACATGAGACATGGAAGGGTCATACTCTCTAAAAAAGCAGATGTCATAACCCGTATAATCACGCGGGGAAGCCTTAATTTGAAACCCATGAGCGGTATGAACAACAAGCTCATCGTCTACACACCACCGACGAAGATGATCGCGGGCGATTGCATCGAGTCTTTGCGGCGTACACCTACGGCTACAGCCTAAAATGATTTTTGTGAGAAGGAGGCGAGAGCTTCTAATCAAATTAAACTTCATATCAAAACGCTTTACAACGCCCATGCCCGATGCCAGACTTCCCTGAACAGCTTGACTTTGTCCCGTGCGGACGGCCTGACGAAAGACAGCAGGCTTTTTCGCATCTACTTTTCTTTTTCTGTATCTTCTTTGAATAAGCTGGGAACTGTGTTGCCGACAGCGAACGCGATAACGGCCAGTGCCGCCTTCTCGGCGAATTGACGCCGTTCTTGATCCAGAGGCGCGAAAAAGATTTCATACAAGCAGAGGCCGAGAACAGCCAGCAGCGCCGCCAGTACGAGAATGCGCCGGAGGCGCTTTTCCCCTGCTGCCGCCGCTTTTTCCGAGATGACCGCTCATTTTTCTTCCAGAACTGCCGTGCGCTCTTCCGGCGCGGCCCGCTTAATGCTGATGTCGAAGGTCACGTCTTCCGCCAGCAGCGGAAGATTGACGGCGGCAGGAAAATCTTCCGGCGGTTCATCCAAATTAGATGCCAATAATCTTAGATGCCAATAATCTCGGTCAAAAGCGGCTGGTTGCGGTCGGCAATCCCCAGCTTGTGGCCTTCATCACGCGCCCGGACGGCAATATCCATCAGCGCAACGGCGCGGCGAAGGACATCGCTTTTGGAGCCATGAATTTTATCGGATAGCTCATCCAGCTTGTCGTTGAGTTCCGGCGAGACTTCTAAACTCAGGCGGACGCGCTCGGGGCGCGGGGTGGCTGATTTGGGCATGAGTGACCTCTTTTTGTGCGTGATAGATGCGTAATAGTTACGCATCTGTTACGCATTATAAGCGCATTTTGGCGTAAAGTCAAGTGGAAGCCGTCATTGCTTTAGTCCGCCGCCAGACTTCCCGGAACAACTTAACTTTGTCTCGTGCGGGCGACCTGACCAGAGACAGCAGGGACCAGCCGGTCAGCCGGATGGCAGCGCCGAGCAGGCAGTAACGCCTCAGCGCCGCGCCTGCCGCCGGGCCGTAGAAGCGCGAGAAAAAGTAGAAGCGGCTTTCATTGTACGCCGAGACCATGCGGGCGCGTTTCTGCCAGTCGGCGCTGCTGCTTGCCCCCAGGTGGTGGGTGATGCGGGCGTCCGGCAGGAACACAACGCGCCAGCCGGCCCGGCGCAGGCGAAAGTTCAGGTCCACGTCTTCATTATACATGAAATACTGCGGATCGAAGCCGCCCGCCTCGCGCCAGGCTTCCGGGCGGATCAGCATAAACGCGCCGCAGATTTGGTCTACGTCGCGCACTTCGCCTGAAACAGTGGGCGCAACAGGCGTTGCGCCGCCGAGTGCGCTCAAGAATGTTTGCTCGCGGAAGACGCCGGCCAGTGTCGGGTCGTCGCCGTAAGAAGTTTGCGGACGTCCGTCGGGCCATAGAAGCTGACCGCCGACAAGGCCGATTTTCGGGTCGGCAGTGAGCGCGGCAAGAGGCAGTGACAGAGCGCCGGGCAGGACTTCGGCATCCGAGTTCAGCAGGCAGTACGCGCGGCCCTGGGCGTTCTGCAACGCTAAGTTGCTGGCGCGTCCGAAGCCAAGATTGCCGCCGGTCTCGATCACCTGCACCGAGGGGAACTCGGTACGGACCATGTCAATGCTGCCGTCGGAGGAGCCGTTGTCGGCAACGCTAATCTCTAAAGACGCCTCGCCGTCCGCCTGCCGGGCGAGCAGGGAGCGCAGGCAGGCCCGCAGCAGGTCCCGCGTGTTGTAGGACACAATCGCGACCGAGATGTCAGGTAGAACAGCAGGTGCCCGGCTAGCCATGATGAAAGTTTGCCCGGTAGTCGGCCAGCACTTCGGCCACGGGGCCATCGTGCCGGATGACGCCGCCGTCCAGCCACAAAACGCGGTCGGCAAGGCGCTCGACATGGTCCAGCTCGTGTGTAACCATCAGAATGGTCTTGCCCTCTGTCTTGAACTCCTCAATCTTGCGGAAGCATTTCTCCTGAAAGCCTTCGTCGCCGACGGCCAACCCCTCGTCTACCAGCAGCAGATCGGCCTCTAAGTGAACGGCAATCGCAAAGCCGAGCCGGAGCTGCATTCCCGACGAGTACATTCGCACCGGCAGGTCCATCGTTTCCCGGTCCAGCTCGGCGAAGTCTAAGATGGCGTCGTAGCTCGCCGCGACTTTCTCTTCGGACAGACCCAAAATCACGCCGTTAAAGAAGACGTTCTGCGCCCCGGTCAGCTCGCCGTCAAAGCCCGCGCCCAGTTCCAGCAGGCTAATCATGCGGCCCCGGATCCGCGCTTCTCCGGCCGTCGGCAGGTAGATGCGCGAGAGAATGGAAAGCAGTGTGCTTTTGCCGGAGCCGTTGCGCCCGACCAGCGCGACAGACTCGCCGGCGGGGACCTGAAACGTCACGTCTGCCAGCGCCCGACGTATCTCGAACCCAGAGTGAGCCTCGCGCCGCACCAGCGTCTTCGCCAGCGCGGCGGCATGGCTTTTGAGCGTACCGAAATTGCGGTGGTACACCCGGAACTCTTTGACTAGATTCGAGACTTCAATCGCCGGCAGCGCTTTAGTGGTCGGCAGCGAGTCGCTCATGGCCTCTCCGTAAAGTTCCACTTGTGACGGTTAAAAAACGAGTAGCCCCACAGGCAGATCAGAATTGAGGTGACTGTCGTCAGCAGCAGAAAGCGCAGGTCAAACGGTGCGCTGAGATGATGCGGCAGAGGCGCAGTGATATTAGAGATGTCCGCAATGCCGAAGAAAACCTGTTTGAACGCCGTAATCAGCCAGGCCAGCGGGTTCACCAGGTACAAGTCATACGCCAGCTTTTGCAGGTGGAGCGGGATGCGCGGCGAATAAAAGACGTTTTCGGCAAAATAGATTACCGGCATCAAGTAAAACAAGAACCCCATGACAAGGTTGATGATAAACTTGACGTCTTCATAAAAAACATTCGCCGTGGAAACAAAAAAAGCTACCCCGAGCGTCAGCAGGAACAAATCGGCCACCAGAACCGGCAGCCAAAGAATAGCAACCGGCGGCGCGACATTGCCGCCGTGCAGCAGCGGGGTCAGCACCCAGCGGTACAGCATGAAGACGCCGAGCGAAATCGCAAACTGCACGAAGTTCTGGCAGACCGTGGCGATCAGCGGGATTTCGCGCGGGAAGTAGACTTTCTTCAGCAGGCCGAGCTTCGCCAGCACCGCGCTGGAGGAGTCGAAGATGGCGGTCTGAAAGAACGTCCAGGGAATTGTCGCGCAGAAGATGTAGGCGCTCAGATTTTTCGGGCCGGAGCCGAGAATGTAGCTGATGGCGACGGTCAGCACGAAGACCTGAATTAATGGGTTGACCATCGTCCAGGCAACGCCGACCACGGAGTTCTTGTAGCGCACGCGCAGGTCGCGCTCGACCAGGGTGCGGACGAGGTGCCGGAACTGCCAAAGCTCGGTCAGCTCGGTCCAGACGCCGGGAGTGCGGGTGCGGGCCTGAATTGTGATAGTGGATGACGGCGATGTCATGTCTCAGTAATAAAGAGTGTACGGCGCGAAATTCTATGCTTCGTCGTCGGCGTCGGGACCGGCGGCAAGCTCCAGGTCAACATCCTGGGCGCGGGCCGGCTCCAGCAGCTTCAAAAGCTCCGTGCGCGGGATCAGCACTTTGCGCTTGCCGGCGATGCGAAACGCATTCAGCTTGCCCTGGCGTATGTAGGAGCGAATGCTGGACTGGCTGAGCTGCAGGTAGGCAGCGGCTTGCTCCACGGTCAGCAAATCTCGGGATTCGGACTCCATCCGTATCTGGTTCTCTCTCTCCGGGCCGCGTCTTTTTCGCGCGGCGTAGTGGTTAGGGTCTGGCTTGTCTTTTTACTCGTCTTTTTTCAGTATATCTTAATTGCCAGCCGTTGTCAACAAACGATGAAAAATAGGATTTGAAGAATAGGATTAACTGCCCCTCGGTTCTTCTCTTTTTCTTGACAGCCGCCGCCGACTATGTTAAAATTACGGGGGCAATCTTCTATGAAACTTTCTCTTCTTGTCTGGCTTGCGCTTGCACTGACAGCCTGCCGGGTTTCGGCGGACCCGGCCGGGGACTTTCTGAGGGCGCGGGCGGCGGCGGCACCCCTGCTGACCGGCGCGGCGGCGGCGTCGGCCCTGCTCCAGCCGGGAGCAGACGCCGGGCGGACCCTGGAAGCGTCGGCGACCGTCAGCGGCATTGTCTCGGCGGGCGACGACCGGACGGCGCTTCTAACTACCACAAGCGCGACCGGCGGCGAGTCGGTGTCGCTGCCTATTCCCGCCGGACTGCATGGGGCAAGCTGGCTGGATTCCGGGGCGTTGGTGCGGGTGCTGCTTCTCGCCGTCCCGGATGACCCGGCCCTGCCATCGGGCCTGCGCCTTGTCGCGGTCGCCCCGGAAGGGGATGTCGTGGCTGCCGAAGTCCGGGCTGCCAGCCGCCGGCCCTCGCTTGCCTCGCGCTCCCTGCCGGTGCGCCGGGGCCGGCGGCACGTGGTCTACGCTGCTTCGTATGCCGCCGACATGAATCCCGGCCATCCGGCGGGGGCGCTGTCGGCCCGTGCGCTGTCCATTTATGCTCCCTATCGAAGTCTAGTTCGGCGCTGGAACCGGCGGCTGTCCGAAGCGGACGTAGACCGAATCACGACCAGCATTTTGTACTTCAGCGACATCAACAGTGTGGACCCGCGGCTGCCGGTCGCTATGATTATCGCCGAGTCCGACTTTGATTTGTACTCCACGTCCCATACCGGCGCGATGGGCCTGGGCCAGCTCATGCCGGAGACGGCGCGGGGTCTCGGCGTCACGAACGCCTACGATCCGGTTCAGAACATCGGCGCGGCGGTGCATATCCTGCGCGGCCACTTGGACAGCTACGGCGGCGCACCGGCAAACGCCGGGGTCATCCCATTCAGCCAAATCGCGCTGACGATGGCAGCCTACAACGCCGGTCCCGGCGCGGTCCGCAAATACCACGGCGTCCCCCCGTACCGCGAGACTCAGCGCTACGTTCAGCGCGTCGCCGCGCTATACCGCCAGATGTGCATGTCGTCCCCCGCCCCGCAGGAAGCGTCGGCGAAGTAGAAAGACCTCACCCCGGAACTACGTTCCGACCCTCTCCTTGTTAAGGAGAGGGTGGCAGCTTGCTGCCGGGTGAGGTCTTAATTTGGTTTGAGCGTCCTAGAAATGGATCGCCCAGAGCAGTCGGTAGACGGAAAGAACCGCGCCGCCGACCGCAAGGCCGATCGTGCTGAGTTCCATCCAATCTACATGCAGACGAGAATGCGAGCGGGGAATGGATAAGCTCTGAGAGCGCTCTTGTCCCGCGGCATTGCGGGGCAGAGAATCGCTGAAGGGCATCTCAAGTCCAGCCGGCTGCACTGCCGGCGGGGTGACATCCAGGTCGCGGCGGAGACCAATCTCCTGATTTAAGGTGGGTGCCATAGAATCTCCTTTGACTATGTGGCGGTGCCGCGTCATTGCGGCGGTTTTGTTTTTGCACCGTTATTATACCCGATTAGAGTGGACAAATAACACGCAAAACTGCTAATTTTTGATGTCCCCGCCATGAGGCAGAATGCCTCGGCGGGCGGTCGCTCTCGGCGACAGCGTTATTATATCCATTGCTATAATGCTTCCGTGCGCTTTTTAGTTCCCATTAGATTAATCTTTGATTAAGTTAATCTTTGATGTGGAAAACCCCGGCATAGTGCTAGCTTTCCGGCTTTTCCAGCACTAGGGCATAGTAGCCCTGTGCCTGCAAGCGCAGCGTTTCCGCGCCAAGCAGGCCGGTAACGGCGTGGCGCACCAGGTATGGCGGCAGCAGGCGGGTCAGGCGGCGGGCCACTGACGGCCAGCGCAGGTAAAGCTGGGCGATGCGCTGCAGGTGGCGCAGGTTTGGCTGGATGGCATCGGAAAGGTCCTGCTGCTCCTGAATACGGAAGCCGGCGCGTTCGGCAGCCTGGACGAACACGTCAATGTCCCAGAACTGCTCGACGTTCATGGACAGCTCAACCAAGTGGGCGGCGATCTGCATGGCGGGTTCTAAAGTCTCCAGACCAGGGCGCCGAAAGCCGTCGGTCAGCACCAGGCGTCCGCTGGGGTGCAGGACGCGGTAGGCTTCGGCAAGAACTTCGTCCAAAGGGCGGGCGTAGCAGAGGCATTCAATGGCAAAGACCAGATCAAACGCGCCATCAGCAAACGCTAAACGCTGGTAGTCGCCGACAGCGAACGTGGCGTTCGGGCGGCGCTTGCGCGAGGCGATCTGGACATGCAGGGGCGTCCAGTCAATGGCACAAAAGTCGGTTTGCATGTTGCGTGGGGCCAGCCAGTGCGTGTTAAAGCCTTTGCCGCAGGCGACTTCCAGAACGCTCCGTGCCCCGAGGGCAAGGATCTGTTTCTGAACCAACCGCGGCTGCTCGTAGAAGCCGTCTGCGCTGTAATGCCCGTCGCACAGGGCCAGATGAATCGCGCCTGCCGGGGAGTGCAGCAGGCCGTAGACCCAGGCGCAGTCGGTATAATACTGCCGGATCGTGCGCGGGCTGACTTCCTGCTTGAGAAAAGCGTCCACGTCAAAAATCCCTCGAAGCTGTCCCAGCAATGTTTTTACGTTTGTGTCTGCCATGTTCTGCCTCCAGTGAGCGACGGCGGCGTTATCTCGCTCGTCAGATGAAGCGGATCAATGAGCGGCAGGAGCGCTCTGGCTGCGAAGACTCATGCTGCGAATCTTGCTGAAGAGGAAGAGGTTGAAAAAATGCATCGCACCTAATACGAGCAGAACAAGCCCTATCTTTGTGGCAAGCGCCTCGATGCTGTCCTGCACCGTAGTTACCGGGGAGCTGATTTTGAGAGCCAGGCTGACATAGCCCAAATTCACCAGATAAAAGCCGACGACCAGCAAATGGTTCACCGAGTCTGCCAAAGTTTCGTTGCCGGTGAAAACATCAACGAGAAAAACGCGCCCGTTCTGAAAGAGGGTCCGTGCAACCCAGATTGTCAGCCCAAGGCTCAGAACCAGATAAATCCCGTAGGTCGTCACAATTCCCGTCTGCATGATGAAGACTCCTGTTCGTGTTCTTGTGGTATAATGAACATGTTCATTAGTTGATATTGGTAAGATACCCAATCCTAAGCACAATGTCAACCATTTTATGAACATGTTCATAAATTATTTTTGGAGAAGATTATGACTGTTAAAGCCCCTACTAAGTCGCAGCAGACGCGGGAGCACATTTTGGAGACGGCGCTCAGGCTGTTTGCCGAGAAAGGCTACGCCGAGACCACCATGCGGGACATCGCCGGAGCCGCTGACTGCTCGCTCGGGCTGGCGTACCGCTACTTTGCCCGTAAAGAAGAGTTTATCCTGGCGCTCTACGAGCGCCTGACAGATGAGTTTGAGGAGGAAGTCAGCCGCCTGCCGCCCGCGCCGCTTGCCAGGCGGTTCGCGTCGGCAATGGAAGTGCATCTGCGGCGGCTCGGGGCGCACCGGGAAACAATGGGAGCGCTGTTCGCGGCGGGCCTCGCCCCGGACTCGGAAGTCGCCGTGCTGGGGGACAGTGTTGCGGGCATCCGCTCGCGGATATGGAGCGTGTTTGAGCGCGTCGTGACGGGAGCGTCGGACGCGCCGAAGCGGGGTCAGGCGGAGCAGATGACGACGCTGCTGTATGCCGCGCATCTGCTGTTTGTGCTGTTCTGGCTGCAAGACCGGAGCGCAAATCAGGCGAAGACGCAGGAACTGCTGGGCTTCGCGCAGGAGATGCTCGGACGCCTGCGGCCTGTCTTGGGGCTGCCGCCGGTTGCGAAGCCCCTGACGAAGCTGGTAGGGATTATCGGCCCGATGTTCGGGCCAGTTTCTGAGTTCGGGCCGGTGGCTGCTAGACCCGCGGGGAACGAGAGAACTTCAAGTGATGCAAGTTCAGATGCGCGTAGCTGAGTGGCCGTAAGTGGCTCCAGTGGGCGGGATGCGCGGCGGCGCGTTTTGCCAGCGTCTTTTCGAATGGAGCCAGGCCCAGCAGCACCAGGGCGCAGAGGACAAACGCCCGGCGCTGGCTGGAGCGAACGTGCCAGACCTGTTTCGGCTTCGCAGACGATGGCGGTGTCAGATGTGCTTTCAGAACCGCGCCCGATGCCGACGCCAGTGCAAGGCGGCCCGGATACACGAGATAGCGGGCTTCCCAGTGGGTCGCAAACTTTGCTTTGAACGTGTGCAGGCCCTGGAAGTTGTAGGCCCGGTTCAGGCGCGTGTACAAAAAGCGGCGGATGTGCGAGGTCGCGGCGGCTTCCCTGGGATCATCGTCCCCCGCCAGCGGCGACAGGCCGAGGCTGAGCATCTGTGCGCCCTCGGCGGCAAACTGCGAGGCGGCGGAGACAATGAGAAAATCCATGACGCCGTGCAGGGCGTTGGCCTGGCGGCGCATCAGATCCAGTGTCCAGCCATGCGCTGTGCCCGCCCCAAAGATTGGCACAAAGCTGGTGAACGCCAGCATCCGCCCCGTCCCGGTGTCACGGGCGACAAAGTAGCGGCTTTCAGCGAACAGGCGGCTTTGGGGATCGAACCCGCCCATCGCAAACCAGCCTTCGTTTGCATTGTGCGCTTTGCGCCAGCCCCGCGAAATTGCGTCCATCTCCGCCGTGCATTCGGCGGTCGGCGGCGCGTCCGGGCCGTAGGTTTCCAGCACGACGCCCGCTTTTTCGATCCGGCGCAGGTCGTTCCGCATCTTGACGTACTTTTTGCCCGCCAGCGAGAAATCAGCTAAAGAAATCTGGGCGTCTTCGCCGACTTTAACGACTTGAAGACCAGCGCGGCGGTATGTGTCTAAGCTTGCGCCCGTCGTCTGATACCAGACCGGCTTCCACCCCTGGCGGCGGCACAGCGCGGCAAAACTTGCAACCGCTTCCGGCGCGGTGTTTGGGCTGCCGAACGGGTCGCCGAGCGCCAGCGCCTGACGGCCCACGACGCGGTAGGCCATGCCCCATTCCGGCTCACCCGGCCCGCTGAGCAGGTAGCGCTTGTCCGGCAGCAGAGCGAAGAAGTGCAGCGGGTCCGCTCCGTATTCTTCAAGCAGCCGCCGCGCTTCCGCGCCGGCAACCCCTACCCTGTTTTGCGCTGTTTGCGTTTGTTGTGTTGTGTTCGCCATTGATAGTCGAGTTTACCATAACTCTTGCAATATAGCAAATCGGACAGGTCACAACAAAAATGATTGGGTTAGCGAATAATCCGCATTATTCCGGGACCGTGAACGCGGCTGTGATGCCGCCGTCCAGTGGGATTGCAGCCGCTGTGATAAACCCTGAGTCATCACTCGCAAGAAACGCGATGGTGCCGGCCGCTTCGCGCAGCGTTCCAAAACGTCCCACCGGCCAGTGGGCCAGCCGCTTTTCAAGCGATCCTGGATTGCGGTCAAAAACCGCCTGCGGCTTTTCGGTCGCAATCGGCCCAAAGCAAACCGCGTTCACCCGCACCCCGCTTTTCGCCAGATTGATGATTCCTAAGTCACGGGTCAACTGAATAACGCCTGCCTTCGCGGCGGAGTAAGCCATCTGTGCCGTAGCCGCCCCGATGTTTGCCAGGAACGACGCGCTGTTGATCACTGAGCCGCCCGCCGGCTTCATCAGGTACGGTATTCCGTGCTTGCAGCTCAAAAAGAGACTCGTCAGGTTCGCATTCTGCACCCGCTGCCAGGTGTCCAGGTCCATGTCTAAGGCCGAGTGATCTTCTCTGCCCTGCAAGCCCATGTTGTTGTAGAGGACATTAATCTTGCCATGCTTTTCTACGGTACGTGCATATATTTCCTGCACCTGCGATTCATCGGTAAGATCGGCGGTAAACGAATGGTCGCCAGCGCTGTGTTCAACCTTGTCAACGCCGATTACGAGAGCGCCTTCCTCCTGGAACCGCTCGGCGACGGCTTCCCCAATTGCGCTGGCAGCCCCGTTAACAACGCATACTCTGTCTTTAAGTCGCTCTGAGAGTGCCATTCCGTGTCTCCTTCCGTGCCAGCGTTTTCAGGTCGGCCTGTACGGCAGAAGCATCGCCCACGGGTGTGAAACGGTAAAACGCCGCAATCGTGTAAGCCATGCTGTATTATAGCAAATCAGCCGCGTCGTTACTTGGAGAAGAGACTATCCTGTCCACTAAAACCGATTCGACCCTGACCCTGGTCAAAGGCCACCGGACCGAAGCCGCCGTCAAGCACGGGATCGAGAGTCTGGGGAAGGAGTTCGCCCTCGCCGGGAAAGGGCTGGGTGCAGATGTCAAGTAATACAGCCGGCTTCCGGGAGCGGGAGCTTGCCGAGGCACGGGAAGCGCTGCGGGCCGCTGACCCAGTGATGCGCGGCTTGATTGACGCCAAACCCGGCCTGGACTTCAATTCCTGGCGGGAGCGGCTTCCGGTGGAGGGTCTCTTTGAGGCTCTTCTATTTCAAACCGTCGGGCAGCAAATCTCGGTGTCCGCCATGAGCGCCATTTACGCCCGCCTGTGTGCGCTCTTTCCCGATGGCCGTCCCGACCCGGCGCTGCTCGCGCAGACCTCGACCGACGCACTCCGCCGCGTCGGCCTCTCGGCCCGCAAGGCCGAGTACGCGCAGGACCTCGGACGGCGTGCCGCCGCCGGGGAACTGGACGGGCTGGCGGACCTTTCCCACGCGGAGGCGCGGGCCAAGCTGGTCTTGCTCAAGGGGATCGGCCCCTGGACTGCCGATGGTGCCCTGCTGATTGCATTCGGCTGGGCGGACGTGCTTGTTTCAGGGGATTTGGTGCTGCGGAAGGCGGTTCAGCGGGCCTACAGCCTTCCCGAGCTGCCGTCGGAGAAGGACGCCGAGGCCCTCGGCGAGTGTTGGCGGCCGCATCGCTCGCTGGCCGCCAGCTACTTGTTCGATTCGATGGGGCCTGTCCTGACTTTTCCAGCCACAAAAGAGCAATGAAGAAGGCTTAATGCCTACCTGCGCTTTCAGGGAACAGCTTTCTGGCTCTCTATACAACCTTTAGCTCTGACTTGCGGCGATGCGGTCAAGCCACTCTGTCAGCAAGGCGCGTTCTCCGCCGGAAAGCGAGTGAACTTCCGGCAGAACGGCACGCAGGGCAACCGCCGCCGCCGCCGGGCCGGAACTCGCGAAGGCGGGGGCGTCGGTGGTGATCGCTGCAATCGCCGCCTCACGCGCGGTTTCCGATAGCGTCGTATCTCGGTGGCCCTCGGCTTTGGAAAGCAGGGTCAGCACGGTCCCGCAGCCGGAGGCATGGAAAAGGTCCGCCGCTCGTTCCTCGGAGAAGCGCAGCCGGCCCGCAGCGGCAACCCGCCGGATGTGCTCTTTCAAGAGGCGATAGGACGTGTCGGCGGCCGGAGACTTCGCGCCGGGGCGAGGTTCGGCGTACATCAGCAGATAGATCGCCGGGTGGGACAGCCCGAACTCGATGTGTAAATCCCAGCCGGTTCGCAGGTCTTCGACGGGGTCTTGTCCGGGTTCGCGGATCGTTTTTTTCTGTAAATAAGCCATGAAACCGTGTTCTGCCACCGCACCCAGTAGGCCCTGCTTGTCGCCGAAGAGGCGGTAGAGGGTAGGTGCCTGAACGCCGGCGGCGTCCGCAACCGCCCGCGTTGTGACGGCGTCCCGGCCTCCGTGGCTGAGAAGGTCAATCGCGGATGTAATTATCCGTACCCGCGTCTCATCGCGAGAAACGCTCGGTTCAGTGCTCCTGTCGGTGTGGGCCTGAGTCGTCATCTTGGCAATACTCCAATGCTGTCCACGAAACTCTTTTTGATATATGTTTCAATGATACCGTATTTGTGCTATCATTGGTAACGATGACCTCGAAGCCGTTGTTCAGCAAACTTATAGCATTAGGAGAATGCCATGATCATCGTCACTGGAGCCAACGGCCATCTTGGCCGGGCAGTCGTAGAGCGGCTTCTTGAACTCGTCCCCGCCGAACAAATCGGCGTGAGCGTCCGCGACCCAGAGAAGGCAAGCGCTCTGGCAGCGCTTGGCGTCAGGGTCCGCCGGGGGGAGTTCGACGACCCTGCCAGCCTTGCCGATGCCTTCGAAGGGGTATCGTGGGTGCTCATCGTCTCGGTCAACAGCTTTGGCGAGGCGGCGGCCCGACAGCATCGCATGGCGATAAACGCGGCCAAAGCAGCGGGCGCACAGCGGATTGTCTACACCAGCCACATGGCTGCGTCGGAGGACGGACCAATCGCCTACACGGCTCACTCTGACCTCGCCGCGGCGGCGGCGATTGCCCTGACTGGGGAAGAGCTTGACGGCGTCACCCCCGCCCTCACCGGCTTTGAGACGTTTGACCTGGCCAGCGTCGCGGCTCTTGCTTCCGAGCTAACGGGCCGCCCGATCCGCCGCGTTGTCGTACCCGACTCTGAGTATCGGGCTATCCAGGCTGCCAAAGGCGTCCCCGATCCGATGGCCGATATACTCTTGGACTTCTTTGCTGCCAGCCGGCAAGGCCAGTTCGCCCCAGCTGACCCAACGCTCGCCCGCCTTCTCGGCCGGCCTGCAACGCCTTTGCGGGATGTTCTGAAGGCGGCCCTATCCCCGACTGGGTAGGGCCACGACAAGTTATTATAGGAGAACAGCATGATTATTGTTACTGGAGCCAGCGGCCAACTCGGCCGGGCTATTGTCGAAAAGCTTGTGGAACGTGTTCCCGTCAGTCAGGTGGGTGCCAGTGTACGTGACCCCGAAAAAGCAAGCACTCTGGCGGCGCTCCGCGTCCGTCGGGGTGATTTCGCCGATCCTGCAAGCCTTTCCGATGCGTTCGAGGGCGCTACGCAGGTGCTGATCGTGTCGTCTAACGCGAGTGCCTATGGCGGTGACCCGCTGGCCCAGCACCGTGCGGCCATTGAAGCGGCACGCGCGGCTGGCGCGGGGCGGGTCGTCTACACCAGTCACATGGCCGCGAGCAGCGCCTCGCTGTTCCCGCCGATGCTTGATCATGCGGCGACCGAGGAGATGCTGAGTCAGTCCGGCCTCGCCTGAACCGCGCTCCGCAACGGCTTCTATGCGTCAAGCGGCCTCATGTTCCTGGGCGAAGCGCTGAAGACAGGCAGACTTGAGGTGCCGGCAGACGGCAAGGTCTCGTGGACGGCGCACGCCGACTTAGCGGAGGCGGCGGCAATTCTCCTGGCGAACGAGGGTCAGTACGAGGGTCCGACTCCGCCGCTCACAAGCTTCCAGGCGCTCGACCTGGCTGACCTCGCCGCCACCGCGTCGGAGCTGCAGGCCCGGCCGGTCCACCGGCAAATCGTGCCGGACGAGGACTTTCAGGCGAAGATGGCCGCACGCGGAATGCCGGGTCACGTCGTGGATATCATGCTGGGCTTCTACCGTGCGAGCTGTCAGGGAGAGTTCGCCGCCGTGGACCCAACACTTGCGCGGCTGCTCGGTCGCAGCCCCATCAGTATGCGTGACGTGATCGCGGAAAAGGTTGGCAGCGAGAGCGCGAATTAACGTGTGTTCGTTGCTGGGCTTGTCCCAAAGCGAAGCCCATCAATGAGGAGAGCGACCATGCGGTTCGCGTAGCTGGATCCGTCACTCTGGGCCGACAGGCACAGGTTCGCGACCGCACGCAAAAGATCGTCCGCATCAACATCGGTGCGGACCTCGCCTGCGGCTGCTGCGGAGGCAAGAAGCGTCCGCAGGGCCGGCTGAAGCCGCGCCTCAAAGTAGGCCGGCAGGGCGTCGAAGGCCGGATCTCCCGAGTGCAGCGCCTTCGCTAGACCGCGCTTGGTCGCAATAAACGCCGCGTAGCGCTGCATCCACTGCGCTAGTGCCTCAAATGGCGCGTGTTCGTCCGCCAGAAGGGGAGCGGCGTCCGCGCAGGCGTCTATTTCGCGGCGGAAAACGGCGGCGACTAGGTCGGAGCGCTGCGGAAAGTGCCGGTAGACGGTGCCGATGCCGACGCCGGCCTTTTCTGCGATCTCCCGCACCGGCGCGTCCACCCCGGAAGCCGCGAATACCGCCAGCGCCGCTTCCAGCAGCGCGTCTATGTTGCGCTTTGCGTCGGCACGCATGCGCCGGTTCCTGCTGCTTCGTGGCTCTAATTCCTCTCCTTGATTTTCCGGCTTGTCTTCTGACTTGTCGTTCACTCCGCCTCCACTTGACAAACGGAACAATGTTCCGTATAATAGATAGCATAGTTACGCTTAAGTCATAGTACCCTATTACCACGCACTTGAAGGAGATTGCCATGCAGGACAAACCCACCGCCCCGGTTACTGGGGCTAGCCAAGGAACCGGTCTTCAAGACCACGCGCTGATCGGTAAAGCCGCAAACATATTCGTTACCGCACCCACGCCCGTCGTTTCTGTCAGTCCGGTGGTGCTGCCCGCGCCGGGACGCGCCGTGGGCCTGCAAATGCGCGTTTCCGCCCCGGCGACCGGGCGCGGCCTGCCGATTATACTTCTGTCGCACGGTCAGGGAAGGTCGAACCATCTCTCTTCGCTCAATGGCTACGGCCCGCTTGTCAATTTCTGGGCAGCTCACGGCTTTGTCGTCATCCAGCCTACTCATCTCAGTTCACGAACTCTCAGCTTTGGTCCAGAAACTCCCGGAGCGCCCTTGTTCTGGCGGTCCCGCGTGGAGGACATGAAACGCATCCTCGACCATCTTGACATCATCGAAGCTTCCGTTCCTGAGATTACGGGGCGCTTGGACCGAAGCCGAATTGCTGTCGCCGGGCATTCCATGGGCGGGCATACGGCGGGAATGCTGCTGGGCGCACGGCTGACCGATCCCGAAGATGGAACAGTCGTGGATCTGGCCGAACCTCGGGTCAAAGCGGGTGTGCTGCTGGCTGCGCCCGGCAATGGCGGCGCTGATCTCAGCGCGTGGGCAGTTGAGAACGTACCGTTTTTCCGGCACCCCAGCTTTGCCGAGATGACGACGCCGACCCTTGTGGTCGTGGGCGATGAAGACGCCTCCCCCCATCTGACAGTTCGGGGCGCGGACTGGCATGCCGATCCGTATTTCCTAAGTCCCGGCCCCAAATGCCTGCTGACTTTGTTTGGCGCGGGACACGGGCTTGGCGGCATTTCCGGCTACGACGCGGCGGAGACGACAGACGAGAGCATCGAGCGCGTGGCTGCGGTCCAGCGGCTGACCTCAGCCTACCTCCGCACCGCGCTGTATCCCGAAGACCCCGCCTGGCCCGCCGCGTGTGCCGCGTTGGCGAAGACCGGCCTGGGCCGGGTTGAATGTAAGTGAGAAAAAACCATGAAATATCGCGCACTCGGAAAGACCGGCATCAAAGTCAGCCCGTATTGCCTCGGTGCAATGTTGTTCGGGACGTTCGGCGGGGCCGGCAATCCCGACCATGAAGAGGCAATCCGAATTATCCACAAGGCTTTGGATGCCGGCATCAACTTTGTTGACACTGCCGACGCTTATGGCCGGGGCGAATCGGAGGAGATCGTTGGGAAAGCGCTGAAAGGCCGGCGCGACAGCGTCGTGCTTGCCACCAAGGCAAATCTCTCGATGGGCGACGACCCAAACCAGCAGGGCAGTTCGCGGCGCTGGCTTACCCACGAGGTCGAGGCTTCGCTGCGCCGCCTGCAAACCGACTACATTGATCTTTACCAGGTTCATCGGCCTGCGCCGGATACCGACATTGAGGAAACCCTTTCGGCCCTCACCGACCTGATGCGGGCGGGGAAGATACGCGCGATTGGGTCATCCACATTTCCCGCCTCGGAGATCGTCGAAGCGCAGTGGGTCGCGGAGCGGCGCGGGCTGGCGCGTTTCCGCAGCGAGCAGCCGCCGTACTCCATCCTGAACCGCGGTATCGAGCGCGAAGTGCTGCCCATCTGCCAGAAGTACGGAATGGGCGTCATGGCCTGGAGTCCGCTGGCGATGGGTGCGCTCACCGGCCGGTATCGCCGGGGGCAGGAGCAGCCCGACAGCGGGCACGTCCAATACTTCCCCAAGCAGATGAGCGATGCAGGCAGGCTGGACGCGGTGGAGCAGCTTATCCCTCTCGCGGAGCAGGCAGGACTGCCGCTGACGCATCTGGCACTGGCCTTTGTCATGGCCCACCCCGGCGTGACATCGGCGATTATCGGCCCGCGCACGATGCCGCACCTCGACGACCTGCTCGCAGGCGCTGAAGTCACATTGGACGACGAAGTTCTGGACCAGATTGATGCAATCGTTCCCCCCGGAACCGATACCGGACTGCTGGAAGTGGCCTACCACCCGCCGTCGGTGAAACAAGCAAGTTTGCGCCGCCGCCCCGCCGCCGAGCGGTCAGCCGCCTGACCCAACCACATACTGACGAAAAAAGGAGAAAATTACGATGCAGAACACACCCGTCGCCCTGGTCACCGGGGCTAATCAAGGAGTCGGCCTTCAGGTCGCAAAGGAACTCGCGGCGCACGGCCTCACTGTGCTGGTCGGATCACGCAACTTAGAGAATGGAGAGGCTGCGGCTAAAGAGGTTGGGCCGGACGCCCACGCTCTCCAGCTTGATGTCACGGATCAAGCTTCGGTCGCCGCTGCGGCAGAGCGCATCCGAACCGAGTTCGGCCGCCTCGACGTCCTCATGAACAATGCAGGCATCTCATTTGCGCCTAGGCAGGCTGGTAAGTTCCCCGAAGCCGTCGCGGGAAACCTCCTGACCGAGGTGCCTCTCGAAGATGTGCGCACGGTCTTCGAGACAAACGTGTTCGGCGTCATCGCGGTCACGCAAGCCATGCTCCCGCTTTTGCGTGAGGCACCGGCTGGACGCATCGTCATTACCGCAAGCTCGGGTGGTTCACTCACTTTGAACTCGGATCCCGCCAACGATCACCGCTCCATGTTCGGCAATTATTCGGTGTCGAAAGCGGCGGCTCACGCGGTGATGCTCGCTTTCGCCCTCGCGCTGGAGTCGACCAACATCAAGGTCAATGCCGCATGCCCCGGCTTTACCTCCACAGCATTGAACGGCTTTCGCGGCACGCGTTCCGTTGAGGAAGGCGCTCGCGAGCCTGTCCGCCTCGCCCTTATCGGTGAAGACGGCCCGACAGGCACGTTCTCAGACGAGGACGGTCCGGTCGCATGGTGATGTCGCCGCCAGCGACACTGCGCCGTTCAGCAATACCGCGCCGTTCAGCAAAATAGAAGGAGAAACCATTATGCGCGTTTTCGTCACCGGCGCGACCGGCTTTGTCGGCTCCGCGATCGTCCCGGAACTGCTCAAGGCCGGCCATCAAGTGCTGGGTCTCGCCCGGTCAGAGGAAGGTGCCAGGTTTTTGATCGCTGCCGGTGCCGAGGTGCATCGAGGAGATTTGGAAGACCTGGGAAGCCTGAAACGCGGTGCAGCCATGTCGGAGGGCGTCATTCACGCCGCCTTCAATCACGACTTCTCGAAGTTTGCGGAGAACAGTGAGGCAGACCGGCGTGCCATCGAGGTGCTTGGTGATGTGCTTGAAGGTTCTGACCGGCCTTTGATCGTCACTTCCGGGCTGCCCCTCATGCCCGGCCGTCTTACGACAGAGGACGATGTGCCACCTTCCGGCTCAGGCGGATCTCCCAGGGTGTCGGAGCAGACGGCAATCTCGCTGGCTGCACGCGGCGTGCATCGGTGATACGCATGTCGCAGGTCCACGACCGAGACAAGCAAGGCCTCGCCACCTACCTGATCGCGCTCGCCCGCGAGAAGGGCATTTCGGCCTATGTCGGCGATGGCCTCAACCGCTGGCCGGCGGTGCACCGGCTCGATGCGGCCCCCCTTTACCGGCTGGCGCTTGAAAAGGGGTCTGCCGGGGCGCGGTATCATGCGGTCGCAGAAGAGGGCGTGTCGGTTCGAGCGATTGCAGAAGCAATCGGCCGGGGTTTGAAGATGCCGGTCGTGGCCTTGCTGCCCGAAGAAGCTGCAAGTCATTTCGGCTGGCTCGGCTTCCCTGTCAGCATGGACGCCCCGGCGTCAAGCGTACTGACGCAGCAGCGGCTCGGATGGCACCCGACACAGAAGCCTGGATTTCTTGCTGATCTCGAACACTCAAGCGCATTTGAAGCTTGAGGCAGCGGCAATTTACATCGGAAAGAAGGAGAAATGACCATGCAGGACAAACTCGTCGCCCTTGTCACCGGGGCTAATCAAGGAGTCGGCCTTCAGGTCGCAAAGGAACTCACGGCGCATGGCTTCACCGTGCTGGTCGGATCGCGCAACTTAGAGAATGGAGAGGCTGCGGCCAAAGAGGTTGGGCCGGATGCACACGCCCTCCAGCTCGATGTCACGGATCAAGCCTCTATCGCCGCTGCGGCAGAGCGCGTCCGGACCGAGTTTGGTCGTCTCGATCTGCTCGTCAACAACGCGGCTATCTCCAATACAAGAAAGGGCGACTTGTCCCTACAGGAGTACGCGAAAATATCCCTCGCAAGCAACGCTTCTCTCGACGAAGTTCGCGCGGTGTGGGAAACCAATGTATTCGGTGTTCTCGCTGTTTACCAGGCGATGCTGCCGCTTCTGCGCGAGGCGACGGCAGCCCGCATCGTCAACGTGTCAAGCGGCGTCGGCTCGCTGACGACGAACGCGGACTCGGCCTACCCGTACCGGGCGTTCTTCAGCCCTGTGTATCCTGCGTCTAAGACGGCGCTCAACGCGATCACACTTGCCATGATGCTCGAACTGGAGTCAACTGGGATCAAAGTGAACTTAGTCTCTCCGGGTTTCACCAAGACGGCCCTTAACGGCTATGCAGGCACCGAGACTGTCGAGGAGGGTTCCCGCGAGGTGGTGCGGGTGGCTCTGCTCGGCCCGGACGGTCCGTCCGGTACGTTCACGCGCTGGGAAAACGTGACTATCCCGTGGTGAGGCCGTCCCGAGCGCAGCGCATTATTACGCATACGAAATTATCACGCACACGAAAGAGAATAGGAGAATTATATGGATAGCAAAGTCTGGTTTATCACCGGCGCATCCCGCGGATTTGGCCGCATCTGGGCCGAAGCCGCGCTTGAGCGAGGCGGCAAGGTCGCGGCGACCGCCCGCAAAGTGGAAGACATTGCCGATCTGAAAGAGCGCTTTGGCGACGCCGTGCTGCCTTTGGCGCTTGACGTGACCGATGCCGAACAGGTGAAGCAGGCCGTCCCGCAGGCGCACGCGCACTTCGGTCGGCTGGACGTTGTCGTGAACAATGCCGGCTACTCTCTGATGGGCACGATTGAGGAAGGAAGCGAGGCCGATGTCCGCGCTGAGTTTGACGCGAACTACTTCGGCACACTCCGGGTCATCCAAGCCGCCCTGCCTTTGCTGCGGCAGCAGGGCAGCGGACACATTTTGGGCGTCTCCAGCGGCGTTGGTCTGGTGGCGTTCCCGATCATCGGCTCTTATTGCGCCTCCAAGTGGGCCTTTGAAGCGCTCCACGAAAGCCTGGCGCAAGAAGTCAAAGCGTTCGGGATCAAGGTAACGCTGATTGAGCCGGGGGCTTATGCGACCAGTTTTGGAAGCCCCGAGTCGCTGAAGTTCGCGCCGCCGATGGACGCCTACGCCGAGCTTCGGCAGCAGGTTTTCGGGCGCATGTCGAGCATGAAAAGAGGCGATCCGCAGGCGACCGCGGACGCCGTCCTCCAGATCGTGGACACGGAAGACCCGCCGCTGCGCTTCTTCCTCGGCAGCGAAAATCTACCGCTAGTGCGTGCGGCCTACGCAGACCGTATCGCCACCTGGGAAGCGTGGGAGGCTGTCTCCAACGCCGCGCAAGGTGAATCGCGGTAAGCTGCGGCTGCGAGATTCCCCCCAGCCCCCAATAATGGGGGAACCGGACAGGAACTCGGAAAATACCGATCCTACTCTTACTCCGGTTCCCCGCCCCGTTTGAACTGTGGTGGGGGCTAGGGGGAATCTTGCCTCTGAAAATCAGCCCCTGCCGCGCGTGTACGTTCCGCGCCGGCGGGAGGAAATCTGGTTGGTGACCAGATTGCGCGTTTTAGCCTCGTCGCCCGAAGCCGGTTCTTTGGCGGGCGCGGGCTTAGAGCGCTCCGGCTTGGGCGTAGGCTCGTCGTCGCCGTCCAAGATGCGCTTGACGGCGGATTTGGGCGCGTCGGCTGCGATCTTGGGCGGCAGGTATTTGACAAGCACTTCGACCATTTCTTCGGCAGTTTGAAGCATCTTGGCAGGCGTGTCGGGTGTGGCGACGAACACGACGTCCGGCAGGAACTGGTGCTGCATGTAGGTTCGTGCCAGTCGCTTCAAGCTTTCCTGAGTGAGATGCGTTCCGGTAAACCGAATGGCAAGGCGTCGTTTTTCGGCGACAATGGACGAGATGCCGACTTCGGCGCAACGCAGGCGCAGGCGCAGGATTGCCAGCAGGTTCCAGACCGGGCGCGGCGGGTCGCCGTAGCGGTCTTCCAGCTCGTCCTGAATGCGCTGGACATCGCCGGGTTTTCGCACGGCGGTCAGCTTCTTGTACATCAGAATGCGCTCGGCTTCGCTGGGGATGTAGGCGCTGGGAATGAGCGCGTCAAGCGGCAAAGAGACATGGGGCAGCTCCCACTCGCCTTCGACCGGCTGGCCGCGCATCTCGTTAATCGCTTGAGACAGCAATTGGGTGTACAGGTCAAAGCCGACGGTGGCGACGGTTCCCGACTGGGCCGCGCCTAAGAGGTTGCCCGCGCCGCGTATCTCTAAGTCACGCAGAGCGACTTTGTAGCCGCTGCCGAGATCGGAGAACTCGCGCAGAGCGCCGAGACGCTTTTCGGCGACATCCGACAAGCTCTTGTCTTTGCGGTACAGCAGGTACGCATAGCCCTGGCGCTTGGAGCGTCCCACCCGGCCCCGAAGCTGGTACAACTGGGCCAAACCCAGGCGGTCCGCGTTGTCCACGATAATCGTGTTGACGTTGGGAATATCCAGGCCGCTTTCGACAATCGTGGTGCAGACGAGAACATCAAACGCCTTCTCCGCGAAGCGGAGCATGACATCTTCTAAATCGTCGGCGTGCATCTGCCCGTGCGCGACTTCGACGCGGGCCGTCGGCACCAGCCGGCGTATCTTCTCAGCAACGTGCGAAATGCTTTCAATGCGGTTGTGCAGGAAGTAAATCTGGCCGTTTCGGTCAAGCTCACGCAGAATGACTTCCCGGACAAGCTCGTCGTCGTACTCTTTGACAAACGTCTTGATTGCCATGCGGCCCTCCGGCGGGTCGTCAATCAGCGACATGTCCCGGATGCCGGACAGGGACATGTGCAGGGTGCGGGGGATCGGCGTCGCCGTCAGGGTCAGCACGTCCACGTTTTTCTTCATCTGCTTGATACGCTCTTTATGCGTGACCCCAAACCGCTGCTCTTCGTCTACGACTAGCAAACCCAGCTTGTGGAACTTGACGTCTTTCGAGAGTATCTTGTGTGTTCCAACGACAATGTCTACGGTGCCTTCTTCCAGTCCCCTTAGCGTCTGGGTGACATCGGCTTTGGACGCAAACCGCGACAGCAGTTCCACTCGAACGGGATAGGCCGCCAGCCGCTCCCGGAACGTCGCGAGATGCTGCTGGGCTAAAATTGTCGTCGGGCACAGCACGGCGACTTGGCGGCCGGAATTCACGACTTTAAACGCGGCCCGGATAGCGACTTCCGTCTTGCCGTAGCCGACATCGCCGCAAATAAGCCTATCCATCGGCTTGTCGTCTTCTAAATCGCGCTTGACGTCGTCAATCGCGGCCTGCTGGTCCGGCGTTTCCTGGTACGGAAACGCGTCTTCCATTTCCGTCTGCCAGGGCGTGTCCGGCGGCAGGGCATGGCCGGTGGCGGCCTTGCGGGCGGCGTACAGCTTGATCAGGTCGGCGGCCATCTCCTGCACCTGCTTTTTGGCCTTCTTGGTCGCCCGCGCCCAGTCGCCGCTGTTTAACCGAGTCACCTGCGGCGGCGAGTCCGCCGAGCCGATATACTTCTGGACCCGGTCTACCTGATCGGTCGGCACATAGACTTTGTCGCCGCCGTCGTACTCCAAAAGCAGGTAATCCCGCTCCGCGCCATCGGTGCCTTTCAGCCGCGAAATGCCCGCGTAGCGCCCGATGCCGTGGTGGATATGCACGACATAGTCGCCTTCGCGCAGCTCCAAATAGGACGTAATCTTTAAGCCTTCTTTGAACGTGCGCTTGGGCGGCTTCTGGTGCGCCCGGTGGCCGAAGATGTCGGTGTCCGTCGCCAGCATGAAGTTCGCTTCAGGCAGCTTGAAGCCGCCGAGCAGCGAGCCGGGCAGGACAAATACGCCCGCTTCGCCGCTGCTTTCGAGCCGGTCCTGGGGCGAGATCGGCAACTTGTGGTCGGCGAGTATCTGCCGCATCCGCTCCATCTGCTCGGACACGATGACGCACCGGAAGCGTGCGCCGAGCCAGCCGTCCAGCGCCTCAAAGAACGCCGGCAGCCGTCCGGTGAAAGATTCCATCGCGCCGGCCTGGGTCGGAATGGATGTGGTGATCTTGACGCCGTCCAAGCCCCGCCCGAGGAGTGCGAGGAAGACGACGGAGCGGCCCCCACCCCCGGTACTGCGTACCGACCCCTCCCCCACTTCGTGGGAGAGGGGTGAAGATGCCTCGGAATTCTGGCTCCCCTCTTTCTTGCTCCCCTCTCCCGTCGCGGCCCCTAGTCGCAGGGCCTCCATAGCGGGGTGAAGGGAGGGGCTGGGGGTGGGGGCCATGATCTTTGTTTTAATCGTGTCAAACCCGCAGGCGTGGGGCATGTCGGGTTTGAGGTACTCGCCCCGCGCCGCCCGCGCTTCCATGATCTCGATAATCTCGCCTTCGCGCTGCTCCCATCTGGCCTGCGCCTGGCTCGGCTCGTCCAAAATCAGCAGAGCGTTCTCAGGAACATAATCCAGCGCACAGACAGCGTCGGGGTACAAGTAGGGCAGGTAATACTCCAGCGTATCGAACGTCGTCCCGGCCTGAAGCTGGGCGATGTCGCCTTCAATGCGCTCTTCCAGCCGCTCGGCGTGTTCCGCGCCCCGGTCCTCTAAATTGGCTTTCTTCAGCGCCGCAACCCGGCCCGGCAGCTCTTTTTTAAGGCGCGAGACGGCTTCCCCGACTGCCGCGTCTTCAAACGGCACTTCGCGTACCGGCGTAATGACGACGCTTTCGGACGTGCCGACCGAGCGTTGCGATTCAACGTCAAAGGGCCGGATGCTTTCAATGTCGTCACCGAAGAAGTCCACGCGCAGGGGCAGGCGGGCGTCGCCGGGGAAGATGTCTAAAATGCCGCCTCGCCGGGTCCATTGGCCCGGCTGCTCAACCGCTTCCACGCGGTCATAGCCGAACTCCGTCAGCGACTTCTCTAAACCCTCAATCTCCACAGTCTCATTGACTGCAAGAACGACGCGCCGGTCTTTGAGAAGCTCCGGCCGGACCGTGCACTGAAGCCACGCGCCAATCGGGCCGACCGTGACTTTCGCCGTGCCGAGCGCAAGCTGCTGCAGGGCCGCGACTCGCTGCCCGGTCTGGGCGAGATCAGGCGCACCTTCGGCGAAAATCAGCGTTTCGGTCGTAGGCGGCAGCGAAATCAGCGCGTCGCCTTCAATGCCGTAGCGGGCTAGGTCGGCGGCTAATCGCCCGGCCTGGTCGCTGTTATAGGAAATGACGACGAGTGGTCTGCCAAGCTCCCGGCTGAGCTGGGCCAGCAGCCAGCCTTTGGCCGGCACCGGCAGCCCCTCCATCTGGGTCACGCCGCCCGCCGCAATCGCTTCTTTGAGTTTTTGGTACGCCGGATAGTCGTCCGCCAAGCCGGGGAGTTCACGCAGGTCCATTCAATAATCTTTCTGTTCGGTGATCTGTCTACTTACATGTGGTCAACGCATTGCAGGGCTTCGGCGGGGTATCCGCCCGAGCCTCATCAATGATTTTTCTGAAATCTCTTTTTGCCGATTGATTATACCCGGTTTGCAGTGGTGCCTAGCGTCTGCCGCCGGGCAAAAAAGATTATGCCGAAGGCTTGACAGATGTGGGCAACCATGCCATAATCGGCACATTGATGCGACGTTACATCAATATATCTTTCACTTCTTTTTGATATGAATAAGCCTGTCACAATCAAAGATGTCGCTGCACACATTGGGGTCAGCAGCAGCACAGTTTCTGCTGTGCTGGGGCATAGCCCCTCGCGCCATGTGCGAGTCTCCGAGTCGACTCGCCTTCGTATCCAAGAAGCGGCACGCCGAATGTGCTACCAGCCGAACCATGCGGCGCGTTCTTTGCGGAACCGGCGCACCAACGTCCTGGGGGTTTATACCGCTGAGGGCTATCTGAACCCGTATGTGCCGTTCACGTCTCAGATCATCGGCGGCCTGCATTTCGGGTGCGATGAGTGCGGCAAAGACCTGCTGCTGCACGGGATGTATCAGGGGCGGCCTGCGGAAGAAATCGTGCGGGAGTTGACCGGCGGGCAGATTGACGGCCTCGTGCTGTATATCAAGCCGAGCGACCCTCTGGGGCCGCTGCTGGCGGCGTCGGCGCTGCCGGTCGTGTCCATCGTGGATGCGCTGCCGGGTCTGCCGTCGGTGACGGTGGACGATGCCGCCGGCTCGGCGCAGATTGCGGCGCATCTGGCCGGTCTGGGACATCGCCGTGTGGCTTATGTCCCCGGCATCCCGACCCTGGTTTCGGCGGTGCGCCGGCTGAAAGCGTTCAAAGAAGCGGCGGCGCATTTTAGTTTGGAGGTGACGGAAATCCAGTTGACGGGTCATCGTCAGCAGTTCTCGGGCAGCGATCTGGAATGGCTTTCCCTGCCGCCTCGGCAGCGGCCGACTGCGGTGGTCTGCTGGAACGATTCCACGGCCTATTCCCTGCTGGAGCAGTGTCACCGGCGCGGCCTGCGCTTGCCGGACGATCTCGCCGTGGTCGGTTTCGATGGAAACGCACCAGCTCAGGCAAGCCCGGTGTGCCTGACAACGGTGCAAGCCCCCTGGCTGGAAGTCGCCCGCACGGCGATTTCGCTGCTGATTCGGCTGATTGACGGCGAGGAAGTCGCGCCCGAAACGCGCCTGCCGGTCGAGCTGATCCTCGGTAATACAACCTAACACTTTATGATTTGGTATTTTCATTGACTCACACAAGGAGAAAGATCATGCAGAACATTTCTACACGCCGGCCCGCCGCCCGGAAGCCGGGTACCGGCTTTACGCTCATCGAGCTGCTCGTTGTCATTGCGATTATTGCCATTCTCGCGGCGATTTTATTTCCTGTGTTCCAAAAAGTGCGCGAGAATGCCCGCCGCGCCTCCTGCCAATCCAATTTGAAGCAGCTTGGCTTGGCAATTCTCCAATATACTCAGGATAATGATGAAGATTGGCCGGGTGCTTCCGGTGTCGGATCCTCAAACCAAACGAACTTTCAAGGCGTTGGGTGGGGCGGGCAAACATACCCCTATGTGAAAAGCACAGGCGTTTACAAATGTCCGGACGATCCCACCGCTGTCAGCGGAACCAGTACGCCGGTTTCCTATGCTTACAGCGCTTCCGTCTCCTATTCGGTCAGCCTGGCCGCCATGACCAGTCCCGCTAAGACTATTATGCTGTCGGAATGCCAGGGGGCGCAGGCTCTTCTGACGGACCCCCAAGAAACCGGCTCTGTCTGGAAGTCCGCGGTTGATTATGGAGAGAACGGGAATCTGGTCACTGTTGACAGCATGAACATCCTGAAGTTTGGCGGCGGCAGCAACGATCCGGTCAGAAGCGTGTCCGGCCCTCTACAAGACGTTTCCTACGGCGCTCAGCAGACTTTGCCTCAAGTGCATACGGGCGCCAGCAACTGGGCATTCGCAGACGGGCATGTTAAGTGGGTGCGCGGCACGCAAATCAGCGGCCCGCGCAAGCCGGATGACACGGCAGACCCTCCGTTCGTCGGCACATACAGAACGAACGACAACTAGTTCCTGTCCGGACGGCAGGAACGTCATTCCTGCCGTCTGACCTCACGCAGCCGCTCAAGCGTGTCCTCAAGACCGCGCCCCCGTGAGACTGCTTTGTAAGACTGCTTTTATGAAAAAATCAAGTGAAAAAAGACAGCGGGCGCTGCTGGCTGCGATATTGAGTTTGTCTTTGATCGCACTGCTGGCGGGCAAGCCCGTGCAGGGTAGCGTTGCGCTGAACAGCCTGCTCGGCAACGGCGCGGTGGTACAAAGGGGACTGCCCATTGCCATTTTCGGCACGGCGGCAGATGGTGAAAAGATCACGGTGCGGCTGGGGAAATGGACGGCGGCGACGACGGCTCACGCCGGGACCTGGCTTGTTCGGCTCAATCCGCTCCCGGCCGGCGGGCCATACATGCTGACCGCCGCCGGCCCGCATAATACCGTCACCTCACGGGACGTCCTGGTCGGCGAGGTCTATGTCTGCAGCGGCCAGTCCAACATGCAGTTCAATTTAGCAGGCGCGGATACGGGGGCACAGGCTATTGCACAGGCAAATGACCCGCTCCTGCATTTCTACCAGGTTCCGGTCAGACCCGCTGCAACGCCGCAGGCAGATGCCGGGGCGGAGTGGCGATCCAGTACGCCGCAGACCGCGTCCGCCTTTTCCGCGGTTGCGTATTTTTTCGGGCGGGATCTTCGCCGGACGCTGCATGTCCCCATTGGATTGATTCAGGCTTCGCTGGGATCAACGCCCGCGCAGGTCTGGGCCAGCGCTTCGGCACTGGAAGCGCTGCCGGATTTTCGTCCCGCAGTCGAAACATTGCTCCAGCAGATCAAAGACCCGAGCGTGTTCCAAGACAAGCTGGAAGCGTGGTATCGCCGTCGCGATCCAGGTTCTCAAGGCAGCACTTGGGCCAGCCCGTCGCTGAACGCCTCACACTGGAAGGTAATGGACCAGCCAGCCGCTTTCTCAAAGTCCAACAACTCGGACTTTTCAGCGCCGTTTCTCGGTGTTGCCTGGTTTCGCAAAGATGTTGATGTGCCTGCTTCGTTCGCAGGCAGAGACTTGACTCTGTTGCTGGGGCCGATTGATGACGAAGACACCGTTTACTTCAACGGCGTCAAGGTAGGCGGTCTCAGCGGCTGGCAGCAAAACCGGGACTATACGGTTCCCGCTGCGCTCGTCAAGCCGGGCCGGAACGTGATTGCAGTCCGTCTACTGAACCGGGATGGCGACGGAGGCATCTATGGCAAGCCGGAGCAGTTGTCATTGCAGGTGACCGGTGCGGCACCGCCGGTTCCACTCGCCGGCCTGTGGCAGTACAAAATTGGGACACCGCTACCAGCCGAAGATCCGGTGCCCTACATGAGCGGGCTAAACCCCTCGACGACGCCGACTGTTTTGTACAACGGCATGATCGCCCCGTTGACCCGCTACGGTATCCGGGGCGTGATCTGGTATCAGGGCGAGTCCAGCACCTATGATCCTGCCCAGTACCGCACTCTTTTCCCCGCTTTGATTGCCGACTGGCGGGCACAATGGGGTGAAAAGGATTTCCCCTTCTTTTTTGTTCAGCTTGCTCCCTTTATGAGTGTTGCTTCGCAGCCGCAGGAGAGTAGCTGGGCGGCACTCCGCGAAGATCAGCGGCTGACCGCAGCCACTGTTCCGGCTTCTGCTATGGCAGTTATCACAGACCTTGGGGACTCGCAGGCCATTCACCCGCTTCGTAAGGAACAGGTCGGCGTGCGGCTGGCACGAGAGGCCGAGGCGCTGGTTTACCACCAGCCGGTTGAATATACTGGACCGCTGTTTTCGGGGCTGGCCGTTGACGGCCCCAGGATGACCCTCCGCTTCACCCATGCGATGGGGCTTCACACCGAGGCAGTCCATGACGGCAATGGAACCCAGGTAGCCGCGGCGGATAAAGTGACGGGCTTCACACTTGCCGGGGCGGACGGTAAGTATATGCCCGCCGAGGCGCGGATCGTCGGTAATACCGTCGTCGTGACCAGTCTCCAGGTCCCTCAGCCTCTCGCGGTGCGCTACGGCTGGGCAGACTACCCGGTGGTCAATCTTTACAACGACGCCCACCTGCCTGCCTCCCCTTTTGAGAGCGGTTCTTCCCAACAACCGCGCAAGTCAACTGAAAACGGGAGTTAACTAACAATGAAGATCAACCGGAGCGGGCTGATTCCGCTCGCCGGACTGGTAAGTCTGCTTCTAGAAACAGCTTTAGGCGCGGTCGCTCACGCCCAGGTGCCGGTCAGTTCCAAAAAAGGCTTTGGGGTCGTGGTGCGCCCTGACGGAGCCTGGAAAAACGCCGTCACCAAGCTGAACGTCCGCTGGTTCTACTCGTGGGGCGGGGACGAGCCTGCTCTGCCGGCTGGCGTGGAGTTCGTGCCGATGGACTGGGGCTACTACGGCAACAAAAACGGCAGCCTGGTTCAATGGCTCAAGAAAGTCAAGCGTCAGCCGGGGGTCAAAACGCTGCTGGGCTTTAACGAGCCGGACGGCAAAGACCAGGCTAATCTGAGCGTGGACAAAGCGCTGGAAGGCTGGCCCTATCTCATGCAGACGGGTCTGACGCTTGGCTCTCCTGCCGCCGTTCACCCGGACGGCGACTGGATGAAAGCGTTTATGACGCAGGCGGATCAAAAGCATCTCCGGGTGAACTTTGTTACGATCCACTGGTACGGCGGTCCCGACCCGCAGAGTTTTTTGGACATGCTGGCGCGGGTTCATACCTTGTACCATCGGCCGCTGTGGGTGACGGAGTTTGCCCCGGCGGACTGGAACACAAGCCCTGGTCATCCGAACCGCTGGAGTCCAGCGCAGATCGCCCAGTTCATGCGCGTTGTCCTGCCGGAGATGAACCGCCTCGCCTATGTGCAGCGCTACGCCTGGTTTTCGGCGTCTCCCGATGACGCCGCGCTCGGCACGGCGTCCCTCCTGAACAAAGACAGCTCGCTGACGGACTTGGGGCGGCTATATGCGTCGCTTTAACGGCCTGCATTCCGTGTAGGGGTAGACCCCCGTATCTGCCCCTACACAGTCAATTACCAGATCGTCACGCGGGCGACTTTGGGCGCGTCGCCTGCCGGGCAGGGAAACGCCTGGGCGAACTCGGGCAGATTGGCAATCGGACCCAGTACGCGGAACTTGTTGGGGGCGTGCGGGTCGGTGGCAAGGCTCAGGCGCAGGGCTTCGGGGCGGACATTCTCGCGCCAGATCTGGGCGAACGACAGAAAGAACCGCTGCTCGGGCGTGTAACCGCCGATCAGCTTAGCTTTCGGCTTGCCGCGCTGGGACTTTTCGAATGCTAGATAAGCGATCTTCAGGCCGCCTAAATCGGCGATGTCTTCGCCCAAAGTCAGATGGCCGTTGACGTGCAGGTTGTCCACGGCGACAAAGCTGTCAAACTGGCCCGCGACTTTGTCCGCCCGTGTTTGGAAGTTCTTTTTGTCGGTGTCTGTCCACCAGTCTTTCAGGTTGCCGTCGGCGTCAAACTGCCGGCCCTGGTCGTCGAACCCGTGGGTCATCTCATGGCCGATGACCGCGCCGATGCCGCCGTAGTTCGAGGCGTCATCGGCCTTCGGGTCAAAGAACGGCGGCTGGAGAATACCGGCGGGGAACACGATCTCGTTGCCGCTGGGGTTGTAATAGGCGTTGACCGTCGGCGGCGTCATGCCCCACTCGCTGCGGTCTACGGGTTTACCGAGCTTGACAAGGTCGCGGTTAAAGTCAAACGTGTTGGCTTCTTCCACATTGACAACGTAAATCGGGCTGTCTACGGCAAGCTTGGAATAATCGCGCCAGTGGTCCGGGTAGCCGATTTTGACGCGCATCTTGGCGAGCTTGTACAGGGCCTGCTTGCGGGTGTCCTCGCTGATCCAGTCCAGTGTCAGCAAGCGGTCATGCAGGGCCGCTTTCAGATTGAGAACCAGCGCGAGAGCGCGGGCCTTCGCGGCGGGCGTAAATGTCCGGGCGACGTAAAGCTGGCCCAAGCCTTCGCCGAGATCGCCGTCGGTCTCGCGCAGGACACGCTTCCAGCGCGGCTGGTTCTGGGTCGCGCCGCTCAAAACCGTGCCGCGAAACGCAAAGTTTTCGGCGACAAACTTCTCGCTGAGAGACGGGGCCATGCTGCTCAGAAGGTGCCAGCGCAGGTAGGTCTTCCAGTCCGCCAGCGGCGTCGCGGTCATTAAACGTCCGGTTTCGGCAAAGAACTTCGGCTGGCCGACAATGAGCGGGCCGGGATTCGAGACGCCGAGCGCGGCGAAATACGGCTGGTACGAGAAGCCGGGCGTCAGGGCGTCCACTTCGGCCAGCGTCATCTTGTTGTACGTCGCGTTCGGATTGCGCCGCTCGACGCGGGTCATGGATACCGTCGCCAGGCTCGTTTCCAGGCCCAGCACGGTCTGCGCCTCCGTGGCGGCAGTGTTTGGGTCATCGCCAAGCAGCGTCAGCATCCGGGCGACATAGGCCGCGTACTGCGTCCGAATCAGTACCGATTTCGGGTCAGTTTTGAGGTAATAGCTCTGGTCCGGCAGGCTGAGGCCGCCCTGCACAAGCTGGGCGACGTTATGCAGGCTGTCCTTGTCGTCCGCCCCCACCCCAAAGCCGAACACCGCACCGACCCCAAGAGAATGCAGATGCGCGATTTCGGTCTCCAAAGAGGCCGTGTCGGAGACCGCCGCGATGCGGGCGAACTCCGGCGCAAGCGGCGCGGCTCCTTCGCGCTCAATCAGTGCCGTGTTCATGCCGCTGCGGTAGAAGTCGGCGATTTTGCGCTTGACGCCGCCGGCCGGCGCGGGCGGCCCGGCGACGGCCTTGTTGACTATTTGATGCAGCACCGCCTGGTTGCGGTCGTACAGCTCATTGAAGCCGCCGAACGCCGGCCGGTCCGCCGGGATCGGATGCGTCGCCAGCCAGTTGCCGTTGGCATACTGGTAGAAGTCCGTGCAGGGCGACACGCCCTTGTCAATGGCGGCGATGTCTACGCCATGCGCGGCGGACTGAGCCAGCGCGGGAGCGGCGAGCGAAAGGCCCAGCAGAAGCGGGGCAGTGAAACGTAACGCGGCAAAGCGAGAAGAGAAACGGGTCATAAATGGGTGGTTCTTTCTGGAAGGTTGGGCTGAAAGACCTACCACCTTGCTTCGCAGGGTCCTCCCTAAAGGGAGGATTAAGAGTTAGGCGTGCAGGCTTTCGCCTCTTGTATAGTCCGTATCTTCCCTTTAGGGAGGACCCTGCGAAGCAAGGTGGTAGGTCTTTAACTCTTGACTGCTTCGGCCCGGCGGGCCAAAATCTCGGTCAGCTTCGGCGACGTGCCGATGTACCGGCCCATCTGGAACTGGACATGGGGGTGACGCGCCGCCGCTTCATCGAGCAGTGTCGGCAGGTCGTCGGCGACATGGGTTCCGGTGTGCAGGAAGTACGGCACGGCGATGACTTTCTCTGCCCCGGACGCCGCGCAGGCATCGGCGGCTTCGTCAATCGTCGGCGCGTTGCACTCCATGAACCCGACTTCCACCATATCAAATACGCCTCGCGCCTTGACTTCTTCGACTACCTGAAACATAGACTGATTCGCGACAGGCCGGGGCGACCCATGCACCATGACTAAAAGCGCTGTCTTCATAGTTTGCTTTCTACCGATATTGGTCGAGATAAGTTTCTGCTTCATCAGTTATCTGTCCAGCCATTCATACTTCTGTCCAGCCATTCATACTTCTGTCCAGCTACTCATACTTCTGTCCAGCTACTCATACTTCATTTCGAGGGCCTGAAGATCAGCGGTCAGTGAGCCATCGGCTGGCGCAACATCGCAGTTGACGTCAGTGTAGCCGGAATTGGTGTTGGAAGGATTTCCGCAGCCCGAGCCGTCAGCAGGCGTGTTGTGACTAAAATTCCCCCACATATTAAAGGGAGACGCCGTCGCGGTAGGCCGCAGCGTCTTGACATGGCCGTCAACAAACAAGCAGTTCCACTGCGTGTTGTGTGGGGCAAATCCGTTGATCACGAAGCCGCCGCCACCGCCGGAGGGCCAGTCGGGAAAAGCCATGCCCAGGTTCCCGCCCCTTCCAGTCGTTTCAGAGACCAGGATTTTTTGAGACGGTTTATCGATCTGTGCTAAAGAGACCGGCAGAACTGACGGCTCAAAATCGTACCAGCCGCAGATGTGAAAGTTATAAGCATAAGAAATAGGTATCTGCGGCGCTCCGGTGGAAGAGGGGCTGCCGCTGCTGCTCATCGTCGCAGGGGGACTCGCTGTCGCCTTTGGATTATCGGGACAGACAAAAACCCCGACGCTTTTCACATAAGGATAAATTTCCTGCGACCAATTAGAAGTAAACGGGTAGACCGAACCATCGCCTTGACCTGTCGTGAACAGCGGGAACTGCTCGTCGTTGTCCTGCACATACTGAGTGAAAGCAAGACCGATCTGTTTTTCATTGGAAGCACAGGAGGTCCGCCGCGCATTCTCGCGTACCTTCTGAAAGACGGGAAACAAAATTGCCGCGATAATCCCGATGATCGCGATCACGACGAGCAGCTCAATCAAGGTGAAACCGCCTAGTGGGGAGTGTTTGTTGTTCTTCATAGAGAACATAACGGCGCAACTCGCCAAAAGGGTTCGCTTGTGCCGATTTCAAGTATCGTCACTCCACAAAACGCCTCGCGTCTTGACTTCTTCGACCACTTGGAACATAAACTGGTTTGCAATAGGTCGGGGCGACCCATGCACCATGACTAAAAGCGCTGTTTTCATTGTTTAACTTGCTTTCTAAAATGATCGACTTCCTCAAAGTGTGTTGGCATACCGGGTGCTCAACCATACGGCAAGCAGGAGTGTGACAACTGTGACCGCCGCGCAAACTAAACAATAGTCGCCAAGATTGCCTCGAAGACCAGGGACAAAAACAAGGGCAATGGCAGCAAGAACTTGTGCCGCGCCGGAAGCAAACAGCAGCCGCCCGGCGTAAGCATTCGCGTCATACCAAACTTGTTTGTCACTCAGTGTTTTAGGAATGCGAAAACCGTACAGAGCGTTGGGTTTAACGCGCCGCCGGATCATCGGCACGGTGAGCGCCATCTGCAAGATGCCGCCAGTTGCAAACAGTAGCATAAAGCCAAAAACTAGCGCTCCCATCATGGTTCCCTTTCTGTATGTCACTCCACAAAAGGCCGCACCGGAGTATCGGGGGCGGGAACACGTGGGCAGTTTGGGGTCGCGTACAGGGGGCAATCGGGTCGGGCGCGGCAGCCGCGAGCGGCGGCGGCGAGGTCGTCGCGCCACTGGTCCGGGCCGAGCGGGTCTAACGCGCTGGCAATGAGCGCGTCGGCGAGGCCGGCGTCATAGCCGATGGCATCGGCGACGACGAACTCTAGGTCAGGATAATCGGCCTTGACGGCTCCAAGCTGGTCCGGCAGGGTTTTGGAGACAAAGTAGCCGGGAATGAGAAAAAACGGCAGGACGACAATCCGGGTCGCGCCTTGCGCCGTGCAATTGGCAACCGCTTCGGCAAAAGTCGGCTCCGAGTAGTTCATGTACCCGACCGTTACCAGCGGCCATTCGCCTGACGCCCGCAGGCGCTCCGCGTGAGCGTCCAAAGCCTCTCCCGCGCCGCAGAGCAGAGACCCGTGCGAGAACAAAATCAAAGCGTCCATGCCGTTCATTGTACCTAAGTGAACGAATTTTGCGTCTGAAGTGTTGAAATCCCAGAAGACTAAAATCCGCAGAAAGTGAGCAAAACTATGACTGAAGAGAAAGTTGCCAAGACTGAGCAGGAATGGCGGCAGATTTTGACGCCGGAGCAGTACCATGTGCTGCGCGAAAAAGGCACCGAGCGCCCGTTTACCGGCAAGTATGTGGACACCAAAGACGGCGGAACCTATGTCTGCGCCGCCTGCGGCAACCAGCTTTTTGATGCCGATACCAAGTTCGACTCCCACTGCGGCTGGCCGAGCTTCTACGACGCGAAGCCCGGCACGGTGGACCTGCACGAAGACCGCTCGTTCGGCATGAAGCGCGTCGAAGTCACCTGCGCCCGCTGCGGCAGCCATCTCGGCCACGTCTTCGACGACGGCCCGAAGCCCACCGGCGAGCGCTACTGCATCAACAGCGTCAGCGTCGAGCTGCAGCCATCCGCTAAGTAGCGAACGCTGCCAAACGTGCCAAAAAGAAATAGCCTTGCTGACCAAGTCGGCGAGGCTGTTGTCTCTAATACGCTTCGTCTTGCTCGTGTGCGAAGCCGCCGGGCAGGAGTGCGCTGCTGAGGCCGGCTTTTCGCGCCGCTTCCCGGTACTCTTTCCAGGCGTCTGCGGCCCGTTGCTGAACATGCAGGTCGTCTGGCTTCTGCCGCGCGGCAAGCAGCGCCCCGGCATAGTACGCGCGGGCAAAGCCAAGCGCCGTCGGTGTCCAATCCATTTCCGTTGTGCTGTCCTGTTCGCTCATTCTAGCCCTCCCCCTCCTGCGCGTGCGTTTGCTGAGATTGTTGCTCGCGCCGACTCTTCTTGCTGAGTGTGTATGCACAAATCGTGCCAACAAGCCACGTTTGCAGCCACATTGAGCAGTCAAAGTTGCGGGATTTTCTAAAGCGTGTTATAATTGCAGGGAGGCATACACAGGACATGCGGGAAGTATCCTTTTCTTCCTCTCCTTTCTCTCCTGCTGACCATCGCTGTGCTTGCACCGGCGACGGCAGGGCCGCGCTTCCTGCCGCGTATCCGTCTGCCACGGATCAACGGGGGAAAAGTGATGGGAGCTTTGACGTACCCGGTGACGAAATCCCTGGTCAACGGCGGCAAAACAATCTTGAAAGTCGGTGGAGCCGCCGATTCGCTCGGCCTCGTCCCCAACATTGGACTGCCCCCTGTCAGCCGCGTCATCAAAAGAACCTTGTGGGGCGTCGGCAGGCACTGATCTGTGAAGACAGAAAACAAGTACATTATGTCTAAAAAATTGGCTTGACAATGCCGACAATTCGGGTATAATACACCCAACACCCCCCCGGCGCGTTCGCCCGCCGGGTAGCGCAGCCATCCCGTGAGGGGTGGCTGTAGCCTTATCTGGTCCCCCACAATTCTTCCTGATGAAAACCAATGTTTATATAGACACCTTCAATCTGTATTACGGGTTGCTGAAAGGCAGTCCCTATCGGTGGCTTGACCTTCATAAACTTTGTCAGACGGAACTTCCCACAAACCAGATCAACCGCATTCGCTGCTTCTCCGCGCGAGTCATTGCTCGGCCTGGCGATCCTGACCAGCGCAATCGTCAGAATGCGTACTTTCGTGCTCTAGAAACTTTGCCCAACTTGACGATGCACCTCGGGCATTTCCTTGAAAGCGAAGTCAGCATGCGGCGCGTCACTCCCGATCAACAGGGCAACAATTATGCCCTCGTCCGAAAGACGGAAGAAAAAGGATCGGATGTCAACCTAGCTTCTTACCTCTTGCTGGACGGCTTCAACAAAGAATATGACGCGGCTGTCGTTATCACAAATGACTCTGATCTAGCGGAGCCGATCCGCTTGGTACGCAAAGAACTTAATCTGCGCGTTGTCGTTCTGCACCCCTGCAAAGCTGCCAATCCCCTGACTGGAACGGCAGGCGGCCGGGTCAGCGTCGAGTTGCAGCGCTCTTCCTCCAAATCCATCGTTATTCAGGAAGCCTCACTTGCCACAAGCCAGTTCCCTGCCGCTCTTAAAGACGCGCAGGGGCGAACCATCACAAAGCCGCCGGGCTGGTAGAACTTCGCCTCTGCCGAAGCGCGTTTGGGTTCCTGCCTGGAATGTCTTTATCTCGTTCCAACTGAAGGCGTCATCGGGTAAAATACCCTATGACTAATTTTATGTTCGCGACGGGGATTGAAAACAGCTATCCGACGATTTTGCTGCCGGACGGCAGGGTGAAGCGCGTAGACGAAATGGAAAAATGCGGGCATTATGCCCGCTGGCAGGAGGATTTTGATTTAGTGCAGGAGCTGGGCATCCGGTTCCTGCGCTACGGGCCGCCGCTGTACTCGGCGCATATGGGGCCGGGGCGCTACGACTGGGCGTTCTCCGATGAGACGTTCCATGCGCTTCAGCGCATGAACATCACGCCGCTCGTAGACTTGTGCCATTTTGGGGTTCCTGACTGGATTGGCGGCTTTGACAACCCAGAGTGGCCGGCGCTGTTTGCCGAGTATGCACGGGCGTTTGCCGCACGTTTCCCCTGGGTGCGCTACTACACGCCGGTCAACGAAATCTTCATTGCCGCGACGTTCTCCGGGCAGCTTGGGTGGTGGAACGAGCGCGGCCGGAGCGACCGCAGCTTTGTCCTGGCGCTTGCCAATTTGTGCCGGGCGAACACGCTGGCGATGAAGGCGATTTTAGAAGTCCGCCCGGACGCCGTGTTCATCCAAAGCGAGTCGTCGGAATACTTCCATGCCGCGTCCCCGAACGTTTTGGCCCAGGCGAACACTTTGAACGAGAAGCGGTTTTTATCGCTGGACCTCACCTATGGGCGTCCCGTCAACGCCGTCATGTACGAGTACCTCTTAGACAACGGCATGTCGCGGGGCGACTACCACTGGTTTCTCCAAAACCAAGTGAAAGCAAGCTGCGTTTTAGGCACCGACTACTACATCACAAACGAGCATCTGGTCCATGAAGACGGGCATGTGACGGGGTCCGGCGAGGTGTTCGGCTACTACGTCATTTCTTCCCAGTATTACCAGCGCTACCGTTTGCCGATGATGCACACGGAAACCAATCTTTCCGATGCTGAGCATTCGTGGGACTGGCTGTGGAAGCAGTGGATGAACTTGTTTCGCCTGCGCGGCGACGGCATTCCGATTATCGGCTTCACCTGGTACAGCCTGACCGACCAGGTGGACTGGGACACGGCGCTGCGCGAAGATGCCGGGCGTGCCAACCCGGTCGGCCTGTGCGACCTGGACCGCAACATCCGGCGCGTCGGTCTGGAATACAAGAAGATGATCCAGCAGTGGGAAGACATCCTGCCCACCGGCAGCACCAGTTTAGAGCTGCCGTAAGAGAGGGAGACCCCCTAGCCCCCACCACCGTTCAAACGGGGCGGGGAACAGGAGAAGATTAGGAGGGGCCAGCTCTTATTCTTTTCATGTTCCCCTATTGTTGGGGGCTGGGGGGGGGGTGAATGGTCAGCGTCCGAGCCGGGCGGCCAGGGTGCAGACGGTGAGGCAGAGGGAAATAGAGATAGCGGTGAAGACGGCGGCGGTGTGGGTGTCGCCGGAAAGCACAGCGTCGTAGATGGCAATCGGCATGGTCTGGGTCTGGCCCGGCGTGTCGCTGGCGACCATGAGGGTCGCCCCGAAATCGCCGAGCGCACGGGCAAAGGCAAGCGTTGTTCCCGCGATCAAACCGGGCCGGGCCAGGGGCAGGTAGATGTGCCGGAAGATGGACGCGAAGCTCGCGCCGTCGGTACGGGCTGCGCCGACAACGTCGGCGTCTACAGCCGCGAACGCGACGCGGGCCTGTGTCACGAACAGCGGCAGGCTGGCGATGCAGGCGGCAATGACCGCGCCCTGCCAGGTGAACACCAGCGGGTGATGCACTTCCGTCAGCCAGCGTCCTAGCGGGCCGCGCGACCCGAGGCCGACCAAAAGCGCATAGCCCAGCACCGTCGGCGGCAGGACCAGCGGCAGCAGCGCGACGCCTTCCAGCACGCCATGCCCCCAGAACCGCGCTTTCGCCAGGCCATACGCCAGCGGCAGGCCAAAAAGGACGCTGAAGACGGTCGCCCACCCGGCGACTTTCAGCGAAATCCAGAGCGGCGACCAGTCCAGTCCAGCGGCCACTAAACCAGCGGCCACTAACGCTTCTTCTGCGGCGCGGCAGGCTTTGGCAGGGAGTAGCCGTAGCGCTTCCAGATTTTTGCCGAGTCGGGGCCGGTCAGATAGTCAATGAACTGGAGCGCCTGCGTTGTTTTCGTCGTCGTCAAGACCAGACCCAAGCTTTGCGTGATGGGGTCATGCAGGCTGTCCGGCACGATAAAGTAAGGATCGCTCTTGTCTTCAATGACCAGCGAAAGCGCAGTCAGGCAGACATCGGCGTTGCCGCTCTGGGCGAACTGCAACGCCTGGCCGATGTTCTCTGCCTGCACCAGCCTCGGCGCGACCGCCGCCGTTTCGCCGGTCTTGGCGAATGCCTGCTGGGCGGCGAGGCCGTAGGGCGCGGTTTTGGGGTTCGCGAACGCGATTTTAGCGTAAATCGGGCTGGCGAGATCCTGCACCGTCGCCGGGTGATGCGCGGCGTCGCGGCGGGACCAGACGACAAGCTGGCCGATGGCATACGGCTGGACCGTGCCAATGGCTAATAGCTTTTCGCTCAGCAGCTTCTGCGGCGTGGCGGTATCAGCCGCGACAAAGACGTCAATCGGTGCGCCGTTTTCAATCTGGACCGCAAGCTGCTTGGTCGCGCCAAATGTCGGCACAACAGCCACGCCAGTCTTCTTCGTGAACGCCGGAATCAGCGATTCGGTGAACACTTTCTGCAAATTGGCTGCCGCCGCCACCCGAAGCGGATCGGCAGCATGGGCAGGAACGCCGACCACTGCGAGTAGACTTAACACCAGGAAAAACTTAACGCGCAAGAAGCACCTCCGTAGACTTAATAAGCGCTGTCGCCGTGACGCCCGGCTTCAATCCAAGTCGCTCCGCCGACGAGCGCGTGATGACCGACACAATTTCCAGGCCGTTCCCGAGATCAAGAACCACTTCGCACAGAACACCGTCGCCGCTGATTTCGCGCACGACGCCGGTAAGTGCGTTGCGGGCGCTGACCTGCATTGGCGGGTGCGCCTCCTCGGCTGCCGGCTCCGAGGCGGGCAGGGTGCCGAGGGCGGCGCGGACGGCGGCGATGGCAGCTTCATCATACAGCCGCCAGCCGCGCCAGTCGCGCTCCGGCGTCGGGATACGCCCGGACTTTTCCCAGGTCGCCAGTGTCTTGGGCGTGATGTGCAGCATTTGCGCCACTTGTGCGCGGCTTAGCTTAACAGTCATAGTAGCAGATAGAGATAGTAGTAGATGGAGATAGTAGTAGGTAAGATGGGTAAGTATACCACAAGAGGCGCAATAAAAGACCCGGCACTAGGAGTGCCGGGCCAAAAGTGTACAAAGTGCCTCCGGCACTGGATACGGCGGGTCTGTTCTTCAGTCACGGGGTAACTTTGAGCACTTGGCAGCCTGGCACTCCTAGTGCCGGGTTCCTGCTAGTGCTTGAATGTCCACAAACGGTTGGCGAAGAAGTTCCAAAAGACGGCGACGCCGGTAGCGACAAGCTGGGCCATATTGGTCGCGACAACCATAGTCAGGTGCGGGTCGGGAAAGTGCAGGTAGCGCTCAAGCGGGACAGACAGCAGCTTGATAATCAGCAGGTCCAGGCCAAGACCGACGGTATTGACGAGCAGGAACTGAGTGAACTGCGTGTGGACGGCTTTCGCCTGGGCGGCTTTGAACGTCCAGCGCTTGTTCCAAATATAGCCGTTGACGACCGAGACCAAAAAAGCTACTGTGACTGAAGGGTATTTGCTCTCGTGAAGCACAATCAGCATAAAGTTCAGCACGGCGAAATTAACCGTCGTGCTGCTGGCACCGACAATGGCGAACTTGATAAGCTGGCGGAAGCCGCGCTTCTGGATCAGCGCGGCTGTCTGAGGAGCGATCATTAGGCCAGGGCTGCTTCCTGTTCGGAGAATTGATGATTGGACGATACCGACGCCGGCTTCACCGAAGGCTTGGCGGACATGCGCCCGATGCTGTGGTACTCGAAGCCCAGCCGGCGCAGGCGCTCCGGGTCGTACAGGTTGCGGCCATCCAGGATCAGCGGGCGGTTCATCAGGCCGGAAATCCGCTCGAAGTTCAGGTTCTTGAACTCGTTCCACTCGGTCACAATCACTAAAGCGTCGGCATCGGTCGCGACTTCGTAGGCGTTCGCGCCGTAGGTAATCTGCGGGAACTCTGATTTGGTGTTCTCCATCGCAATCGGATCGTAGGCTTTGACGGTTGCGCCGGAGGCCAGCAGGTCGGCAATCACGTCAAGCGACTTGGCTTCGCGCATGTCGTCGGTGTTGGCCTTGAACGCCAGCCCGAGAATGCCGACGGTCTTGCCTTTCAGGTCGCCGCCGCCGAGCGCGTCATGGATCTTGGCGATAAAGCGCTTCGGCTGCTGCTCGTTGGTTTCAATGGTCGCGGCAAGCAGGGGGAACTCGCAGCCGTAGCTCTGCGCCGTGTGCAGGAGTGAGCGGGTGTCTTTCGGGAAGCACGAGCCGCCGTAACCCAGGCCGGCATTCAGGAACGCCTGGCCGATGCGGGCGTCAAGCCCCATGCCTTTGACGACCTGGGTGACATCCGCGCCGGCTTCCTCGCAGATGTTCGCAATGGCGTTGGCGAACGAAATCTTTGTCGCGAGAAACGCATTGGACGCATACTTGATCATCTCCGCCGAGGCAACGTCGGTGACAATCATCGGGCGCTCCAGCGGCGCGTACAGCTCCAAAAGCCGCATGGCGACGATCTTGGACGGTGCGCCGATGACGATGCGGTCCGGGACAAGCGTGTCGGTGATGGCCGATCCTTCGCGCAGGAACTCGGGGTTCGAGACAACATCGAAGTCTACCGCCCGGCGCTTGTTTGTTTCAATGACTTCGCGGACAAAGTCGCCGGTTCCGACGGGAACGGTGCTTTTGTTGACAATGACTTTGTAGCGGTTCAGCGCCCGCGCGACACCCTTGGCGGCGTCTTCGACATAGTCTAGGTTAGTGGAACCATCTTCGCGGGGCGGGGTGCCGACGGCGATAAAGACGATTTCGGCCTTCTGCACGGCGCTGTCGAGATCGGTCGTGAACGCCAGGCGGCCATCGCCGACATTGCGGGCGACCATTTCTTCCAGGCCCGGCTCATAGATCGGCATGATGCCTTGATTCAGGCCGTCAATCTTTGCCGCCAGCTTGTCCACGCAGACAACGTCGTTGCCCATGTCCGCGAAGACAACGCCCGTGACCAGACCGACATAGCCCGTTCCAATAACGCAAATGTTCATCTGTAACCCAGCTCCTTAAATCTTTGTAGCGTAAAGTTTGTTTTCTACTCTGACTGATACCAATGCAAAGTTCGTGCCAACCCGTCTTCTAAACCGACGGAAGGCGAAAAACCCAGCAACTTTGTTGCCGCTGTGATGTCCGCACGAGAATTTCTAATGTCTCCCGGACGCGCCGGCTGCCGGTCAAGGGCAAGGACGCAGTCTTGGAGCTGCGCCAGCTTGTTCAAGATTTGGTTCAGCGAGGTGCTCTGCCCGCTGCCGATGTTGAACATTGCAACAGCTTCCCGCGGAGCCAGTGCCGCACAAAGATTGGCTTGAACGACATCGTGCACATAGACAAAGTCCCGCGACTGTTCCCCGTCACCGTACACGACCGGCTTCTCGTTCTTGAGAATCGCCGTGATAAACTTCGGGATCACAGCGGCATAAGCGCCGTTCGGGTCCTGGTCGGGGCCGTAGACATTGAAGTAACGCAGGCAGATAGTCTCCAGGCCATGCAGATGAAAATAATTGCGGCACAAATACTCGCCGGCAAGCTTTGAAGACGCATACGGCGAAAGCGGATCGGTCGGCGACTCTTCCGACTTCTCCGCGCCCGGCAGATTTCCATACACCGCGCAGGAGGACGCGAACACAAAGCGCTGCACTGACTGCGAGGCGCGGGCCGCTTCCAGCAGATTGACCAGGCCGCCTAAGTTGACGGCAATACACGTTGCCGGATCTTCCACCGACTGCGGCACGGAGGCTTCCGCCGCATGATGAAATACAAAATCAGCGTCCCGAAGCGCCTGCCGGCATACACCCGCATCCCGAATATCGCCCGAAATAATCTCAACGCCCGGCATCTCCGCGAGGACCGCCGCCCGGCGCTGCGACGCGGCGCTCACAAGGCTGTCCAGAACACGGACCTGCTGCCCGTCCCGCGCCAGCCGGGCCGCGAGATGCGACCCAATAAATCCCGCGCCGCCGGTCACGACTGAAACGCTCAAACCACGCCGCTTTCTAGCACTTGGTCCTGCATTATACCATCATACCGCGCTTGCCGCCAAATCTGCTATAATCGTTCATTATGGCAACCGCGACAAAAGCAAAAGACGATGCCCGCAAGCGCAATGTGTCCCTTCTGAACCGCAAGGCACGGCATGAATACGAGATTGAAGAAACTTATGTTGCCGGAATTGCGCTGACCGGCACCGAAATCAAATCGGTTCGCCTCGGCCTCGCGAACTTGCAGGACTCGTTTTGCCGCATTCAGAACGGCGAAGTCTGGGTTTACAACTTCTACATCGCCCCGTATGATCAGGGCAACCGGTACAACCCCGAGCCGCGCCGCCAGCGCAAGCTGCTCCTGCACAAATGGCAGATTACAAAGATGACCACGCGGGTCAACGAGCGCGGCCTGTCGGTCATCCCGACCAAGCTGTTCTTCGACAACGGCTTCGCCAAGCTTGAAATCGGCGTCGGACGCGGCAAAAAGCTCTGGGACAAGCGCGACTCCATCGCCGACCGCGACCGCGAGCGCGACGCTCGCCGCGAAGTTTTCGGGCGCGAATAAGCTGATGTATCCTAATGGCACAAGCTTACGAGAAATCGCCCAGCGCGTTTCTTGTCCATTCAACGGCTTTACGGGCTATCTGCATTGGCTTTGGCACGTTCGACATCTTGCGGAACTGAAGCAAGACTCGTCGCGCCGCTCTGGGTGGAAAGTGGTCAAGCAGTGGCCGAGCCGTCCGCCCCACCCGGCTTTTCGTGACCGGCGCGACCGGATACCAATGGAGCATTGGCGGCGCTTTCGTCAGCGGTCACCCGACCGACCAGCAAAAGGAGCGTAATTATGACACTCACTTTAGAACTGCCGCCGGAAGTGGAAGGCGCATTGGCGGAGGAAGCCCGGCGCAAAGGCACGACTCCGGAACAGCTTGTCTTGAAAGATTTGCGGCAGCGCTACTTAGCACCTGAACCCCGCCCCGACACAATGCTGGAATTGTTCGCGAAATGGGAGGCGGAAGACGCAACGGACGACCCGGACGAACTCGCTCGGCGCAATCAAGAATGGGAACTAACTGAAGCCGCTTTGGAAGCTAACCGTTTCAGTCAGGAAGGACGAACTGACTTCCGTGCGCTGCTGGGTGACGAGGCCGAAGAGACGGCGGAAGAACCTAAAGCATGAAAATCACCTCACCAATTGCGATTGTGCTGGATACGACGCCGCTTGGCTTGCTTACCCAAAAGCTCGGCATTGCTGAAGCAGACACATGCCGCGCTTGGGCTGCCGAGCTGACTCAATTCGGCTGCCGCTTCTTCGTCCCTGAGATCGCTGACTACGAGCTGCGCCGCGAGTTTGTGCGGCAGGGCAATTTAGGAGCTATATCGCGTATGGACGTGTTCAATGCCGGCGTTAGCGGTTCTTACCTGCCTTTGACGACGGCAGAGGTTCATCTCGCCGCCACGCTTTGGGCGCGGGTGCGTAATCAAGGAAAGGCGACGGCTCCGCCGGAGGCGCTGGATGGGGATGCACTGATTGCGGCGCAGGCGGACTTGCTGGATTTTGCTGTTCTTGGCCTGTCAGGCGTTGTCGTCGCCACGGCCAATGCCGGGCATCTGTCTGCATCGACAAGTGCGGCCTTGTGGAGCGATATTGGGTACTAAAGACGTATTGGAAACAACAAAGTAATCTCAAAAAGGAAAAACCAATGCGTTTTATAGTACCAATAATTTGCGCCGCGCTGGCACTGGGCGCAGGCAGTGTGCAGGCCGGCCCAGCGGTAACGCCCGTCCCGGCAGTTTCGCCCAACTCGACCGTTGTTTTGCCGAAGGGAACGATTGTGCGGCTGCGGCTGGATACGGATTTGACGGCGGGAGAAGCTAAAGCGGACCAGCCGGTGGCGTTCACTGTGGACCAGGATGTCTACGGGCCTAACCATGTGCTGCTGCTGACCAAAGGCACACCGGCGACCGGGCGGGTCCTTGCGTCTACCGCGCATGACTTGTTTGGGCGGCGGGGACGGCTGACGTTCACCTGCGACAGTGTGCAGCCGCAAAGCGGGGTGCCGGTGCCGGTCAAGATGGTGTCCGGTTCCGGCAGCGGTGCGGCGGCGGACGCGGCGGACGAGATGGATGCCCAGGAGTTTTATTCGTTCCGGCTGGAGTCTTTGGACCCGGACGGCTACGTCCAGTCCGCCAATCCAGACGGCTACTACACCCAGCCGAATGGGTCCGAATCCACCACGATTTACGACCCGGCCCGGCAGTTTGACGGCAGCCTGAAAGTCACGGCCAAGCGCGGCAGTCTGTACACGGCGCATGTGGCCGCCGATGTTCCTCTGCCGGTAGCCCAGCGGTATTAAGATGCCGGGGTTGTAGAAAACCCCGGCTTGCTTTCAGACCTCTATGAAACACATCATCGCGCTCGGCGGCGGCGGGTTCTCGATGGAACCTGAGAACTCACTGCTGGACGATTTTATCCTCAGCCTCACGGGAAAGCAAAAGCCCAAAGTTTGCTTCATGCCGACCGCCAGCGGCGATGCCGCAGGCTATGTGGTGCGCTTTTATCAGGCTTTTCCCGCCGGACGCGCGGACGCATCGTTTCTGGGTCTGTTCCCGCGCACGGAGCCGGATTTGCGGGCGTTTGTGCTGGCGCAGGACGTGATCTATGTCGGGGGCGGCAGCACGGTCAATATGCTTGCGGTCTGGCGGGTGCATGGGCTGGACATTGTGCTGCGGGAAGCCTGGGACGCGGGCGTGGTTTTGTGTGGGGTCAGCGCGGGTGCGTTGTGCTGGTTCGAGAGCGGCAGCACGGACTCGTTCGGCAGCGGCCTGTCGCCGCTCCGTGATTGCCTCGGCTTCCTGCCCGGCAGCTTCTGCCCACATTACGATGGGGAAGCAGAGCGCCGGGCTTCTTACCACCAGTTTATCGCAGACGGGCTACCGGACGGCTTCGCGGCAGATGACAGCGCGGCCCTGCATTTCGCCGGAGCCGAACTCGTGGAAGCAATTTCATCTCAACCGAACGCATGGGCGTACCGTGTGGAGCGTCAGGGGAACAGCATTGTAGAAACGCCGCTGGCGACGCGGTTTTTAGGTTAGATTTTTCAGTAAGACCCTCTGTAAGTTGTTGACAGTAGAGAGAGGAAATCACATGAAACGTCCCCTCGTTGTGACCGGTATCGTTGTTTTTTGTCTGGCGGCTGCCTACTACGGAGTCCCTCGCGGCGAACTGGCCTGGGAGACTTCACAGCGCCAATCTCGCTATGATGAGTATTTTGCGAGTAAGCCGCCGCTTGTTCTTGATGCCAGGACGCAGGCGATCTTGTCCGGCGCGGACCGGGTCGAGACGTTTCGGCTGGAAGACGATGATGAGGATGAAGACGAGCCGGATTATGCCGCTTCACGGGGGCTACACGCGCAATATTTAGATGGCCACAAAGTGTTGCGTGTCGGCCCGGAGCGGGATCGGGCTTTTGCTGCCGCGCTGCGAGCGGCGCTGGCAGAAGTGCCGTCGCCAACCGAAAGCGGTGTGCCAGGTGACTTTATGCCAGGAATAGGATTTCGCGTCTGGAAAGGAGAAGCGCATGTGGATGTCTGCGCTTCCCCGGTCAGTAACGTGCTTCAAGTCTCTACTAAAGACGCACACCACAAGCTTCTTCAGCAAACGATGACGACGTTAGGTTTATCACGGCCCGCGTTTTTTACCCTCAGTGAGCAAGCCTTTCCCAATGACAGTAGTTATTTAAGGCAGCTAGAACGGATGTAGAGTGAAATATGCCTGTTCTCGACACAACTGAGTTCGATTTCTCGCAGGAACACGCGCTGGGGGCGGACAAAGTCGCTCGGCGCGTGGCGACGGTTCGCAATGAAAGCGGGCGGGCGGTGCTGCATGTGGGGGTGAAGTCGCCCGTGCCGTGGCTGGACGTGTATCCGGGCGAGTTTGCGCTGGCCCCGCTGGAGACGCAGCGGGTGACGGCGGAGCTGAGGCCAGAGCGGGCGGGGAACGCGGCGCTGTCGGCGGTGCAGGTGTCGCTGTTCGGGCAGTATCTGGCGGTTGCGGCGGCGGACGCGGCGGATTTGCCGGCGGATTTGGAGCAGGCAATCACGGTCACGCCGCCGGTCTCGAACTGCCCGCACTGCGCCGCCGACCTGCCGGAAGGGGCGGCGGAATGCCGGCGCTGCGGGGAGCGAATACGTCTCTGCCGGGTGTGCGGGACACCGAATACTTGGATTACGAAAGTGTGCCGCCTGAACCCGGCGCATGTGCTGCGAACGGAAACAGACTGGCGAATGGTGCCAGGTGGGGATGGGTCTCATGCGCTGAGTTCAGCGCGGGTGCTGGGGACGCATCTCGCCCGGCGCTGGTCGTTTCCTTCGTTTGCCCCGGCGCGGGCATCAGACGCTTTGGAGTGGACTGCGCCATTAGCGGCGTTCGGCACGGTGATTGCGTCGGGCATTGACACGGCAGCGAACCGGGCGGCGATTTATGCATTTGATCTGGCGACCGGCGCGGCATTGTGGGACTTTGATCTGCCGGATGCGTCTGGGCTGTACCCGGACCGGGGCGGGATGGCGCTGTCGGAAGATGGAATGCTATACGCGGCGACGCTGGGCGGCTCGGTGCTGGCGATGGACGCCATTCGCGGGACGCGCCGCTGGGAAACGAAAGTTGCTGGCCCGGTCTACGGCGGCGTGACCCTGAGCGAGACTGTGCTTCTGGTCCCGGCAGGCGAGGCGATAGCCGTGCTGGACGCCAGCACCGGCGTGGTGCTGCGCTCGCTGCCAATGGGCGGGCAGACCGACACGGCTCCGGCGGTTTGGGGCGGCGGGGTGTTTGCGGCGGGGGACGCCCAGGAAGTGCGGGCGTTTGACCTCGCGACCGGCGCGGAAGTCTGGCAAACGGAAACAGACGGGCCGTTTGACGCCGCGCCGCTGGTACGGGATGGCATCGTGTACGCCGCGACAATGGCCGGCACGGTCTATGCGCTGGAAACGGCGACGGGTCAAGTGCGCTGGAAGACCTCCGTGTCGTCGAAAGGCATTGCCGTGACGCCGGCGCTGTCCACCGATGGCGGCCTGCTGTTTGTGGCCTGCGACGACGGCTACCTGCATGTTGTCGCCGCGCATAGCGGCAACCTGATCCGTTCGCGGCGCGTCAGTAACACCCCGCTGCGCTCATCGCCGGTGTGCAGCGGCACGACGGTGTTCGCCGGCGCGGACGACGGCATTTTGTATTCGCTGGACGCCGAATATGCTGTGAGGCGAGCGTATGAGACTTCCCCCGGTACGCGCCTGGGCACGGCGGGCTTAGCTTTGTACGGCGACACGCTGGTTTGCGCCGCGACCAACGGCGTTTTGTATGTTTTGCAGGCGACATTATGACCGACAGCAACACGAAAACCTCACCCGGTCACACCCCAATAAAGCCTCAAGTGACCACCCTCTCCTTGTTAAGGAGAGGGTCGGAACGGAGTTCCGGGGTGAGGTTCTGCACCGTACCTTGTGATTGAAGGAGAATGAAAATATGACTGAGATGTTGCCCCGGCGGCAGGATGTGCCATTCGAAAAGACGTGGAACGTCGAAAGCGTCTTCCCGTCGGTAGACGCCTGGGAAGCCGAGTTTTTGCGCGTCGGTGGGCTGCTGGATGGGTTTGCCGAATATGCCGGGCAGCTTGGCGCGTCACCGGAAAGGCTGACGGTGGCGCTGGCGAAGCGGACCGAAGTCGGGATGGCGGTGCGGAAGCTGGGGTTGTATGCCGGGATGCTGCGCTCCGGCGACACGGGCGACCAGGCCTCGGCGGCGCTCTCCAGCCGGGCCGGTGGGCTGTCAGCCCGGTTTGCGGCAGCGACGGCGTTTTACGAGCCGGAGCTGCTGGCGCTTGACCCGGCGCTGCTGACGCAGTGGGTGGCGCAGACGCCGGAACTGACGCTCTATGCCCACTATTTTGACACGCTGGCCCGGCGTCGGGACCATGTGCGCTCGGAAGAAGTCGAGTCTTTGCTGGCGCAGGTCTCGGAGCCGCTGTCGGCGCTCGGCACGGCCTCCGGCTCGCTGACGGATGCCGACCTGAAGTTCGCGCCTGTTGTTGATGCCGACGGCGGGACGCACGAAGTCGCGCAGGGGACAATCTCCGATCTGCTGCGGCATGAAGACCAGGCCGTCCGCAAAGCTGCCTGGGAGTCGTATGCCGACGGGCATCTGAGCGTCAAGAACACTCTCGCCGCCTGCCTCAGCGGGCGGGTCAAGCAAAGCGTGTTCCAGAACCGCACCCGGCGCTATTCTTCCGCTTTAGAAGCCTCGCTTGCGCCGAACGCCATCCCGCGCGAAGTCTTTGACACGCTGCTTTCTACGTTCCAGGCCAACCTGCCAATCTGGCACCGCTACTGGAAGCTTTTAAAGAAAGGCCTCGGTGTCGAGACTTTGTACTGCTGCGATGTCCCCGCTGACGCGGTTCCCGCCCCGATGCCGAAGTCCGAGACGCCGATTTCGTTCGCCGAGGCCACCGACATCATCTGCGCCGGTATGGCTCCGCTCGGGGATGCTTATGTCAATCCCATGCGTCAGGGCCTGCTTCACGACCGCTGGGTAGACGGCGTCCCGAACATCGGCAAGGGCAGCGGCGCGTTTTCGTCAGGAATGTCCGGCACTTATCCGTTTATTATGATGAACTTCCGCGACGATCTGTTTTCGGTCAGCACGCTGGCGCATGAGCTGGGCCATTCCATGCACTCGTACTTGACCTGGCAGAACCAGCCGCCGATTTACTCCGGCTACTCGCTGTTTGTCGCCGAAGTCGCGTCTAATTTTGACCAAGCGCTCGTGCGCGGCCATCTCTTAGACACCACAACCGACCGCAACGCCGTTCTTGCCATTGTGGAAGAAGCCATCTCCAACTTCCACCGCTACTTGTTTGTCATGCCGACCCTGGCCCGGTTCGAGCTAGACTGCCACGAGCGCATCGAGCGCGGCGAAGCGCTGACCGCCGACGGCATGGGGCAGACTCTCGCCGGCTTCTTCCGCGAAGGCTACGGCGGGCAGGTCGAAGTAGACGACGCCCGCCTCGGCATCACCTGGGCCGAGTTCCGCCATTTGTACGCGCCGTTCTACGTCTATCAATACGCAACAGGCATTTCCGCAGCCAATGCGCTGGCCGAAGACGTCCGCACCGAAGGGCCGCCTGCCGCCGAGCGCTACTTAAGCTTCCTCAAAGCCGGCGGCTCCTTGTATCCACTCGATGCCTTGAAACTTGCGGGTATTGACATGACCTCGCCGGAACCCATCCAGCGGGCGTTCGGCGTGCTTTCCAAGATGGTAGACCGCCTGGCGGAGATTGTAGGGGAGGATTAGGAACCCGGTATTGACAGGAACCCGGCATTGAAATGCCAGGCTATTGAAGCACAGAAAGTGCCTCCGGCACTGAAGATGAACCGATTATTATCGGCATTCAGTCCCGTGGGGACTTTCCTTGCTGCGTTAGCCCAGCACTTTCAGTGCCGGGTTCTTTTACTTGACCGCGAACGTCGCCAAATAACTTCCCTTGTGCGTTGGCGGCACGGCGCTTGCTCCGCCGGAGACCTGCCCCGGCGTTAGGTACTTTACATGGCCGTCCGCCAGCAGAAAGTTCAACCCGAAGGGAGACCCCGGCCTGTTGTGCCGGGTGCTGTCCTGCGGCGCGGTTATGCCTGTTGCGCTGACAGTTTCGGGTTTGGAGTAGTCACAATTCAGCGTTGTAAACTCATAGAACCCGACGGTTCCGGCAGGGTTCACAAATTCTTGGGTAGACTTTCGAGCAACATTTCGGTTTTCCGCGTAAGAAATGTAGTTGCCTTCTTGGCTGTCGTCTGGGCACTTGTAGAGGCCTTTAGATTTTGTAGATGCGTAGAGCTGCCCTGCCCAGCCATTGCCGGCAACATTAACGCCCGGTGGTGAGTATCCGTCTGCATCCTGCTCATATTGGGTCAACGCTGCCCCAAGCTTGCTCAGATTGTAATGGCAGGAGCCATGAGGATTAGGACGCGACTTCTGGAATACTGGATACAGGATGGCGTACATGAGGGCGATAATGGCGAATACGGCAAACCACTGGCCGGACGGAATGCCAAAAAGTGGGCGGCGTTTAGGTGTCACTGAGCTTCTCCTTGCAGCGTTATCTAAAACATAATTGGATTATACATAAAATATAGGTATAATCCAATTGGTTTCAACATAAGTTTCTCGCGAAAGGACAATCATCATGCCGCAGTATTCCGTCAATTTTAGCTCTGACTTCGATAAAGCACTGACCGATGCCTCAAAGAGACAGGGGTCCACGAAAGCGGACATCATCCGCAAAGCCGTCGCCAGCTATATCTACTTGAACAAAGAAACCGCTAATACAGACCGGAAGGTCTCGATTACGAACCACGAAGGCCAAGTTATCAAAGATATTATGCTGCCGTAGGCACTGACAGTGTCGCTGACTAAGGAGGGTAAGTTATGGCTGACATGGAAACATCCGGCAGCGCCGGGCCACGGGAAACAGCGGAAATCGTTCCGGTGAACCTTGTTTACCAGGAAGCGGAAATCGGGGCGCAGGGCGCAGTCAGCAATCTTGAGAGGCTGACGCCGACGCAGCAGGCGGGGCTGTGGCTTGCGGCAGGGGTTGGGCTGACGATTATCGGCGTTCTCGTGTTCGTTGCTGTGGTCTGGTTCCAGACCGCGCCTGCGCCGCCCACCCTGCTGCCGCTGCCGGCTGTGACCGATCCGGCCAAAGCCAAAGACGCGCTGGCGGGTTATCAGGCGCTGAACCAGGCGGCGTTAGAAAACTACAAGGCGCTGAACGCGGAAGCGATCAGCCGGGTCACCAGCTTGTTTGATCTGCTGGCGACAAAGACTCTGCTCCCCATCTTCACCGCCATCCTCGGCTATATCTTCGGCTCCCGCGCCGCTGCCGCTGCCGCAAGCAGCAAGAACTCGGAGTAGATGCTCATCTCACCGCAAATGTCCTGATTGCCTCCCCTTGCGGTAGCGCCTTGACACTGACAGCATTCGCTCCGCCTGACACCTGCCCCGGTGTCATCTTCTTTACCCTTCCATCTGCCATCAGAAAATTGAGCGCGAACGTGCTGCTGTCATGCCGGGTGCTGTCGTGTGGGGCACTGATGCCTGTTGTGCTGCTGGTCTCTACAACAGCCGGGTCGCAGTTGAGAGTTGCGAACTCGTAAAGTGCGATCGTGTCGTTCGGATACCCCAATTTGCTGTAGCTTTTCCCGACTAGATTACGATTCGCGGCATACGAGATATAACCGCCCTCGTGTGGATCTTCTGGACATTGATAAATACCCTTAGATTTGATGTAAGGATACAGTTGTCCAGCCCAGCCATTGCCCGCTGCGTTGACGCCGGACGGCAAAGTATTGTCCGAGTCCTGCTCATATTCAATCAGAGCAAGGCCAAGCTGCTTGAGGTTGGATTGGCAGCTTTGCTGATGCTCCCGCCGCTCTTCCGAGGCACTGGACAAAAAGGACAGGATACCCACAACGAAGGCTATCACGCCAACCACGGTGACGATCCCAAGCAGCCATTTACGGAGAGGTTGAGCCATGTACGTAACTCCATGAAGTGAAATCCAAGAGGACGCAGAAAGAGAAACAGCACGGTAAGGGAGAAGGGCGCGGCAAGCAGCGCCCCTACTCGAAGAGGGCGTCTACGAAGGCTTGGGGGTTGAAGACTTCGATGTCGCCGATCTTTTCGCCGGTGCCGATGAGCTTGATAGGAACGCCTAGCTCGTCTTTGACAGTGATGACGATGCCACCCCGTGCGGTGCCGTCGAGCTTTGCGAGAATGAGGCCGGTGATGGAGACGGCGTTCTTGAACTCGCGGGCCTGGTTGACGGCGTTCTGGCCGGTGGTGGCGTCGAGTACCAAGAGGGTTTCGTCGGCGGAGCGTCCGCCCAGCTCGCGCTGAATGATGCGGTTAATCTTTTTCAGCTCTTCCATGAGATTGGTCTTGTTGTGCAGGCGACCCGCCGTGTCAATGATGAGGTAGTCGGCATTCTGGGCTTTGGCGGCTTGGACAGCATCAAAGACGACGGCGGCAGGGTCGGCGTTGTTCTTGCCTTTGACGACTTCGACGCCGACGCGCTCGCCCCAGAGCGCGAGCTGCTCGGTGGCGGCGGCGCGGAACGTGTCTCCGGCGGCGAGAATGACGCGCTTGCCCTGCTTCTTTAAGATATAGGCCAGCTTGCCGATGGAGGTAGTCTTGCCGACGCCGTTGACACCGACGACCAAGTAGACAGTCGGTTTTGTGTCCGAGACGGCAAGCTCCGGCAGATCGTGCTTGTCGTCGGTGAGCGTGTCCCACAAAAATCGCTTCAGGTAGTCGGTGACATCTTGGGCATCACTGAGGCGTTTGTCGGCAGCCATCGCCCGCAGCTCGCTCATCGCCCGCATCGTGGTGTGGATGTTGAGGTCTGCGCCAATTAAAGACTCTTCCAGTTCTTCAAAGAGCGCTTCGTCAATCTTTCCCCGCCCGGTGACCATCTGGTCTACTTTTTGGAAGATGCTCTTAAATAATCCGCGTTTCAGCATAATGTAATAATCCTAGAGACCTACCACCTTGCTTCGCAGGGTCCTTCCTAAAGGAAGGATTAAGAGCAGAGGGCGCAGCAAGCAGCGCCCCGGCGTTTGCGGGCTGTATCCTTCCTTTAGGAAGGACCCTGCGAAGCAAGGTGGTAGGTCACCCGAACCGATGGGTCGTGGTTGGGATAAAATAAGTGACGACGGCCGCCAGCAGGCCGCCGAGCAGGAGATAGTTGGCACGCGGGCCGCGCCACTGGGCGACGGCGTGGAGCGTGAGGTAAATGCCGTACACCAGCCAGGTCACAACCGAAGTCAGAACCATTGGGTCCGCGCCCCAGACGCCGGGCAGGCCGCCGGTCAGCGCCTGCACAAACCCGGCGGCAAGGCCGATGGTCAGCAGCGGGAACGCGAAGGTCACCAGCGCGAACGCGAGATGGTCCAGGCTCGCCAGCGGCGGCAGCTTGCCGAACAGGCCACCCGAAAGCCGCTTGCGCTTGAGCAGCCGGTACTGCGTTAAGTAGAGAGCCGCGCAGCCGAACGCCAGCACTAAGAGGCCGAACGCAAACAAAATCGCTAGAATGTGCAGGCTGATCAGGCGCGAGTTCAGCAGCGGCACGGCCGCGCTGTTCGGTATGACCGGGTGCGCGGAGTGCAGGAACGCGCCGGCAAAGAGGCACAGGAAGGCGGCGGGCAAGGCAACGGCTCCGAGTGCCGTCGGTTTCGGCTTCAGCGCCACTTCCAGCGCCAGGTACGCCAGCGCGATAGCCCAGGCGGACGCCGACAGGGTTTCGGCAGGCGTCGTGAACGGCGTTTGATGGACGCGGGCGCAGTGAATACCGATGGCAAGCGTGTGCAGGGCGACCGCCAGCACGGTTGCGGCCCGGCCTGCCAGCGCCAGCATCGGCTGACGCAGCATCAGAAATGCGCCGTAAGCCACCGAGGCGAACAAGTAGCCGACGGCAGCAGCAACTAAAAAGAAGTCTTCATTCATGTGTCTGTGCTTCTAGGCCGAACGCGCGGCGAATGGTGTCCAGCGCCGCCGCGCCGTCCTCGGCTTCCGGGGCGGATTTGATGGCAACACTCGCCGGGTGCGCGATTTTGCTGGTCAGCGACGCGAACGCCGCTTCAATCGCTCGCCAGTCTTTTTCGGGCAAATCCGGCAGCCGCAAATGCAGTTTTTCGAGTTCCGCCGACTTTGCCGAATCCAGCTTCCGCCGAACGGCGACAACGAGCGGCGCGACTTCTAAGGTCCGCTCCCAGCGCAGGTACTCGGCGGTGGACGCTTCCACGATCTCGCGGGCGCGGGTCACTTCCCCGGCCCGGCTCTGACGCGCCCCGGCGACAAGCTCCTGCAAATGGTCTATATTATACAAATAGACGTTCTCTAAATCGTCTACTGACGCTTCGACATCGCGCGGGACGGCGATGTCGATCAAATACAGCGGGCGGCCCCGGCGGACGCGCATCACCGATTGCATCAGCTCGCGCGAGATGATCGGATGCGGCGCGGCGGTGGAGCAAACGACAATGTCGGCTGTCGCCAGCAGGCCCGGCAGGTCGTCGAAGCGCTTGGCCGTGCCGCCAAACTGCGCGGCCAATGCTTTGGCCTTTTCGTAAGTACGGTTTGCAACGAGAACAGCCGGTGCGCCTCGTGCCTGCAAGTGACGGGCCGTGACTTCGCTCATTTTGCCCGCGCCCAGCACAAGCACAGTATGGCCTGCCAGCGACTCGCCGAAGATCTGTGTGGCTAATTCTACGGCGGCGGCTCCGACCGAGAATGTCCCCCGCGCGATGCCGGTCTCGGTCCGGGTGCGCTTTCCCGTCACAAGTGCGTCTTGGAACAATCTGTTAAGCCGCGCTCCTAAGCTGTTTGCGGACTGGGCGGCTTCGAGCGCGGTCTTGACCTGACGCTGGATATCCGGCTCTCCCAAGATCATCGAGTCCAGGCCCGACGACACCGAGAATAGATGATTGGCGGCGGCTCCGGCCTGGTAGCAGTAGAGATGCCCGTCGAACTCATGCCGGGACAGGCCATGCCAGCCGGCCAGAAACTCGGCCAGGGCGTTTTCCAGCGGCCCCGCTTCCGGCGCGGTGACGGCATACGCTTCCGTCCGGTTGCACGTCGAAAGAAGAGCGCCCTCGCGGATATTCGGCAGGGCGGACAGCGCGGACAGCGCCCGCGGCAGGTCCCGCTCCAAAAACGCCAGTTTTTCGCGCACTTCAATGGGCGCACTGGTATGGTTTATTCCGAGGACAAGAAGAGACATTTTCGAATTTGCGCTTCCGCTTCTAAGTGTCTGCCGTCAAGGAGCAGCGCATGGACTTCTTCATCGTCTAAGACCCGCCGCACGGCGGCTTTCCGCTCGGCCTCATTCGCAATCGCTTTGAGCTGATCGCGCTGCCGGCTGATGAGCGCCGCAAGCTCGGACCACTCCGGTCCAAACTCTGCCTCCAAACGCTCCCGCAGGACTGCCGCCAGTGTCGGACTGCCGCCGCTAGTGGAGACCGTGAGACTTAGCTCGCCCCGCGTAATCTGCGCCAGGGACGAAAAGTTTCCGGCATCCGGGTCATCCGCGCACAAGACCAGCCGCAGACGCGCCTGAGCCTCGCGTGTCACTGCCGCATTGACTGTCCGATTATCGGTGCAGGCCATTGTTAAAAACACGTCGTCCAGCGCTCCGGTTCCGCCTGCCGTGTAGGCTTCCCGCCGCCAGTCAATCCTGCCCTCTGCCGCCAGCGTTTGCAGCGTGTCCGTGGCTTCCGGCGAGATCAGGCGCACCTGCGCCCCGTGCGTCAGCAGCGACTTGATTTTGCGCTCCGCCACCTTGCCCCCGCCGACGATTAAACAGACGCGGCCTCTGAGATTAACGCTAATGGGATACGACATCTTCCGCTATTGTACCCGAATGGGTATAACGACTGGCAGACGGAGGCCATATGAGCGATTATCTGCCGCCCCAAAACGCGGACGAGGTTACAAGACGCTACCAGAGCGGCGAGCGTTATTTTGGTCACTCGGAGCTGGATGAAGTCACCGGCGATTTTCGCGGCGCTGATCTTGCCGATGCAGATTTCGGTGACAGCTTTATTGTCGCCGATTTTCGTGAGGCTGTTCTGACCTCTGCCGACTTCTCCCACTGCAACCTCAAGACCTGTGACTTTCGAGGTGCAGATTTGCGGGGCGCAATCTTCCGAGGCTCTGCTTTGGAAGGAACTGAGTTTGCAGGCGCAATTCTTGAAGGCGCAGAGTTTGAGGGAGCGGGAATGTACGGGGTCAGCATGAAGGCAGGCGACCTGCCGGACTGGTGAACTGCCTAACGCTGCCGTCTGGGGTATACTCGGAGCGATACACTATTTTAGGAGATTACCCGAATGCCGAAACTGATTTTGGTGCGACACGGCGAGTCGCAATGGAACCTGGAAAACCGCTTTACCGGCTGGGTGGATGTTGAACTGACACAACGCGGCGAAAACGAGGCCCGGATCGCCGGCGAGCATCTGCGTGATCTGCCCATAGACAAAGTCTACACCAGTGTCCTGAAACGCGCGATCAATACGTCCAAGATTGCTTTGGAAGCCGCCGGCAAAAGCGCCGACCTGCCGACGGAGCGCGATCAGGCGCTGAACGAGCGGCATTACGGCGACCTGCAAGGCTTAAACAAAGCCGAAACGGCGGCGCAGTACGGCGACGCGCAGGTCAAGATCTGGCGGCGCTCGTATGATGTCCCCCCGCCCGGCGAAAAAGGCGAGTCGCTGAAAGACACCGCCGCCCGGACCCTGCCCTACTTCCAGGCGCATATCCTGCCCGACATCAAAGCGGGCCTGAACGTGCTGGTCGTCGCCCACGGTAATTCCCTGCGCTCCATTGTCATGGACTTGGACCAGTTGTCCCGCGAACAGGTTTTGGAGCTGAACATCCCCACCGGCATTCCGCTGGTCTATAACTTGGACGACGACGGAAAAGTCCTGGACAAGCGCTACTTGTTCACCCGTGAGGACGAGATAAAAGCGTAGTTCGGCAGTAACAGCATGGAGGCTATAACTTATGATAGCAATCAGCGATCTCGATGGTACGGCGCGTGAGTACCTCCGCGCCGCAAAGCTGCTCCGTACTCGTCGTAGTTACGATGCCAGCGTCTACCTTTGCGGTTATGCCGTCGAGATCGCGCTCAAAGCCCGCATTTGCCGAATGCTGAAATGGACGACCGGGTTTCCTGAAACAAACGCGGAGTTTCAGGACAAAGGCAACTTAAAGACGCACGACTTCCAGGCGCTTTTAAATTTCACCGGGCTTCAGGAACGGATAGAACGAGACCATGTCTCCGATTGGTCTGTGGTCTGCCGGTGGCGACCGGAACAGCGCTACAACCCGGCTGGCACACGAGGGCTGGCTGAGGCCAATGAAATTATTACGGCAACGCAAAGACTGCTGAGGGTAATTTTATGAACAACTACAGAGTTGATACCACTGCGGTGAACATCGCAGAAAAGTTTCGTAAGGCCGAAGAGGAAGTCACCAGAGACCGAGGCGGCTTTGCACTCTTTGGGTTGTTCGAGATGGAGGATCATCCCGGCAGATGGGACCTTGTCGCCGCTGCATCCTGGCTGGACGCACTTTCTACGAGCGGCATCAAAGAAGTCATTGATGCAGTGAGTAAGCACTTTAGCGTTAAAGATTGGAAAATCGTTTCCGTCGTTGTCACAATGAAGACGGACTCGGACTTCGCGCAGGCGATTACGCGAAAGTATCATTTGGAGCATCAGGTCGAAGAAATCGGCAATACCTACGTCAATGGCGTTTATGTCAGTCATGCTTTTCTTATCACGTCCAATGCCAGCCCCGCGCCTGCCCCGGCGGCGAAGGAACTGGCTGCCGCTTAGAAACCTACCTGTATGCAGACGATTACGGAAATTGCGGAATTGAGACGTGCGCTGAACGCGGCGCGGCGGAACGGCCAAACTGTTGGCCTGGTGCCGACGATGGGGGCGTTTCATGAAGGCCATTTGACGCTGATGCGGCGGGCGAAGGCGGAGAACGATTTGTGCGTCGTGACGCTGTTTGTGAACCCGACGCAGTTCAATGACCTGGACGACTTTGACCGCTACCCGCGTGACCCGGAGCGCGACAGTCAGATGGCCCAAGCCGAAGGCGTAGACTTTTTGTTTTCGCCCACGCCGGAAGAAGTGTATCCAAAAGGCTTTGATACGGTCGTGGTCGTCCGGGCATTGTCGGAGCGGCTGGAAGGCACGTCGCGGCCCGGCCATTACGCGGGCGTTGCCACAGTGGTGACCAAACTGCTGAATATGGCGGGGGCGGACCGGGCGTACTTCGGCGAGAAAGACTGGCAGCAGCTTCAGATCATCAAGACGCTGGTGCGGGACTTGGACATTCCGACGCAGATTGTCCCGGTCCCGACGGTGCGCGAAGCGGACGGCCTCGCGCTGTCGTCGCGCAATGTCCGCCTCTCGCCGGAGCAGCGTGCCGCCGCGCGGGTGATCTCTTCGGCGCTGGATAATGCCCAGTCTATTGCCGATACGGGCGTTCAGGATGGGTACCAGATTGCGGCGTGGATGCGCCAGACGATTGAAGTCCAGCCGCTGGCGAAAGTGGACTACGCCGTGGTGGTCGCCCCGGACACGCTGCAGGAGATAGACACGATTGACGAAGGCGCAGTGGCTCTTATCGCCGCCACGTTCGGCAAAGTGCGTTTAATTGACGCGCGTTTGCTGCGCCCAGTATCAGGACCGGGAATGCGGCGATAGCTTATGCCGCCGGTTCCAGGGCATACACGAGCGTGACAAACGCATTGATCTCAACCTGCTGCGCGGAAATCGGCGTCTCGGCGGCTGCCGGCGCAGAGGAGAGCATTCCGCCAGCGTAAGCGGAGGACGGAAAGCCGTCCGACGTGCCCTCGGTCATGCTGAGGAGGCGTCCTAGTCCAACGCCGGCTGCTGCGGCCATGACGCCGGCTTTTCTTTGCGCGGAAACTACCGCCTGCGACAGCGCTTCCGCCTCGGCCTGCGCTCGGTTGGACAGCCCGAACGAGATATAGCCCACGCTCAAAGCATCGTTTGTAGCCACTTTGTCTATGACAGAGCCGACTTGGTCTAATTCCCGTACCGTCACTTGCAGGCTGTTTTGCACCCAATAACCGTTTAGGGTCGGCGTCTTTTTCTGACGATTGTACTGGGGCTGAACCGTATAATTTTGGGTTTCGATGTCTTTATCGGCGATGCCAGTCTCGCGCAGAATTGCCCTAACCGCTCTTGTATGTTCCGCATTTTGCCGTACTGCCTCTGCCTGGTCTGCCGCCTGCACCGTGACTGTCAGCGTCAGGGCCGCAAGGTCCGGCATGGCTTTGGTCTCGCCCTGCCCCGACGCAGTGATTTGTTCGTTCATCTCGCTTTTCCTCAAGTTCTCCGTCCATCTTATGCTTGTATTGAGCTACTTTGCCGGCCCCATGGCATAGACCAGCGTTGCATCGGCAGTGACCGTGATCTGCTGGTCGCTAATCGGCGTTTCCGGCGATGCTGCCGGCGCGGCCAGTGTTCGCATGGTATAGATTGGGCGGACAACCGGCGCACCCGTGCCTTCGGTCATCGTCAGCAGGCGGCCTAGCCCAACGCCTGCCGCGTCCGCCATCGTGCCTGCTTTTGCTTTGGCCGAAGCCACGGCTAAAGAAAGTGCGTGTGACTGGGACTGCGCCCGGTCGGACAGATCAAACGAAACCCCGCCGATTTCCGCTCCCTGCACCGTCGTTTTGTCAATGACCAGACCAACTTTCGTGAGGTCGCGTACCGTTGCCTGGACGCTGTTCTGCACCTGATACCCTGTCAGCACCGGCGGGCTGGGCTTGTAATCGTACTGCGGCTGGACTGTGTACGACTGGGTTTGGATGTCTTTGCCGGCAATGCTCACTCCGCGCAGCGCCGCCAGCACTGCCGTTGTCTTTGACGCATTCTGCCGCACCGCTTGTGCCTGATCCGCAGACTGCGTCGTTACCGTCAGCGCCACCAGCGCGATGTCGGGCTTGACTTTGACCTCGCCATGCCCCTGAGCCGTAATTCCTTCCGCACTGGCTGTGATTTGCAGCGGCTGCGCCGCTTCCTGGCTCCGCGCCGGTCCCATCAGGCTGAGGGCAAGCGCCGCCAGTACGCTTCCAGCCGCCATTTTCTTGTTCATTTCGTTTTTCTTTCTTGTCCTTGAGACATCCACTTGCCAATATTGCCATCTACCAATACTGCCACTGCGACGTGTGCAGGATATACACTCCCAGCAGCAGGTTCGTGACGCCGTGGGCCAAAACGCAGGTAAAGAAGTTTCTGGTCCAGTGCAGCAGGCCACATAAAGCCAATGCGAAGATCGCCGCCGCCAGCCATTCCGGGTGTGAGAGCGCGAACACGCCGCTGCTGATGAGAAGAGCCAGGGCGGAGAATGTTCCAATCGGCACACGCTGGAAGTCGTCCATGTCGGTGACAAAGCGCAGCAAAAAGCCCCGGTAGAACAGCTCCTCGACGAACGGCACGACAACGACCAGTCCCAGAAACCGGACGGCGAGAAACAAAACAACGGCAAGCGGGCTGGAAAGCTCCCGCGCCGGGTCGTATCCCGTGCGGGTTCCGAGAAGCGCGAAATGCGGCGTGTACTTGTCTACGAAAATCCAGGCAAAAAACAGGACTGCGCCCAGCGCCGTTGCTGCCGCCCAGCCTCCGCCGCCGGGCCGCGCTTCGGGGAACGCCCCGCGCAGGGCAATCAGCAGCCCGCCGACGAGCGCGATTTTGACGGCGTAGAATATCGGGTAGGCGGGAAGCGGCAGGTGACTTTCAATCGTCGTTAGCAGCAGGAACAGGCCGAACGGCAGCACATACGGCAGCCAGGTCGGCAAAGAAGCGGGCAATTTTGTCGTCATGCCTTAGTATAAGGGACAAGGGGGCGGGGCGTCAAGTAGGAACCCCTCCCGCTCGTTCCTCGCTCCCTCCCCTGTTAGGGAAGGGCAAGAGATTCTAGCCTGACGGCGGGAGCGTTCCTATTTTTCACCCGGCTCTTTATTGCCCTGCTCCGTATTGCCCTTCCCTAACAGGGGAGGGAGCGAGGAACGAGCGGGAGGGGTTCCTCATTTCTGGTACAATCTTTTTATGTCCCATGCTATCGGCTGTTATGTCCATATCCCGTTCTGTGTTCGCAAGTGCGCTTACTGCGATTTTAATTCCTACTCCGGCTATACGGACGCTCACATCGCCCGCTATGTTCAGGCGCTGACCTGCGATATCCGCCGGACCACGCGCCGCGAGGCGGTAGACGCGGTGTTCTTCGGCGGCGGTACACCGACGGCAATTCCCGCCGCTGATGAAGCCAATCTGCTGCAAGCAGTTCTTGAAACTCTGCCGGTCACGCCGGACGCCGAAATTACGACCGAAGCCAATCCCGGCACGATGGATGTCCGGCATCTGTCCGTGCTGCGCGAGGCCGGCTTCAACCGGATTTCGTTCGGGGTGCAGTCGTTTGACGCCGGCCTGCTGAAGACGCTGGACCGCATTCACTCGGCGGACGAAGCCAAAGCCGCCGTTAAGACCGCTCGCGCTGCCGGCTTTGACAACATCTCACTGGACTTGATGTTCGCCCTGCCGCGTCAAACACTGACGCAGTGGCAGGACACGCTGGCTCAGGCGCTGGAGCTTGAGACCAACCATCTTTCCCTATATTCGCTGATTGTGGAGGAAGGCACGGGGTTTTACACGCTGCAGCAGAAGGGCCGCCTGCCCCTGCCGAGCGATGACGCCGCCGCCGATATGTACGAAATGGCAGTCGAAGTCGCCCAGTCGGCAGGCTACGCCCAGTACGAGATCGCCAATTTCGCTAAACCAGGCCGTGAAAGCCGCCAAAACCTGCATTACTGGCGCAACAATCCTTACTACGGTTTCGGCTGCGGCGCGGCGTCGTATTTGGATGGTGCGCGGCGCATGAACGTCAAAGCGCCGTCTAAGTATGCGGACGCGGTCGAGAGCGGCGACGACCTGACGCTTTCCGCCGAAACGCTCACTGCTGACGAGACAATGGCCGAAACGATGATGCTCGGCCTGCGCCTCACCCGCGAAGGGGTCGGTTACGAGCGCTTCCGGGAACGCTTCGGCGTAGATTTGCGCGACAAGTTCGCCGCCGAAATCGAGACGTTCACCCGTCGCGGCCTTGTCGAAGCCACCGACACCTGCCTGCGCCTCACCCCGCAAGGCGTCTTCCTCGCCAGTGAAGTCATGGTCGCGTTTGTGTGATTGGAGAGAACTATGAGCGATCCGATTAACTGGGACCATTTAGCTCAAGAGATAGAAGAGCGACATCAAGCTGGCCTTCCGGCAGTTTCTGCCTTAGAATTGATTGTCGGTGAAGATACTATTCGTCAGGCAGTGGATTATTATGTTGCTTGGAGGCCAGAACGCGAGCTGGCACGGAGTTTTCTACGGCGGTTCCGGCCCTGGTCTGCCATGCAGCGTTGTTACGAGATTTATAAAATCAGTATAGATATTGATGACCGCCGAGCCGCGCTTAACTTGCTGGGCGACATTGCTGACGGCCGTGTCTTGGACTGGATTGATGAGTTTCTGGCTGACCCAGATGAAGGGATACAGACTTGGGGAATTGGGGTGTTGGACCGAGTTCTATGGGGCGGCGGAATACGGCAGAACGAGGCTGCTATGGAGAAAGCGTATAAGCTCTTGGATGTCGGGGAAAGCCATAATAACCCCCATGTCGGTAGCACAGCGGCGTATGTTCGAGCCTACATCGTAAAGCAGGAATCTTATTGGGATGGTTATGAAGCATACCGCGCGGGCCTCGAAAACCCGCCAAAAGAAACCATGCCATGAATGGCACGGCTAATCAGCGCGGACGCTGGGAAGTACCGCTTCGCGGGACTCGGATGCCTACCGCGAAGTTAGGTTCTGTTCCTCTACGGGTTCTTTATTCGGTAGTGGCTCAAATTAGCCTGAGCTTCTTCGGTTGATGCTTGGTCGGTTGGTTGTACTCGTGCAGGAACAAGCGCAGGCAGTTGTCGTGCATTTCGTCCGTCTTCGAGAACGAAAGCGTCCGG